>JACXTT010005725.1_pt1 | contig 17959 bp, 13 predicted proteins | sample 9270951 | NCBI WGS metagenome assembly JACXTT01 (sample SAMN15532306, study PRJNA645909) | rock metagenome | isolation source: weathered quartz diorite | place: Puerto Rico | collected 2017-06-21 | reverse complement strand
GGCGGGTTCAGCGAGGCCAAGTGCGTGCACGATGTCGCACAGGCGCGCGGCATTCCGGTGTGGTGCGGCGGGATGCTCGAGTCGGGCATCGGCCGCGCTCACAACGTCGCGCTCGCGACATTGCCGAATTTCATTTTGCCGGGCGACGTGTCGGCGAGCAAGCGCTACTGGTCGCGCGACATTATTCGTCCAGCGGTGCATACGACACCGCGGGGCACCATCGAAGTACGCGACGCGCCCGGTTTCGGCTACGACCTCGATCTCGACTTCATACAGTCCATCACCGTCCGCCAGGAAAACATCCAGTGAGCTGGGAGCGGCCTTCCGAGGCGCGCCTCTATTCTCTGCTGGGGTTGATGCTGGCGTTCTGGTCGCTGAATTATGTCATAGGAAAAGTCGCGTTGCGGGAGTTCCCGCCCGTTCTGTTGACCTGCTTGCGAACAACTTTCGCAGGCGCGTTCATCTTCCCGATTTATCTGTGGCGTGAGCGCGGGAAACACAAAGCGTGGACTTGGCTGGAGCTGCGCGGGCTGTTGTTGCTCGGGATCTTCGGGGTGATCGCGAACCAGTTGTTCTTCGTCCTCGGATTGGCGTGGACCAGCGTAGCGCACGCCGCGATCATCATGACTCTGATGCCCGTACTGGTGCTGCTGTTCGCCGCGTTCATCGGCCAGGAAAACATCACGGCTCGCAAGGTGGCGGGTATGATCGTCGCGGCTGCGGGAGTAGGCGTTCTGCAACTGGAAAGAAGAAGCGGATCGGGCGCAACGCTTCTGGGAGATTTGTGCACATTTCTGTGCGGCATATCACTGGCGATGTTTACCGTGCGAAGCAAGCAGCTCATGGAGCGATATGGGAACCTCACGATCAATACAGTGGCCTACGCGGGTGGCGCAGTGGCGATCGCTCCGCTCACGCTCTGGCTCAGTTGGCGTTACGGTCTTACGCGAGCGAGCGCAGCAGCCTGGTGGAGCGTAGCGTACATGTCGGTGTTTTCTTCCGTGCTCGCTTATTTTATTTACAGCTATGCGCTCACTTACATGCCGGCGTCACGCGCATCGGCTATTTCGTATCTGCAACCGCTGGGCGCGACTGTGTTGGCCGTGGCGCTGTTGGGTGAGCCAGTCACCACGGTGCTGGCGATTGGTGGCATCCTCGTATTAACCGGGGTTTTTGTTACCGAGCGCGCCTGAATGTCCGACTTCTTTCAATTGCTCAAGCACAATCAGAACTATCGCTACACCTGGAGCGGACAAGTGGTGAGCGAGATTGGCGATCACTTCAATAATGTCGCGGTGTTCGGTCTGGCGCTCGCGAACACACGCTCGGGCATGGTTGTGACGGGCGTCATGCTGGCACGCGCGATTCCAGCGGTTATGGCCGGGCCGCTGGCAGGCGTCTCGCTCGACCGGCTGGATCGCAAGCAAGTCATGATCGCGAGCGACCTGATTCGCGCGGTTGTGGCGCTGGGATTCATTCTGGCGGTCCCTCGCAAAGACACTTGGCTCCTGTACCTGCTGAGCGCGTTACTGATGTTTGCGTCGCCATTCTTTACAAGCGGGCGTTCTGCTATTCTGCCGACCATTGCCAATAAAGAAGAGCTGCACACGGCCAATTCGCTGACACAAACCACGCAGTGGATGACATTGACGATCGGAGCGTTTCTGGGCGGCACTACCGTGATGCAATTCGGTTATGAATGGGCGTTCGCTTTCAACGCACTGTCGTTCCTATTTTCAGCGGCGTGCATATCGCGATTGCGCGTGCCGGGCGGCAGCTTCCGCGCGCAACGTGGATTGAACGAAACCGAAGTGGTGCGGCCATGGCACGAATACATTGAGGGACTGCGCTACATGCGATCATCGCCGCTGATTCTGGGAATCGCGCTAGTCGCGGTCGGCTGGGCTTCGGGCGGAGGGGCGGCGCAAATTCTGTTCGGCCTCTTCGGTGAGCTGGTCTTTAAGCGGGGACCCGCGGGCATCGGATACTTGTGGGGCGCCGCAGGCCTTGGATTGCTGATCGGAGGCACGTTTGCGCACTGGCTGGGAAAGCGGGTTCCGTTCGCGACCTACAAAGCGACCATCAGCATTTGTTACGTGTTGCATGGCGGCACGTACGTTCTCTTCAGCCAGATGCCCGACTTCTGGCTCGCTGCGATATTTCTTGGGCTGTCGCGCGCGGCCGTCGCGGTCAGTTCCGTACTGAATGTTTCGCAACTGTTGCGGCACGTGCCGGATGAGTTTCGGGGCCGGGTCTTTGCGACCATGGAGACAATGACCTGGTCGATGATGTTGTTGTCGATGCTGGGCGCCGGCCTTGCATCTCAGTCGTGGAGCCCGCGTGCGATCGGAGCTGTTTCCGGCGTGCTTAGCTCGAGTACCGCGTTCTTTTGGCTGTGGGCGAACTGGACCGGACGGCTGCCCGAACCAACTTCCGAGGGTGTCGAGCCCGAAGAGGTGGAGATCCACGGAGACCCTGTGGTATGAGCGCACAGAAGACAGTTCTGGTCACGGGGGCAGCCAAGCGAATTGGCCGGTGCATCGCACTCAGCCTTCACAAGGCAGGTTATCGTGTCTGCATTCATTACGGCGTTTCGGAGAAAGAAGCGCGCGCAACGGCCGAAGACTGCGGGGGGGCGGAATTATTTCAGGCGAATCTTGAAAGTGTGGACGAAATTGTGCGCATGTTTCGCGACGTCGAACAGCGCATGGGCCCGATCTTTGGTTTGGTCAACAACGCCGCGCGGTTTCGCCGTCGCGATCCGCTCGAGATCAACGAAGCGGATTGGGACTTCATTCACAACGTGAATTTGAAGGCGACCTTTTTCTGCTGTCAGCAAGGCGCTCTGCTAATGAAGAAAGGCGGCACCGGTCGAATCGTGAACATCAGTTCGCTGGGTGGCATTCGCCCGTGGGAAATGTATGCGCACTACTGCGCCTCCAAAGCCGGCGGGATCATGCTCACGCGGGCGCTGGCAAAGGCGTTCGCACCGGAAATCACAGTCAACTCGGTGGCGCCCGGCGTGATTCTTTCCTCCGGCCAGGAACCGCGCATCGAGGAAATGATCGCGGCCTCGCCGGCTAAGCGATCCGGTACGGCAGAGGAAGTGGCAGACGCCGTTCTGTATTTCCTAAACGCAACCAACTTCGTGACCGGCCAGGTCTTAGCCGTCGATGGCGGACTGAGCCAGCGCTAGGTCGATCTCGCGGAAAAACCGGATTGAATTATTTCTTGCGTTCAGGATAATCCGGAAATATACTTGGGCGGTATAGTTTTGACCGATCCGAAAGAGGTCCTTATGGGCACAGCTCCGACAAGTTTTTCCAAGGATTTCGCGATTGATACCAGCATTCTTGCACCCGGTAGTTCCGCTAAAGTCAGCATCGCTGCTTCGACCGATGCCAATGCGCTTGCGGCAATCTTCGCTAATGATAAGTTTCCTTCCGGCAAAATCGAATTAGGGCACATTGCGCTGCAAGCCAGTACCGGCAGCGGTTTGGCTTTCAAGGCGGGGGGCACTTCGGTGAATTTCAAAGCCTCCGCCGATTTCCAGACCGGAGTAGGTATCTACGATGTTCCCGCCGACGCGCTGGCGACGCTACACCTTCAGGCTCCAGCAAGCCTCGACCTGGCGATTCCCGGGGCCGGCGCGAGCCGCTACCTGCTTATGCAATGGGGCTACGACGTGGCGGCTTCAGTCTCCGGCTCCCATCCGATCGGGGTACTGGGATCTGCGAGTTTTGGCGTGGACGCGAAGCATGACGCGGTCTACGCGGTGTTGCATCGCTTCGATGGGAACACCGGCGCGCACACTGTTCTGGCCGATACCATCAGCAGTTGGCGCCTACCGCGGCATGTTGCGTTCGCGGCCGGTGAAGTGAATTTGAAGCCAGGTACCTGGGTGCTAGCCGAAGTCGACGGCTCAGTCGCGATCAAGCTGGCCGCACAACTCGGATACAATGTGACGTTCACCAAGGAAGCCAAGTTATTAGGCCTGTCGCGCCAATTGGGCGCAAAGATCGACGCCGGGCTCAAAGCCACATTCGGCTTCAGCGCCAGCGGAAAGTACATCGTGGTAGCGGGGCGCGAATCGGCCGATCCGGCATCGGCTGTGGTGCGCTTGCGGCTGTTCAAGCAATCGTTGAAGGGGCTGGATTTTGGATTGAACCTAACCGTCGGCGTAACCGGCCAAGTACCTCTACCAGACAAGTTCGACGATTTCGTGCAGGCGCTGTTCGGCGTGCATGGCGCCCAGGTTGTGAATGATCTGCACGTCTTCGAACAATTGACCGATCCAACCAAGGACCTTGGCGACACAATCGCGCGACTTACCAACAAGACCGCGCTCGATCTGTTGCAGCGCGCTACCGGGTTGAATCCCGCGACGGAATTCAACAAAGCCCGCGGTATCGTGCTCGATGCGTTGAACCAATGGTACAAGCTCCCGGACAGACTTTCCGGCATGCTCTGGAGCTTTCTCGGCAAACAAACAGGGGCAACGGTTGCAGGCCAGTTCAAGACCTTCCTCACCGCTTTGTCCAATCACGACGCCAAGAAGCGAAGCGAGGCGCTGGCGAAGGCAATTCAGAGTGTCACGTTTGGCGACACTCCGCAGGGTCAGTTCCTGGAAGCGATCGCCGACAAGGGATTGCTCGCTCTTGGCAATGATCTTGACGGCGTGAGTTCCATCGCGGCCCAAACGCTTTCTGTGCTGGACGGCGGAGTCATCGGCAAACTACAGGGATTCATCAATGAGAAGCTCAATCTGGACACGATCCGGAAAGCGGTCAGTGACAACGACTTCAATAAAGTCGATGAGTGGCTGATCAAGCGCCTGGCTGATTTTCTCGACAAGCAGGTTCTGCCCGCGGACTTGAAGGATATCCAAAAAGCGATCTTCGCTGTGGATCAAAAAGCTCGCGACATATACGCGCAGGGCTTGAAGGCACTGAAGACGCGTTACAGCGTGGACTTTGCCGCCACTTACCAACGCACCACGACGGATACCGCGCTGCTGGACGTCAACTTCGATTTGTCGAAGCCAGAGGCACAAGCGCTGTTTCAGGATGTCGCCGGAGGCTCGAATCTGGATGGGCTGCTTGTGACGGAGACGGCGGGCGTCACGCTCAACAAGGCGTCGCTCAGTCATGAAATCAAGCGCACAGGAACAGTCGACCTGCACATGCCGTTCTTCGACTTCACTGGTACGCACGTGAACGACAGCATCGCTACGCTGACGACGGAAGAACACGCCGGGCGAGTACTGGTTTATCAGATCAAGGCCACCGATACCGAGACCGTGAAGAGCCGTTTTCAGAGCCAGCTTTCTGTGCTGGGGTCACTGCGGATTTCGGCCGGTCAGCCGCTGCAACTTGCCTCGGGGGGCACGGTGGCATATGAAACATTGCAAGTCAAGAAGGATATGCGGCCGTTGGATCTTCAGCAACGCACCAATCCATTCATCCACAACTATCTCAGCAGCCTGTTCAAGGGAGGCGATGCATCGATTCTGAGCTTTCTCTCGGACTTCGATAATGCCGTGACCGCAGCGTTGCACAATCAGAGCAATCATCTTGGCGACATGGCGCTATCGATGCAAGTATCGATGCCGGCGAACGTGTTGGCGGGCTGGTTCACCCCGAGGAGCAAACAGCAATTGCACGACGACAAAACGCGGATGTCGCGCAGGTTGCAGGGCACGTTGAAACGAACGCTGCCGGTCTTCTATTTTCAAGACCTCGATAACGTACAAATGAATACGCCCGCGGCGGCGCTGCTGGTCTGGTCGTGCTTGCCCGTTTCGACGTCGATCAACCTGGACAGCGGTGGCGTGCTTCATTTCAACACCGACAAGGAGGTCTTCTGGGACCATCCGAGCGTCGATTTGAGGCGCGCGGTGGCACGCGACGCGCATACGCTTGCTACGCTTGGAGCCGTTCTCTCGGGGCTGCAAGCACGCTTGCGCGAGGCAGGACGTGACGCGCAAGGGTTCGAGCCGGGCATGGCCGGCCGGTTTGTCGAAATGGCTTTGAATACTTCGACTCCAATGACTGGCGATGCGTTGTTGAGCGGCCTCCTATTTACTGAGTCGCAGATGGTCCGCGGGGCAGCGGACGCATTGGACGCGATTCAGTCGGCCGTAAGCCAGGCTTCAACGGCTCCGACCGAGGCGATCAAGAAACTCGCAGAGTACGCCGCGGATCTGACCGATACTTTCAATCATCGTCTGAGTTCGGTTTACGGAAACGATTCGCTGCGGACTCTGGGTCCTCTAGCCTTGCTGGAGTCGTCGGCCGCGATTACGCCTGCGTTCCAGACAGTCACACCCAATGCGATGCTCCGAATGTACGTGCTGAACAACGGACACACGTTCGACATCGGTACGTTCTTGAATGGGAGCATGCCTCCGGGCAATGAAGTCGCGCTGACGCAGACGCTGGTGAATCTGAACTGAAGCCGCACGGGGCGGGCTAGAGTGTCCCGCCCTATTCCACAGTAACTTTCGTGCCTTTTTGCGCGTGCTGCGAGAGGCGATCGATGCGAGCGTCGAGTATCGTCCGCATGCCCTTTAGCACTTCGATGCGCGCGTTCCGGAAATGCTCGCGCGTGTCTTCGGGCCAGATGTGATCCATCAGGGCTTCAATCTGGGGCCCGGCGATGGTGCAAAAGAAACATCCCGGTGCATGAGCGGTGGTTTGTTTTTCGTCCATATCAGCCTTCTTTCAGTTCCACTGTTAACATTTTATTCTGCAAAGTGGCTCGCGCGGGATTCAGGGCAGCCATCGAGGTAGGTAGCCCGATATGGCGCCGCAGCGTGCCGACCTCGATCACCAGCTCATCCCCCTTCTTGAACAGCCCCACCTCACCCTTCACCGCAAACGGCAGGCGCAGGCGGACCTCATAGTGAGCGTTACGCTTTTCAAAGGTGTAAGGCGCCTCTGTGCGGATGATGGCGGACGGGTCTTCTTTGTCTGTGTACAGCACGTTGGCCAACTCAGTGAGGCGCTCGCGCCCGAGAACTTCGTGCGTGAACAAGGGGACGCGCTTCATCGCGACGGGTGCGAAGTACTCCTCGATCTCGTCGAGGACCCTGGCTTGGGAAGCGCGCCACTGATCGAACCATGTATCGGTGACCGCTTCCGGCAGCACACGGTTGACGATGATGGCATCGACGGTGAGCCCATGCAGAGAGAAATAGACGAAGGCGCGCTGCGTCTCGCGCAGCACCATCTTCTCGGGATTGGTGACCAGGCGGACGCTGGTGATTTTCGGATTTTCCAGTAGCTCGGCGATGCCTTCCAGGCGGCCGAAGAGATGCTGGATGTTGGCGAAGTAGCTGTCGGTGGGCAGCTCGACGGGAGAGATACGATTCGCCACCGGACGCACGGCTTTCAGCAACCCGCGCTGGAACGGAAACACGTGCTTCATGTACCATTCGAGCGTAGTCGGCATGCTGACGAAACGCATCGACTCGGCGGTAGGCGCGCAATCGAGGACGATGACGTCATATTTTTGCTCGCGCCGGAACTGATTTACATACATCATGGCACTCAACTCTTCCATCCCGGGCAGGATGGCCAGTTCCTCGGCTTCGACCTCGCTGATGCCGGTGGTTCGCAGTACCGAAACGACGTAGGTCGAAATTTCGCGCCAGTGCCGCTTGATTTCTTTCTGGATGTTTACCTCTTGAATGGATAGGTTCGAGTCGATCGGGTAGGGATCGTTGGTCTTTTCCTGAAAGAGGCCAACTTCAAGGTCGAAGGCGTCGGCCAGGCTGTGGGCTGGATCGACGCTCATCACTAAGGTGGAATAACCGAGCCGGGATAATTGGAGTCCGGTGGCCGCGGCGATGCTGGTTTTGCCGACGCCTCCCTTGCCGCTGAATAGAAGGATGCGCATAACTTCATTCTAACGAGTAGGATTCGGTGCCAACCGCAAATACCGTCAAAACGGCGGATTCCGTTCCGATAAGGAATCTGTGAGCCGATTCGTCGACAACGCGGTCGAGATTCTAAACGCCGCCGAAAGCGCCGTTCAATCGGGTCACACTCCCTCGGACCTGACCATTTTGATCGCGCCGCAGGGAGGGATTCACATGGTGGCCGATTCCGACTGGCCGCTCGAATCTCTCCAAGCGCACCACGGAGCGGCAATGGCATACCGGGTGAGTCAGAGCGCAATCATTGTGCGCGTGGAGGGGCGAGCAGGTTCCCGGACTTGCTTGTTCGAAACCGGAAAGCCCGAACGGGCAGCTCGCGCCCTCCGCCATGGAATTCCGAATTGTTCCTGGATGTCGACGCGGTTGTTACCGCCGGCCTCAGAGCCCGGCGTCGCGTAGAAGCTGAGCCGATTCTTCGGGCGGCGTCGGATTGATGTAGAATTCAGGAACTAAGAATATCTGTATTTTCAATATAATAACGACAAGACGCGATGTCGTACTTTATGTTGTCGCCAAGGACTCATGCCGCCGTCGGACCGAAAACGTCCCGGAAGTGAGTAACTGTCGGCGGAGTCGTAAAGACGACATTGACGACGTCAAACCGGACATTCTGCCATTCGACGTCAGCGTGACGCGCGTACTCGCGGGCGGCACGGACTAGGCTTGACTGCTTTTCGCGGCCGATTGCACGGTCAGGTGCGCCAAAGTCGTCGGTCTGGCGGGATTTCACTTCCACGAAGACCAACTGGTCGTCTTCCCAGCCGATGAGATCGACTTCACCGGAGCCGGACGCCATGCGGTAATTTCGAGCGACGATCAGGATGCCGGCGCGCTGCAGGAACCGATGGGCGATGTCCTCGCCCCGGCGGCCGAGCGCGTGATCGGCAGACAGGTGTCGGCGCCGGCCGTGATGCCTCAGCACGTCAGCGAACTCGTACAGTCGGCCCAACATAACTAAACGCCTATCCCCTCAATAATCGGACTGGGCGGCAATTACTTTATGCCGCGCGGGGGAAGAGCCCTAGCACTAGGAGTGCAGTCTGGAAGCCGAAGCTCTCAGCGAAAGTGTCACTTGATGGCTTCGAACTCGAACTCCATCACTTTGCCGCGGATGACAAAGCAAAGATAGTGCTCCCAGAAACGGCGGAAGCGCGGGAAACGGTTCACCAGAAATTCGAAGCCGTGCCAGCGCCAGAGGGCGAGAAGGCGGACGTGCACCGAGACTTCGCGGAACCTCGCGGTCGAGTAATAATCGTAGCCGCCGTGATCGGGGCCGAAGTAGCGGAAGGAGAAGCTGTTCAGGTGCCATCGATGGGTGGGATCGCAAAAAGAGCTGAAATCGGTGTAATGAGGCGTCACGATGACGACGCGGCCGGAGGGCTGGACTACGCGATGGAATTCCTCCATGGCGCGCATAACGTCTGAGACATGCTCGATCACATGGATGGCGCGGAGCGAGGCGAAGGAGTTGTCACGGAAAGGGTACGGAAAACGGTCAAGATCGCAAACAACATCGGCCCGGCTGCGAAGATTGCGGTCGATGCCGATCGCGCCGGGGAATTTGTTGATGCCACAGCCAACGTCGAGCGTGCGCGTGGACGACGGTGATACTAGGGCACCAGCTTCAGGCATTCCTCCAGTGTATCCACGGCGAAGTCGGCTTGATCGCGTGTGATGACCAGAGGCGGACACAGTCGTATGGCGTTGCGGCCGGCGCCGAGGACCAGCAGGCCCCGCTCGAATGCTTTGGTTACGATCTGGTTGCGCAGCTCAGGCGCGCGGTCCTTGCTGCGCTGATCGTGAACGATCTCTATCCCGATCATCAGGCCGAGGCCGCGGACATCGCCGACATGCGGGAAACGCTGCGGCCAATCGGTGATGCGGTCGAGAATGTAGCTGCCCACACGGGCGGCATTGGCAATGAGCTCATGCTCGAGCAGATCGATGGTCGCAAGCGCCGCCGCCACTGCCACCGGATTGCCGCCGAACGTCGACGCATGCGCGCCGGCTGGCCAGTCCATCAACTCCTTGCGCGCGATCATTGCGCTGAGAGGCATGCCGCTGGCAATGCCCTTCGCTGTCGCAAAAATATCAGGCACGACGCCGAAATGGTCGGCGGCCCACATCTTGCCGGTCCGTCCCATGCCGCATTGCACTTCGTCGAATACAAGAAGGATGCCGTGCTTGGCGGCCAGAAGCGCGAGTTCAGCAAAGAACGCCGCGGGCGGGATAATGTAGCCGCCTTCTCCTTGAACGGGCTCGACCACAATGGCCGCAACTTCTTCGGCCGGGAGCAGGGTGCGGAACAGTTCGTCTTCGATCCAGCGAACGCACGACACGGCATGATCTTCGGCCGAGACGCTTTGGGGCCGACGATAGGAGTCCGGATACTGAGCATGATAGACGCCGGGAACCAGCGGTCCGAATCCTTTGCGCTGGATGACCTTACTACCCGTGAGAGACAGCGAGCCCATGGTGCGGCCGTGAAAAGCTCCTGAGAATGCGATGAACTTGTCGCGACCGGTATGATGCCGGGCGAGCTTCATGGCAGCTTCGATCGCTTCGGCGCCGGAATTCCCAAAGTAGACACGACGGTCCACGGCGCCGGGAGAAATGGCGGCCAGCTTTTCGGCGAGGGCCACCATATTCTCGTAGTAGAAGTCGGTCCCCGACATGTGGATGAGGCGAGCGGCTTGTTCTTCGATCGCGGCGACAACCTTGGTGTGGCAATGCCCGGTAGAAACGACGGCGATGCCGGCATTGAAATCGAGAAAGCGGTTGCCGTCAACGTCTTCGACGATAGCGCCTTCGCCGCGGCATGCGACCAGCGGATAGCCGCGCGTATAAGACGGCGAGAGCACCGCAGCATCGCGCTGGATGACCGCCTTGGCGCGCGGGCCGGGCAGCTCCGTCAATATCTGGGGAAGGTCTAAGCGGACCGTTTCGCTAACCATAGTAATCTCCTTCTTCTATCGACGGTTCTGGCTGCAAACAACAGAAATAGGGAAGGAGACGGCCTAATCAGAGCCGAATAGCGAAGGGCGGGCTGTCGAGGGAGTGTGCATGACTGCCTCTACATTTAGTTTATCATCGCGGCGGCCGGGCTACTTGCCGGGTAGTGTCCTAAATCTGTGTGTGGCGGCTATGACGGGGGAAAGGTTATTATCGTTGATGTCAAAAGCTGAACGGCGAGTTGTCCTGTTCGTGGGCCGCGGTCGAACATAAACTTGCAGTCGATAAATATTACGTTCTTCAGAATGACTTCTTTGCCAGAGTAGTAAATCTGTACTCCTTCAAAGATCACGTTCCTGATGTCCATCCCGTCGAGCGTTGCTGACCCTCCAGAAGCGAATAGCCAACCCGGCGCTTGGTCCAATTTCGTGTTTTCATCTTTGCCGATCAAATCTAAATGGGCACCTTGCTGCCTAGGCACCAAGTAGCTTTTGGAGAACTGAAGAGTGGGCGGTGTATGATTGTCCGGAACAAAATTGTAACCCCAAGCCTGGTTTGACGCCCGGAGCGATTCCGGCTTGTACTTAGGTATTTCGGGCGTGTTCAGGAGAGAACGATAAGCGGCGTATTCCAGAGCTACTTTCCACGCTCCCTGATCCTGCGAGGAAGCCTGGACAAAACTGTCGCCTGCGTCCCTCACGATAGGGGCTGGGATTGGTGGGATGCTACCTTGTCGGGCTTGGACGATAAGCTCCGTGGCCGCATCTTGATTCTGTTTCTTTAGAGGCTGATTGGCTGAGATTAGCGCACGGGCAGACACAACTTCAATATGTATCGCTTTGAGTTCATCGCGTGTATGTGTTCTGAACTCCGTCTCTTCCTTGACGTGACTGAAAGATTGATATAGGGCTCCAAATGCTACAGCCAACAGCGCAACGATTAGGGCACAGATCGCGATTGGAGAGCCGACTGCTAGAAACTTCTCCCCGGCCTTTCTCCACCACTTGGGACGAAATTCTTCTACGGCGTTGCTGATCTGTGTCTTTATCCATTCACTGGTTTGGAGAGATGTAATCGCGGCGTGGATCTTTCCAGAAAACCACTCACGATCTTTTTCGTTGAGGGATGCCATTTCCTCGGATCGTAAAACGAAATTCACCTCGCGACCTCCCGTGCTAGACTCAAGGCAGGCCGTGAGAGATTGCTAAAGAGTACTCGCTATACCCTTCAGTCGAATTTTTCTACGCCAGCAATTCCTGAACCGACCAGACGTGATCGGCAATGCCGGACTCCATCGCTGGAGTCACGCGCAAACTCTTGTGTACTCGGCAAAAATTGTACCACGCGAAATGCAAGCATAATGCGGCCCAGAGGTTTTCCCACTTTTTACTAAACGCATTCGTGAGGCGCGTTAAACGCCGTATTTGCATGCGCATGGTGAGATTCTGGCGTTCGACGATTGACGTGCAAATTCTTTTCGGATCGGGGTTACCGATGACTGGGACTCGCTCCGTCGATACTACTTCGGCGGGGCTGTACCGGCGCTCGCCTTCGGGCGTGGCACGATAAACCTTGATGAGTTGCGCGAAGTCCACGCGGTCGCTCAATGTGTTCTCAATCGCGCTCGGGTAGCTTCCAAATCCATCGGCGGTGAGTTGGTAAGGCGTGCGGGCCGTCGCGTGGCGCAAGCCTTCAACAAAGACATTAGTAGTCGCCTGGTCGCGCTTGCCCAGCGCAAAGTTCAGAACTAGTTTCGTGTTGCGCTCGATTGCGACAAAACAGTAGTTGTCTCCAAAGCTCGGATCGTGCTCCGGTCGCTTTGCTCGCTCCTTGCAGAAAACCCAACCCCAGATTTCATCCAGTTCCACATCCTTGCAAGGTACGTTGACAACTTTCTCGCCCATCAACTTCTCAGAAAGTACCGAAATCCGCAATGGCTGACCGAAGACATCGGCGATCCGGCTTTAGTCCAGCACATATACGCGCTGATGGGGCTCCAGCGGGCATGCCCCGATAAGGGATGGAAACAGTTCTACCGCATGGTTCAAAAAGCATTCCCGAAGAAGGGAGATACCCTAGCATTTGATTTCGGAGACGGCGAAGCGTGATCCACTGGCGGCCCGCACTGCCGAGGCCGCCACCAATCACCCACACAGATTTAGGACACTACCACTTGCCGCAGCGGGGCTACTTGAGATCGATCTCGGGGAGTCGCTGGTCGCGCAAGCCCTGGTTCAGTTCGGCGACTTTACCGTTCTTTAGAGTGTTCCAGGCTGTGAGTTGCGCGGCGAGCGCCCGGTTGGCTTGATCGAATAGTGCTGAAGCTTGCGCCGGAGGAGAGCGATCGGCGCTGTCGATCACGTTGGCGGTGGCGTTCAATTCGGCGCGGATTGCATTTAAGCCAGTGGGTGGCGCATCGGCGTTTCGGCCGCCGGAAGAGCCCGCGATTTTTGCGGCATCGGCGTCGAGAGTGAGTATTTGCGGAAGCAGGGCGGAGGCGGCGGCATTCTCGGATACTCTTTTCTGAAGATCGGCGAGCTGGTGCCGTAGCATGGCGATCTCGTGCTGTGCGGCGGCGGTGTGTTCGAGCTGGCGGGACGTTTTGGTTGCGAGCTCGAATTGTTTCGCGAGATCGAGCGGCGTAGCGGTCGAGCGTGGATCGAGCGAGACCTTGAAGGATTGCGTGTAGCGCTGGCCGGCGACGGTCAAGCGGACCTGGTAGGTACCGGGCAAGACCTGCGGACCGCGCGGCGTTTGGCCGCCCTCGCCTTCGGCTGCTCCCGCGGCGGCCGCGGATGCGTAGCGCAGATCCCAGACGAACCGGTTCATTCCGGCGCGGGCTGACAGCATCGGCGGCGGGACGATCCAGAGGTCGGCGATGGCTTGCCGTGTACGGGCAGGAGCTGGCCGGTCACTCGATGAATAGCGGCGAACCACTTGATTCTTCGCGTCGAGAATTTCGAGCGTGACTTCCGAGGCGGAATCGGATTTCAGGTAGTAATCGAACATCGCGCCATCGGGCGGATTATGCGCCTGCGGAATTTCTGGCGGCAAGGGCGTGCCCTGAAATCCCTCGGCGTTCATACGAATCGCGGTCGCGGGCTTGTAGAGAAACACATCTGACGCGGCGACGGTTGCGTTCATCTGCCGGAGCGGCGAAAAACTATCGAGGATCCAAAACGATCGGCCGTGCGTGGCGATCACCAGGTCGTCCTTGTGAATCACGAGATCGCGGACCGATGCTGTAGGCAGATTGAGCTGTAGCGATTGCCAGTGATCACCATCATCGAATGAAACATAAACTCCGGTTTCGGTTCCGGCGAACAACAGCCCCTTGCGCGCGGGATCTTCGCGAATCGCGTTCAGGAAGGAGTTTTCGCCGATGCCGTTGACGATTGCGGTCCAGGTCTTGCCGAAATCGCGCGTGCGAAACAGATACGGTTTGTTGTCATCCAGGCGATGGCGGTCGATGGCGGCGTAGGCGGCACCCGCGTTGAAATGCGACGCTTCGAGGTGAGTGATATTACTCCAGTCGGAGAGGCCTGGAGGCGTCACGTTAGTCCAGGCCTTGCCAGCGTCGCGAGTGAGATGGATGAGACCGGTGTCGCTGCCGACCCAGATGATTTCGGACATCAGCGGGGAAGGAGCGATCGAATAGACGACGCCGTATCCGCGAGCTTTCGCGTTGTCGACAGCCAGTTCCCCGCCCGGCGCAGGCTTGCTCGTCTTCGGTTCGGCGCCGGTCAAGTCGGGACTGATCTCGTGCCAGGTCAGTCCTCCATCGATTGTTTTCAAAACGTACTGCGATCCGTAGTACAGCGCATTATCGATCGGCGAGAATACCAGTGGAGCGGTCCAGGGAAAGCGATATTTTCGTTGTGAGATGTCGACGCCGAAAGCAGGGGCTGGCCAGGGCGTGATGTTCTGCCCTTGCGCGGTTCGTTTGTCAAAGCGCACCAGGGTGCCGTAGGTGTTGCTGACGTACACGATGTTCGGGTTCTTGGGGTCCGGAGCGATGTAGCCACTCTCGGCGCCGCCCACGGAGAAGCGGTCGTATTCCGAGATCAGCCCGTGATTGGTACGGCTGGGCACGACTGCGGTTCCGCTGTCCTGCTGTGAAGCGTAGACATTGTAGGGAAACTGATTGTCGGTGGTGACGTGATAGAGCTGCGCGGTGGGCTGGTTGTACCAACTGCTCCAAGTAGCGCCGCGATCGACGCTGATGCTGACGCCCTGATCGGAGGCCTGAATCATGCGCGCGGAATCCGCCGGATCGATCCACAAGTAGTGATAGTCGTCACCGCCGGGCGCGCCTTTCAGCACAGTGAAGTTTTTGCCGCCATCGAGCGAGCGATAAATCGCGACGTTCGGCAAATATACGACGTCGGGATTGTTAGGATCGACAGTGACGCTGCTGAAATACCAGGCGCGGCTGTCGATGCGAGTGTCGGATGAAGCGCGTGTCCAGGTGCGGCCCGCGTCGTCGGAGCGATAAAGACCGGTGCCGGAGGCTGCGTCGATCAAGGCATAGACTCGCCGGCCTGCGGTGCCTCGCGCAACGGCCACGGCGCTTCGCTTCCACTCGGCTTCCGGAAGGCCGTTGCCAGTGAGCTGCACCCAGCGATTTCCTCCGTCGGTCGATTTGTATAGACCGCTGCCGAGTCCTTCCAGCGGACCGTAGACGCTCCAGGGCGGGCGGCGCGCGCGCCACATGGTCGCGTAAATCGTCTGCGGATTCTCGGGCTCGAACGCGAGATCAGCGGCGCCGATGTCAGGGCCCTTGTCCAAAACGTGCTGCCAGGTTCGACCGCCGTCGATGGATTTGTAGACGCCTCGCTCGGCATTGGGGCCATAGGCGTGGCCGAGCGCCGCGACGTAAACGATATCCGGATTGGTGGGATGGATCAGAATTCGGCCGATCTGGCGGGAATCGCGAAGCCCGATGTTGCGCCAGGTCTTTCCGGCGTCGGTGGATTTGTACACGCCGTCGCCCTGTGACATATCCGAGCGGATGTCGGCTTCGCCGGTGCCGACGTAGATGATATTGGGATCGGACGGAGCGATTTCGAGCGCGCCGATGGAGGCGACGTGCTGAGCGTCGAAGATGGGCGACCAGGTGAGACCGGCGTTGGTCGATTTCCAGACGCCGCCGCCGACCGCGCCGAAGTAGTAGGTGTTGCGGTCGCCCGTGATGCCCGAGGCGGTGACGGATCGCCCACCTCGGAATGGACCAATCATCCGCCAGCGGAGTCCGTCGAACAAGCTGCCGGGTGTTTGGGCGGCGAGTGTAACACCGCAGACGAGGACGGCGAAGCGGGCATGTCGCATAGAAAAACGATACATCAACCGGAGGCGCTGTAACTTTTGGACCTGGCGCGGGTAATTAACAGCGGTGACTCCGGCCAACCGGAAGCGTCCGCCACAGTCAAAAGCATATGGCCTCCTCGACCAACGATGTTCGATTTGCTCTTCGGACTTTCAAGAAATCGCCGGTGTTCACAACCGTGGCGATTTTGTCGCTGGCTTTGGGTATCGGCGCCAACACCGCGATCTTCAGGTTCCTCGATCAGATTCTGCTACGGCTGCTGCCCGTAAAAAATCCGCAGGAACTGGTCCTTCTGACGATGAGGGGGTTCCACTACGGCAGCAACTGGGGCGGGAACGCGCTGTCCTATCCGATGTATCGCGACTTCAAGGCGAACAACAAAGTTTTCACCGAAATGTTCTGCCGCTTTCCGTTTCGGGTGGCTCTCGGATTCAATGGCCAGACCGAGCGCGTGTCGGCGGAAATGGTTTCGGGCACCTACTTTTCGACCCTCGGCGTGGGCGCGGCGATCGGTCGAACCTTCACACCTGATGACGACCGCACGCCGGAGGGTCATCCGCTGGTGGTGCTGAGCTATCCGTATTGGCAGACGCGCTTCGCAGGTGATCATTCAGTGGTCGGCAAGACGGTCGCGATGAACGCGCACAACTACACGATCATTGGCGTAGCACAGCAAGGTTTTGATGGTGTCGAGTTTGGGAACGCGATCCAGATCTTCATCCCGGTGATGATGCGCTCGCAGGTGATTCCGGCTTCGGACAACAAGATTTTCGACGATCGGCGTACGCGCTGGGTGAACTCGTTTGGAAGGCTGAAGCCGGGAGTGACGGCGGAGCAGGCCAAGGCGTCACTGCAGCCGTTTTTCCACGGCATGCTCGAGATGGAAGTCAAACAGGCGGCCTTCAACAACGCGTCCGGCGATGTGCGCGAGCGGTTCCTGAAAAACATCATCGACGTGCTGCCGGGTTCGCAGGGCCGCTCGTACCTGCGGCGGCAGTTGACGACGCCGTTGTGGGTGCTGATGGCCTTGACAGGCGGCGTGCTGCTGATCGCATGCGCGAATGTCGCGAGTCTGCTGATCGCGCGCGCGACGTCGCGGCAGAAGGAGATCGCGATCCGGCTGGCGATGGGCGCGGGGCGCTTCCGAATCGTGCGGCAACTTCTAGTGGAGAGCATGCTGCTATCGGCGGCGGGCGCCGTGCTGGGATTGGCACTGGCGTTTTGGACCGATCGGCTGATCCTGGCGTTTCTGCCGCCCGACATGACCGGGCTCAAAATATCGACTACGCCGGACTGGCGAGTACTGGTCTTCACGGCAACGGTCGCGTTGTTGACGGGCGTAATTTTCGGACTTGTTCCAGCGTTCCAGTGTACGAAGCCGGACGTCGCGCCGACGCTGAAGGACACGGTGGGAGGGATAGTCGGCGGCGGAGCGAGCGTGCGCTTTCGCAAAGGATTGGTTGCGGCGCAGGTGACATTGTCGCTGCTGTTGCTGGTTGGCGCGGGACTGTTTATCCGCAGTCTCAGAAATCTGCGCGATCTCGGGCCTGGATTTTCGACCGAGAATCTGGTCGCCTTCAATATCGATCCGGGCTTGAACGGCTATGACGGCGAGCGCTCCAAGGCCTTCTACCGGCAATTGACGGACGGAATCAATTCCATTCCTGGCGTTCGGTCGGTTGGTCTTGCGAACATGCGCATCCGGGAAGAACACGAGTGGGACAACTGGGTCCGCATCGAAA
>JACXTT010005724.1_pt1 | contig 17960 bp, 27 predicted proteins | sample 9270951 | NCBI WGS metagenome assembly JACXTT01 (sample SAMN15532306, study PRJNA645909) | rock metagenome | isolation source: weathered quartz diorite | place: Puerto Rico | collected 2017-06-21 | reverse complement strand
CGGCCGATCTCGATCGCGTCGACGGGGTCGCCGCCCGCCTCGCGGTGCGCGCGCTCGAGGCCGGGGCCGGAGAGGTACGTCTCCGTGCAGCCGCGCTCCCCGCAGTAGCAGGGCGGCCCCGCAGGATCCAGGAGCGTGTGCCCCCACTCGCCCGCGATGTGCTGCGGGCCCGACCAGAGCACGCCGTCGTGCACCATGCCGCCGCCGACGCCGGTGCCCAGGATCACGCCGAAGACCATCGCGTGTCCGCGCGCGGCGCCGTGCAGCGCCTCGGCGAGCGCGAAGCAGTTGGCGTCGTTCTCGAGGCGGACCGGGAGGCCGATCGCCGACTCGAGATCGTCCTTCAGCGGGCGGCCGTTCAGGCAGACGGTGTTGGAGTTCTTGAGCGTGCCGTCGCGCGCCGAGCGCGAGCCCGGCGTCCCGATCCCGACCGCCGTGTGCCCGGGCGCCAGCGGCCTGAGCGCCGCGACCAGCGAGGCCACGCACCCGACGATGTGGGCGTATCCTCCCTCCTGCCCCGTCGGGACGCGGCGGCGCACGACCTCGCGGCCGGCCGGATCGAGCACGACTCCCTCGATCTTGGTCCCGCCCAGGTCGATCCCGATCCGGTGCGCGTTCGGCATGGTCAGCCCGTCGCGGCCTATAGTATGTTCCCGTGCCGGAGGCACGCATGGCGTACGTCGAAGGGCGCGTCGTCCACGACGCCGATTCCCACGTGGTCGAGACCCCGGACTGGCTGGTCCCCTACGCCGACCCGGACGTCCGTGCGCGGATGAAGCCGCTGTTCCTGAAGGCCGTCAAGCCGGGCGAGGAGACCTTCATCGACGACCTCCGCCGCCGCCACGCCGACCCCGCCGAGCGTCCCGCCGCCGAGGCGGAGATCATGCTCCGCAAGAACTGGTCCGCGCTGGGCTCGTTCGTAAGGGAGGACCGGCCGCGGGCGCTCGATCTGCTCGGCTTCCGGACCCAGCTCGTCTTCAACACGTTCCTCAACAACTACCTCTGCGACGTCGAGCACGAGCGGGATCCGGACTTCGCGTACGGCCTCGCGCGCGCCCACAACCGTGCGATGGTCGAGTTCTGCGGCGTCGACCGGCGGCTGATCGCGACCGGCTACGTGCCGCTCGTCGATTTCGCGCGCGCCCGCGCGATGGCGGAGGAGGCGCTCGCGATAGGCTGCCGCGCGCTGCTGGTACCGTCGCGCTGTCCCTCGGGCCACTCGCCGAGCCACACCGGGCTGTTCCCGGTGTGGTCGGTCGCCGAGGAGGCGGGCGTCCCGATCCTGTTCCACGTGGGTGGCGGCGGCCCGCTGCTCGACAAGCGGTACTTCGACAACGGGCTCCCGCTCGTCACGGACTTCCACGGCGGCGCCGAGAACTTCCGCTCCGTCGACTACATGGCGATTCCGGTCCCGCCCATGCAGACGCTCGCGACGCTCATCATCGACGGCGTGCTCGATCGCTTCCCGCGTCTCAAGTTCGGCGTGATCGAGCAGGGCGCGGTGTGGCTGCCGGGCTGGATGCGGCAGCTCGACTCGGCGCACGAGGCGTTCAAGAAGACCGAGGAGCGGCTCCGGAAGCTGTCGATGAAGCCGAGCGACTTCGTGCGGCGGCAGGTGCGCGCGACGCCCTACCCGACCGAGCCGGTGGGATGGATCATCGACGAGGCGGGCGAGGACGTGTGCCTGTTCTCGTCGGACTGGCCGCACGTCGAGGGCGGACGGAATCCGGTGAAGCGCTTCGAGGACGGCATGGCGGGGACGTCGGAGCGGGCGAAGCAGCGCTTCTACAGCGAAAACTTCGTGGATCTGATGGGCGCGGGGCTGCCGAGCTGAGCCGCTACGCCGGCCGCCACTGCGGCACCAGGTCGCCGTCCGGCGACGGCGCGAAGTCGACGACCATCGGCATGTCCATGCGGAGCTGATCCGCGGTCGCGCCCATGAGCCCGCCCATCGTCCGCACGCCCTCCTCGCACTCGACCAGCACCACGGCGTACGGCGCCCGCTCCTTCCACGCCGGGAGCAGCGGCGGGTGGCAGACGACCCACGACACGAGCTTCGCCCGCCCGGTGGCGGGCGCCCACTCGCTCTTCATCGAGAGGCACGACGGACACATCGGGCCGGGCGGGAAGCGCCACGCCTTGCAATCGACGCAGCGCTGGAACTCGAGCCGGCGCTGGCGGCCGGCGGCCCAGTACGGCGCCCAGTCGGGGCCGCCCGTGCGGCGGAAGAAGTCGTCGTCGGCCATCAGTTCCCTCGGAGCAGCAGCGCGCCCGTCGGCACCATGTTGCCGCTGGTGGCGAGCGAGAGCTTCGCGTTCGGCACCTGGTTGATCGCGGTGCCGCGGATCTGGCGCGTCGCCTCGATGATGAGATTGATGCCGTGGACGTACGCTTCGGAGAGGCTGCCGCCGCTGGTGTTGGTCGGGAGCCGGTGGCCGATCTCGAGGCCGTGGTCCTCGACGAACGCGCCCGCCTCGCCCGGATTGCAGAAGCCGTACTCCTCGAGCGAGCCGAGCACGAGCGGGGTGAAGGCGTCGTAGAGCTGCGCCACATCGACGTCCTTGGGCGTGACGCCGGCCATCCGCCAGAGGTCGCGGGCGGCGTACGCACCGGGGGATTCGAGGAGCGAATTCTTGAAGAAGTTGTTCATCGTGAAGTTGCGGTTCCCCATCCCCTGCGACGCGGCCATGATGTAGGCGGGCTTCTGCTTCAAGTCCTTCGCCACGTCGGCGGCGCAGACGATCACCGCGGCGGCGCCGTCGGTCTCGAGGCAGCAGTCGAGCAGACGGAGCGGCTCCGAGATGAAGCGCGCCCTCCGGTACTCCTCGAGCGTGAACGGCTGCTTCATCATCGCGATCGGGTTGTTCGACGCGTGCCGGCGCATCGCGACCGCGATCCAGCCCAGGTGGTCCGTCGTGTAGCCGCGCTCGTGGAGGAAGCGACGCGCGAACATCGCGACCTGGTCGGCGGGACGGACGAAGCCGTAGGGATTGAAGTACGCGGTCTCGTTCGCGTCGGCGGTCGAGTAGTCGCGCTCCTTCGACGTGCCGGCCCACGGCCGTCCGCCGGAGCCGCGGTTCCGCGAGCGGTAGACCAGCACGCAACGCGCCATGCCCGCGGCGATCGCGGCCGCCGCATGTCCGACCACGCCGCACCCGCCACCTCCGCCGTAGCCAACCTCGCCGAAGTAGCGCAGGTTCGGCACGCCCAGGTTGCGCGCGATCACGTTCTCCGACGTGACCTGGATGCTCCACTTGCTCATCCCGTCGATGTCCGACGGCCTGAGCCCCGCGTCCTCGAGCGCGAGCTTGGAGGCTTCGAGCGCGGTCTCGGTCTCGGTGCGGCCGATGTCCTTCGAGAACGGCAGCTGCCCGAGGCCGACGATGGCGGCCTTGTCCTTCAGCGAATCCGTCACGGGGCGCTGAGTCCCTTCTTGGTCGGGCGGTAGTCGCTCGTCGCCGTGCGACATGAAAGGCCGTGGTCGAGGGCGCCGGCGGCGATCGTCAAGCGCAACGCACCGGCCCCCGGCATTGGTTGGTCACCTCCTGGTCGGCCGTGTAGATGACGCTCTGGCCGTCGGGCGTGAACTCGAAGAACCGCACCCCTTGGCCGGCCATCGGCGGGTTCAGCTTGATTGGCGCCGCGCTGCCGGCGACCGGCACCGCGTAGAGGTCGATCACGCCCGCGACGTCCACGTCGGCCACGTAGACGACCGTCTTGGAGTCGGGGCTGACCTTGTGGTCGACGCGCGAGACGTGCGCCGGGAGCAAGCCGGTGAGGCTCCTCCAGCCCGCGAGCGCCTGCCGGGGCAACGAGGTGAACGTGCCCCCCATGAGTGCCGCGGCGATCAGCGCCCGACCGACCGCGCATTTTCGACGTTCCTCCAGCCGCATCGAATCACACCATCGAGACGAACGGCGACGCATGGCGCGATTGCTACCGCAGGTCGCTGCGCGATGGCAACGCGTCGCTTCCTGACCCTGTCCCGAAGCGATCCAGTATCGTCCGCGCCGCTCAGTGGCCGCACCGCTGCCGGATCCGACGGGGAAGTCGACACCGCCGTGCCGCCGTGGCATCCAACCTGGAGCCATGCGTGTCGCCCCACGTCCGTCCGTGACACTTCTCGGACTCACGCTCGCGGCGCTGCTCGTCGCGACCTTTGCAGGGCGCCGGAGCGTGACCGCAGACGAAGCGGCGAAGCCCGCCGACGCCGAGCTGCGCCAGCGCCTCACCCCCGAGCAGTACCACGTCACGCAGCAGGCGGGCACCGAGCCGCCGTTCCGCAACGCGTACTGGGACAACCATCAGCCCGGCATCTACGTCGACGTCGTCTCGGGCGAGCCGCTGTTCAGCTCGACCGACAAGTTCGACTCCGGCACCGGGTGGCCGAGCTTCACGCGCCCGATCGACGAGGCCAACGTCACGAAGCGCGAGGACCGCTCGCTGTTCGCGACCCGCACCGAAGTGCGCTCGGCGCGCGGCGACTCGCATCTCGGCCACGTCTTCGACGACGGCCCGGCGCCGACGGGGCTCCGGTACTGCATCAACTCGGCGGCGCTCCGCTTCGTGCCCGCGGACAAGCTGGAGGCCGAAGGCTACGGGAAGTACCACGCGCTGTTCGCGTCGACGGGGGACGCGAAGGCGTCGAAGCCCGCCGGGCGCGAGACCGCGACGCTCGCGGGTGGCTGCTTCTGGGGGATGGAAGAGATCCTGCGGAAGATCCCCGGCGTGGTCGACACGCGCGTCGGCTATACGGGTGGGACGACAGCGAACCCCGCGTACCCCGACGTCCATGCCGGCGACACCGGGCATGCCGAGGCGGTCGAGGTCGTGTTCGACCCGAGCCAGCTCAGCTACGAGGCGCTGCTCGGCTACTTCTTCCGCATGCACGACCCGACGACGCCGAACCGCCAGGGCAACGACGTCGGCACGTCGTACCGCTCGGCGATCTTCTATCACGGCGAGGAGCAGCGCCGGGTCGCGGAGCGCGTCAAGGCGAGCGTCGACCAATCGGGGAAGTGGAAGAACCCGGTCGTGACGGAGATCGTGCCGGCGAAGGAGTTCTGGCCGGCGGAGCCCGAGCATCAGAAGTACCTGCTCCGGAACCCCGGCGGGTACACCTGCCACTACCTCCGGGATTGAATCAGCAGGCCGGTCTCACCACACGCCCGGCAGGAGACGATAGGGCACCTTGTCCGCGTACGCGCGATAGCCCTCGAGCTCCTCGTGGAGCACGCGATCCTCCTCGACCGTCCGTCGCAGCACGCCGAGGAGCAGCGGCACCGACGTCAGCACGGCGAGCCACGATCCCAGCGCGAGCCCCGTGCCGACGAACAAGAGGGGCGAGACGGCGTAGGCCGGGTGCCGCACGTAGCGATAGGGGCCGCTGGTGACGACGCGATGCCCGCGGTCGGTCTGGATGCGGATCACGGAGGAGAAGAAGCGGTTGACGTTGATCGCCCAGAGCGACACCGCGAGCGCGACCACGACCAGGAGCAGTCCGAGCGCGTGTCCGGTCGTCGACACGGCGTCGCTCCAGTGGAAGCGACCGACGTCGAGGCCGGCAACCAAAAACTGTCCCGCCACGAGCGGGGCGAAGAGCGCCGTGGACAGAGCGTCCTTTGCGCCTGGGCCGGGATGCAGCCGCTCCCGGAGAAGCGAGGGGTCCGCAACGAGCGGGCCGAAGATCGCCGAGCTCGCCCAGGTGGCGAGGTAGGCCCAGAACCAGGGGAGGTCCCGTCGACCGGCGCTGGCGAACAGCAGGAGGCCGATCGGGACAAGGAAGACGAGACCGACCAGCATTCCGGCCCACCTGCCCCTCATCATCCGGCGTCTCCCACGAGCTCGCGCAGTCGTCGCGCCAGGTCCGATTCCGTTTCGGCGACATGGAGCTTCGCGCCGTGACGCCGGCGGAGCTCGTCGGCGCTCGCTCCCGCGACCGTCCGCGTCCCGATGAACAGCACGACGGGGCGACCGTATTCCAGCGCCAGCTCCAGCTCGGACGCCGTGCCGTCTCCGCCCGGCAGGACCACGACCGCATTCGCAGTCAGCACGTTGATGTGGTTCCGGCTGAGGTCGTGCTTCCCCTGGGCTCCGCTGTACGGCAGGTGCGTGAGGATCGCCACCTCGACGTAGGGGTTGGGTCCCCTGCCCCGGTACCGCCGCGTCGTCCGGCGCTCGCCGAGATGCTCGTCGCCCGCCGCGCGTACGACGCCGATCGAAAGGCCGGCACGCCCGGGGACCGCGGTGAACGCACGCGCCACCGCGGTCATGACGCCGGTCCCGCCGCCCGCCAGCAGGTGATAGCCGGCGCGGGCGATCGTGCGGCCGACGGGCTCGGCGAGCTCGGCGAACTCGTGCTCGCCCGACCCCATCACCCCGATGATCGCCCGTCGCGGGGCGGCGCGCGTCGGGTCCATCACCAGCCACCGAACCGGATGAGGGGATCCATGGATGCGGCCGCCCATTTATGTGGGTCGGAGCCCGTCGAGCACCGCGCGGATCGCGAGATCCCAGCGTCGGTTCACCGACGCCTTCGACGTGCCGAGCCAGCCCGCGGTCTCGGTGTCCGCGAGTCCCTGCGTGAGCGAGACCAGCACGTGCGCGACGTCGGTCTCGTCGCCGGCGAGGAGGCCCGCGTCGATGCAGCGGCGCACGTGGCCGATGACGTAGAGGCGCACCGCGCTGCCGGCCTTCAGCCCCGACGGGCCGGGGTCGAAGTCGGCGAACGGGCGCGAGAACATGACCTCGGCCAGCGCCGGGTTCTCGCGCACGAACGTCCGGAGCGCGCCGATCACGCGCACCAGGTCGGCGCGTGGATCGTCGGTGTCCCTGAGCTCGTCGAAGCGCCGCCGCAGCATGCGGAAGCCTTCGAGGAACATCTCGCGGACGAGCCCGGCCTTGTCGCCGAACAGCTCGTACACCGCCGGCGTCGACGTCGCCGCCTCCTGCGCGATCTTCCGGGTCGTGAAGCCCGCGACCCCGTCGGTGGCGAGCATCGCAACGGCGACCTGGAGGACCCGATCGCGGAGCTCGGGGGTGCGCTGCTTCGCTCTCGGCACGCCGGAATCCTACCAGGGCGCCGGCGGGATGCCATGCGTGCCCGCGGTCAGGCGCGGGCGCGGAAGCCGGCGGCGTCGGCGTCGATGCCCGCGCGGATCGCGGCCAGCGTCTGCGCCCGGGCACGTAGCTTGCTCCCCTTGTGCGCGACCATGTCGAGGGCGGCGAGCTGGGTCGCGATCATCCCCGCCGAGTCCCCCAGCTCCTCGGGGACCACCACGCGGTCGAGAAAGCCGGCCGCGACGGCGGTGTCGGGCGCGAACGGCTCCGCGATCGTCACCGCGCGGTTGAAGTGCGCCGGCGTGAGCCGCTGCCGCAGGATCTCGACTGCGGCGCGCGGCATGGTCAGCCCGATCGCGACCTCGTTCGCAGTGATCTTGTAGGCGCCCGCCGCCCCCAGCCGGTAGTCGCCCGACAGCAGCAGGAAGACCCCCATCGCGACGGCGTGCCCGGTGCACGCGATCACCACGGGCGTCGGGAACGAGAGCACGCGCTCGGCCAGCTCGAACCCCGCCCGCACCATCGCCCCCGCTTCGAAGCCGCCCGCCCGGAGCACCGGGAGGTCGAACCCCGCGGAGAACACGCCTGTCCGACCCTGGAGCACGACGACGGCGCGATCGGCCTCCGCCTGGTCCAGCGCAGCGTTGATCTCCGTGATCATCCGCGGCGACATCGCGTTGACCTTCCCGTCGTCCATCGTGATCGTGGCGACGGAATCGGTGAGCCGGTACCCGACAAGCGTCATTGGGCCTCCCTTGGGTTTCAGGACGACGTTTCGGGACGATGTTACGGTTCAACGGACCTGAGTCAACGAGGGGGCGGCGGCACGCCGAGCACGAGCAGGACGCGCCCGGCGTGGTCGAAGACGAGCCCGGTGACGGAGGGGACGAGGAGGAGCGTCGGGCCCACGCGGGCGCGGAGGTTCCTCGGATAGTCCGAGATCGGCATGTGGCCTCCGGAGTGGGCGGTCTAGCCGCCCTGCTCTCGCATCGAGCGCTCGTCCCACACGCGGACGAGGTAGCCGTCGGGGTCGTGCAGCTCGGCGCCGTAGCCCCAGGCGAGCTCCTGCGGAGCCTTCTCGAACGAGAGGCCCCGCGCCGAGAGCTCGCGGTGCGTCGCGTGCACGTCGTCGACCTGGAGCGTGAGCGTGCAGGACGGCGTGAATCGACCGTCGGCGCGGCGCTCGAGGAAGAGCGTGAAGTCGCCGTCGTCCTTGATGCCGACGACGCCGTGCTCCGACAAGTCGATCTCGAGCGTGAAGCCGAAGTGGCGGATGTACCAGTCGCGGGAGCGGAGATGGTCCCGGACCTGGATCGAGAGGTGGTTGAGGCGAACCATCGGCGTTCCTCCGTAGTCCGGTTGTCGCTACCAGCAGCTCCTTTGCGCTCGACGGCCGAACGTCATCCCGATCAATCGCGGTCGGGGGCGCCCAGTGGGAAGAACGACCGATACGGCCGCGCCTCGTCGACGGCGCGCGCGAACGACGGCCGGGCGAGGAGCCGGCGTCGATACGCGCGCACGTTCGCGAAGGCGTCGCCGATCTGATGGGTCCAGTCGGTGTAGAACAGCGACGGCGCGGCCGCGCAGTCGGCGAGGCTGAAGCCACCGCCCGCCGCCCATTCGCGGCCCGCCATCCGGTCGTCGAGCCAGCGGTAGGCGGTGTCGAGCAGCGTCTTCGCGTCGGCGACGCCTGCCGGATCGCGATGCTCCGGCGCGCGGATGCGGTCGAAGACGATCTTCTGCATCGGCGTCATGACGTAGTTGTCGAAGAAGCGGTCCATCATGCGCACGTCGAGCGCGGCGCGAGGCTCCTCGGGGATCAGCCGCACCGGCCCGGCGTGGCAGAGACCCAGGTGTTCGATGATGATGCTCGCCTCGACGACCGTGCGACCGTCGTCGACGAGCACGGGCATGCGTTTGAGCGGCCAGAGCGCGGCGTGCTCGGCGGCGGCCTGCTCGTCGCCGACGGCCAGCATGCGGAACTCGAAGGGGATGGCATTCTCGTAGAGCGGGATCAGCACCTTCTGACAGTATGACGAGAACGGGTGGGCATAGAGCTGCAGGGACATCGATCTCTCCTCGGACGCTACGAGCCGCGACGGATCCGTACGAGCCGATCCGGCGTGGCGGTGGTGGGGACCTCGCCCCGCTCGATGTAGTCGAAGCCGCAGGCAACCGAGGCGAGCGGCAGATTCAGGAGCGCGGCGAGACGGCGGTGGCGCGAGACCTGGAACACGTACGGGCGCCGGAGCGCGACCCAGACCGGGACGTATCGACGACGCGAGGCGAACGTCTCGCACAGTGCCATGATTCGCGTCGCGGGCCCACCGCGGTTGGCGTACTCGGCCACCAGATCGGAGCGCACGTAGAGCTGGAACCACAGCACGTCGTCGTCGTGGTCCAGGACGGCGAACGCCACGGTGTCGAGACGGGTGGCGAGATGCTCCGCCAACGCGGCGAGCACCCCGGTGTCCTGACGATCGGTCTCCCGGTCGAAGACGACGACGTCGGCATCGCACTGGAGGAGGAAGGCATCGCGACCGAGGGCGCGGACCACGGGCGCGACGGCATCGACGGTCACCGATCGCACGGTGACGTTGGCATAGAAGTTCCCCACTTCGCTGCCCCTCGGGCTGGCGGGTCGCGGTCGGGCCGGCCCGGCGTCGGCCCGCGACCGACGCGTGGGTGCCGACGCGCAGGCGTTTCGGCGCCTTGCTCGCCCACGCCTCGCTGACGAGCCGCGTGACGACGGTCGCCTGCGCCGAGGCGAGCGTGACCCGGAGCCCCATCACCTTGGCTCCCCAGCGCAGCTCCTCGAGGAAGCCCGGCGTCTCGTCCAACGCCTGCTCGCGCACGGATTCGGGAACGAAGACGTGCACGTGCGTCTCGTCGGGCGAGACGGTGACGAAGATCCTGCCGCGGACACGGAACGACGACCGCTCGTGGTGCGGCTCCTCCGTCACCTCGGGCAGCGACGTCGCGTGACGACGGACTTGCGCCAGCGTCATCGCGGCCGGCGCGCGTAGCTGGCGGTGAGCATCTCCCACTGGTGCCCGTCGGGCTCGTTCCAGTAGAGCATCCGGCCGCCGTAGTCCGTGTTGATCTGCATGTCGACGGGCGCGTGCACCTTGCTGCGATACTGGATGCCGGCCGCCACGAGCCGCGCGAAGATCGCGTCGAACTCCGCGTCGCTCACGCGGAAGCAGAAGTGGTAGATCGGGAAGTCCTCGTCCGTCTCGACGAAGTCGAGCGTGAGGCCGTCATTGACGTAGACGGGGGCGAACGGTCCCGGTCCCGTCTCGGCCCACGGAACTCCCAGCAGCTCGGCGAGCTTCTTCGCCGACGCCACCTTGTGGTGCGATGGCACGATCGTGTGGTCGAGCGCGATCGACATCGTCGTATCCCCTCAGCGCTTCGGGGTCTCCGTGGTCACCGAGTAGGCGCTCGCGGGGACCGATTCGAAGGGGCGGATCTCGTAGAACAGGCCGCACGCGAGGCACGGGCTCCCCGCCGCGATCTCCGCCGCCTCCTCGAGGCTGTCAGCCAGGATGAACCAGTAGCCGCCGATCAGCTCCTTGGCCTCGCCGAAGGGGCCGTCGGTCACGACGCGGTTCTTCGCGACGGTCTTCCCGACGGCGGCGAGGCGCCGGCCCCGCTGCATCTTCCCTTCGTCGACCAGGCGGTCGAGCCAGACGTAGAACGCGTCGATCGCCTCCTGGACGACCTCCTGCCGGACGTCCGCGTCCCACTGGCCGCGGGAGATCACGAGGTACTCGGACTTCGCCATGGTCTCTTCTTCTAGCACCTCGTCGGGATCTGTCATCGCTCCCGCTTCACCTCGGGTGTGCGAGCTCCAGCCGCACGGTCTGCGCCAGCACCGAGGAGCCCGGACGCAGCGGCTCGGGCGCGCCGATCGGTTCGAAACCGGCACGGGCGTACAGGCGGCTGGCCGGCGTGTCGCCGCACCTGACTCCGAGGACGAGCGCGCCGACGCCGCCGGCGCGCGCCCACGCGATCGCCGCGTCGAGGAGCATGCGGCCGATCCCCGCTCGACGCGCTCCGGGCGCGACCCACATCTGATACAGGCGCGCGACCGTCGGATCGGCGGGCTCGATCCGGGCCCACGCGAGCCCGACGGCTGCTCCACCCGCCACCGCCGCCAGCGGGCAGTCGGTGTGCGAGGCGACGCCGCGCGCCAGCCGCTCGGACCAGTGATCGTCGGGCTCCGCCTGCTCCGCCGCCAGTGTGCTGCCGAAGGCGTCGGGCGCGTCCGCCAGCGCGCGCAGTCGGAGATCGCGGTACGTGCGCCACTCGTGCGCGGCGAACCGACGGACGGCGACGGCGTCGGTCACGGCACCGCGTAGGAGACGGCGTCCTCGACCGCGAAGCGGACTTCGCCGCACATGCACCGACCGTTCAGCATCGCGAGCACCGGACGCTAGCCGACGGGCCCGGCAGCGCGGCGGAAGCGGTCGGCCGCCCTGGCGCGAGCCTTCGATGCCTCGACCTCGCGATCGCGCGGCGGCGCGCTCGTGACCAGCGCGTCGAGCAGCTCGTGGGCGGCCGCCGTCACCTGCTCGACCGCGCGGTGGAAGGCGAGCTCGTTCGCCTTCGACGGCCGAGTGAAGCCGCTCAGCTTCCGCACGAACTGCAGCGACGACGCGTGGATCTCCTGGTGCGTGGCGGGCGGCCGGAAGTTGTGCAGCGTCTTGATGTTTCGACACATGTGGGAGCTCCTCCGCGTCTACGCCGCGGCCGCGGCCAGACGGGCCTCGCGGACGGCGGCGACGTTCTTCCGCCAGGCGATCACGGCCGGGAAGCCGTCCAGCAGGGATCTCGGGATCCCGTCGAGCGTGCCGTTGGTGAGCTTGTCGACGATCCAGTGGAGCTTCAGGTCCGCCACGGTGAGCGAATCGCCAACCACGAATCCGGTGCGACCGTTGGCGACCAGCAGCCGCTCGAGATAGCCGCCCCAGCGCGGCAGGGTCTCCTCCGCCAGAATCTTGCGCATCGCCGTCCGCCGCTGGGCGTCGGGCTCGGCCATGCTGGGCCCGATGACGTGGTAGAGGTCCTCTCCCAGGTCCAACGCCTCGTCCACCTTGAGCGCCCGCACCGGGTCGTCGATCGGGTACAGGCCGGCCCGTCGCCCGACGAACCGCAGGATCGCGTTGCTCTGCGCCGTGCTCACGGTCCCGCGGGGGGTTTCGACGTCGAGCACCGGGAGCGACCCGAACGGGAACTCGCCTGCCGCCTTCCGGGCCGCGAACCGCTCCGGCGGCACGTGGACGTCCTCGAACGCGATGCGACCGATGTGGAGCGCGTCGCGGATGGCACCGCCGCGGCCGGGGAACGGGAAGTAGTGGAGACGGAGGGTGACGTCGTCGCTCATGGCTTCTCTTCTCCTTGGACGCCGGGTATGGCGACGGAGCCGCCGCGGGCGCACCGCTGCATGTCCTTCCCGGCATCGAGGCAGCAGAACGTCGCGCCACCCGAGTGCGAACAAGTAGATGCTCCGCTCGGCCGTGTCGAGCCATTCGCGGGCAGCCCGGTCAACACCCTGCGCCGTCCGCGGGCAGCCCGGGGTCCGGCACGTCGACGTCGCGACGGAAGAACTTCGTATCGACCGTCATGACGGGGAAGGCCAGGCGGAACCGTCACCGGAAATCGTGGCGAACGGGGTGATTCGCGACCACCGCCCGAGCGCTGCCGAGCGCTCGCACGGCGTGCGGAACGTTCGGCGGTACGAGCGCGACGCCCCCCGGGCCCACCGTTCGGCACTCTCCGGCGACCGTGATCTCGAGCTCGCCCTCGAGGACGAGCCACGCCTCTTCGTTCGGATGGTGGTGTTCGTGCGACTCCTCGTTGATCTTCGGGAGCAAGCGCTACGCGGTGGGTTCCATGAGCTCGAGGCGATTCCCGAAGGGATCAGCGACGTAGACGCGAACGTGGCCGGCGAGAGGCTCATCTACGACCTCGACGCCGGCTTTGCGAAGACGTTCGACCAGCGCCGCGAGATCGCGCACGAGCAGAGCAGGATGCGCCTTCCGGGCAGGTCGAAAGTCCGCGTCGACCCCGAGATGGATCTTGACCGACCCGCTCTCGAACCAGGCGCCGCCTCGTCGAGCGAGCGCGGGCGGCTTCGGGACCTCGGGGAGACCCAGGAGTCGAGAGTAGAACGCTCGCGCCTCGGCCTCGCGGCCGGGCGGCATCGCCAGCTGCACGTGCTCGATCCCGAGGATGCCCGGGCGACGCGTGCCATCAGCCACGTCTTCCTCCGGGGGATTCGATTGCCGGCAACCGCATGCGTGCCCGGTACCACGCCGTGTCGTTGAGGTGCGGGAAGTCCTCGTCCGGCACGGGCACACCGAGGAAGCGGCAGATGGGCTCCCAGCCGTCGCCCGGCTGGTAGACGAGCAGTCGCGAGGCCGGAATGGCATCGATGACGGCCTGGTTGTGCTCCTCGAAGACGCGCTTGGCATGAACACGATCCGCGAGGCGGTCCCCGAAGGTCCGCTCGACGATGAGCGCGTACACCTTCGCGTGGAAGTCGTGGACGATCTGCGGCGCACGCTCGGGGGGGCCCTGCGTCAGCACGGGGCAGATCGTGTTCATCACGCTGTCGTACCAGCGGTCGGCGTCACGCCACGACAGCAGCACCTTCGCCTCGGGGTATCGAGCGACCAGCTCGCGCCAGAAGGCAGCTGCCGGCCAGTCGACCGTGGAACGATATCCGTGGAAGATCGCGTCCCAGTCGTGCGAGCCGCTCGGCGTCTGCTCGAGCCAGTGGCGCGCCCGCTCCGGGGCCGTGAGAACCTCGACCATGTGGTAGCAGGGCCCGTACCCGATCCGCTCGAGCGCGGCCTTGAGGGAGAGCGTTCCGGTGCGTCCCAACCCGGCGCCGATCAGCTTCAGTCCCATCGATCGTGCGGCCATTGGTGCGTCATGCCACGATCGTCGCGATGACGACACCAACCACCACCACGGCGATCCCGACGAAGAAGAACCGCACCGTCGCCGCGTAGCGTGTGGGGTCGTCGTCGGCGACCTCGAGAGATCGGTAGAGCGCCATCAGCTGCACGACGATGCCTGCAGCCACGATGCAGGCCGGTAGCAAACCGCTCCACGTCCACTCTCCGGGATTCTCGAAGTTCCAGAACCGGACGAAGGAGAGCGAGAAGCCCAAGAAGACGGTGATCGCCGTGACGAGACCTTGCCGATAGCCTTGCGGCAACATCGGCTTCGACTCCTTCGCTGAGTGTTCCGGTCCCATCTCAGCCGAGCAACAGCCAGACATAGATCATGGAGCCGACAAGGCTGAGGACCGTCCGAACGGCATGGAGCTGGCCCCAATGAAGGAGCAGCTGCCGGGTCTCAGGACTTCCAAGGTCGCGGCCCGGCGCCAGCAGTTTGTGATTCGTCGGCATGATGATGGCCAACGTGAACGGCACGACGCTTCCGACAAGCAGGGCTGCGACCAGCCAGCCACGTCCGCCTCCCTGAAGCCACACCCCGACACCGCAGACAAGCCTGACGATCGCCAGCGGCGCTTGCATCCACGTCGCACGTTCGTAGCTGGGAGCCCACTGCCGAGCCGCCACATGCGTCTCGAGCTCCATGCGGGCGGGATGCTCCGCAACGTTGATGTACAGGGCCGCTCCGGCGAACAGGGCGGCAGAAAGCACCGCGAGAAACTGAAGGAGGGAAATCACTGCTGACCGGGCGCATCAGCGAAGCCGGCTTCCCACGCGGCCGTGTTCGAGTACTCGCGATGTCGAGTCACGACGCCACCCCGGAATGTGAACACCTGCACCCAGTTGGCTTCCACGATCCGGCCTGTCGCTCGCACACGACATCGTTCGTGCCCGAGCACCACGACATGCTGAGGGGCAACGATGAACTCGTCCGGCTGGAACACTTCGAACTCCAGGGCTTCGGCCAAAGTCCTGAGGTATTCCTCTACCTCGTGCCGCCCGTGCCACGAGCGACCCCAGCCTGGCACGGCCGTGGCTCGCGCGAAGACGGGAGGAAGCAGCTCGATATCGCTAGCCATGCGGCTAACCACGGCTGGAAGGTTGCCCTCGATGAACGCCGCGTAGATGCCGCGCACCCTCAGGAGATCGTCCTCGTTCATCGGGATCCTCCTCGACGCCCGCCGCCTTTAGCACGACTGCTCGGCATCAGCGGCGGCGCGAAGCACCGTCCGCTGCATGCCGTTGCTATGCCGCTCCCGACTCGAGCGATGGCCCGCCCGAGCTGCAAGAGTGCGGTGCCGACCCCGCCTGCCGCGCCGTGAATCAACACACGCTGGCCCGGTCTGACCTCGGCGGCACGATGCAGCATCTGGTACGCCGTGATGTAGTTCAGCACCAGACTGACGGCCTCGGCGGGGTCCAACCCGGATGGCACCGGAATGAGCTCCCGTTGCGGCAGGCAGACGAACTCGGCGTACGCACCGTGGATCGGCATCGCGGCAACCATCCGGCCTGGCTCGATTCCGGAGACACCGTCGCGGAGCAGATCCACCACGCCGACCAGGTCCCACCCCGGCGTGTATGGCACCGAGGGCGTTTCGGGATGAACGCCTTCGCGCGCCATTACGTCGGGCAAGGAAACGCCTGCGGCCAGAACTCTCACCCGTACTTCGCCATCCTTCGGCTCGGGGCAGTCTTCTTCGACGACCTGGAGCGCATCGAGCCCGCCGTAGTGGGTGACGATGATGCGCTTGTTTCTCATGGATCTCTTCGTGGCCGCCCCTACCCGATCACGCGACCGTGAAGAGACGCCATTCACCGGGGATACCCTTGAGGGTATGGGTCCCGTGCTCGTGAAAAGCGAGACCGGAGCCTGCGACGAGATCCTTCACCGTGCTCGACACCAGGACCTCACCCGGCCCCGCCTTGGCCATGACGCGCGCCCCCGTATGGACGGCGATGCCGGCGATCTTGTCATCGATCCGCTCGCACTCGCCGGTGTGGATGCCAGCGCGGATCTCGATACCAAGGCTCCGCACGGCATCTCGGATGCCCTTGGCGCAACGGATGGCGCGGGCCGGGCCATCGAAGGCTGCGAGAAAGCCGTCGCCGGCGGTATCGATCTCGCGGCCGCGGTAGCGCTCGATCTCCTGGCGGACGATTGCGTGGTGTCGATCGAGGAGATCGCGCCAGGAGCGGTCGCCGAGCGCGACGGCCCGCTCCGTCGAGCCGACGATGTCGGTGAAGAGCACCGTCGCGAGCACACGTTCCACCTCGACTCTCACGCGCGAGCCGGTGAGGAACTGCTGGATCTCGGCGACGAGCGCGGCGGTGTCGCCGAGCCAGGGCGGGTGTTCGTCGCCGGGCAGCTCGACGTAGCGCGCACCCGGGATCTCACGGGCGAGTGCGCGTCCCAACTCGACGTGGATCAACGCGTCGGAGGTGCGGTGTACCACGAGCGTCGGAAGGTGCAGGGTACGCGCTACGGGTCGCACGTCGACATCCAACAACCAACCCAGGTGCGCGCGACCGGCACGGGGGCTCACGCACATCCGCTCGTACCGACCCATGAACTCGCGAGCGCGCGGGTTGTCTTTCAGCCGTGGAGCCATGAACTCGATCGTCGTGCCCTGCCCCCAGACGTTCTCGAGCCGGCTGCCCAGCATTTCCATGTTCCTCCGCACCATGACACCCACAGGGTAGTCCGGGGCCTCGCTCACGCGCGCAAAGGTCGCGTAGAGGACGAGCGCCAGGACGCGCTCGGGATAGGTCGCCGCGAAGAGCATCGAAAGGGCCCCGCCCTCGGAGAACCCCATGACGGCCGCCCTCTCCGAGCCCGCCGCTTCCAGGACCGCCCGGAGATCGTCCATGCGCTCCTCGAGTGTCGAGTCGCCGACATCGCGGTCCGAGAGGCCGGTCCCGCGCTTGTCGAAGAGGATCACGCGGCTGAAGGCGGTGAGCCGCCGCACCCAGTCGCCGTAGAGCGGGTCCTCCCAGGCGAAGTCGACGTTCGAAATCCAGCCCGGCACCACGACGAGATCGAACGGCCCGTCGCCGACGACCTGGTAGGCGATGCTGACGTCACCGCTCTTCGCGTAGCGCGTCTCTGGGCGCATCAGGATAGGCTAGCGCCGTCGGCAGCGGAGTGCACGCTGACTCGAGGACTGCGGCCCGCGCGACTCAAGCCCGCGGCCGGCAGCTTCAGCGACAGGCGCAGCCTGGCGCACGTCGGATGCAACGACGGCCGAGGCGGCGGGATCGTCGTTTGCCCTTCCGCTCGAGGAGGCGGAAACCATGACCAAAGGGATCGCTGCAGAACGCGGCGGACCCACGCTCCGAGTTCTCGAACACCTGCTCGCGCTAGGCACCAAGCGCCTCAACGCGTTGAAAGGCAGCGCGTCGGTCTTCCACGTGGAAGTCGAGGTGCACAGGAGTCCAATGGCGATCGAACCTGCGCCGATCACTGGTATCGGGTGAAGGCGTGGACCCACCAGGTTTCTCAAGTAGGCAGAGCTCCGTGTTGGGGCCATGGAGGACGGCGACGCCGGGCACACGCTTGGCCTTCTCGGAGAATCCGAACGCGGGGCAGTAGAAGGCAACCCCTGCGCGAGGTTTGGTACGTCGACGCAGGCTGAGACGGTGATGGTCATTGGTTCCTCTGCCGCCTAACCGATGGCTGCTCACCTGTGGCTGCTCACCTGCGGCCGCGCGTCCTGCTACCATGACGGCATTGAGCGCAGCTGCTCGCGCGGCTGATGCCAGCGGCCGTCAGGTGCAGCAGCGTGTTAGGCAGCATACACGCTCACCCTCACTTCGCCCTTGCCTGAGTCGATGGTGCCTTGACCCCGCCCCTGCACCTGGTTGAGCCAGGCGTACCCCGGCGATGCGGTGACGAAGGACACGCTCTCTCGCAGTAGCCATTCGCTCGTG
>JACXTT010005723.1_pt1 | contig 17961 bp, 24 predicted proteins | sample 9270951 | NCBI WGS metagenome assembly JACXTT01 (sample SAMN15532306, study PRJNA645909) | rock metagenome | isolation source: weathered quartz diorite | place: Puerto Rico | collected 2017-06-21 | reverse complement strand
GACGAATTACTGGTCATCGCCAAGCTGATGCTGGCCCAGCAGAATTATCATTTCAGCCCCGAGGGCGAGAAGGCCTTCGCCGAGTACATCCCGCTGCGGATGAAATTGCCGCATTTCGCCAACGCGCGCTCGATCCGCAACGCCCTCGACCGCGCGCGCTTGCGCCAGGCCAACCGCCTGTTTGCCAAGCGCACCGGCAAGCTCGGCAAGGACGACCTGATGACGCTGGAGGCCGAGGACATCATGGTTTCGCGCGTGTTCAAGGAAGGCCAGCTCGACATGGACGGCGATGAGGGCGCCGACGCCTAGGCGGCCGCGCGCCGACGCGGCGGTGAAGCACCCGGGTGGCGCATGAAACTCCCCGCATTGTTGGACGAGATAAAAAAAACGGTTGAATCCGCCGATTCGACGGAAAATGCGCACGTGGTGCTGGCGCAGAAGATCTCGGACCTGGCCGACATGGTCGGCTGGGCCGACGGGTCGATCGACGCCGAACAGCGCCTCGCGGTTCGTTTCGAGGGCCTGATGGAGTCCCTGCGTTTGCGATTCGGGCGCACCAGCGAGCCCTCGATCGCCGCGCTGCACGACGCGCTCGCCGAGCTGCACGCGGCCATCGATCGTCACGACCGTGACCTTTCCGCGCGGCGGGACCCGGACGAGGATTACGAGGAGTAACGCGCACCGCAACCCGGACGCGCGTTGATGCCAATAAAAAGAGGTGGCCATGCCACTCGTTGATATGGGCGACATGCTGCGACAGGCCTACCACCACGGTTACGCGGTGGGAGGCTTTGACCTCGTGAGTCTGGATTTTATCGAGGCCATCGTCGACGCGGCCGAAAACCACCGCTCGCCCGTCATCCTCAGTCTGGCCGAATCACATTTTGAACATTACGATTTTGAGCTTGCCATGGCCGCAGCCGAGAAGGCAGCGCGGCGCGCGACCGTGCCAGTAGCGTTGCATCTCGATCATGGCGCCTCCCTCGAATCTGCGGTGCGCGCCATCCGCTTGGGCTGCAACGGTGTAATGGTCGACGCTTCGGCCCGGCCACTGGGAGAGAATATCGCCCGTACCCGCGATGTACTCGGAATGGCGCATGCCTGTGGGGTATCGGTTGAGGGCAAGCTTGGTTACGTTGCCGGCGTGGAAGGCGAGGACGCCGCTAAACACCCGGGCGAGAGTCAGTACACCTCGGTGGAGGAGGCCAAGGCCTATGTCGCGCGCACCGACGTGGATTGCCTCGCGGTTTCCATCGGCACCGTGCACGGCCGCTTGCGTGGTGAGCCGCGGCTAGATCTCGAACGTCTGGCGGATATCAACCGGGCGCTCGGCATCCCGCTGGTCATTCACGGTGGTAGCGGCCTCGGCGAGGATCAATACCGTGCGCTGATACGCAACGGCGTCGCCAAGATCAACTATTACACCACTCTGGCGGATGCCGCCGGCGCCCGCATCCGCGACAACGTGCACGCCGATGAGCGCAGTTACACTAGCCTGGTGAAAGGAGTCCAGGACGGCATCCGCACCGAGGTTGAGCGCGTCATGCGGCTGTGGGGTTCAGCCGGACGCGCGGATGAACTGCTCAAGACATGTCGACCGTGGAGTCCGGTCGAGCATGTGATTGTTTACAACGTTGAACATGTTCCGGACGCACAGGTCGAGGCCATGATGGCGCGCGGCCGCGAAATACTGGCGACCATCCCCGGGGTGCGTCGGGTGGTCACCGGCTGGGCCGTGGCTGACAAGCCGCGCTACCGCTTCTGCTGGTTGATCGAATTCACGCATTGCGTCGTGATAGATTCCTACCGTGAGCATCCGCTCCACAAACAATTCGCCGACGGTCTGTTTCGCCCGATGGCGACGGACCGGGTATCGGTGGATTTCGCGCACGTGGACGCGATGTCCCTGTCAGCCGGTTTATTTTCTGTCAATTGTCATTGAATTCCGCGTTATCGGATCGCCATGGATGAAATCAAAAAACTGATTGACGGTTTCAGCCGCTTCCGCGCGCACCACTACGAACGCGGCGGTACGCCGTTCAGGGAACTGGTTAGCCAGGGCCAGTCGCCCAAGATCATGTTCATTGCCTGTTGCGACTCGCGCGTCGATCCTGCCATCATCACCGACTGCGACCCCGGCGATCTGTTCGTGGTGCGCAACGTGGCCAACTTGGTGCCGCCGTGCGAGCAAGGCGGTGGTTATCACGGCACCTCGGCGGCGCTCGAGTTCGCGGTGCGCTGCCTGAATGTCCAGCACGTGATCGTCATGGGCCATGCACGCTGCGGCGGCATCCGCGCGCTGCTCGGCAACATCCGCTTCGAGGGCGACGCCGGCCAATTCATCGCGCCGTGGATGTCGATCGCCGAGGAAGCGCGCCGTGAAGTGGTCGTGACCCACGCGAACGAAAACGCCGACACCCATGCCGCGGCCTGCGAGCAGGCCGCGGTGCGGATTTCGCTTCGTAACCTCATGACGTTTCCGTTCGTGCGGGAGGCGGTCGCTGCGGGCCGACTGCAACTGCATGGCTGGTATTTCGATCTCGACGGCGGTGAGCTGCTCGGCTACGACCCGGCAACCGGTGGTTTCGAATTGTTCGTGCATGCTGTTGCGGGGCAGCCGGCCTGATTGCCAAAGTGGCCGCGGTTATGCGGTGTTTCGGGTGGATTGCCGTGTTCGTTGGCGGCTTTTTATTTGACTCTGCAATTGCCGGTGTTAGAGTTTGCCGTGCTTGAAGGATAGACCGGTGTCCGGATACATCCGCACCCACAAACCATATCTTCGCCAGAGAAAGGGGGGCCATGAAAAATTCTGCGTTGTCGTTCGTCGTAACAGCGGCATTCGCCACGTTGGCGCTTGCCATGTCACTGCCCGCATCCGCGCATCCGGGTGGGCTCGACAAGAACGGCTGTCACCATCGATACCAAGACGGGCGAATACCATTGCCACCAGGGTCCCAACGCCGGCATGAGCTTCGCCTCGAAGGAAACGATGGAGCAGGGCGGCCGTGGTGTGCCGATGAAATCCGAATCGTCCTCGGGGGACGAAGCCAAGCCACGTCGCGAGAAGGCACAGAAAGACGAGCCGGTGAAAAGCACCAAGTCCCGCAAACAAGAAGCCGCTGACGCTGACAAGCAGGATGAAACCGCCGAGACCCCGAAGCACGCCAAGACCAAGAAAAAGACGGACAGCGGTGCCTCGTCCGGGAAAACAAGCACCAGAAAGAAAGCGAAGACCGCCGCCGATGAAGCGGACGATGGCGGGGCGAAGAAAACCAAGAAGACGACCAAAAAGGCCAAGGCGAAAAAGAGCGGTGACAGCGCCGCGGACAAAGACACCAAGTCCAAGAAGACCAAGAAGAAAAAGTCTTTATCCGAGGACGAAGCCGCAAAGAAGGAATAAACGATCCGGAAATTGGTTAGCTCTCGGAAAGCCCCGCCTGTGCGGGGCTTTTCATTTCCGGGCATGAATGAATTCCGGTTGTGGACGATTTGAGGCAAGGTTGACAACACAACACAGACAAAGAGGGCGGTGGATATACTGTGCGTCTCATCCCCCGGGAATCATGACATGACCACCCGCGTCACCGGAGCCACGCCCCCGCACGCCGCCGCGCAGAGCGAGCGCCATCCCGCCGGACTGCCGACGCTGTTCTTCACCGAGATGTGGGAGCGCTTCAGCTACTACGGCATGCGTGCGCTGCTGGTGCTGTACCTGGTCAACGCGCTCGGTTATGCACGCAGCGACGCGCTCGCGGTGTACGCCACCTACACCGCACTGGTGTATCTCACGCCGATTCTCGGCGGCTGGCTGGCCGACCGTTATCTCGGTTATCGCCAGGCGATCCTGATCGGCGCGCTGGTCATGGCCATGGGCCACTTCGCCATGGCGTTTCCCGCGCTGCTGCTGCCGGCGCTGGGCCTGATCGCCGTCGGCAACGGCTTCTTCAAGCCCAATATCTCGACGCTGCTCGGCACGCTCTACCGCGAGCACGACCCGCGGCGCGACGGCGGTTTCACCATCTTCTACATCGGCATCAATCTCGGGGCGTTCTTGGCACCACTCATTGCCGGCACGTTGGGCGAGGAGATCGGCTGGCATTGGGGCTTCGCTTCCGCCGGCGTCGGCATGCTGCTGGCGACGGCGTGGTTCGTGCGCGGCCAGCACAGGCTCGGCGTCGCGGGGTTTCCGCCCGGCCGGGACCGGCTCGATGGTCGCGCGTGGCGGAATATCGGGCTCATCAGCGCCCTCACGGTCCCGTTGGTTTATGCCGTGATCATGATGGGGCACGCGTTGACGCCGTTGTGGCGCCATATCGACACGGAACTCAAAATCGGTGTTCCTCTCGCGGCCTTTATCGCCTGGCTCGCGTGGCAGCGACGCCGCTGCACGCGCGAGGAGTGGCATCGCCTGCTGGCCATCGTGATCGTGTGCGTGTTCGTGATTTTCTTCTGGACCGGCTTCGAGCAGGCGGGCGGCACCATGAACCTGTTCGCCGACAAGCTGACCGATCGGTGGTTATTCGGGTGGGAAATCCCGGCGTCGTATTTTCAGGGCATCAACCCGATGCTGATCGTGCTGCTCGGGCCGTTGTTCTCGATGCTGTGGACGCACTGGGACCGGTCGCGCTTCGCGCTGCCGGTGTCGGCCAAGATGGGAATCGGGATCATCATCATGGGCGTCGGCTTCATCGTGCTCGCGATCGCCCAGGGCCGCGCCGAGACCCTGGGCAAGGTCGGGCCGCAATGGCTGTTCTTCGTCTACCTGCTACACACGATGGGCGAGCTGTGCCTGTCGCCGATCGGCCTTTCGATGGTCACCCGGCTCGCCCCGGTACGCCTCGCCGCGATCATGATGGGCCTGTGGTTCACCGCCAACGCCATCGCCAATTACCTCGCCGGCACCCTCGAAAGCCTGCTGGCCGGTTCAGGCATTCCGTTGTACTGGTTTCTCGTCGGCAGTTCGCTCGGGGCGGGGGTATTGTTGCTCTTGATCACGCCGTTGCTTCAATACCTGATGCATGGCAAAGGCTGACCTGGCGGGCTGTTTTTTCTGTGACAAACCCAGCGACAATGATCGTTGAGACTGGAAAAATTAAGGTGGCCAAGGTGCGCGCCACCAAGCGGTTTCAAACGCCTGACCCTAATAGCACTATCTTTGAAAAAACTGGCGTTCAATGATTCTCGGCGTTTGAGGCTCCATTCTTGACCAGATTGCCCACAGTCTTGGCTGCATCTGTTAAATCAGCCGTTGGAGATACAGTCAGCTGGTGTTTGTCATAAATCCGACCCGGCGGACTTGCAATTGTTGTGAGAGTGTCCTCGCACAGTTTGGCAAGCGGTAAATTGGATGCTGCTGCCGTACCGATTTCTGACATCTGCCTGTGGAAGCCCTGGAACGTTGAAGCGATAGCTGATTTGTATCCGTAATCTTCTTCCAGCCGTTTTGCGAGGGCAGATTCGCGGCTTGCGTACATGGCCAACCATACGAGTGCGCCCGCCACCGGTAAACGAGACAACCACAAGCGTAGCAGTTCATCGTAGGTCAAGGTTGTCCCAGTTTGATAGACGTGCCACAACCCCTGCGCAGCTAGCAGAACTATGAGGCATACAGAGCCAACGAACAGCCATTGCCATCGTTTGCTCGGGGCTAGAAAACTCTGGCGTCGCTCATCAAAAGCATGGGCGAGACCTGCACTTGTGGCTCCCGGTAATAGTCCCGTAATTGTCTGCAATTGAGCAGCACATTGCGCTTCAAGGTCAGCGAGCCGTTTCTCGTAAGCGATGACACGCTCTTCCACGGTAGCAGCTTTGTCAGCGAGAGCCTTTGTCTGAGCAGCCGACTCCGTCGCGATCTCTCGTGCTGACAGGATCGCCGCTGCATCTGTTTCAACCGACCCTTTGGTTGTCCGAATATTTGTGAGCAGCTCGCCAACCGCATCTGCCGCAGATTGAGCGCGGGATTTCTGACCTTCTGCCTCGGTCATCTGTTGGGTGGCAGCCGTGAGCGCACGGTCAAGATCACCTCGAACCTTGTCCGCGTGCTCCTGCGCCTTCTGGATATGATCAGACTTGGTCGCAATTACTGCTTGCTCATCATTAATCTGCGTGCTTGCCGCTATTGCTTGTGTCGCAACAGTTGTTATATCGGTCACCTTCTTCTGGGCGTCGGAAAGGGCACTAGCGGTCAGCCTCTGTGATTCCGATGCCGCCAGAGCAGCTATCTTTGCTGTTTCGGCGAACTGTGTAATCTTCTCCATTACATGCTGTGCGTTCGTTAGCAATTCGTCAGCGCTAGACACAACATCGGTGGTTTCAGAAGACATAGCGAGTTGCGAATTATCATTCTCAAGCATAACAAATCCTCCAACAGTGCGTTTTCGATCCTTTCTTAATGACCATTTTTGTCTCGTAATAATTTGGGATGGACTGGACTTCCCGAACGGGTGTCAGTTCCAAGTAATTGTTAGGTGTGTTATGTATGCTGCTCATTACACACCGGACGATAGTTTTTTATTAAATCTAATTCCTCTGATTTTCGTGTTTCTTCAGAATTTGAACTAGTGTGGGCATGTATATGAGTGGCACCATTTCGTTTAGCGCAGCCTTCTTTTTCGTGATCAGCAAGTCGATTCTTTAGGCTTAAAGTTTGACCAATGTAAACAGCAGCCCAAGAATTTGGTTTCGTTTCTTTTGCATAGATATAGTTGCCTGGCCCATCCTTAAAATCCGTACCGATCTTATGAATCCAATAACCGTATTTTTTACCCGAGACTCCTTCCCAATGAATATCTGGCTCAGACATTTTTGCTCCTTCTCACTTTCCAACAAGCGGTAGCGAACGATCAGTAAGCGAATCGGCTGCCAGATGCAGCAGGTACGCAGACCCACCGATCACCGCGATGATCCGCAGTAAATCTTCGAACGGTGTTTCGGGCTCCCATTGGTATACCTTGTACACGCCGTAGCCCACGAGCATCGCGAACACTATGCTGTGGAAAAACTGCCGGTGATGCGGATGTATAGCTGGTTCGATCTTATCGGGCAGTGATGCAACGGCTGCCGACAAGGCGCCGCCGATAACTGGATGCACGAGGCGCCGTTTTTCATTATGGACCTCTAATGCTGAGAGCAATACTGTGGTTGCGGTAAAGTTGACCAATCGGTGGGTAGCTGCACACGGCATTTACTGTTCCTTTTTTCGTACCTTTTAAGTCGTTAACTGTTTGCCGCGCCTGAAGCCTTGACCGCAGCATACCCACATGAGACAGTCGTGTTACACATGTGCAACATGAAGTGTACGCCTGCTGTATTCACATGTCAAACGATGTTGTTTCCTATATGAAACAGGAGAAATATGGCAAATGAACAGGTGATGACTACCTTGGCTGAGAAACTCGTCGCTAAGCGGGCAGGAAGGGGAATTCGAATAACAGCGAAAGAAATTGGAGTAAGCGCGGCGACGCTATCTCGCGTTGAAAACGGTAATGTTCCTGACCTAGAAACCTTTCGCAAGATTTGTACGTGGTTAGGTGTAGACCCCGGTACTATCCTAGGAATTTCGCAGACAAAACCTGCGCTAGAAGTCAGAGTCCACTTTCGTAAAAAGAATGCAGTTGATACAAAAACTGCCGCTGCTTTGGCAGAGATGATTCTGCATGCTCAGCGAGCTATGCAGGAAGCGGACAATATCTAGGTCATTAGAGACATTCTGTGTTTAAGCGAGGCTTTAAAGCCTGGTGTGAACGATTGTCGTTGCAAAAGCGAGCTGAGCTTCATATCAAAGCGTCGGACCCACTAAATGCGCGCGCCCTCGCAAAAAATCTAAATATCAAAGTTTGGGGAATCGAAGATGTTCCTGGACTCACGGCTGAGAGTAAGAAGACTCTTCTTGGAATCGATGGAGGTTGGTCCGCCGCAACAATATGTTTAGGAGAAAAACGTCTTATCATTCTCAACTCTTCGCACTCACTTGGGCGGCAAGCAAGTGATTTAACGCATGAGCTATCTCATCTACTGTTGGCACATAAACCAGCAAAGCCGGACGTCTCAGCAGATGGGATCATGGTGATGGAGAGTTATGACCAGCAGCAAGAAGAACAGGCAGACTGGTTATCTGGTTGTCTTTTGTTACCGAGAGAGGCTCTGGTTCATATCAAGAAAAGTCGAATAGATGAGCATATCGCCACAAAACAGTATGGAGTGAGCCTATCAATGTTTAAATATCGGATGGGTGTAACCGGTGTAAGCTTTCAGTTCAAATAGCTACGAGAAAACTTTTAAATTAAAGGGCCAAGCTCGATTTATTTTTTTGTAATCAGGAAAGCCTTAAACCGTTACCTCGCCCGAAACTTGCACCGCATTCGCCGTCGCGCCAGCGACATCCATCTTACTCCGGTTCTTCCGCCACCCCGCCGGCGGCATGCCGAATTCGCGCTTGAATGCCCGGTTAAACGCCGCCTCGGAATCGTAGCCGACTTGTTCCGCGACCGCGGCGAGGGATTTGCTTCCGGTCAGGAGTTCCTGTGCCGCGACTTGCAGGCGCCAGCGCGCCAGGTATTGCATGGGCGGCTGATCCAGCAGATCGGTGAAGCGTTGCGCCAGCGCTGAGCGCGACAGGCCCACCTTGTGCGCGAGCTCGTCCACGGTCCAGGCATGCGCCGGCTGGGCGTGCATCAGCGATAGTGCGCGCCCGACAAAGCGGTCACGCGCTCCCGCCAGCCATCCCTTGCGGTCCGCCGGTAGCGCATCGATACAGCGGCGCACGGCTTCGACAAAAAGTAATTCTGACAATCGAGCGAGAACGATGGCGCCGCCCGCGCGTGACTCCGCCGCCTCGGCAGCGGCGAATTGCAGCGATGATTCGAGCCATGCCGAACGTGGATCGCTGCGTATATCGATCTTGAAGATTCGCGGCAGCGAGGAAAGTATCGGGTTGCTCAATGTCTCGTTGCAGGCCAGAAAGCCGCATACGGTGCGCGTCGTCGTCCCGCCACCGCCATAGGACAGCTTCATCACCTCGCCGGGGGCCGTCGCCATCTGACTGGCCAGCAGCGGCCCGAATGGCACGGGAGCGAGATCCGGTGCGCTGCCAAGAATATGTGACTCGCCTTGCGGCACCACCAGCAGTTCGCCGGCATTGACCTGAATGCCCGAGTCGGGCTCGGCGGCGACTCGGGCCCAACAGATTCCTTCGGTGATGAGATGGTAGGACACCACGCGTTCCGCCGGCGGCAGGTAGCCCGAGCAGAGGACGGAATCCGTTTTGCCGATCACACACCACGGCGCGGTGAATTCGCCATTGAGGTAGACGGCGCCGCCCAGGCGCACCACGCGCAGCACGTCGGAAACGGCATCCATGAGCAGCCTCCGTCAATTCCGGCGTCCCGAGCAAAAGATATGGACGCCCGATCATTCATGTATAGAAGCGACGCGAAGATACTAGCACCCGCCATAAATCCCCAACAACTTGCGAGCAAGGAGGTGCATCATGAACAACGGAAAAGCTTACCAGGGTAGCTGTTTTTGCGGCGCGGTTCAGTTCACGGTCAGCGGCGAGCCGGCGGCCATGGGTTATTGTCATTGCGAATCCTGCCGCAAATGGTCGGCCGGTCCAGTCAACGCCTTCACGTTATGGAAACCCGAAGCGGTGCAGATCACGCGCGGCGCAGACAACATCGGCGCTTACCACAAGACCGAGCGTAGTCATCGCAAATGGTGCAAAACCTGCGGCGGCCATCTCTTCACGGAGCATCCTCTCTGGGGACTCATCGACGTGTATGCCGCGGTCATTCCGGACTTCCCGTACTGCGCCGCGGTTCACGTGAACTATCAGGAGACCAAGCTGCGCATCAAGGACGGGTTGCCGAAGATGATGGACCTGCCGAAGGAAATGGGCGGCTCGGGCGTCCAAATTGCGGAAGGTTATAGCGGCGCTTCAAGCCCCACTAGCGCGGGTGCCTATCCTGGCGTTGTTGATGAGGCTCTGATTTAGTCATGTTGTATTGAGCCTCCTTCGCCGTTCGCGCGCAATAGTGTATTGGCCACTATCGCAGGCATCCACCCAACGAACACCGAAAGTTAATCCAACGGCCGACAGGTCATATCTTAATCAAAGGAGAAAGCCATGACTGACGCTAATCGCCTCAAGTACCTACAGATCGCCCTGGTAGCGGTTGGCATCATATTCATCGCGGGAATTTATCTGCTCATGAACGTGTGGCCATCCGGCTGGACCTGGCACACGGGCCATTCGCACTACCCGCTGATGATCCTCGGAGTTTATGCGACACTCGGCGTGTTCCTGATCATCGCCGCGCGCAATCCACTCGATCACCTCAGCCTGATCTGGTTCACCGTCTGGTCGAGCGTGGTGCACGCTGTGATTATGGCCGGTCAGGCATTCGTGGATTCCGAGCAGCACGGCCATCTGCTGGGCGATGTACCCGCGCTCTTTATCGTCGCCGTCGTGCTGGCAGTTCTGATGCCCCGAGATGAAAATGCCAGAATGGCGCACCACGCGGCCTAGGCAATCATTAAGAGGATCTCATGCTCGAACTCAGACCCACATGCGAACACTGCAATAAGGCGTTGCCGCCCGGTTCACTGGAAGCGCGCATTTGCACCTATGAATGCACGTTCTGCGCCGCATGTGTCGATAAGGTCTTGGGGAACGTTTGCCCGAACTGCGGCGGCGGGTTCGTTCCCCGGCCCATCCGGCCATCGAAGAACTGGAAGGGCGATAACTATCTCGGCAAGGATGCTGCGAGCACGAAGGTCAAGCACCGGCCGGTTGATCCGGCAGCGCATGCCAAGTTCGCGGCCGCCATCAGGAACATACCGCCCGAGGAACGCTAACAAACAATGGAAATCAGTCTCTCAACGGACATAGACGGTATTTCCTGGGAGGAACTGGCTCGTCTTTTCGAGCTGGCGCCCTTGGGTAAAAAACGCGATCCCGAAAAGCTGGAAACAGCATTCCGGAACAGCTTGCTGAAAGTATTCGCCTATCATGGCGCGAAGCTCGTCGGTGCCGGTCGCGCGCTGTCCGACGGCGTGTGGCGCGCGGCTATTTATGACGTCGCGGTCTTGCCGGAGTATCAAGGCAAGGGAATCGGAAGCGCGATCATTCGCCACCTGGTCGACTCCGCTAACGTCGAAGTCATCATGTTGTATGCGGTGCCGGGCAGGGAAGCGTTCTACGAAAGATTCGGATTCCGTAAAATGAAAACGGCCATGGCCATAACGCCCAATCCGGAAGAACGTCGAAAAAAGGGATTTATCGAATAAGGCCCAATAACTCGCTAAACGGTTTTCAGGTATTTTCAATCCAGGGTATATTCAATATCCCGTACTTGGGCTGTTTAGTCATCGTTAGGTGCCTGTGACAATGCACAGAAGCTCGGCGCTTCGTCTGATGTGGTGTGCACTCGGCATCGCCGTAGGCATTTCTTTGTCGCTCTTTCTAGTTGCACCGCCTGCATCTCCGTTGTTGCTCGCTTCGCTGGGCGGCTCAGCGGTGTTTCTGTTCGGTCTTACTCGAGCTGCAGCGGCTCAGCCCAGAGCTCTGTTTGGTGGACACCTTGGAGGGGCGCTCATCGGCATTGCCTGCTATCAAGCCTTTGGTGATGCGTTGTGGGTCTACGCGGTGGCTCAAATTGTAGCCTTGTGGTTCATGCTTCTAACCAAAACAGTTCATCCTCCGGCCGGAGCCAACCCTGTCATCATGGTTTATGGTCATGCCGGTCTGATGGTGCTCTGGAAGCCAGTCTTTGTGGGCGTACTGGGCTTGGCAGTAGTAGCGGCAATTTGGAGCCGTCTTTATCCTGGCTTGACGCGTTATCCTGTTTCGTGGTTTGAGCGTTCGCCGTCAAGCACATTCTGGGGTGGCTGGGATGCATAGCGCGGGGGCACCTAACAATCGGTTCCAGAGGACGTGGTACCTGTTTACAGCCAGGGCTGATACTTCCCCTGTTCGCAGATTGACCTGGAAGGTTTTCCGGACCAACAGAAACCGGCAGGTTTCTGCGTTGTACACGTCGGCGTCCTGAGCGCTCGGCTGCGAAAGGCGCATTCGATCTTTGACGTAGCAAGCGTTTGTAAACACACCGATTTTCCGCTCCGCGGCTGCCAGCCGGCAAAGTGCAAGACGCGGCTAAGGGCAACCTGCTTGACAGAGAGGGTGCGGGAGGTGGAGAGTGCTGATCAAGCGGGAAGAGCATACGTCCATTATGATTAAAGATGGCGTATCGATAAAAACCGCTAACAACCAAATAAGTATTTGACGGCTAGAGAATGTTCCATGAAATTTGATCCCCGTTGGGCAGCTACCTCCCTTTTCGTTGCCGCGTTGAATGTATCACCGGTTTCCAATGCCGCCCTCGTCGACAGCGGCGGCGGCCAAATCTACGACACCGTTCTGAACATCACTTGGCTGGCCGATGCCAATCTGGCGGCTACCAATACCTTTGGCGTGACCGGAATCAATGTGAATGGCTCGATGAACTGGAGCACGGCGCAAAGCTGGATCGCGGCGATGAATATTGTCGATTACCTGGGCTACAGCGACTGGCGCCTGCCGACCACACTACAGCCGGATAATACCTGCAGCAATCAAACCGGTGGTATTTCCGGTGGGTACAACTGCGCGGGTAGTGAGATGGGACAGTTGTTTTACAACGAACTGGGCGGGACAGCAGGGTCTGCCATCGGGACGACTTACAACGCCAACTTGGCGCTGTTCCATAACATCCAAACCAATGTCTACTGGTCGGGTACGGAGTATGTGCCGATTTCTCAAGCGTGGGACTTCTATTTTAGCGATGGCTCCCAACTCCTGAACACCGAGGACTCCAGTCTGTATGCGTGGGCGGTTCACGCCGGAGAAATTACCGCCGTACCGGCGCCGGCCGCCGTGTGGCTGTTCGGCAGCGGATTGTTGGGGCTGATCGGCATGGCTCGCCGTAAAGCAGCTTAAGTCAGAATTAATTGCTATATGAAAACCCCATGAAAACCCCGCTTTAGCGGGGCTTTTCATTTCTGAACATCAATGAACACCCGGTATTGTCCGGTAGCTGACATTCGCTTTATTGTGTCCAAATATCTTTTATTGAGTTTACCTTTTCAGTTTCCCCGAGAGGGCGCAGCTCATACATGTCAATGATGGTTCGGAGGACATGATAATGGAGCACTCTTGTTTTATAGATTCCGCGCTTGACCATGGGGCCAACGAAGATGGTCGGAATGTGGTTGTCACTCGAATCGTCATCTTCATCCCACGTGAGAATCAGCAGACTGTTATGAGTCGTCGCCCATTTCACATAGGAATCCAGCTTTTCTTTTAGCCATCTGTCGCCCCGGACGATTGACGGCGGCGGCGCACCATCGTGCATATCGTTCAGCTGGTTTGGTACAACTATCGATACGGTTGGCAATTGTGAATAGTCTGAAGGAAACATGTCGAATGGCATGTTCATTGGGCGCGCGGTGTTTTCCCACGACCAATTGGCCAGCGGATTATGTTTTCGAAAGTAATGTGCGAATACACAACCGGTATAACCAGCCGATGGCATCGACTCGGAATAGATGGCAAAACTCAGGCCCTCGTGAATGAGTTCAGTTGCCAGGTTGTCGCCAGACAGCGAAAGAGGGCATCGATCATCAATGATCCCATGCGTTGTCCCTGAAAACAGGGCCAAGTAGTTTGGCTGGCTGGGGTGCGTAACGCCAAATGACTGAGTAAACAGGGCTCCGTCGTTGGCTAGGGCGTTTATGTACGGAGCGGCTGCGTTGCCAATAATCTGCGTGTAGGATTTGTTCTCCTCGACAACGATGACGACATGGTCCGGACGAGGAATCTTGTTGATCGAGTCATTACCGCCCTTGACTGCATCACTCACCACCGCTGATGCCGGCGAGGATAAGGTAATTAATAAAAAATAGATCGAAGCAAATCGGAAGGTCCATGTGAACGGCCACAGCCGAATTGCCTTCATGATTTTACCCGCCCGCGGCAAAACGCGGCATGATAGCCACGCGTCGTGCGCGCCTCAGCGTAGAGCCGTGACTTCATCGGTTCAGGCCAGGAAGAACGACATAGCGGCGAAGATCACGCCGCCCGCCGCGGCGACACCGGCTACCCCGAACAACCACTTCTTGCGCGTCAACACCGTTATGGAGGCAAGCGAGATCGCGATCTGTATCAGCGTTATCGCCTGCTCCGCACGGTGCAACGGGTGCAATAGGTGTTCACTCTCTTCGTCAGCGTGATGCGACTTTTCTTCCAGCGCCTCCGCTTTATGCTTGATCTCCTGCTTCTCTTGCTCGTAGCGCTCGATTTCCTTGCGGTAACTCTGGGCCTTGGCCGGTGGGCTCAAGTCCGCCGCCACTTGCATGAGATGGCCTTTGGTGCTCTTGGACTGATAGTAATTCCATTGGTCAGACGCCTCCGCTTTCTTGAGTACCGCTTCGTTCTTATACAGCATGGCCTGATTCAGTGTGGTGGCCACGTGATAGCCGACGACGGCTCCGAGCGTGGCCAGGAGTGCCGTAAAAATCGCGATAGATTGCGCCAAACCCGGGCCATGCTGGGCTTGGTGCTCAACTTCGTGATCGTGCGGGCCGTGTACATGGATGCCGTGTTCAGACATTAATTTCCCCCTCCATTATCAATTATCAATAGGGTCAGATTCGATTGAGCGACGGTTGGTTCTGTCCTAATTTTTCGATTTCATGGACAGAACCGTTACTCCCCCCGTTCGCAGATTGACCCGGAAAGATTTCCGTATGAACAAGAACTGGCCGGTTTCCACACGGTATATATCGGCGTCCTCAGTGGGATACAGCACGATCCAGTCGTTCGGAGTTTTGGCGCTGACGTAACCGCTGCGCGCGTCGTCGAATACCGGCAGGCGGATGCGGCGTTCCTGGCCGTCACGCATGGCGACTAGAAATTCGCGATGGGCCACGGTGCCGGGGTTGTGCAGCTCCAGCCGGTAGGACAGGTTATGACTATTAATACCGTTAATACTGAGCGTCACGGTGCCACTGGTTTCGATGTTCTTGGGCGCGGGCGACGGCAGCCACACGCCGTAGGCATCATGATGTGTCTTGATCACATATCCGCTTGAACCGAGGATGACCACGACGAGCAGGAGCGTGAACCACTGATTATGCTCATTCCAGTAGGCGGTGACGGCGAGGATCAGAACGGTGGGTAGGCTGAGGACCAGGGTGGTCACGATGACCGACTCCCCGAGAGACAGTTGATCGCGAAACCAATTCGAAATGAAGCCCAGCGCCGCGACCGCCGCGACCGTATACAGCACAGTGATGATGACGATGAATTTCTTCATGCGCTGTTTTACCATTGAACTTATGCCGCCTTGCGGTGCTTCCTCGCCTGATCGAGGTCATATGCCGCCTGCAAATTCATCGTGATGAATTCAGGAGATAAACGATTGGCGGTTTCGCCGATTACTTCGACATTACGGATTACTGCGTCTTGCAGTAGCGGCTCGGAAAGGAAGACGACTTTGCTTTTCCCGGAGGTGTATGTCTGGATGCGATCTATGGCTTCCAGGATATGCCGCAAATAATCCCTGTCGCGGTCCGGATGATTCACAAGGGCTTTGTTTGCCCCAGCACTTGGTGGCGGAATGATTCGGGAAGGTCTTCGGGAGTAAGCAGCTCGACAGTGATACCCAACGCCTGTTCGATCTCGCGCTGGGCCTTGACCAGATCGAGCAGAGATGCATCGGGCGCGGCGTCCACTAGCAGATCGAGATCGCTGCCCTCATGGTCTTTACCGCGCAGCACAGAACCAAATACGCGTACATTGGCTGCGCGATGTCGGGCGACGATTGCATGCACTACATCACGTTTTGATTGCAAAACTTCGGATGGACGCATATTCACTATCGGTTCAGATATCTGTTCGTATTATAGAGGAAATGTAACGGCAAAGAACGGTGCTTAAACTGAGCCAATCTCTGATTTCCTTAAGAAGTCACGTCTCAGGTTTACGCTGACCATACGAAATCAAGCCTTAAGGGTTGGTAAGTTGCCGTCGACCAGGGGGCGTGCCGCTACCCGCCGCTCAACGCCTGCACGAGCAACACCGAATCGGTCGGGCGCAGTGAGCGAGTGATGTCGAACACCTGCTCGTTGTTGACGAAGAATCGCATGTGCGGGCGCATCGTGTTCTGCTCGTCAATCACGCGGAATCGCAGACCGGGGTATCGGCGGTCGAGGTCGGCGAGCAGTTCTATGAGCGTGGCGCCAGTGGCTTCGACCTCGCGCTCCTTGGTGTAGGAGAGCAGCGGCGTGGGGATCAGCACTTTCATCGGTTCAACCAGCTTCCGCGGCCTCCACCGCGTAAATCTCGGGAAGATGCTGCGCGATGCGCGTCCAGCGACGGCCTTCGTCGCGGCCCATCCACAGCTCACCGCTCGTTGTGCCCAGGTACAGCCCCACGGGATTCTGCGCGTCCGCGGTCATGGCTTGGCGTTTCACCGTCCACCAAGCCTGATTCTTCGGCAATCCCGAGTCGAGACGCTGCCAGGTCTTGCCGCCGTTCTTGGTGACATAGGCGGCGGGCTTGCCATCCGGACTGGTGCGCGGCCACACCGTGGTGCCATCCATGGGAAACACCCACGCGGTGTCCGCGTCGCGCGGGTGCACCACCATGGGAAAGCCGATGTCGCCGACGCTCCTTGGCATTTGTTTGCCGATGCGCATCCATTCTTTCGACGGCCGATCGATCCGATAAATGCCGCAGTGATTCTGTTGGTACAAGCGATCCGGATTGTTCGGACACATTTGCATGCAATGCGGATCGTGGAAGGCGATGTTGGCGGCGTCGAAGCCTTCAACCACTTCCATTCCTTTTACCAAGGCAGACCAAGTTCGTCCGTGATCGAATGTTTCATGCACGCCGCCACCTGACATGGCGAAGTACAGGTGCTTTGGATCGCGCGGATCGACGATGATCGAATGCATTTTCGGTCCGTCGGGTGTACCGTCTTGCACGCTGCCCATCCACGCGCGAAATTGCGGATCGTCGTTGATGATGGAGAACGGTTCCCAGGTATCGCCGCCGTCTTCGGAGCGGAACAAACCCTGCGGCGACGTGCCCGCATACCACACGTTCGACTCGTTCGCATGGCAGGGCGTAAGCCAGAAGGTATGATCGACGGCGCGTCCTTTCTCGCCTTCAGGCACTTTGGCGAAAGCGGGCGGCCGTGAAGCTTCTTTCCAAGTGCGGCCAAAATCGGTAGAACGAAAAATGGTCGGACCGAGATGACCGGTTTTGGCCGCGGCTAACAGCGTGCGCCCATCGCGTGGGTCAAGTACCAGATGATTGATGATGTGACCGAGAAAATGCGGTCCATCGGCGCGCCAGGTTTTTCGCTGCTTGTCGCCGCGAAACAGCCACGCGCCTTTGCGCGTGGCCACGAGCACCAGTACCCGGCGCGCCGCGCGCGCAGCAGATTTGGTGCGAACGTTGGGTCTAAGTTTCCGGGATGGTGATTTCTTGTTAGCGTACGCCATGTGTCGGTTCTCCTCCTTGACTGGATTCAATGCTACTCCGCCCGATAAGCATGTTCCGCCGACCATACGAAATCAAGACTCGGGGGTGTAGGCTAAGCCCTGATTCTGACGAACGGAGATGGGAGGTTTACCCATGGAACTCGAGGGATCATGTCACTGCGGGAGCGTCAAATTCACCGTCCAGTCGCCGCACCCGTATCCATTCAATCTTTGTTACTGCTCGATCTGCCGCAAGACCGCGGGCGGCGGGGGCTATGCCATCAACCTCAGCGGCCGCTACAAGACACTGAAGATCACGGGCAAGACATATATTTCCGTTTACCGCGCCCGGCGGCGTGACGAAGCAACCGGGAAAATCGCCCAGAGCACGGCGCGCCGGAATTTCTGCAAGAAATGCGGCAGCGCGCTGTGGCT
>JACXTT010005722.1_pt1 | contig 17963 bp, 19 predicted proteins | sample 9270951 | NCBI WGS metagenome assembly JACXTT01 (sample SAMN15532306, study PRJNA645909) | rock metagenome | isolation source: weathered quartz diorite | place: Puerto Rico | collected 2017-06-21 | reverse complement strand
CGGCGGGCGGGCGGAGAAAAGGCCCGAAGGGTGGCCGGCAGGGATGCCGGCCAGTTTGTCGTCAGGGCAGGAGGCCCTGTCGGCAAACCCCGGAGCCCGCCCGCGGACCTTCCGGGCGAAAGCCCGGAAGGCGCGGCATCGGGGTGGCCTTTCTCTTGGTTACTTCTCTTTGGCCACGCAAAGAGAAGTAACCCGGCGGCCGGCAGGCCGGCGGAAGCCCGCCGCAGGCGAGCCCGGTCGCGACAACGCCTGGAAGAGCAAAAGTCGCTGGATGACTCGCACGCTCGCCCCTTCGGGGCCGCCCTGCGGGCGTTCTGCGCGCTACGCGCTTGTCCAGCTTGACCAGCCTACGGCTGTTGAAGAGCGCCTCGCTGGGATGACAGACCCTGAGGACCGAGGCGAAAGGCGGTCGCGCACAGGGTGCGCTCCTACAGTGGAAGGCAGAGGGAGAAGTCGGGCTCGCGTTGCGCAAGCAAACCTACCCAAGCTCAACCGAGCCTACCCCTTCTGCCGCTTCTCCCATTCCGCAAAAATCTTATGCATCGCCTCCAGCCCATCGAACAACGCCGCCGGCCCCGGCTGCAGGATGATCGGCGACTTGATCTCGTGGAGATCGCCATGGCGCACGGCAGGAATCGCATCCCACCCCTCGCGCGCAGCCACCTTGTCCGGCCGGAAGCGCTTGCCGCACCACGAACCAAGGATGATGTCCGGCGCTTGCTGCACGACCTCGCCTGGGTCGGCGAGGATCCGATGCTTGGCCAGTGACTCGCCCGCCATCTGCGGAAACACGTCGTCGCCACCCGCGATGCGAATCAGCTCGGCGACCCAACGGATCCCGGTGATCAACGGATCGTCCCACTCCTCGAAGTAAACCTTCGGGCGTCGGGAGAATGCGGCGGCCGCAGCCTCGATTGCGGCGATATGCCGCTCCGCCCGCTGCGCATAGGCCTCGGCCTTCTCCGCCGCGCCGACCATTGCACCCAGCCTTCGGATGTAGCCAAGGATGCCGTCGACGCTGCGGTGGTTGCTGATCCATACCTCCACGCCCGCCTTGATCAGCTCGCGCGCGATGTCGGCCTGGATGTCAGAGAAGCCGACCACGAAGTCCGGCTGCAGCTTGAGGATCTCGTCGATCTTCGCGCTGGTGAACGCCGAAACCTTCGGCTTCTCCTTGCGCGCCCGCGGCGGCCTCACGGTGAACCCGGAGATGCCGACGATGCGATGCTCCTCACCGAGCGCATACAGCACCTCGGTGGGCTCTTCGGTCAGGCAGACGATGCGTTGCGGATAACGGTCGATGGTCGGTAGGTCGTCGGTCACGCGCTCAGTGTCCCAGCACCGTCACCACCACCTTGCGCTGGTGCGGATCGAGGCGGTGCTCCCACAGGTAGATACCTTGCCAGGTGCCCAGCTGCACCTTGCCCGCGTGCACCGGCACCACCAGGCTCACGCTGGTGAGGATGGCGCGCACGTGGGCGGGCATGTCGTCGGGGCCTTCTTCGTCATGGCGGAAGATGGCATCGCCATCCGGCACCGCGCGCGTGAACCAGCGTTCCAGGTCGTCGCGTACGGTGGGGTCGGCGTTCTCGCTGATCAGCAGCGAGCAACTGGTGTGCAGGCTGAAGATGTTGGCCATGCCGGTGTGCACGCCGCTGGCCGCCACCACGTCGCCCACCTTGTCGGTGATCTCGGTGAAGCCGCGGCCGCGCGTGTGCACGGTGAAGCCATTCTGGGCGACGTGATCGGCGGGCGTGGCACGCATGCTTCAGGTCTCCGGATGGCGGACGGTCTTCAAGGATAGAGCAGGCGGTTGGTCCAGGTCTGGCCGTGGCGGCTCCAGCGCACGCGATCGTGCAGCCGGTATTCGGCGCCGTACCAGAATTCCACCATGTCGGGCTCGATCACGTAGCCGCCCCAGTGCGGGGGACGTGGCACGTCATGGCCCTCGAACTCCTTCTCGTAGCGGGCGAAGCGCTGCTCGAAGGTGTCGCGGTCAGGCAGGGTCTGCGACTGCAGCGACGCCCACGCGCCGAGCTGGCTCGCACGCGGCCGGGTCGCGAAGTAGACGTCGGATTCTTCTTCCTGCAGCTTGCGCGCCGCGCCTTCCACCCGCACCTGCACGCCCTGGCGCAGCTGCTTCCAGTGGAAGCACAGCGCCACCTGGTGGTGCGCGCTCAGCTGCGCGCCCTTGTCGCTTTCGTAATTGGTGTAGAAGCGGAAGCCGCGCTCGTCGGCGCCCTTGAGCAGCACGATGCGCGAACTCACGCGACCGGCGGCATCGACGGTGGCCAGATTCATCGCCGTGGCGTCGGGGTCACCTCCCGCCGCGGCCTCGTCCATCAGTTGCAGGAAGGTGTCAAGGATCTCTTGTTTCAGCATGGGGTCTTGAATCGTGGCTGCCGCACGCCATCATGGCCGGCATGTCACCAGATGCTAGCACGCAGAATTCGACCCTGGCCGGGCACCTGCTCGACCAGTTCGCCGGTCGCATCGCCCGCTCCCGCCGCCCGTATCTGCTGGGCCTGTCCGGCCTGCAGGGCAGCGGCAAGAGCACGCTCGCCCGGGAGATGAAGGCCCAGGCCGAGGCCCGAGGCTGGGCCACGGAGGTGCTGTCGCTGGACGACTTCTATTATTCACGCAGCGAGCGCGAGGCGCTGGCCCACCAGGTCCACCCGCTGCTGCGGACCCGCGGCGTACCGGGGACGCATGAAATCGAGCTGCTGCTGTCGGTGCTGGCGGCCCTGCCGCAGGCCTCGGACAAGCTGCCGGTGAGCTACCCGCGCTTCGACAAGGGCCGGGACACGCGCATGCCGCCGTCGAAGTGGCCGAATGTGACCAGGCCGCCGAAGCTGGCGATCCTGGAGGGCTGGGCCATCGGCCTGCGGCCGCAGAACCTGGCCGCGCTGGAGGCGCCCGTCAATGCGCTGGAGTGCGACGAAGACCCCGACGGGATCTGGCGCCACTGGGTCAACAAGCAGCTGCGGGCCTACCAGCCGCTCTGGCGCAAGCTGGACGTCCTGGTCGTGCTGCAGGCGCCCAACTGGGAAATCGTGCGCAAGTGGCGCAGCGAGCAGGAGGAGGAACTCCTCGCCCGTCACGCCCCGCTGGCCATGGACGCGGACACCATGGCGCGCTTCCTGGCCCATTTCGAACGACTGAGCCGGCACGCGCTGGCCACGCTGCCGGACCTGGCCGATACCACGGTCGAGTACGACGACAACCGCCACGTCATCGCGCTCAACCACAGCTGATCAGGCCAGCGGCTCCACCTGCACGGCCGTGCCGTAGGCGAGCACCTCGGTGACGCCCTCGGCGACATCATTCGCGTCGTAGCGCATCGCGATCACGGCATTGGCCCCGCGTTCGGACGCATGGCGCATCATCAGCTCGAAGGCTTCCTCGCGGGCGTGCTCGCACAACTCGGTGTAGATCGAGATGTTGCCGCCCACCAGGGTCTGCAGCGCCGCACCGAGGTTTCCGATGACGCTGCGTGAACGAACCGTGATGCCCCGGACGATGCCCATCGGGCGGACCACGCGATAGCCGGGAAGCTCGTTGCTGGTACTGACCATGTGTAGCGGGATATTGGCGGGCATGGATGTTCCTCCGGGGCAGTGACACTGGGAAGCATGGTCATCCCGCCGGGCGCCGGCTTCCAGTGCCGTTGCTCACGCCCTCTTTCAGCCCATGCGTTCGTCGCGCAACAGCGCGGCGTAACCCTGGCGCGCGTCCGGCCATCGCGGCACGAAGCCGCTGGCGCGCAGGCGCGCATTGCTGAGGCGCTTGCTGCCCACGCCCGCCGGCGCCGCGCCTTCGGCCGGTGGCTCGACCCCGAGCAGCGCGGACAGATGGTCGTACATCACGTCCAGCGGCAGTGGCGTGTCGTCGACGCCAAGGTACATCGGCATCGGATGGTCCAGCGCCAGGAGGTGCGCGATGGCGTCCGCCGCATCGTCGACATGGATGCGGTTGGCCCAATGCGCGCGCTGCCGCGGCACGCCCACGCCTCCTGCGCGCAGGCGCTCGAAGAGTTGCAGACGGTCGGGGCCGTAAAGGCCCGCCAGGCGCAGCACCACCGACGCCACTGGCTGCGCCGCCAGCCAGCGCTCCGCTTCCAGCAGCACCTCGCCGTTGAAGCCGGGCGGATCGGGCGGCGTCTCCTCATCCACCCAGGCCTCGCCGTGCTCGCCATACACGGCACTGGAAGACACCAGCAGCACGCGCTGCAGGCGCCGTCCGTCCAGCGCGGCGAGCAGATGGCGCAGGCCATCCACGAACAGCGCGCGGTAGACCCGCTCGTCCCGCGCCCCCGGCGCCGGCAGGTAGACCAGTTGCTCGACGCGGTCGGGCAGCTCGCGCAGCGTCTCCGGGCGGGTCAGGTCGCCCTGCAGCCACTGGATGCCGCTGTCGTCCGTGCTCGCCCGTCGGCGCAGCGCCCAGACCTGGTCGCCGCGGGCAAGCAGGCGATGCGCCACGCGCAGCCCCACGTCGCCGCAACCGGCTATCAGCACGCGGGCGCTCACGCGGGACGTCCCGCGCCGGCGCCCAGCCACGCGCTTACGCGCCTGTTAGCATTCACCCATGAATCCATCGTGCAACCTGTTCATCGTCGGCCCGACCGGCGCCGGCAAGACGTCCGTCGGACGTCGGCTGGCCGAGCATTATGGTCTGAACTTCCTCGATCTCGACCAGGAGATCGAGCGCCAGTGCGGCGTGCCGGTCAGCGCGGTGTTCGAAATCGAAGGCGAGGCCGGCTTCCGCCGCCGCGAGAGCGCACTGCTGGACGAATGCAGCCGGCGCGGCGGCGTGCTGATGGCCACCGGCGCAGGCGCCGTGCTGGATCCGGCCAATCGTCGCCTGCTGATGGAGCGCGGCTTCGTGCTGTGGCTGCAGGCCACGCTGGAGCAGCAGCTTGAACGCCTGGCGCACGACAAGCAGCGTCCGCTGCTGGCCAGCGGCGATCGCGCCGAACGGCTCAGCGCCATGGCCAAGGCACGCACGCCGTTCTACCAGGAGATCGCCGACCTGGTGATCCCCGGCGAGCACGAACACGTCCACGCTGCCAGCGAGCGCAGCATCGTCCTGATTGACCAGCACTGGCAGCGACAGCACGCGGCATGAGCACACTCGCCTCTTCCCTACGCACCATCGACGTCGCCCTAGGCTCGCGCAGCTACCCGGTATGGATCGGTCCCGGCCTGCTCGGCGACACATCGCGCTGGCGCGCCATGCTGCGTGGCCGGCATGCCCTGGTGATCAGCAATACCACCGTGGCGCCGCTCTATCTCGACCGCGTGGCCGCGGGGCTGGAAGGCCTGCACTGGTCGTCCTTCCTGCTCGACGATGGCGAAGCCCACAAGACCTTCGCCAACGTGGGCCGCGCGCTGGAAGCACTGGCCCAGCTGGGCGCCACGCGCGATTCCTGCGTGGTGGCGCTGGGCGGCGGCGTGGTGGGGGACCTGGCCGGCTTCAGCGCGGCCTGCTGGATGCGCGGCATCGATTTCATCCAGATGCCGACGACGCTGCTGTCGATGGTGGACTCCTCCGTGGGCGGCAAGACGGGCGTGAACCTGCCGGCCGGCAAGAACCTGGTGGGCGCGTTCCACCAGCCGCGCGCGGTGATCGCCGATATCGACACGCTGGCCAGCTTGCCCGAGCGCGAATACCGGGCGGGGCTGGCCGAGGTGGTCAAGGGCGCGGCGATCGGCGACCCGGCCTTCTTCGCCTGGCTGGAGCAGCAGGCGGCCGCGTTGAACGCACGCGAGACCGCGCCCTTGATCGAAGCGATCGCACGCAAGGTGCAATACAAGGCCGGCGTGGTGGCGCGCGACGAAACCGAACAGGGTGAGCGTGCCCTGCTCAATCTTGGCCACACGTTCGGCCATGCGCTGGAAACCGCGGGCAAATACACCGTGCTGCTGCACGGCGAAGGCGTCGCCGTCGGCATGCTGCTCGCCGCCAGGCTGTCCGAGCGCCTGGGCATGAGCGAGGCCGTCGACACGGCGCGCCTGCACCGCCTGCTCGATACGCTGGGCCTGCCCACGGCAATTCCCGCGGGCATGGATCCGGCGCAACTGCTGGCCCTGATGCGGCTGGACAAGAAGAACCTGGCCGGCACGCTGCGACTCATCCTGTGGCGCGGGGTGGGCCGCGCGGAGATCGTCAGCGGCGTGGGCGAGGACGATGTCATGGCCGTACTGGAAGCCGCCACGCGCTGACCGTTGCCGTTCCCCTGCAGGAGCGCATCCAGTGGGCGAAAAGCCTGCGGAGTGGCAACGCCGTCACGCAACGGTGGCGCACCGGGTGCGCTCCTAGCGGGTGGAAAAACCCGCCGAAAGGGAAGGTGGCGCATCGTCGCGCTCGCCCCCGCGTGCCAAGCCTTCTAGAATGCGGTCTCCAAGGCCATTCGCCGTCCCTGCTCCGAATCGACCTCCATGCGCCTCTACCTGCAAGCCATGCCCGCCACCTCCGAGGCACCGCGCTATGTCCAGATCGCGCTGGAACAGGACCTGCTGGGCGGCTGGACGCTCTATCGCGAGTCGGGCGTGCAGGGTGGCAAGGCCACGCTCAAGCGTGAGCAGTTCCTCGAACGCGACGATGCGCTCGCCGCGTTCCAGAAGGCGCGCGACGCGCAGATCAAGCGCGGTTTCCGCGTGATGTTCAGCCAGGGCCTGGATGGCCCTTACGGATCCTGAGATGAGTGACACCCTGAAGAACGACCGCTTCCTGCGCGCCCTGCGCCGTGAGGCTACCGACACCACGCCCGTGTGGGTAATGCGCCAGGCCGGCCGTTACCTGCCGGAATATCGCGCCACCCGTGCGCGTGCCGGCAATTTCATGGGCCTGGCGCAGAACCCGGAGATGGCCTGCGAAGTGACGCTGCAGCCGCTCGACCGCTTCGAGCTGGACGCGGCGATCCTGTTCTCCGACATCCTCACCATTCCCGATGCCATGGGCCTGGGCCTGAGTTTCGCCCAGGGTGAAGGCCCGCAGTTCGCCCACCCGGTGCGCACGAAGGCCGACATCGAGCGCCTTGGCGTGCCGGACATGGAAAGCGAGCTGCGCTACGTGATGGACGCGGTGCGCCTGATCCGCCGCGAGCTGCACGGCCGCGTGCCGCTGATCGGCTTCTCCGGCAGCCCGTGGACGCTGGCCTGCTACATGGTGGAAGGCCAGGGTTCGCGCGATTTCGCACGCCTGAAGGCGATGTGCTGGAACGAGCCAGCCCTCGCCCATCGCCTGCTCGACACGCTGGCCCGCGCCGTCGCCGCCTATCTGGTCGCCCAGGCGGCTGCCGGTGCGCAGGCCCTGATGGTGTTCGACACCTGGGGCGGACTGCTGGGGCCCGCGCCATTCCGCGAGTTCTCGTTGCGCTACATGACCCGGGTGGTCGAGGCGCTGAAGGCGGATGCCGCCAGCCGCGACCTGCCGGTCATCCTGTTCTCCAAGGGCGCCGGCCAGCACCTGGCCGCCATGGCAGACACCGGCTGCGCCGGCCTCGGCGTGGACTGGACCATCGACCTGGCCGACGCGCGCCAGGCGGTCGAGGGCCGCGTGGCCCTGCAGGGCAACCTGGATCCGGCCATCCTGCTCAGCAACCCCGAGGTGATCCGCCGCGAAGTCCGTCGCGTACTGGACAGCTACGGCAACCATCCGGGCCACGTGTTCAACCTGGGCCACGGCATCACCCCGGAGATCGATCCCGAGCACGTGAAGGTGCTGGTGGACGAAGTCCACGCCTACGGCCGCCAGCTGCGCGGCGGGTAGACCCCTCCGATGGCCTGGCTGGTGACCAAGTACCTGATCACCGCGGCGGTGGTGGTGGTCGTGTCCGAGTTCGCCAAGCGCAGTGACCGCCTGGGCGGCTTCGTGGCCGCCCTGCCCCTGGTGACCGTGCTGGTGCTGATCTGGCTGCAGGTCGAACACCAGCCGCAGGCCAGGATCGCCAACCACGCCTGGTACACGTTCTGGTACGTGGTGCCGACCCTGCCGATGTTTCTGGCCTTCCCCGCGCTGCTGCCCCGGCTGGGCTTCTGGCCCACCCTGCTGGCCTGCCTGGTGATCACCGTGGCCTGCTTCGGCCTGTTCGCCCTGCTGGTCCGGCGCTTCGGCATCGAATTGCTGCCCTGAGCCGTCTGCGAGGCTTTTTGGCAGCCCGGGGCGCCGCCCCGTACAATTGCCCTCTTTGCCTTTTTCCTTACGCGCCGGCCCCGGCGCGCAACCGCGAGCCCCCGATGGAAAAGAGTTTCGAGCCCGGCCAGATCGAATCGAAGTGGTATGCCGCCTGGGAAGCCAGCGGCGACTTCAAGCCGTCCGGCCAGGGCGAGCCGTACTGCATCCTGCTGCCGCCGCCGAACGTCACCGGCACCCTGCACATGGGCCATGCGTTCCAGCAAACCGTGATGGACATGCTGATCCGCTACCAGCGCATGCGCGGCATGAACACGCTGTGGCAGGTGGGCACCGACCATGCCGGCATCGCCACCCAGAAGATCGTGGAGAACCAGCTCGCCGTCGAGAACAAGACGCGCCACGACCTGGGCCGCGAAGCCTTCATCGAGCGCGTGTGGCAGTGGAAGGAAGAGTCCGGCTCCACCATCACCAACCAGATGCGCCGCCTGGGCGTCGCCGCCGACTGGTCGCGCGAGCGCTTCACCATGGACCCGGGCCTGTCCGAGGCCGTGCGCAAGGTGTTCGTCGAGTGGTTCCGCGCCGGCCTGATCTATCGCGGCAACCGCCTGGTGAACTGGGACCCGGCGCTGGGCACGGCGGTGTCCGATCTTGAAGTGAACAACGTCGAGCGCGACGGCCACCTGTGGTCGATCCGCTACTACACCGTCGACGGCAAGGACAGCGTCGTGGTGGCCACCACGCGTCCGGAAACCATGCTGGGCGACGTCGCCGTCGCCGTGCATCCGGAAGACGAGCGCCACGCGCGCCTGATCGGCCAGATGCTGCGCCTGCCGCTGTCGGGTCGAGAGATTCCGGTGATCGCCGACGACTACGTCGACCGCGAGTTCGGCACCGGCTTCGTGAAGATCACCCCGGCGCACGATTTCAACGACTACGCCATCGGCCAGCGCCACGGCCTGGCGCCGATCAACATCTTCACGCTCGACGCGAAGGTGAACGAGAACGCGCCGGAGAAGTACCGCGGCATGGACCGCTACGAGGCGCGCAAGGCCGTGCTGGCGGACCTGGAAGCCGAAGGCCTGCTGGTCGAAACCAAGCCGCACAAGCTGCAGGTGCCGGTGAGCCAGCGTTCGGATGCCGTCATCGAGCCGATGCTCACCGACCAGTGGTTCCTCGACCTGACCAGCGAGAAGGGCCGCAAGGAAATCACCGAGCCGGCGCTCCATGCGGTGCGCGGTGGCGAGATCAAGTTCGTCCCGGAAAACTGGAGCACCACCTATACGCAGTGGCTGGACAACATCCAGGACTGGTGCATCAGCCGCCAGCTTTGGTGGGGCCACCGCATCCCGGCGTTCTACGACGAAGCGGGCAACATCTTCGTGGGCGAGGACGAAGCCGACGCGCGTGCGCACGCCACCGTCGCGCCGGTTGGCGCGCTGCGCCAGGACGAGGACGTGCTCGACACCTGGTTCAGCTCCGCGCTGTGGCCGTTCTCCACCCTGGGCTGGCCGATGGACGGCCCGGTGAAGGACGAGCACGGCAACGTGGTGGCGAACTGGGAGAACGACCAGATCTTCCTGCCCAGCGCCGTGCTGGTGACGGGCTTCGACATCATCTTCTTCTGGGTCGCCCGCATGGTGATGGCGACCAAGTACTTCACGGGTCGCGTGCCGTTCAAGCACGTCTACATCAACGCCATCGTGCGTGATGCGGAAGGCCAGAAGATGTCCAAGTCCAAGGGCAACACGCTGGACCCGCTGGACCTGATCGACGGCATCGAGCTGGAGCCACTGGTGGCCAAGTCCACCAAGTCGCTGTTGATCCCGCAGGTGCGCGAGAAGGTCGAGAAGCGCATCCGCAAGGATTACCCGGCCGGCATTCCGGCCATCGGCACCGACGCGCTGCGCTTCACCTTTGCCGCGCTGGCCAGCTACAGCCGCACCATCAACTTCGACATCAAGCGCGCCGAAGGCTACAAGGCGTTCTGCAACAAGCTGTGGAACGCCGCGCGCTTCGTGCTGATGAACCTGGAGTCCCCTCTCCCATCGGGAGAGGGTGGCGCGCAGGCGCCGGGTGAGGGTTCGGCCAGCGCGCAGACTGCCACTGCGACCGCACCCTCTCCCCAACCCCTCTCCCGGGGGGAGAGGGGCTCGGCACCGTTCACCGAGGCCGAGCGCTGGATCCTCACGCGCCTCAAGCAGACCCTGGTCGACGTCGAACAGCACTTCGCCAGCTACCGCTTCGACCTGCTGGCACAGGAGCTTTACGAGTTCACCTGGAACGAGTTCTGCGACTGGTTCCTGGAACTGTCCAAGCCCGCCTTGAACGGCGACGACGCCGCCGCCGCGGCGTCCACCCGCCACACGCTGGTGGTGGTGCTGGAAACCATTCTGCGAGCGCTGCATCCGATCGTGCCGTTCATCAGCGAGGAGATCTGGCACTCGGTGGCGCCGAAGCTCGCGCTCGACGCGAAGTTCCTGCTGGAGCGTCCGTGGCCGCGTGCCGACGAGATCGTCGCCGACGAAGCCGCGACCGCCGAGATCGAGTGGTTCAAGAACGTGCTGAGCGGCATCCGCCGCATCCGTGCTGAAATGAACATCGCCCCGGGCAAGACCATCCCGCTGCTGCTCGCCGACGGCGACGCGACGGATCGTGCGCGCGCTGCCAAGTTCGCCGCGCAGATCAGCTTCCTCGCCCGCGTGGAAGCGCCGCAGTGGATCGAAGCCGGCGCGGACGAGCCGGCCGCCGCCGCCGCGGTGGTGGGTTCGATGCGCGTGCTGATCCCGCTCGCCGGGCTGATCGACCTCGGCGCCGAGAAGGCACGACTGGGCAAGGAAATCGCCCGCATCGAGGGCGAGATCAAGAAGTGCGAAGGCAAGCTGGGCAACGCCAACTTCGTGGCCAACGCGCCGGCCGAAGTGGTGGCGCAGGAACGCCAGCGCATCACCGACTGGGGCATCCAGCTCATGGCATTGCGCGAGCAGTCGCAGAAGCTCGGCTGATCCACGCTGTCCGGGCGCCCTCGCGGCGCCCGGCAGTCGCGCGCCGGGCCAGGATGGCTAGGACGCCTCGACCAGGTCCCGTGCCATCACGATGGCGTCCTCGCGCCCGTCCTTGGCCGGGTAGTACTTGGGGCGGCGGCCGATTTCCTCGAAGCCCATCGCCCGGTACAGACTTTGCGCCACCGGATTCGAGGGGCGCACCTCGAGAAACACCCGGCCCGCACCGTTCCAGCGCGCGACATCCATGAGCCGCCGCAGCAGGAAACGGCCCAGGCCGAGGCCGCGATAGTCGGGCCCCACGCAGACGTTGAGCACGTGCGCCTCGCCGGCGGCCACGGACAACACGCCGTAGCCGGCGATCACCCCGTCCACCCACATCGTCCAGCTCGGGTGGCCGGCCTTCAGGCAGTCGGTGAAGATGCCGGGCGTCCACGGGAACTCGTAGGAGGCCACCTCCATCGCGGCGACGATGGGTACGTCGTCACGTCGCATGGCGCGAATCTCAGCATGGGGACGAGCCACCGCGACCATGGACGATCACTCCGACGATGAGGACAAGGCGCGCCGCAGGCTGCGCAATGCGTTCCACAAACGGCGCTTGCCAGCACCCGAAGACAATACGCCACCCGGCTCGTCCGCGAGCACGATATGGGCTCGGCTCAATGCGGCCGCGGGCAACTCCCGTCCCAGCGCATGCGCCTGCGCCTCGCCGAACACCAGGTAGGCGCGTGCCTCCGGCGCGGCCGGCAGGCGGCCGTTGCTCACCTCGAGGCGCGGCGCCCGCGCCAGTACCGGGCCGTAGCCGAGCAAGGCGCGGCCCACCAGGTCCAGTTCGCGCGGCGAGCAGCCGGCCGGCAGCAGCACCACGCAGTCCCCTGCCGCCACGGCGACCGGCGCCGCCGGCAGGACAGGCTCGGCGACCGCCGCAGCCGCCACGTTCCGGCGCACCCATGGCGTGATGCCGAGCGCCCGCAGGACGCGCCCCCGGTGCCGCGGTGCCGCCGGTGCAGAAGCGGTCATGTCAGGCCACCCCACGCCGGCGCCGATGCGTGGCGCGGCCCCACAGCGTCATCACGGGGCCGGACAGCAGGTAAAGCGTGAACACCACGAACAGCACGCGCGGCGGATCGATGAAGAACGGCACCAGCACCAGCACGCCGACGATGATCCACAGGAACGGCACGCGTCCGTCGCCGCCCATCGGCAGCGACTTGAAGCTGTAGTAGCGGAAACGACTCACCATCAGCAGGCCGACCACCACGGCGATCACCGGGGTGATGAAGCAGACCTCCTCGCCGATGATGCCGAACTTGTCCATGCTCCATACGAAGGACATGCACACCGCCGCGGCCGCCGGGCTGGCCAGGCCCTGGAAATAGCGCTTGTCGATCACGCCCACCTGGGTATTGAAGCGGGCCAGCCGCAGCGCGGCGCAGGCGGCATAGATGAAGGCGGCCGCCCAGCCGATCTTGCCCCAGGTAGGGCCGTATGCCTTCAGCGTCGACAGCGACCAGGTGTACATCACCAGCGCCGGCGCCAGGCCGAAGCTGATCAGGTCGGAGAGGGAGTCGTACTGCACGCCGAACTCGGTCTGGGTGCCGGTCAGGCGGGCTACCCGCCCGTCCATGCCATCGAGCAGGGCCGCCACGAAGACGGCAATGGCCGCCGAGCTGTAGTCCCCGCCGATACTTGCCACGATCGCGTAAAAACCGGCGAACATCGCGCCGGTTGTGAACAGGTTCGGCAGCAGGTAGATCCCCCTGTGGCGCGGGGGGCGGACGGGTACGCTCTCGCTCATGAATCAATCCGTGACGGAATGCGCGCAGTGTAAACCATCCTCCGCTTGAGTCCGGCCCAAGGGGGTGTTAACAAATGCGCACCTTCCGTCCAATGTCCCGGAGTACCCCGATGCGCCGCCTGCTGATCGCCACCGCACTGCTGCTTGCCGCGCCTCTGGTCGCCGCCCAGGCTTACAAGTGGACCGACGACAAGGGCACGGTGCACTACTCCGATGCCCCGCCGCCGCAGGGCACCAAGTACAACAAGGTCACCACCACGGGCACGGTGGAGCCGCTCGCAACGCCGGCGCCGTCGACGCCCACCGAGGGTACGTCCGAGACCAAGCCGGCGCCCCCGCAGTCGTCGCTGCCGATGGTGGACACCCCGGAAAATCGCGCCAAGCTTTGCGCCAGCCTCAAGAGCAACCTCGAGGCACTCAAGAGCGCCGGCCCGATCGTGATGCAACAGAACGGCCAGCAGAAGCTCCTGGACGCCGACCAGCGCCAGCAGCAGCAGGCCAGTTCGCAAGCCCAGTACCAGCAGTACTGCTCGGGCAACTGAGCGTCCTGCCCGCCGGGCCCCCACGCGGGCCCGGCCGGCGGCGCCGCGGATCGTTATAATCGGCGTCTTTCACCCGCCGGAACCGCCACATGCGCCTCAGCCAATTCCACTTGGCCACCGTCAAGGAAGTCCCTGCCGACGCCGAAATCGCCAGCCACCAGCTGATGCTGCGCGCCGGCATGATCCGCAAGCTCGCCGCCGGCCTGTATACGTGGTCGCCGCTGGGCCTGCGCGTGCTGCGCAAGGTGGAGAACGTGGTGCGCGAGGAAATGGATCGCGCCGGCGCGGTCGAGCTGCTGATGCCGACCATCCAGCCCAAGGAGCTATGGGAGGAGAGCGGCCGCTGGGCGAAGTTCGGCCCGCAGCTGCTGAAGATCAAGGATCGCAAGGAGCAGGACTTCTGCTACGCGCCGACCGCCGAGGAAGTGATCACGGACTACGCGCGCAACGAGCTGAAGAGCTACAAGCAGTTACCGGTAAACTTCTACCAGATCCAGACCAAGTTCCGCGACGAGATCCGTCCGCGCTTCGGCGTGATGCGCGCGCGCGAATTCCTGATGAAGGATGCCTACTCCTTCCATCTCACGCAGGAGTCGCTGGGCGAAACCTATGACGCGATGTACCAGGCGTACTCGCGCATCTTCACCCGCCTGGGCCTGGAGTTCCGTGCCGTGCAGGCCGACACGGGCGCCATCGGCGGCAATGCCAGCCATGAGTTCCAGGTGCTGGCCGATTCCGGCGAAGACGCGCTGATCTTCTCCGACGGCTCCGACTACGCGGCCAACATGGAGAAGGCCGAGGCGCTGGCGCCCACCGCCGCGCGCCCCGCCCCGTCCGCCGAGCTCAAGCGCGTGGACACGCCCACGCAGAAGACCATCGACGAGGTGGCCGCCTTCCTCGCGGTCAGCCCCGAGCAGTGCATAAAGACCATCCTGGTGCGCGGCAACGAGGGCCTGGTGGCCCTGTGCGTGCGCGGCGACCACGAGGTCAACGAAGTGAAGGCCGGCAAGCTGGCCGAGATGCCGGGCGACTCCGTGCTGGCCAGCGAGGAGGAAATCCTGGCGCTGACCGGTACCCGTCCGGGCTTCATCGGCCCCGTGGGCCTGCCCGCTGAAATCCCGGTGATCATCGACCGCAGCGCGGCCGTGCTCGCCGACTTCGTCTGCGGCGGCAACCAGGACGGCACCCATTACACCGGCGCCAACTGGGAGCGTGACGCCCGCGTCACCCGCGTGGAGGACATCCGCAAGGTGGTGGCCGGCGATCCCTCGCCGGACGGCAAGGGCACGTTGCGGATCGCGCGCGGCATCGAAGTCGGCCACGTGTTCCAGCTCGGCAACAAGTACGCCGAGGCGCTCAAGGCCACGGTGCTGGACGAGAACGGCAAGGCCCAGGTGATGTCGATGGGCTGCTACGGCATCGGCGTCAGCCGCATCGTGGCAGCCGCCATCGAACAGCGCCACGACGAGGCCGGCATCATCTGGCCGGAGCCGATGGCACCGTGGCGCGTGGCCGTGTGCGTGATCAATCCGAAGAATTCGCCGGAGATCGCCGCGGCGGCGCAGGCCTTGTACCGGGAATTGCAGCAGCGTGGCGTGGACGTCGCGCTGGACGATCGCGGCCTGCGTCCCGGCGCCATGTTCGCCGACATGGAACTGATCGGCATCCCGCACCGCGTGGTGATCAGCGAGCGCGGCCTGGCGGCCGGCACGCTGGAATACCGTGCGCGCCACGAGGCCGAGGCACGTGCCATCACGCAGGACGAGCTGTTCGCCCTGCTCGGCTGAGCACGCCGCAACGCCTGGAAATAAACGGCCGCGAAAGCGGCCGTTTTTCATTTCGATGAACGGCAAATCCCCACGGCCGCCCTTTTCCGTGGAATACGGTCATACCGGTATTAGCGCGCCGATTAATTCCCTGGCTAATGGCATCCATTAGCACCAGATAATCGCTTTCCTTTGCAAGCCACGGCTTCATCGGTAAGAATCGAAGGCCTCTTATGGAGGCACTGCCTTATGTCGCCGTGCCCATGTATTAGCCAATACCCGCCCGGGAGTTACTTATGGCAGTTGACATCAAGAACCTTAATCACAATCAGCTGAATGACCTGATCACCAAGGCGCAATCGCGCCAGCAGGAATTGCGCAAGGAAAAAGTCTCCAAGCTGCGCGACAAGATCCACGCATTGATCAAGGCCGAAGGCTTTTCGTTCGAAGATGTCTTTGGCCAGGCCCGCGGCGGCAAGGTGCGTCGCGCCGGCGGCACCGTGGCGCCGAAATATCGCAATCCGGCCGACCCCGAACAGACCTGGTCGGGCCGCGGCAAGCGTCCGCGCTGGTTCAACGAGGCGCTCAAGGCTGGCAAGAAGGAAAAGGACCTGGCGATCTGATCGCCGATTTCCATGCGCCAGGGAGAACGCCGGCCATGGCCGGCGTTTTTCATGGCCCCGGCATTATCCCGTTCAAAGCGAACGGCGCGGGGCAATCAGCAGGTCGCCGAACAGCAAGCCGGCCACCAGGGCAATCAACAGGGTAATCAGCAGCATGCCGGTATCCATGCCCAGGGTCGTATCACGTTCCAGCAAATAGGAAACGCTGCGGAACCCGACGCTTCCCGGAACCAGCAGGATAATGCCCGGCTCGCGAATGATCGCGCCCGGCCGATGCACGAAGCGCGCGTACAGGTTGGCCAGGCTGCTGAGCGCCAAACCACCCAGGAACACGCCGAACGGCGCCGCCGGCAGCTTCCCCGCGAGGGCGCCGCCCCAGCGGGTTGCCAGGTAACCCAGCACCACCGCCGCCATCACCACCAGCCAGTCGCGCCTGGCAGCCCGGAAGGACACGGCGAACGCGAACGCGCCCACCAGCAGGGCCGGGTAGTCGGTCCACGAAGGCAATGGCGCCAGCGCGTAATCGCGCCCTTCGATGCCGAACGCGTTGCATAGCTGGGTCGCCGCCACGGTGCCGAAGGTGAGCTTGATCAGCGTCGCGATGGCGCCGCCCATGCGGGCCACGCCCGCCACCAGGTGCTGGCTGGAGATCTCGCGCACCGCGGTGGTGAGCGACATGCCGGGCATCAGCACGATCAGGCCGGCCAGGATCACCGACTTGATCGCCAGCGGGACCACGAACTGGCTGACCACGATGGCGAAGACGGTGGCCACCAGGGCGCTGATCGCCTCGCTGGCCACGGCCAGGCGCGGACGCGTGGCCGACAGTACGGTGATGGTTCCGATGATGAGCCCGATCAGCGCCGCCGTGATCAGGTCCGCCCACGAACTGTGCAGCAGCAGCGCCACCACGCTCGCCGCGGCGAGGCCGTAGCTGGCGATCACACCCGCCTGCGCGCGGCGGGAGTCCGGACGCCCCAGCTCCCGCAGGCGGCGGAACCCCTCACGTAGTTCGATGTCGCCGGCGATCACCTTGTCGGCGATCGCATCGGCTTCGCTGAGGCGGGCCAGGTTCACGTCGCCCGGCGCCAACCGCATCACCTGGGTCACCTGTGCCACTTCGTCCTCGCCCTGGGCCAGGTCGGTGAACGAGACGATGATCGCGGTGGGACTGGACCAGACGTCGGCGATCAGGCCCAGCCGTTGCGCCGCCCCGCCGATGGCCCCCTCCAGGCGGGGCGCGGCCGTGCCGTACTGGTGCAGGCGGCGGGCCAGCTCGAGCAGGAAGGCGATGCGGGTATTCAGTGGCGCGGAGGCCAGGGAGGTGAGGACTACCGGATGATTCATCGCGCGCGGACCCGCTCGGGGTCCGCCACGGGCGGCAAGGGGGCGAAAGGGGCGAAATCCGTCGTCATGCCGCTAGTAAACCTGATTTGGATGGCCATTGTCAGCGTCGTGACCGGCGGTTTTCCGCCATGCTCCGCGATCGCCGCGCCGCCCGCGGGAAGGGCCCGGATCGCCCTCGCGCACCGCCCATGAACGGGGCCCTGAAACGGGGGGAAACACCCCCATCTAGGACGAGGTAAACTTCGCGGTTCCGCCACCTCGTACGAGTTCCGAGTTCCGATGTCCACCGATAAAGCCACCGTTGAACCCATCGCCTCGCCCGCCGCCCCGCAGGCCGAAGGGCAGCGGGACTTCATCCGCCAGATCATCCGCGAGGACCTGGCCACCGGTAAGCATCACGACATCCGTACCCGCTTCCCGCCCGAGCCCAACGGTTACCTGCACATCGGCCACGCCAAGGCGATCTGCCTGAACTTCGGCATCGCCCGGGAGTTCACCGGCTGGTGCAACCTGCGCCTGGACGATACCAACCCGGGCAAGGAAGACCCCGAGTTCGTCGAAGGCATCAAGGACGACGTGCGCTGGCTGGGCTACGAGTGGCACGACCTGCGCCACGCCTCGGATTACTTCGAGGTGTTCTACGACTCGGCGATCAAGCTGATCAGGGACGGCGTGGCCTACGTCGACGACCTGAGCCCGGAAGACATGCGCGCCTATCGCGGCACGCTCACCGAGCCGGGCCGCCCGTC
>JACXTT010005721.1_pt1 | contig 17966 bp, 13 predicted proteins | sample 9270951 | NCBI WGS metagenome assembly JACXTT01 (sample SAMN15532306, study PRJNA645909) | rock metagenome | isolation source: weathered quartz diorite | place: Puerto Rico | collected 2017-06-21 | reverse complement strand
AGCGAGGCCGTGCTCGAAGCGGCCGGCTCGGTGTTCACTAACAAGTATGCGGAAGGTTATCCGGGCAAGCGCTACTACGGCGGATGCGAGTTTACCGACGTCGTCGAGGAACTGGCCCGCGAGCGGGCGAAGAAATTATTCGGCGCGGAGCATGCCAACGTTCAGCCGCACTCGGGATCGCAGGCCAACATGGCAGCCTATTTTGCAGTGCTTCAGCCGGGCGACACCATTCTCGGGTTGAACCTCGCCCACGGCGGACACCTCACGCACGGACACCATCTGAATTTTTCGGGCAAGACTTACAAGGTCATTCCCTACGGCGTCACCAAAGAGACAGAGACGATCGACTACGACGAACTGGAAAAGATCGCAGAGAAAGAGCGGCCCAAGCTGATCATCGGCGGTGGCAGCGCGTATCCGCGCATCATCGACTTCGCGCGCATGCGCCAGATCGCCGACAAGATCGGCGCGCTCTACTTAGTCGACATGGCGCACTTCTCGGGACTGGTCGCGGGCAGCGCGCACCCCTCGCCTGTGCCGCACGCGCACATCGTGACTTCGACGACGCACAAGACGCTGCGCGGACCGCGCTCCGGCATGATTCTCAGCAAGCAGGAATTTGCTGCGGCCATCGACAAGGTCGTCTTCCCCGGGATACAAGGCGGACCACTCGTCCACATCGTGGCGGCCAAAGCCGTCTGCTTCCTGGAAGCGATGCAGCCTGAGTTCCGAGAGTACGCCCGGCAGGTTGTCGCCAACGCAAAGGTGATGGCCGAAGGGCTGGCCGCCGAAGGCTTCCGCATCGTCTCCGGTGGAACCGATACGCACCTGATGCTGGTGGACGTGTTCGCGAAAGGCATGTTTGGCAGCGAGGCCGAGAAAGCGCTGGGGGAGGCCGGCATCACAGTGAACAAGAATGCAATTCCGTTTGATACCAATCCGCCCATGAAGCCAAGCGGCGTGCGGATCGGTACGCCCGCGGTGACAACGCGCGGCATGAAAGAGCCGGAGATGCGCCAGATCGCCCACTGGATCGGCGAGTCGCTCCATCACCGAACCGATTCGGCCAAGCTGGCGAAGATCCGTAAGCAGGTATTGGAGCTGGCCGAAGAGTTCCCGCTCTACGCGGAGAGGCGAGCGAAGGCGCAGGCGGAAGCGAAGGTGTAAGCCTTCTTGGTGGTTCCTTTGCGAACTCTGCGATGCCTTTTGCGGCCTTAGCGGTGAAGTGCTTTAACCGCAAAGATCGCAAAGGAAAGCCGCAAAGTTGGCAAAGACTGCTGGTATTGCGTCCCCTCATGAAAGTCGCTCTCGTTACCGGAGCTGCCCAGGGGATCGGGCGGCGCACTGCCGAAGTCCTGGGCCAGCGCGGATTCTCGCTAGCCCTCAATGACCTTCGATCTCCTACCGAAACCGCTGCCCAGGTTCGAAGCTTTTCTGTTGACGCAATCGAAGTGCTGGGCGATGTGTCCGATGAAGCGGCAGTCGCCCGAATGGCGGATTCGGTGGTGTCCCGGTTCGGGCGCATCGACGTGCTGGTCAACAACGCCGGCATCAGTTCCATCAGCCCCGCGGAGGACACCACTGCTGCAGAGTGGCAGCGCGTCATGGACATCAATCTTCTGGGACCGTTTCTCTGCTGCCGTGCCTTTGGCGGTGTCATGCTGCAGCAGAAATCGGGCAGCATCATCAATGTGGCGTCGGTAGCGGGCCTGCTCGGAGTGGCCGATCGCGCGGCTTACAACGCGTCGAAGCACGGTTTGATCGGATTGACCAGAACGCTGGCCGCGGAATGGGGAGGACGAGGCGTCCGCTGCAACGCGGTGTGCCCGGGTTGGGTCAAGACACCCATGGATGACTCGGCGCAGGGTGCCGGCCTCTACGCCGACAGTGACATTACCGGACGCGTCCCGATGGCGCGCTTCGCTACTCCCGACGACATCGCACAAGCTGTCGCTTTCCTTGCCGATCCCGCGCAAAGCAGCTTCGTGAACGGGCACGCGCTTTCGGTCGACGGCGGCTGGGCGTCGGACGGAAGCTGGGAGAGCTTGCGGCTGCGGCATCGGTGAGCTCTGATGTCTTTTGCGATCTTTGCGCCTTTCTTTGAGAACTTTTCGATCAAAGCCTTTTGATCGCCAAGGTCGCGAAGTATCCGCAAAGTTCGCAAAGTAACCCTGACCGAAAATCTCTGTGCCCTTCGCGTCCCGTGTGTTTAAATTCCCCTCGTGAGAGTCGCCATCGACATCCGTCGCATGACGGAATTCGGTATTGGCACCTACATCCGCAACGTGGTCAGGACTCTCGCCCGCCTGGACCGCGAGAGCACCTATTTCCTGATCGGCCTGCCGGCCAAGGTGGATGAGTGCGGACCGCTTCCGGGGAATTTTCATGCGATTCCGCTGGCTGATCGCGAGAATACACTTAAAGGGAGTTTTGAGTTTCGCACGATCGTGCGCCGGCTGCATTGCGATGTGGCGCACATCCCGCACCTGTTCTGTATTCCACGTGGGCTGCCGTGTCCTTACGTGGTGACCGTCCATGATCTGCTCGATCACATGTACGGCGCGCGAGACCGGTCCAGTTTGCGGCGCACCCTGCAACTTCAGCTCACCCGGCGCGCGTTGCGCAAGGCGGCACGGGTGCTGGCAGTTTCACAATTCACCAAAAACGAAATCGCCAAGACGTTCAGCATCCCCGAGGAGCGCATTGAGGTGGTCCACAACGCCATCGACGAGCGTTTCCTGCGCGGACACGCCAGTCAGTCCGACCGCGACCTGATCGCCGAGCGTTATCAGGTGAATTATCCGTTTCTGCTCTATGCGGGCGCGATCCGGCCCCACAAGAACGTGGTGCGCACGATCGAAGCTTTCTCAGCGCTGAAGAGCGAACTGGAGAAGGAAAAGCAGTTGCCCGACTTGAAACTTATCATCATCGGAGACGACCTCTCCGGGCACCCTGGTCTGCGACGCACGGTCGTCCGCAGCGGGGTGCAGAACGACGTGCGCTTTCTGGGATTCGTCCCCATCGAAGTGCTGCGCATCTTTTACGATGTCGCTCATGTCTTTGTGTTCCCGTCTCTGTACGAGGGCTTCGGACTGCCGCCACTCGAAGCCATGGCGCATGGAACGCCAGTGGTCACGTCGAACACGTCCAGCCTGCCGGAGGTGACGGGCAACGCGGCTCTCCTGGTTAATCCGGAGAACGTGTTTGAGATCCAGCGCGCGCTGCAGAAAGCGTTGCTCGACCCCGTGCTCCGCGCCCGCATGAAGCAGCGCGGCTATGAACAGGCCCAGCGCTTTTCCTGGACCAGTTCAGTGGAAAGAATTCTGGCGATCTACCGCGAGGTCGCGGGCAGCGGTGTCTCGGGCGGCGTCGCGGCGGACTGAGTGAGGGCTGTCGCCGGGCGGGCGGCGTTGTTCGCAGCCGTTATAATGAGCATTCTCTCGATGAATTCCGCTGAGGCCTCCGAGCCCGAGCCGACACGCATCCAGTCCATGAATCGTCCGAGCGATCTTCTATCGGACTGGCGGATTGGCGCGCTGATTCTCACCGCCCTCTGGTTTGTCATATACATGGTGGGCCTTTCGACCCCTGCCCTGCTCGACGACGCCGACACCGTGCACGCGGAGGCCGCGCGCGAGATGGTGCAGCGGCACGACTGGGTCACCCTTTACGCGAACGGCGTCCGCTACCTGGAAAAGGCGCCGCTCATGTACTGGAGTGTGGCTACCAGTTACACCCTTTTCGGCGTGAGCGAATGGAGCACGCGCTTCCCGCTGATGTTGGGAGTGCTGGCCATGATCCTCACGACCTGTGGACTGGGCCGTTGGGCATTCGGCGCGGAGGGCGGATTCGATTCAGGACTGGTGATGGCCACCGCCCTCGGTCCTTATCTGTTTACACGTTTTCTGATCCCGGACGTGCCGGTCGGGCTCTGGCTCACGCTGACGTTCTGGCTGTTTCTGAAATCGCTCGAGGAAGCCGAACCCTCACGCTGGGTCTGCTGGGGCCTGGCTGCCGTCTGCGCTCTGAATGTGCTGACCAAAGGATTGATCGGTCTGGTGTTCCCGGTTGGCGCCATCGGTTTATACCTTCTGATGACTGGAAAGGTGAAGCACCTCTTGAAGCTGCGATTGTTTTCGAGCACAATCGTTTTCTTCGCCATCGCCGCTCCCTGGCACCTCCTGGCCGAACGCGCGAATCCGGCACAGGGGCAAGTTCGCGGATTTCTGTGGTTCTATTTCGTCAACGAGCATTTTCTGCGCTTCCTGAACAAACGCGTCCCGCGCGATTACGATACCGTTCCCTTGCTGCTTTTCTGGGCTTTGCTGATCGTGTGGCTGGTTCCGTGGAGTGTTTTCGTTCCGCAGGGTTTACGGGAGGTACCGCGGCGTTGGCGCGAGTTCCGCTCGCAGATGTCGCGCCGCCAGCGAGCCAATCTACTCTTCCTGCTGTGGGCGCTCGTGATCGTCGGCTTCTTCAGCTTCTCCACACGTCAGGAGTACTACACGATCCCCTCGATTCCCGCCATGGCTTTGCTGATAGGAGGCTGGCTGGCCAACGAACGGACCTCTGCCGCCGGCAGCCTGGAGCGGCGTTCTGGACGTATCTCGGCCGCGGTTCTGGTCGCGATTGGTGCAATCATCGCCGGCGTCGGATTTGCGCTGCTTCGGTTCTCAAGGAGGCCGGCTGCCGGTGCCGATCTGTCCGATCTCCTCAAGAAGCACCCGCAGGACTATGCGCTTTCTTTCGGCCACTTCCTCGATCTGACCCCGCAGGCGATGGGTGCGTTCCGTGGTCCTCTACTCGGCGTCGCACTCGGATTGCTACTGGGAACACTCGCGAATTGGGTTCTCCGCCGCCAGGGCCGGGCCGGCGCCGGGAATGCGGTACTGGCGACAATGATGGTTGTGGTGCTGGCGTGCGTGCATTCCGCATTTACCATCTTTTCGCCGATTCTCTCTTCGAAGGATCTGGCGTTGGCCATTCAGCAACACTATCGGCCGGGGGACGTGATCGTCGTGATCGGCAAATACGAGAACGCGTCCGCGTTGAATTTCTACACCGGAGTTCCCCTGCGCAGCCTGCGCGAGCCTGCCGGCAACATGTGGTATGGATCGAAGTTTCCCGATGCTCCTCGCGTCTTCGAAACCCCGGAGTCTTTCAAAGCTTTGTGGGAGAGCCCGCAGCGTGTGTTTTTGTGGGCTGAGGAAGACAATCCTGGAGAGTTGCGTGGCTTAACTTACTATGAACTTGCGCGCCGGGGAGGAAAGATCATCTTCACCAACCGATCGTTGACCTCAGGACCGGGTCAGTCCGGATAGTTCCTGTTTTCCGGCGGCATCAGCGGGGATTCTCTCGAGCCGGCCATCCTTCAGACAGAAAGCATCTCCCCGCCAGGAGATTCGGTTTCCAACCAGGCCCATGGCCCATATGATCGGAGCGATTAGGTCGCGCACCGGCAGCAGGAAAAGATCACGCAGGGCCTGATCGTCGCCCAGCACAGCCAACGCCGACACGAGTCCGACCGCGCCCCTTACCGCTACTGTCAAAGCCAACAACATCCATGCCCAGTCCGCGCCCCGCGCCGCTACCAGCGTGAGCAGCGCCCATGCGAGACCAAAAGTCAGAAGCAATCCAACATATCCCCAACTGCGCGCGCCGCGAACGCTGCGTGCCCAGCGTAGCTGATGATCGAAGAACTGACGCAGTGAGTACGCTGGCAGGAACGTGTCCACGACCACTTCACTGAGTTCCACTCGCTTCCCGAGTTCTGCGATGCGATTGCCCAGCTCGTAGTCGTCCGCGAGATAATCCACCATTGCTTCGAATCCACCGATGGCCTGCAGATCGGCACGGCGGAATGCGAGGGTGGAACCGAGCCCGAAATGCAGTCCCCTCTCGATCAGTCTCGCGCTCAGCACGCCGGGGACAAAATCAGTGCTGATCCCAAGCGCTTCGAGCCGCGAACCGAGAGTTGGAGCGGCGATGCCCCGGTACAGGCAGGTCACCATCCCGACCGCAGCGTTCTCCAGGGGAGCGATTACACGTCGCAGGTAGTCCGGAGCGACGAGGATATCGCTATCGTTAACCAGCAGAATGTCGTGACGTACAACGGGCAGCATTTGCGCGAGGGTGCTGAGCTTGCGATTGGTTCCGAGGTCGCGCTGGCACACGACCAGTTCGATCTCGCGATTCGGATACTTCTCTTGCAGCTTGCGCACAAGCGCGATCGCGGGGTCTTCCGGATCGCTGACGCCGAAGACCAGCTGAAATTCCGGATAGTCTTGCTCGCAGTGACTGCAAAAGGCTTCCCAGATCTGCGGGTCGATTCCTTTCAGGGGCTTCAGGATGGATATGGCAGGAAGGAAACGGTTAAATGACCCAACTAACGCATTCTTCTGGCGGCGATTCTTCAGGAAACTCGCGATTCCGCACCCGGAAAGGAGGTAGAAACCCAGGCTGGACGTGACTCCAAGTGCGGCTACGGTTTCGATGAGAGGTCGTGTTGTCAGGTGCATGTGATCCTTGTAGCGTCGGACAACCCCGCATTCGAGGGCGGGGCACCCCTCGAGACAGCCGCCGAGGGGGGCGGCGCTACTTATTCGTAGCGTAAGGACTCGATCGGATCCAGGTTCGCCGCCTTCCATGCCGGATAAATGCCGAAGACGAGCCCGACCCCGGCGGACGCGCTGAAGGCGAACATCGACCAGAACACCGACATGGTGGCGGGCAGCGATGGGAAGATCAAAGGAATGATCCCGGTGACGATCGCGCCCAGCAGCAGCCCGATCACTCCCCCGACTGCCGTGAGCATCACCGCTTCGAGCGTGAATTGCATCAGGATGTCGCGTTTGCGAGCGCCGATCGCCTTGCGCACTCCAATCTCGCGCGTACGCTCGGTGACCGAGACCAGCATGATGTTCATCACGCCTACGCCGCCCACGATCAGTCCCACGCTCGACACGGCAAACATGAAGATGAAAATCATGCCCGTGATCTGATTCCACACATCGGAGAGCGAGTCCTGCGTGAAGACAGAGAAGTTGTCCGGCTTGTTGTTAGGAACGCGTCGGCGGCGTCGAAGCAGTTCGCGCATTTCGTCGGTGGCTTTGGACATGTCGGCGTGCGAGGTGGCCTTTACGCCGATCCAGTGGGCCTTTTGTTCCGGGTGGAGCTTCCGGAACGTGGCGAGCGGGAAAAAGACGATATTGTCGTCGGGATTCTTGCCGCCTCCGAACACGCTCTTGCGCTGTGCGGCGACGCCCACGACCGTGAACATCTGGCCTTCGATATTGATTTCCTTTCCGAGGGGCTGCTCGTTGGGGAATAGTTCCGCTGCGGTGTCGTGGCCGATCACGATCACTGTCGAGTGCTGTTCGTCATCCACGTCGCTGAACCAGCGGCCGGAGTCGAGCGCAATGTCGTACACATCCTTGACCGAAGCCAGGTCGCCCTCGAGGATGGTCTGCTTGGTCTTGCGGTCTTTGTACTTCACGGTGTAGGTGCCGACGCCCAACTCTGGACGAAAGTAGCGCACGCCGGCGGTGACGTACTTTACATGCGGCAAGTCCTTCATCGCCATGGCGTCCTCAAAGGTGAGCTCTTTGCGAGTACGCATCTCTTCGGTCAACCTTCCGAAGGTGATTTCCTGATGGAAGGCGAAGACAACGTCGGAGCCGATACTGCTGATGACCTGGCTGACATTGTCGTTCAGCCCGCGCACAATCGACGAAATGCCGATCACCACAGTGACGCCGATGACGATGCCGAGCACGGTCAGCGACGAGCGCAGCTTGTTGCTGCGGATGGTGTCCACCGCCAGCTTCAGGATTTCGCCGAGTTCACCTTTGCCAATCATTCGCTCAATTCTCAAAACGCAGCGCAACGATCGGGTCCAGCCGGGCTGCCTTGCGCGCCGGATAAACACCGAAAAAGATGCCAACGCTTGCCGCGACCCCAACTCCCGCGGCAATAGCCCACAAGGGAACGGCCGAAGGCATGCCGATCAGGAACGTCACGCCTTTTGCCAAACTGATGCCGGAAAGCACACCGATGATTCCACCGAGCGTCGCCAACGCCACTGACTCGATGAGAAACTGTCCGAGAATATCATCGCCCTTGGCCCCAAGAGCTTTACGGATTCCGATCTCGCGGGTTCGTTCCGTCACCGAAACCAGCATGATGTTCATGATCACGATCCCGCCGACCACCAGCGAAATCGCGGCAATACCGATCATGGCAAAGAAAAACGTCTGGCTGAAGCTCGCCCAGATGCTCAGCAGGCTCTCGTTGGTCTCCAGATCGAAGCTGTCATCGGCGCCTGGCCGGTCGTGGCGGCGGGCACGCAGGATGGCACGGGTTTCGTCCATCGCTTCTTCCATCCCCGCGCCAGTCACGGCCGACTTGCCCGAGATGCGAATACTGTCGTGGGAGCCGTGCTGCTTCTGGAATGCGGTGATGGGAATCAGGGCATAGTTGTCCATGCTCTGACCCAGCGTTTTGCCTTTGCGCTTACCCACTCCGATGATGCGATACTCCCAGCCGTCGACGCGGATTTCCTTGTCAATCGGATCGGCGCCCGGTATGAGGGTATCTACGACGTCCGGGCCGACGACGGCGACGGCGGCGTTGCGATTCACATCCGTTTCGTTCAACATGCGGCCCGCGGTTATGTCGATGTCCAGAATCGGCACCATTGAGGGTGTCACCCCTCGCACCGTTGTGTCGTTGATCTGCTGCTCACCGTAGCGCGCGTGCCCGACATCATTGCGCAGCGACGCCCCTACCCACTCGCAATGTTTGCAGGCCTCCTTCACTGCCTCGTAGTCTTCCATCGTGAGGTTCTTGCGCTTTTCGCCATCGAGGAGGTGATCGATGTTGGAGGTGACGGGCGAAACTTTAAAGACGATGAAAACGTCGGCACCGAGATTGAAGACCTTCGTCGCAACATAGCCGTTAATCCCGGCTACGAACGTGACCACGGCGATGACAGCGGCAATCCCGATCACCACTCCGAGCAGGGTCAGCGCCGAGCGCAGCTTGTTTGCCCACAGCGACTGGAAGGCAATCTTGAGGGCTTCGAGGAAATGCATAAGTGAGGTTGCAGACGGCAGCTCGCAGGTCCCCGCCTAGAGAGAGGTAGGCCACGAAACCTACAATCAGCGCGTTACCAGTCTAACAGCGCTGCCGAAATGAGCACCACCATCGTGCTTGGCTCCTGCCTCCTGCAAGCCGCGACCTGCCAGCTTACTCCCGACTCAATCATCGAATATAATCAACCTGTTGGCAGCCGGATCGGACGGCCGCCCCGCCCATTCTGGCAAGAGCTCCATGACGTGGTTCGCTCTTTCGAGAATGGGCGGGGAGGAAAGTCCGAACTCCGCAGAGCGGTGTGCCGGATAACGTCCGGGAGGCTGAGTTCAAGCTCAGTCGACGGAAAGTGCCACAGAAAACATACCGCCTGGACCGCAAGGCCTGGGTAAGGGTGAAAAGGTGCGGTAAGAGCGCACCGCCGCGGCAGTAATGCAGCGGGCAGGGCAAACCCCACACGGAGCAAGACCAAATAGGGAGGAAGCCCCGCCGGTTCGGTAGGTCCCCGATCGTGGACGCGGACCTACGGAACCGGCGGGGCACGTGCTGGCTCGGTGCGTCAAACCTCCGGGTAGGTCGCTAGAGCCGCGCAGCAATGCGCGGCCCAGAGGAATGGCCGTCCTGTGGGAGCAATCCCGCGGACAGAATTCGGCTTATAGGTCCGGCTGCCACAAGCATTGGACTTACGGGCGATATGCCGCCCACTGTGCCGTTTTTGTGCCAGTGGCCGGGGAGTTATTTATGGCAACTATAGATTTGAGCAAGTACTTCGACGAGCGTGGGGCAGCGGTGCTGGCGCATGAGCATCGACTGCAAGAATTGGGATTGACCGTTCTCAAAACTCGAGTGGGAACTTTGGAACCGTCTGCGGCGACTGGGGGTGTTTTGGGAGTCTACGATCTTGCCTTCGCGCGCCGTGACGAGAAGTTCAGCCCAGCACTCATTGAATTTCTGGCGCGGGAGATCGGGCTGTCCCCCGAAGAGATCCAACGGCTCGAACAACAAGCAGTACGGCAAGGCACGGCGGCATCGCGGTAACTGTGATGGCGCGGCTGGCGGGCCGGGTGGCACAAGAACACCACCCTCGCCAGGCTGCGCTTCGCAAGCCTCCCGGAGTAGAATCCTCAAGTCTTCCTGCGGAGCTTAAGCTATGGCTGAAGAGCACTCTGGGCCGCGATTGCTGTTCGATTTTTTTATCCACGAAGCCGAGAATATCACAACAGAGTTGACTGGTTTCTCATCTTCCACGGAATCCTGTTTGAGGCATTTCTAACCGCCCACTATTCCGTGCATCGCATCACATTGGGTACACTCGGTTGCTTGGTAAGTTATGTCTGGCTCATAGCGGGTATCCGTCAATTGTGGGACCTACGGCACCTTGTTGAGTGCGTCAAGGACAGCGAGATCATGGGAGGGGAAGCTGCCGATGTGTTCACAGGCTTGTACAAAGCACGTTCAAAGTGCCAGCCAGTGTGGATGCGATGGGCTCGTGCCACGCCAGCCTTCTGTATCCTGCTTCCGTTGGCAGTGTTGGCGGCTTGGATCGTTGTAACCGCAACAGACACGGAGGCGGGCATAAGATTGCCATTGATAGTCATCGGGGTGGCCATCGCTTTGCTGACAGTCTCGTGGGTATTTACTGAGGGGCCGGAGCCTTCAAGCGAGGCGATTGCTTGCCTAAAGGTAAAACATATTCAGAAGGAAGACCGCAACGACAAAAGCAATTAAAGCACGCGAGTCGTGAGGGTACCGTAAGGAGCGTACCGCTCACTTGTGCTTGTGCTACTCGCCTCCAGTGCGCTTCCAGTTTCCATTATCCTGCGCACGCGCTCCCGAAGTGCAGGCACAAACGGGGCGTAGTGCTTCTCGAGAGTTTCCACTGTATCTCCTAGCATTCGCGCCACGTCATAAACACCAGCGCCCGCACAAAGCAAATCAACAGCGAGGGTATCGCGGAATCTGTGTGGATGTGAGTGGGCTACGCCTGCACGCGCCCCCAGCGATTGAATCTTCGCGTATAGCCTGGGACGCCGCATTGGTTTGCCCGTGTTGGCATTTAGCAGAACTCGCTCGTGCGACTGGGGATTGCGGCGAGCATATTCTGCTTCAAGCGCAAACTGTAACTCCGCGTGTACCGGCAGCACGACAAGCTTCCTACGTTTCTGTGTGAGGCTTTCGATCTCGCGCCGGTCAAAGTGAACTTCGCCCCACGTCAATTGCACGGCATCTGATCCGCGAAATCCAGTATGGCGCAATAGCAGAAACGCCAACAGGTCATCTCCGGTGTGCTGCCGCATCTTCTTTAGTTCCTCACCGTTGAAGGGCTGCGCACCTCGTGTAGGGTCTGCGCCAGGTTTGCCTTCCACGCGCACAGGATTCTTCAACACCATCTCGTTTTCCAGCGCAAAGTTGAACACCGCGATGCAGCACTGCCGCATCCAGCGATATGGAGGTCGCTCCACGCGCGCATTTCCTCTTACGGATACGAGCCACGCGCCACACTTTGAAGCGTTCGACAAGAGGGCGCGCAATGTCCTTTAGATCTGAAAGGCTGTGCTCGGATAGGAAAACCGTGAACTCGCGGATCGTTTGCCGGTAGCGCTCGGCGCTGCTGGATTACATCTTGCCAAGGGCCATCCGCTGTCCCATCTCGTACTCAAACGCAGCACTAAGTTCCATCCATGTTGGCTCCGGCTTCTCAACGCGCTCGCGCCAACCAACCAAGGCAGCAAACATGGGAAATCGCGATCAAGGCTCGAAATTAAGCAAACAGAGAGTGTGACGCGATGCCAAGTTTGTTGTCCGCTGCAACGTAAGGTGGTGATGTGCAGTTTGAAAATGGATTGGTAACAGGTCATCGTTCCAGCGATGGCTACGTTGCGGGCCTACAGATCCGGTTCCGAGGACATTCTTGATTATCTCCTGTATCCCGCCTGCACGATACTGTCGAGCGAGCCGAACCCGATCCCGAGTTGTGAACAGAGGGCGTAGTGCCGGTCAAACCGGTTCTTGGTTCCAAGGTCTTTCCCCCCGAGCAGTCCACCGCGGCCATAGCAAGCCCATCGGAATACTGGAAGTGGATAGTCCGTACCGAACAAGAGGCGGTGGTGCAGTTCCGGATGCCGCCGTAACCGGAACAACATTCCTAGGCGGTTGGGCAGGCTCAGCGCGGAGATGTCCGAGAAGAAATTGGGATAATTGTGCGCCAGATCGAGAAATGTCTTGTAGAACTTTTCGGAGAAGATCAGGCCGTGACTGCATCCGTGGGCACCGATGACGGTCACGCCTTCGTCCAGCGCCACGCGAAGTTTGTTGGGATCGCCGGCCGACTGGTCGGTGCCGATCAGGCTGAATTCAAAGCCCACATGGCTCAGCAGCGGAATCCGCAGCCGCGCTAGTTCGCGATAGAACGGAACGTACCGACGGTCGCCTGGATCGAACTGCTGCGCATTGGGTAGCCACTTGACCAGCTTCGTACCCATTTCCGCGCAGCGCTGCAGTTCGTCCACGGCATCGCGGCGCTGCGGATTCACCGAGGCGCCTGCCCAGAAATCGTCTGGGTAGATCTTAGCCAGGTTCAGAACGTAGTCATTCGTAATCAGAAACTGGGTCGCCTGCCGATCGAGCTTGCCGGCCGAATCGTAAACACCATCCATCCCGAGAAGCACGGCCCGACCGACCTGGCGTGAACTCCGCAACTCGGCCAAGAGGTTGTTCACATACTTCTCGTTGGACTTTTCAGGCTCGGTCAGGCTAAGCTCCTGCTGCCAGATTAGAAATCTGAACAGTGGACTCTTAAGCATCTTCGGAGACACGTAGCACTCATTGCCACCGCAAGGCAACGCGGCCAGATGCACGTGGCAATCCGTGAGTTTTGTTGGAGGAGACAGCAGGGAACTTGGCGCTGACATCGCGTCGCAATTATACCGAGTAGGAAACGTCTTCGCCGCCAGCGTCGTGGAAGCGCACGCTGGCCGAAGCCACCGCGCCCGAAGACTTGTTCCCGCGGCGCATGGCGACGATGCCCGTACGCACCATTTCCATCACACCGTACGGCCGCAGCACTTCGAGCAGTCCGTCAATTTTGTCTTCCGCTCCGGTGATTTCGATCGTGAGAGACTCGGGAGCGACATCGACGACTCGAGCCCGGAAGACGCTGGCCAGTTCCAGCACGTGGGAGCGCGCTTCATGGGTGGCCGCGACTTTGATCATCGCCAGGTCGCGGACGATCGCCGGCTCGTTAGTGATGTTTTCCACGAGCATGACGTTCACCAACTTGTACAGATTGGCTTCGATGCGGCGTGCCTGGTCGTAGTCGGCGTCCACGGTGATGGTCATGCGCGAAACCTCGGGCTTCTCGGTGCGGCCGACCGTCAGCGAGTCGATGTTGAAGGCGCGGCGGCGAAACAGCGAGGCGACCCGCGTCAGGACTCCCGGTTTGTTTTCGACGTAGACAACAAAAGTGTTCATCATATGAGTTCTATTCGTCCGCTGCTGTCTCCACGATCGGGCTAGGCCGGCGGATCATCTCATGCAGCGCCGATCCGGCGGCGACCATCGGGTACACCGTGTCTTCCTGTTCGACGTGAAAGTTAATCAGCATGGGCCCATCGTGATTGCGTGCTGCGTCCACCGTCGGCACGACCTCAGAGCGCTGACGCACGGTCGCGGCCTTGATGCCATACGCTTCAGCGAGCTTGGCAAAATCCGGATTGAGCAGCGGCGTTGCCTGATAGTTGCGCTCGTAGAAGAATTCCTGCCACTGCCGCACCATCCCGAGATAGCCGTTGTTGATGATGGCGATGTGGATCTTGAGGTTCTCCTGTACGATCGTCGCCAGCTCCGACATCGTCATCTGGAAACCACCATCGCCCACTACTACCCACACTTCCGCTTCCGGCCGCGCGACTTTCGCGCCAATCGCGGCGGGCAACGCGAATCCCATCGTGCCTAGCCCGCCTGACGTGATCAGGCTGCGCGCCTTCTCGTGTTTGTAGTACTGCGCCTCCCACATCTGGTGCTGGCCGACGTCAGTCACGACGATGGTGTCGGCCTCGCGGGTCTGGTGCCAGATGTCGTTGATCACATGCGCCGCGTAGAGATGTCCGCTGTCCGGCAGGTTCTGGATGTCGCGGACGGCCGAGTCGCCTTTCAGCTTGTCCAGCGTGTCCAGCCACTCGCTGCGATCAGGAGACCCGATGCGCGGCAACAACTCATGCAGAACTTCGCGCAGGTCGCCTACCAGCGCAACATCCACTTTGACGTTCTTGTTGATCTCTGCCGGATCGATCTCGACATGAATCTTCTTCGCGTTCGGCGCATAGCTCTTCAAATTGCCTGTGACCCGATCGTCGAAGCGCATACCCAGCGCGATCAGCAGGTCGGCGTCCTGGATGGCGTGGTTCACCCAGGCTTCGCCGTGCATCCCCATCATTCCGAGATTCAGTGGGTGAGAGGCCGGAAACGCGCCCAGGCCCAGCAACGTGGGAGCCACCGGGATGCCGGCGCTTTCCGCAAAGTCGCGAACTTCCTGCATGGCTCCGGAAATGATGATGCCGTGTCCGGCCAGGATCACCGGCCGCTTGGCGTTGTGGATCAGCTCCAGGGCGTCGTCGTACTCCTTGGGCGCCGGTGACAGATCCGGACGATAGCCAGGTAACTGCGGTGCCGCCGCTTCCCAGTCAAATGTGCAGGTGGTCTGCTGTGCGTCTTTCGTGATATCCACAAGAACCGGTCCCGGTCGTCCAGACTTCGCCACGTAGAACGCTTCCCGGATGGTCTGGGCCACCTCGCTTGCGTGCGTTACCAGGTAGTTGTGCTTGGTGATGGGCAGCGTGACGCCGGTGATGTCCGTTTCCTGAAACGCGTCGGACCCAATCAGCTTGCTTCCCACCTGTCCTGTGATGCAGACGATCGGCGAAGAATCCAGCATGGCTGTGGCAATGCCTGTGACCATGTTGGTGGCGCCGGGGCCCGAGGTGGCAACTGCCACACCCACGCCTCCGCCGGCGCGCGCGTAGCCGTCGGCCATATGGGTCGCGCCCTGCTCATGGCGCACCAGGATGTGATGGATCTTGCTGTGCTTCAGTGCATCGTAGGCGGGCAGAATCGCCCCTCCGGGATAGCCGAACACGTGCTCCACGCCCTCGCGCTCCAGGCACTCCCACAAGATGCTAGCCCCGGTCATGGTTGCCGACTTCTTCTCGTCCTTCATAAGACCTAATCCTACCCTCGCTCGAAACACCTCATTAAAAGCAAAACCCACCAAAGCCAGCGATTCTGGTGGGTGGGATTTGGGAGCGTGTGAAATGCTCTGTTACTCAGCTCACTGTCCCTCCCGGGGCGGGATGGGCACCAATATTCGTACCCTAGGCAGTCGAAAGCTAATTCGGAGTAGATGACAGCCCACGTTCATGGTCGCACCAGGAGGTTCAAAAGATCATACCTGACCGACCGTCCGGTTGGCAAGACGAAAAATCAAATCCGAGCTTGCTGGTTTACCCGAAATGACACGCTTTTAACGACTTGGACAGCCGCGCACGCCGCGACTAAACTGGCCAGCGCCCAAGATGGGATGGGTCCGGAGCCCGAGGCAACCATGGCCGAAATCGCTACCCGACGAAGCTACGCCCGCGGTACCGGGGACATCCCGCTCCTCGGCTCCTGTTTGGGAGAAGTGCTCGACGCGACGGCTCACTCCTATCCTGACCAGGATGCTTTGGTAGTCCGGCACGAGAAGCGCCGCTACACATACCAACAGTTTCATGAAGAAGTCGAACTGGTGGCGCGCGGCCTTCTGCGGATGGGAATTCAGAAGGAGGACCGAGTCGGAATCTGGGCCACAAACTGTGCTGAATGGGTGATCACGCAGTTCGCCACGGCCAAGGTCGGCGCCATCCTGGTCAACATCAATCCGGCGAACCGTGCGTTTGAACTGGAGTATGTCCTCCGCCAGTCGGAGTGCAGCACGCTGCTCCTCATCCAGGGGTTTCGCGACGCCGACTACGTTACCACCGTGAACGGGTTGTGCCCGGAACTGGCGGCCTCGAAGGCGGGCGAACTGCACTCAGGTTCATTGCCTCATCTCAGGAACCTGGTCTTCATTGGCCGCGGCCGACCTGCCGGGATGATCTCCTGGGATGACCTGCGCAGGATGGGCCGCGATGTGCCGCATGAGGAGCTGCGACAACGCGAGGCCTCGCTCTCTTTCGACGACCCGATCAACATCCAGTACACCTCGGGCACGACCGGCTTTCCGAAGGGAGCGACCCTAAGCCACCATAACGTCGCGAACAACGCGCAGTTGCTCGCCGCCGCGATGAAGCTCACTCATCGCGACCGTCTGTGTATCCCGGTACCGTTTTATCACTGCTTCGGCATGGTGTTGAGCAATCTGGCTTGCGTTGTGACCGGCGCTGCCATGGTGGTTCCCGCTGCCTTCTTCGATCCGCTCGCCACCCTCGAAGCGATCGAGGCCGAGCGCTGCACCGCACTGCACGGGGTTCCAACGATGTTCATCGCCGAGCTGGACCATCCCGAGTTTGCGCGGTTCGATTTGAGCACGCTGCGCACCGGCGTCATGGCCGGCGCTCCATGTCCCATCGAGGTCATGAAGCGCGTGGTGCAGTTCATGCACCTCAAAGAGATGACCATTGCCTACGGGCTGACCGAGGCGTCTCCGGTGATCACGCAAACCATCGTAGACGATCCGCTCGAACTGCGCGTGACCACGGTTGGCAAGCCCCTGCCACACACGGAAGTAAAGATCGTGGATGTGATCAGCGGTGAGATCGTGCCGCGTGGCACTCCGGGCGAACTCTGCACGCGGGGCTATCTGGTGATGAAAGGGTACTTCAGAAACCCGGAGGCGACTCGAAACGCCATTGACGAAGACGGCTGGCTGCACAGCGGCGACCTTGCCACCATGGACGCCAACGACTACTGCAAAATCACGGGCCGCGCCAAGGACGTCATCATCCGCGGCGGCGAAAACATCTATCCGCGCGAGATTGAAGAATTTCTGTACACCTGTCACGGCATCAGCGACGTGCAGGTGGTCGGCGTGCCGGACGTGAAATACGGCGAGCAGGTCGTGGCCTGGGTGAGGCTGGAAGTCGGTTCGCAACTCTCACCCGAGGACATCCGCAAGTTCTGCGAAGGCAAGATCGCGGCCTACAAGATTCCCAAGTGCGTGAAGATCGTGGACTCATTCCCGATGACGGTCACTGGAAAAATCCAGAAGTTCAAGATGCGGGAGATGTCTACGAAAGAATTGGGACTCGAGGACGCGGCGAAGACAGAAACCGCGTAGTCTGTCGAAACGCGAGGCCAGGGCGCGGCACGTAAATCACGAAACGCCAGTAAAACAGTCGCGACATGAAAACGCTTAGAAAAGTGCTCTTGGCAATCGGTAAAGTCCTATTAGCAATCGTTTTGGGGTGTGTCGCACTCGTGGTTGGTAATGTAGCCCTTGGATTCCTATTCGGTCTTCTTCAAGGGGTCTTCGGATGGCCTATGCCTTCATCTACGGCGAGCAACCTAATCTTGCTTGCGATGTTCATAATCGGCCTCGTGATTTTCAGGGAGAGGCGGGCTTACAAAGAGCGGCGAAAGAAACAGCCGTGAATCCTCCTGGCGTTTTCTTTTCTTGAGTGTGGTGACTTTGCTGCTGGGAGGAACGACGGAGCCAAACTTGGCCCCGTCCCAGTGCGAGTACACTAGTTCGCGGAGCATTTCATGTCCACGTGTTCCTCCTGCGGTGCCCAGCTGCCGATTTCCGTTCGCTTTTGTGCGGCGTTCGGACACCCGGTGGTCCCTCGACTACTGGCGCCGGCCTTGTTTTCCCCCCCCCCCCACCCCCCCCTCCCCCCCCCCGC
>JACXTT010005720.1_pt1 | contig 17967 bp, 11 predicted proteins | sample 9270951 | NCBI WGS metagenome assembly JACXTT01 (sample SAMN15532306, study PRJNA645909) | rock metagenome | isolation source: weathered quartz diorite | place: Puerto Rico | collected 2017-06-21 | reverse complement strand
CGGGCGGCGCGCTTGCCGCGCTGCTCGCGTTCCACCGGCCCGCCCGCTTTCGCGCCGTGGTCGCGGTGGCGGCGCCGCCGCTGCTCGGCACTCGCGTTCACAACCCCCATGCCGTGATGCAGGGAGGACTCGCCCTGGACCCATTGTTGGCGCTCGGCACGCTTCGCGAAGCCTGCGCGCCGCTGGCGATCGTGCACGGCTCGGCCGACCAGGTCGTCGTTCCGCGCTGCGCCGAGCAGCTGCTCGCGCAGGCGCTCGAGTCGGTGCGCCGCGCGGGCCTCGAGCCGTCGCTCACCGAGACGACGCAAGACGAGGCAGCCGTGGCGAGCGCTGACTACCGCGCCGCCTCGAAGCTCGTCGTGCGCAGCGTCCTGATCCGCGATGCCGGGCATGCCTGGACCGGCGGTCCGGGCGGCCACCCTTACTGCGAGCGCGACGGCGTGCCGCTGACGGCCTTGTGCGCGCGCTTTCTGCGCGATGCGGGGCTGTTCGAGTCGAGTGCGGCGCCGTCCTGACTAGCCCCCGGCCGGTTCCGCGTTCCACCATCCCCCGCCGAGCGCCTGGAAGAGGGCCACGGTGTCAGCGTAGCGGCTCGCCTGCGCCTGCACGCGGCCGAGCAGCGACTGCTGGTAGGCCTGCCCGGCACTGAGCAGGGCGAGATAGCCGGCATAGCCCAACTGCCATTGCTTCTTCGTCAGCTCGAGCGTTACGCTCGCGGCCTGTTCGGCGGCGGCGGCGGCCTTGAGGGTGTCGGCGTCGTGCGCGAGCGCGCTCAGGGTGTCGGCGACGTTCTGAAACGCGGCCAGCACCGTGGCGCGATGCTGCTCCGCGGCCTGCCGGTACGCCGCCCGCGCCGCACGCTCCTGGTGCAGCAGCGCGCCGCCGCGATAGATCGGTTGCGACACCGCGGCGGTGAGATCCCGGAAGCCCGTGCCGCTGCCGAAAATCTGGCCTGCGCTGAGCGCCATCGAGCCAGCGCTGGCGGTGAGCGTGATGTTGGGCAGTCGGTTCGCTACCGCGACTCCGATCTGCGCGCTCGCCGCGTGCAGGTTCTCCTCCGCCTGCCGCACGTCTGGGCGCTGCTCCACGAGACGTGAGGGCAGGCTGAGCGGCAGCTCCTGCGGCAACTCCAGGTCTGAGAGCTCGAAGCTCTGCGGGAGTTCCTGGTCCGGGAAGCCGCCCGACAGCGCGGTCAGCAGGTGACGCTGCTCGTCCAGCTGCTTGAGGAGGGGGGGTAAGGTGGCGCTGAGCGCAGCCAGCTGCGATTCCTGCGCAGCGACATCGAGCCGGCCCGCGTAGCCTTTGTCGTACTGATTGCGCAACACCCGCAGGGTATCGGTGCTGAGGGTGACGAGCTCGCGCGTGGCTGCAATCTGCGCCCGAAGCGACGCTTCCTGCACGGCGGCGGCGGCGATGTTGCTGCTGAGCGTGATGTGCGCCGCGGCGAGCCCAAAGCGAGCCTGCGCCGCACGCGCGCTGAGGGATTCGACCGTGCGGCGGTTCAGGCCGAACACGTCGAGCACATAGGAAACGCTGGCCTGAGGAGTGTAGAGCGTGAAATTCAGCTCCCCGGAGCTCGGGGTCGGCGCGATCTGCTCCGAGGACTTCTGCCGGCTCGCCGAAAGGCCCCCGTCCACGCCGGGCACATAGGCGCCGCGCTGAGCCAGCACGAGCTCGCGCGCAGAGGCGAGCGCCGCCTGCGCCGCCCTCACGTCGGGATTGCTCTTGAGCGAGCGCTCGATCAGATCATTCAGCGGCCGGCAGTGGAACAGCGTCCACCACTGCCCCGGGATGTCGAGCCCTGCGACGAAGCGCTGGGCTTCTCCGCCCGCGACGTTGGCAGCGCTGGTGGCGCTCACTGGGGTGGGACTGTAGGCCTCGGCCGGCGGCGGCGGCGGCTTGTGGAAGTCCGGTCCGACGGCGCAGCCGGCGACGAGCGGCAGGGTCCAGACAGCCAGGCGATGGATGGCGGCGTGGAGGCGGAAGGCCGGCGTCACGGGCATCTCTCGCTCACGCGGCCTTACTCTCCCGAGGCCTCTTGCCCCAGGAACACCATCTTCAAGGCCGGGACCACGATCAGCAGCATCACCGAGCCCAGTAACATCCCGCCGACCACCACGGTGGCGAGCGGCCGCTGCACCTCGCTGCCGATGCCCGTCGAGACGGCCGCCGGCAGAAGCCCGATGCCCGCGGACAGGCTCATCATCAGGAGCGGCCTCATCAGCACCGTGGCCGCATGGGACATAGCATCGGGGGGCGACCGTCCCCGCAGCCTCGCCTGGTTGTAGTTGCTGATCATGAGAATGCCGATCATGGCGGAGACTCCGAACAGCGAAACGAAGCCGATCGCCGCCGAGATGCTGAAGTTGAGTCCGGAGGCGTAGAGCGCCAGCACTCCGCCTGCGATCACGAAGGGGATGCCGACGAGGGCGAGCAGACACTCCTTCAGCGAGTTGAAGAGCGCATAGAGCAGTCCCAGGATCAGAAGGAGACTCACGGGCACGATCACCTCGAGGCGTGCCGTGGCGGCCTGAAGCTGTCCGAATTCCCCCGCCCAGACGAGCCGGTACCCGGTAGGCAGCTTCACGTTCCTCGCGATGCGCGCCTGCGCCTCAAGGACCGTGCTGCCGAGGTCGCGCCCGCGCACGCTGAACTTCACCGGGATGAAGCGCTGGTTGCTTTCGTGGTAGATCCAGGCTGCGCCGGTATCGAGTGAGATGTTGGCCAGCTCGCTGAGTGGAATGTAGGTGTTGCTGCCGGCGGAGGTCTGATAGGCGACCTTGATGTTGCGGATTTTCTCGACGCTGTCGCGATACTCGGCCGGATAGCGGACCGCGACATCGAACTGCCGGTCCCCTTCGAGCACCGTGGTCGCCACCGTGCCCCCGACCGCCGCCTTGATCACCGCGGCGACATCGCCGGCGTTGAGCCCGTAGCGGGCCACCTTGGTGCGGTCCACCGTGATGTTGAGGTTGGGTTGTCCGAGGACCGGAAAGATGCCGAGGTCGGTGACGCCGCGAATGTTGCTCATCTCGTCCCGGATCCGCTCGGCCAGCTTCGTCAGCGTTTCGAGGTTCGGTCCGGTGATCTTGACCGAGTTGATGGCCTTCACCCCGGAGATCCCCTCCTGGATGTTGTCCTGGATGTATTGCGAGAAGTTGAAGGTCACGCCCGGCATCTCCCGCTGCAGCGAGGCGTTAATCTCCTCGGTCAGCTTCTCCTTGGTCATGCCCCTCGGCCACTCCTCGGGGGGCCTGAGCACGCCGAACAGCTCGACGTTCGAGAACGGCGAGGCGTCACTGCCGTCATCCGGCCGGCCGTGCTGGGAGAACACCGTCACCACCTCCGGAAAGGAGAGGAGCAGCAGCCGCATCTTGCGCGTGGCCGCCTCGCCGTCCTCGAGCGACAGCGTCATCGGCATGGAGCAGCGAATCCAGAGATTCCCTTCTTCCAGCGCCGGCAGGAACTCGCTTCCGAGCCTGGGGATCAGAAGCGCCGCGAGGCCGAGGAAGGCCACGCCGAGGGCGACCATGATGGCGCGGTGGGCGAGCGCGAAGCGCAGCGCCGGGTTATAGAGCCGGTGCAGGCCCCGAACGATGGCGGTCTCGGCCTCTTGCAGGCGGTCCGGAAGCAGGAACGAGGCGAGCACCGGCGTGACGGTGAAGGTCGCGCTCAGGGCGCCGGCGAGTGCATACGCATAGGTACGGGCCATCGGCCCGAAGATCGCTCCCTCCACTCCCTGCATGGTGAAGAGCGGCACGAACGCCGCCACGATGATCAGCGCCGCGAAGAACACCGCCTTGTCGATCTGTACCGCGCTCAGCAGGATGAGCCGCAGGCGGTCGGTCCAGCCGTGCACCGGGGCCGCGTGCGGCGGGCGGGTCGGATCCGTGCCCCACTGTCCCTGCGCCAGGCGCTGCAGGAGGCTCAGTCGTTCCTCGGGCGGCGCCTGCAGGTTGCGGAACACGTTTTCCACCAGGATCACCGCCGACTCGATGATGATTCCGAAGTCCACGGCCCCGAGTGACAGGAGGTTCGCGCTCTCGCCGCGCAGCACCAGGACGATGATCGCGAAGAAGAGCGCGAACGGAATATTCAGCCCGACGATGACGGCGCTGCGCAGGTTGCCGAGGAAGATCCACTGGACCGCGAACACCAGCAAGCAGCCGAAGATCAGGTTGTGAAACACGGTATGGGTGGTCACGGCGACCAGCGAGCCGCGGTCATAGATCGGCAGCAGATGGACGCCGGGAGGGAGGGTGCCGTCGCGGTTCATCGCCACGATCTCCGCTTTCACCTTCGGCAGCATGTCCGAGGTCCTCTGAGTGCGGCTCATCACCACGATGGCCGAGACCGCGTCATCGTCGTGATCGTGACCCCAGATCCCAAGGCGGGGGACGTGTCCGACCAACACCTTCGCTGCGTCCTTCACGCGCATCGGGACGCCGTTCACCTGGTTGAGCACCACGTTCTCGATGTCGTCGAGGCGGTAGCCGCGCGTCAGGTCGTCGTCACCGCCATCGTCGATGAGCCCCACGCCGCGGATGTTGATCGACTGCTGGCCGATGCGGATCTCGCGGCCGCCGACGTTGATGTTGGCGTTGGAGAGCGCATTGATGATCTGCGGCACGCTGAGCCCGAGGGCTTCGAGCCTGCGCGGGTCGACTTCGACCTGGAACTCCTTGGTCGGCCCTCCCCAGCTGTTGACCTGCACGATGCCGGGGATGGTCAGCAGGCGGCGCCGCACGATCCAGTCCTGGACGGTGCGCAGGTTGGTGATGCCGAAGTGCGGCGGGCCCACCACCTGATAGCGGTAGATCTCGCCCGTGGTGCTGTTCTGCTGAATGGTCGGAGTCAGCCCGCCGGGAAGGTTGACGTTCTGCTGCAGAGCCACGGCTGCCTGCGCGTAGGCGAAATTGAATTCGACGCCGTACCGGAACACCACGCGAACGAATGAGAGGCTGTAAAAGGAGGTGGAGCGGATGACCTCGATCCCCGGCACGGTGTAGAGCCCGATCTCGATCGGACGCGTGTAGTAGCGCTCCATCTCTTCCGCCGACAGGCCTGGCGCCTGCGCGGTGACCTCGAGGATCACCGGAGTCGGGTTGGGATAGGCCTCGATGTTGAGTCTCTGGAACGCCGCCGCGCCGGCACCGGCGAACAGCAGCAGGCCGAACACCACGATCGCCCGTCGGCTGAGACAGAATGCGATCAGGGACTTGAACATGCGCCGCGCCCCTCAGTCACCGGGCGGCGCTTGCAGCATGTTGCTGAGGAACACGGCTCCGTCCGTGACCACCAGCTCGCCCGGCGTGAGGCCTTCGAGGATCTGCACCCAGCCCTCGCTCCGCTCCCCGGTCCGGACGGTGCGCTGCGCGAAGTGACGCCGGTCGGTGGTCACCCAGACCGAGGTGGTGCCGTCGGCCTCGCGCACGGCGGCGTTCGCCGGAACCGCGGGAGATTCGATCGCCTCGCGCACGCGAATCGAGACATCCGCCAGCATGCCGGCGCGCAGCTCGTTGGCGGGATCGGCAATCTCCGCGCGCACTGCCACGCGGTGAGTCGTCGGATCGACGGCCGCGTACACCCTCGACACCACTCCGTGGAACGTGCGGCCCGGATAGGCCATGACTCGCAGCGACAGCGGCTGTCCGGCGCGCACGAGCACGCTGTCACTCTCGGCGACGTTGGCCAGCGCCCACTTGTGGCCGGCGTGCCCGGCGGGCGCATTCTGAATCCGTCCCGCGGCGATCATGCGATCGATCTCGGCGTCGCTCTTGCCGAGCGCGCGGACCGCATCGCGCGCGGCCTTGAGTGCGGCCTCGGCGGTCTCATGGGCGGACACCGCCTGCTCGAGCTCCTTCAGTGGAATGCCGTTGGCTTGACCCAGGCTCCTGACACGCGAGAGCTCCTTGGCTGTCAGCTCCAGGGTCGAGGCCGCGGCGACCAGCGTGGACTCGGCCTGCACGATGGCCGGATCCTCATCGAAGCTGATGCTCCCGACCGTGGTCTTTTCCGCCGGAAAGGAGCGGGTTTCGGCCGCCGCGATCCGGAGCGCGCTGAGCTGCGCGGCGGACAGCTCGATCGTCGGTGCAGTCGACTTGGAGGCGCGGACCGATTCCGCGGGACCCGCGGCACCGGGTGCCGGATGCCACAGCGGCACCAGGAAGGCAGCCGCGACAACGCCCGCGGCGCTCGCAAGCGCGATCAGTCGCTTAAGTCTGGCGGGCATCCGACCATGATGCCCGCCGTTCCTGTTCCCAAGCTGACAACCGGCTTATGTCGAGCCCGGTGCCGGCGACCGCGGATCCTGCTCCGGGAAGCGCAGGCTTACCCGTGTGCCGACACCGTCGCGGTCGCCGATCTCGAGCTCAGCGCCGTGCAGGCGCGCGACTTCCTCGGCAATCGCCAGACCGAGGCCGCAGCCGCTCCCCGGCGTGCCCGGCACCCGATAGAAACGCTGCCGTACCGCACGGCGCTCGCTCGGGGGGATCCCCGGGCCGTCGTCCTCGACCTCGATGAAGGGACGCGCGCCGGTGAGACCGCAGCGGACGGTCACATGTCCGCCGGCGGGGACATAGCGTATGGCGTTGTCGAGGAGATTCACGAGGACTTCGCGGATCAGCCAGGGGACGCCGCGCAAGCGCACCGGCTCGATCTGCGCCCCGAGATCGAGGCCCTTGAGCAGCGCCCGATCCAGGTTCTGGGCCAACACCTCTTCGACGAGCTTGCCGCAGTCGAGCGCCGTGAATTCGTCCGCCAGATGCACGGACGGGTCGGCGCGCGCCAGCGTCAGGAGCTGATCGGAAGTGTGCGACAGGTTTTGCGCGCTCTGCCGCAGCGCCAGCAGCTCGTTCTTCGCCGCCGCGTCCGCGACCTGGGTGATAAGCAGGTCGAGTTGGATCAGTAAGCCGGCGAGCGGCGTTCGCATCTGGTGGGCGGCATTGGCGAGAAAATGCTGCTGGGCGCGCGAGGCTTCGCCGAGCGTCGCGAACAGGCGGTTGAGCTCGGTCACGAGCAGTCTGACCTCGCCCGGGGCGGATTGCGTGTCGAGCGGCGACAGCTCGTGCGGCGAGCGCGCAGCGATCTGGTGGCGCAGGCGCAGCACCGGACGCAACGCCAGAGCGACTCCGGTCCACACCAGGACGACCGTGACGAGCAGCTGCACGACGTCGGTCAGCACCTCGCTCACGAGCAGCCGCAGCGTCGCGCTGTTGCGCTCCGCCAGCGTTTCGGCCACGGATACGGTCATCGTCTGAGCACCTGAGCCGAACGTGAGGCTCACGACCCGCACCGCCTCGCCGCGAAAGCTGGCGTTGAAGTAGGCGGGGCTCCCGGTCGCGGAGCGGGCCCTGGGCAGATCGGGATCGCCGCCGAGGTAGCGCCCCCCCGGTCCGAGCACCAGGTAGTAGGCTCGGGCACGGGCGCCCGGATGCAGCAGCCTGCCGATGTCGGCGGCGAGCTCGGTCAGCTCGGCGGGCGTCCCCGCTGCGTGCGCGCGCGCGGCGATGGCGAGGGCCGCGCTCGCCAGCGCACGATCGTACGCGTCGCGCACGGGCGCGGCGCCGGTCTCGTAGTCGAGATAGACGCCCGTGGCGAGCAGCGCCACGAGCGGCGGCAGCAGGTAGGCGAGCAGCCGGCCGCGGATGGTGTTGCCGACTACGAAGGCGGGGGAGTTACGGCTCATCGTCGAGACGGTAGCCGAGCCCACGGATCGTGCGGATTTTGGCCGCGTCGCCGAGTTTCGCGCGCAGTCGCGAAACGACTGCCTCGACGGAGTTCAAGGACAGGTCCTGCTGCCAGTGACTGATCGCATCGAGCAGACGATCCTTGCTGACGATGCGTCCCGCATTCAGCGCCAGATACTCGAGCAGCGACCACTCACGCCGCGTCAACTCGAGCGGCTGGTTGGCGATCGTCACCCGCCGTCCTTCGAGGTCGATGCAGAGTGCTCCGATGTGCACCTGCGAGCTCGCCACGGCCCGCGCCCGGCGGATGTGCGCGCGACAGCGGGCCAGGAGCTCCGCCAGCACGAAGGGCTTCACCAGATAGTCATCGGCGCCCAGGTCGAGGGTGTCGACGCGATCGGCGATGGAATCGCGCGCCGTCACGACCAGTATGGGCAGTGTTTTATTCGTGCGGCGAATGCGCCGCACCAGGCTGGCCCCATCCTCCTGCGGCAGCCCGAGATCGATGATGGCGAGGTCGAAGGGCTCGCTGAGCGCCGCGCCGGCAAGTTCCGCCGAGGGGACGTGATCGACCACGTAGCCGTTCAGCGTGAGCCCACGGCTCATCGTACTCGCGATGACGGCATCGTCCTCGACAATCAGCACTCGCATCTTTTGTCCGGGCGATCCCTTTCCGTTGCCGGCCCTTTCAATCGATAATCCTCGCGCACGGTACCGGAAAGCACCGGAGCCGCAAAATGCCGGCGCGCGACCGACCCGGCTCGCGAAACTGGTCGGCACTCCGGAAAGCCGCGGTCGTAAGCAGAAAAAGGCGAGGGATGATCAAGCTCATCGGCTCGGGGGTGATGGTGTTGCTGGCCGGGTCACTCACTGAGGCAACGGCGCGCGGCGTGACGCCGTACCTGCCGCTCAACCTCGACCCGCAGATCGAGCGGCAGGTCGAGCGGGTGCTGATCCTCGCCGACAAGCCGGTCATGACCCGGCCAATCCCCGCAGCCGTGGTGCTCGACGCGCTCCCCAAGGCGTGCGAAGTCGATGCGGTGCTTTGCGAGCTCGTGCGCAAATACTTAAGCAACTACATGCGCGTCTCGGGCGTCGCCTTCGCGAGCTACGAGGCCGCGGCGACGAGCGGGTCGGGCGGCAAGACCGTGATGCCCAACCAGCACGGCGCGACCGCCGACAGCCACTACCGGGCAGCCGCGGCCGGCTATCTGCAGCCGAGCGACTTCGTGCTCGTCAGCGTCGGCGCCGTGGCGGACGAGGGGCGGGCGATGGCGACCGGCTCGATGCTCAGCGCCGGGTTCGACTTCGCGCAGCTCGATATCGGCTATCGCGACCACTTGTGGTCGCCTATGACCGACAGCGCGATGCTGATCAGCACCGAGGCCCCGACGATGCCCTCGATCACGCTTTCCAACTATCGTCCGCTTACCCGCCTCGGCTGGCATTACGAGTGGTTCGTCGCGCGCATGTCGCACTCGAACGATATCGAGCTCACGAACGGTACGCTCACCAGCGGCTATCCGAAGTTCGGCGGCCTGCATCTCTCCATCGAGCCGGTGAGCGGCTGGGCACTCGGGGCGCAGCGCATCATCGTGTGGGGCGGAGGCGCGGCTGGCGGGCAGTCCTTCAAGAACATCCTCCAGGCGTTCTTCAACCCCAGCAAAGCGCAGAGCACCGGTTTCGGCACGCAGTCCCAGGACGTCATCGGCAAGCAGGAGGGCTCGGTCAGCAGCCGCTTCATATTCCCGGGCCGCATGCCCTTTGCGGTGTACTTCGAGTACGCCGGCAACGACACGGTGGCGGGCCACAACTACCTCCTCGGCAAGCCCGATCTCTCGGCTGGCGTGCATTTCCCGCGCCTCGGGCCCTTCGACGTCACCGTTGAAGCCTCGCAGTGGGAGCCGAGCTGGTACGTGCATCATCACACCAACGTGCAGACCGGCTACGGGGACGGCATCACCAACTATCGGCTCAGTATCGGGCACTGGCTCGGCGACCAGCGCGTGTTCGGGGATGCCGTCGGCGGCCGCAGCAACATGGTGCGTGTCGGTTGGGAGCCGCCCTTCGGCGGGCTGCTGGAAGCGCAGTACCGCATGCTGGTGAACGACTCCTATTACTCGGCGATTCCTTACCGTCACGAGAACCTGGGGTCGCTGAGCTACGCCCATCCCTGGAAGGAGTACGCCGTCGGTGCCGAGATCGATGTGGGACGGGATGTCTTCGGCGGGCGCTTCACGCGGTTCGCAGGGTTTCTGCGCTATGGGGATGCGCTGCGCACCGGTTACCCGGAGTCCGGCGACGAATCCTTCGGCGGGGAGCGGGCCGAAGGGAGCGAGCTCTACGTGGCGGCCGGCGTCAGCGCCAACAGGATTCAGGAGGACGTCACGGCCCTACAGCCACGCGTGACCACCCCCACGGCGAGCGGAGCTCACCTCGGCATCGGCGCGCGGCGCCGGGTGTCGGAGCACCAGGATCTCGGGGTCGGCATCGAAGCCGACGACGTTCGCGGGCGCTCGCTCGTCAGCGTGCGCGTGCTCGACTACCGCTACCGCTTCGACGGCCCGCTCGCGCTCAATTTCTTCGCCGGCGCCTCCCGCTATTCCCTCAACACTCCCGCATTCGGCTGGTATCTCGGCGCCGGCCCGCAATGGCGCAATTTCCTGCCGGGCTGGGACCTCGAGGTGGACTATCGGTACGGCGTCAAGATCTCCCGCCAGCGCTCGCTGCCGACGGATCCCCAGGGCGGTTACCGGCCCGACGCCTTCTATAACGTCTACCTGTGGACGCTGGCGGTGTCCCGCAAGTTCTGAGGAGCTTTGCCGCTCGATCGCGCTAGGCGCTCGCCGGCGGCGGCCGTGCGCGCAGCGGCCGGGCGCTGCGGCTGATGCCGAGCGCCCCGCTGCGCACCACCTCGAGCAGCTCGGCGCGCCGCCCGAGCTCTGCGATGAGGCTGTTGACTTCAGCCTCGCTCGCCGTCAGCTCGACGATGAAGCCCTCGACCGCCGGATCCAGCACGCGGCCGCCGCTGCGCACCACGTGACCGCGCACGGCATCGGTGTGCTCGGGGTCCACGCGGAGCCTGAGCAGCACCAGCTCGCGCTCGAGATGCTCGCCGCGCGTCATGTCGAGCACGTTCACGACATCGACGAGCTTGTTGAGCTGATTGACGATCTGCTGGATCACCTGGTCCGATCCCCGGGTGACCAGCGTCAGGCGCGATACCGTCGGATCGTCGGTGGGAGCGACCGACAGCGACTCGATGTTGTAGCCGCGCGTGGAGAAGAGGCCCGCGACGCGTGTCAGAGCGCCGGCCTCGTTTTGCAGCAGGATGGCGATGATGTGGCGCATGCGGAAGGCAGAGGGAGATGAATAAGGCGCCGGGAGAGCGGTGGATGGCTCGGAAGAATACGGGATCGGCGTGAGTTTGCACCACGGAAACAAGCTGATAGGCTCGATGGTTCTCTCGACTTCTGCCAAGCACCCTCACGGCTGTAAGCCTTCCCATGAGCGACACGGTGATCCAGCCACGCCCGGCGGGGCATCCGCTGGCCGGCCAGAGAATGACCGGCGCCCGCATGATCATGCAGGTGCTCGCGGACGAGGGCGTCACCGCGATCTTCGGCTACAGCGGCGGGGCGATCCTGCCCACCTACGACGCCGTTTTCCTCTACAACGAGGAGTGCGCCCGCGCGGGTCGGCCACAGATCCCGCTCATCGTCCCGGCCAATGAGCAGGGGGCGGGGTTCATGGCGGCGGGCTACGCGCGCGCCGCGGGACGCGTGGGGGTGTGCTTGGTTACCTCGGGTCCGGGTGCGACCAATACTGTTACACCGGTGCGCGATTGCATGGCCGATTCGGTACCTATTGTCGTGATTTCAGGTCAGGTCCCGACCGCCGCAATCGGCACCGATGCGTTTCAGGAGGCCCCAGTCCCCTCGATCATGGGGGCGGTGGCCAAGCATATTTTCCTCGTCACTGATCCCGCCAAGCTCGAGGCCACGGTGCGTACAGCATTCGAGATAGCACGCACCGGTCGTCCGGGACCCGTGGTTGTCGACATACCCAAGGACATACAGAACTGGGAGGGCATCTTTAAGGGCGAGGGCGTGCTGACGATTCCCGGCTACCGGCGGCGGATGCGGGAGTTGACCGAATCGACGCTCGATCCGGCCGCGGCCGCGCGCTTCTTTGCCATGCTCGGCGAATCGCGCCGCCCGCTGATCTACGCCGGCGGCGGCGTCATCAACGGCAACGCCGCGGGCGCGCTCACCGAGTTCGCCGCTACTTTCAAGGTGCCGGTCGTCACCACGCTCATGGGGATTGGAGCGCTCGACACCACGCACCCGCTCTCGATGCGCATGCTCGGCATGCACGGCGCCGCGTTCGCCAACTACGCGGTCGATGACTGCGACTTCCTGATCGCGGTCGGCTCGCGCTTCGATGACCGCGTGGCCGGCGTACCCGCGAAGTTTGCCCGCAACGCGCAGCGCCTCGCGCACCTGGACGTCGATCGCGCCGAGGTGAACAAGGTGAAGCGGGTGCACTGGAACCACGTGGGACTGGTCGCCGACGCCTTGAGGGCGCTCACCGCACACGGGCTCAAGACGCAGTTCCGGCGCGACTTCGGCCCGTGGCTCGCCGAGCTCGCCGAGCTCAGGCGCGCCCACGCCATGAACTACGACCGCGCGAGTCCCCTCATCCAGCCCTGCTACGTGATCGAGGAGCTCAACCGCCACGCGCGCGGTGCGGCCATCATCACGACCGGCGTCGGCCAGCACCAGATGTGGGCCGCGCAGTACTGCGACTTCACGGGTCCGAGGCTCTGGCTGACCTCAGGCAGCATGGGCACGATGGGCTTCGGCCTGCCGGCCGCCATCGGGGCCCAGATCGCCTGTCCCGACCGGCTGGTGATCGACATCGACGGCGACTCCAGCATCCGCATGAACGTCGGGGAGCTGGAGACCGTGACCACCTACGACCTGCCGCTGAAGGTGATGGTGCTCAACAACTTCGGCGACGGCATGGTGAAGCAGTGGCAGAAGCTGTTTTTCAAGGGGCGGCTCTCGGCCAGCGATCGCTCGCTCCACAAGAAGGACTTCATCAAAGCGGCCCAGGCCGACGGCTTCCGCTACGCGGTGCGACTCGAGCGCAAGGAGGACGTGCCGCGTGTCATCGCGGAGTTCGTGGGCTTCGCGGGACCGGCGTTCCTCGAAGTGATGATCGACCCGGACGCGGGCGTTTACCCGATGGTGGGCCCGGGCCAGAGCTACGACGAGATGATCACCGGCGACTTCATTGCCTCGCGTCACAAGGTCGACATCAAGACACCGGGGCCCTCGGAGATGTTCTGAAGGAGAAGCGCCGGAGGTCCCATGAAGTACCTGCACACCATGGTGCGCGTCACCGACATCGATGCGTCGCTCAAGTTCTACTGCGGCGCGCTCGGCCTGAAGGAGCTGTCGCGCAAGGACTACCCCCAGGGGCGCTACACGCTGGTGTTCCTCGCCGCCCCGGGGGATGAGTCGGCGCAGGTGGAGCTCACCCACAACTGGGACTCGGAAACCTACACAGGGGGGCGCAACTTCGGGCACCTCGCCTACGCGGTGGAGAACATCTACGCCACCTGCCAGCGCCTGCGCGATCAGGGCGTCACGATCCTGCGGCCGCCGCGGGACGGCCGCATGGCGTTCGTGCGCTCGCCGGACAACATTTCCATCGAGCTGTTGCAGCAGGGTGCGGCGCTCGCGCCCGCGGAGCCCTGGAAGTCGATGCCCAACACCGGCACCTGGTAGGGTCGGCCGCCGCGCACATGAAGACCATCGGAAGTCTCCTGATCGCGGCGCTGTTCGCCACGCTCACCTTCGCGGTATGGGCGTACGTCAATCGTCCGACGCCCGAGCCCCCCTGGCCGGCGCGCATCCAGGGATTCGCGTTCTCGCCGTTCCGCGCCAACGAGGACCCGACTCATTTCGAGATGCCCAGCGACGCCGAGATCGACACGGACCTGCAGCTGCTCGAAGGCAAAGTCAACGCGGTGCGCACCTACAGTGTCGACTCGACGCTCGCCCGCGTGCCCGAGCTCGCCGACCGGCACGGTCTGAACGTGGCGCTCGGAGCCTGGCTCGACGTCCACCGCGACAAGAACGAGGAGCAGCTGCGCACGCTGATCGACCTCGCCAACACCCACCAGAACGTGGTGCGGGTGTTCGTCGGCAACGAGGTGCTGTTCCGCGGCGACCTGAAGGTCGAGGAGCTCTCGAGATATCTCGATCGCGCGCGCGCGGCCATCGGCCAGCCGGTGGGCACGGCCGAGACCTGGCACACCTGGCTCGCGTATCCGGAGCTCGCGCAGCACGTTGACTTCATCGGCGTGCACCTGCTGCCGTACTGGGAAGGGGTCGCGGTCGACCGTGCGGTCGATTACTCGTTCGCGCAGCTCAGACGCCTGCAGCAGGCCTTTCCGCACAAGCACGTGGTGGTCGCGGAGATCGGCTGGCCGAGCCGCGGCCGCACGCGCGAGTCGGCGGTGGCCTCCGATGCCAACGAGGCGCTGTTCCTGCGGCGCTTCCTCGCGCGCGCCGCGAAGGAGCAGATCGTCTACTACGTGATGGAAGCCTTCGATCAGCCCTGGAAGGCGTACCAGGAGGGCGCGGTCGGCTCCTACTGGGGCGTCTACGACGTCAACCGCCAGCCGAAGTTCGCCTTCACCGCGCCCATCGTGCGCGTGCCCGAGTGGCACATCCTCGCCGCTGCCTCGGTGGCCGTGGCGCTCGTGGTGCTCGGGCTCCTCTACCTCAACAGCGAGACGCTGCGCAACCGTGGCCGCAGCTTCCTCGCCGTGGTGGTGTACGCCGCCGCCACCATCGCGGTGTGGGTGATCTATGACTTCACGCAGCAGTACATGACGCTCTCGAGCGTCATTGCGGGCGTGCTGCTGCTGTTTGGCATGCTCGGGGTGATGCTGGTGCTGCTCGCCGAGGCGCACGAGTGGGCCGAGGCGCACTGGGTGGCGTACCGGCGCCGCCTCGGCGCGCCGCTCATGAGCCCCGGCACTGGCTCGCCGAAAGTGTCGATTCACGTGCCGGCCTACAACGAGCCGCCGGCGATGCTCATCGAGACTCTCGATGCGCTCGCGCGTCTCGACTACCCGGACTTCGACGTGCTGGTCATCGACAACAACACCCGCGATGAGAGCGTCTGGCGGCCGGTCGAGGCGCACTGCGCGCGCCTCGGGCCGCGCTTTTGCTTCTTCCACGTCGCGCCGCTCGCGGGCTTCAAGGCCGGAGCGCTCAACTACGCCCTCAAGCGCACCGCGCCGGACGCCGAGATCGTCGCCGTCATCGACAGCGACTACGTGGTCGATGCGCGCTGGCTGCGCGACCTGACCCCCGCCTTCCGCGATCAGCGCATCGCCATCGTGCAGGCGCCGCAGGACTACCGCGACGAGGGCGCGAGCGCCTTCAAGGCCATGTGCTACGCCGAGTACCGCGGCTTCTTCCACATCGGCATGATCACGCGCAACGAGCGCAACGCCATCATCCAGCACGGCACCATGACCATGGTGCGGCGCGGGCAGCTCGACGCCTGCGGCGGCTGGGCCGAGTGGTGCATCACCGAGGACGCCGAGCTCGGCCTGCGCATCTTCGAGGCGGGGTTCGACGCCAGCTACGTGCCCTCGAGCTACGGCCGCGGGCTGATGCCCGACGCCTTCATCGACTTCAAGAAGCAGCGCTTCCGCTGGGCGTACGGCGCCATGCAGATCCTGAAGGCCCACGCGCGCGCGCTGTTCATGGAAGGCGGCCCGCTGTCGCCGGGACAGCGCTATCACTTCATCGCCGGCTGGCTGCCGTGGATCGCCGACGGCTGCAACCTGCTGTTCAACCTCGCGGCGCTCGGCTGGTCGGTCGCCATGGTCTGGGCGCCCCGTCACATCGAGCCGCCGCTAGTGGTGTATTCGGTGCTGCCGCTGTCGCTGTTCACCTTCAAGCTCGCCAAGCTCGTGCACCTCTACCACGTGCGCGTCGGCGCCAACGTACGCCAGACGCTGGCGGCGGCGGTCGCGGGCCTGGCGCTCACGCACACCATCGGCAAGGCGGCGATCAAGGGCCTCATGACGCGCGACGAGCCGTTCTTCCGCACCCCCAAGGAGGGTCGCTCCGCGGGCCTCCTGGGTGCGCTCGCCGCGGCCCGCGAAGAGACCCTGATGATGCTCGGGCTGTTGCTGTCGGCGTGGGCCGTGGCGCGTGCGCCCCAGGCCGCGGGCCTCGACCGGCTCGCCGCCGCAGGCCCCGACCGGCTCGCGTGGATCGTGGTGCTGCTCGTGCAGTCCGTGCCCTATGCCTCCTCGCTCTTCGTGTCGCTGATGAGCGCGTTCCCCCTGCCGGCACGACTTCTCGGTACCGCCTACCGGCGGATGACGGCCGCCGGCAAGCGCGCAGAGGCGGACCCGGCGCGCTGAGCAATGCGCGAGGGGAGGCTGCGCGCGATCGGTTTCATGATCGCGGCGGTCGCCGCGTTCTCGCTCATGGACGCGCTGCTGAAGCTGCTGTCCGCGCACTACCCGCCCATGCAGGTGGCGATGCTGCGCGGCGCGGCCTCGATTCCTTTCATGATGCTGCCGTGGCTGCTCACCGGGAAGTGGCGCGAGCTGCGCCCGCGACGCTTCCCGATGCACCTGCTGCGCGGGGCGCTCAGCGTGGTGATCCTCGGGGGCTTCGTCTACGCCGTGCGGGTCCTATCGCTCGCCAACGCGTATGCGGTGTTCCTGGCGGCGCCGCTGCTCGTCACCGCCCTGTCGGTGCCGCTGCTCGGGGAGCGCGCCGACGCCCGTCACTGGAGTGCCATCCTGGTGGGCCTCGCCGGGGTCCTCACCATGCTGCGCCCGAGCACCTCGGGGCTCGTCACCTGGGGAGCGCTCGCGGCGTTCGTCTCCGCGGTCGCCTACGCCCTGAGCGCTATTGCAGTGCGGGTGCTGACGCGTACCGACACCACTGCGAGCGTGATCGTCTGGACCGTCGGCCTGATGACCGTATTTACCGCCGCGCTGGCTGTACCCGTGTGGGTGCCGCTCGAGCACAGCCACTGGCCGTGGCTCATCGCCCTGGGAGTGCTTGCGGCGATCGGACAGTACCTGCTCACCGAAGCGTTCCGCTCGGCACCGCCCTCTCTGGTAGCGCCGTTCGAATACACCGCACTCCTGTGGGGCATGGCCATCGACCGGGTGGTATGGCACGTGCTCCCCTCGGTACGGGTGTGCCTGGGCGGCGGGATGGTCATCGCGAGCGGTCTGTATGTGATCTGGCGCGAGCGGAAGCGCACCCGGGGCGAGTTGACGCAACAGTCATGGAAGTAGACGGCGCGGCAAGGCAGAATGTCGCGCCGATCGTCGACAGTGGAAGATGTCGCTCGCCAAACAAGAGGAAGACTCATCATGAGCAACGCCGATATCCGTGGACGATTCATCTGGCACGAGTTGTTGACGACTGATACCGCCGCCGCCGCGGCCTTCTACCCGAAAGTCCTGCCCTGGCGGACGCAGCCTTCCAGCATGCCCGGCTATACCTTATGGATGGCCGCACAGACTCAGATAGGCGGCTTGATGGCCCTGCCGCCGGAAGCTTCCGGCACACCGCCGCACTGGCTGATTTACGTCGGCACGCCGAGCGTCGACGCCACCTCCTCCCAGGCCCAGGGGCTCGGGGCGAAGGTGCTGAAGGCCCCCGCCGACATCCCGAACGTCGGCCGCTTTGCGGTGCTGTCGGATCCGCAGGGCGCGACCTTCGCGCTGTTCACCCCGGGCGCGAGCGCCCCGCCGCCGGGCCCGCAGCCGGCACAGGGCGGTTTTTCATGGCATGAGCTGGCGACCACGGACGTCGCGGGGGCGTTGCGTTTCTACGGCGAGCTCTTCGGCTGGCGCAAGGGAGCGGGACACGACATGGGTGCCATGGGCGTGTATCAGATCTTCGAGCACGCGGGCAATCAGGTCGGCGGCATGTGCAACGTGCAGGGGCCGTCCACTCCGCCCTCGTGGCTCTCCTATGTCCACGTCGCCGATTCCAACCGGGCAGTCGCCGCCGCCAAAGGGGCGGGCGGACGGTTGCTGCACGGCCCGATGGAAGTGCCGGGCGGGAGCTGGATCGCGCTCCTGATGGATCCGCAGGGCGGGGCGTTTGCCGTCCAGGAAGCGCCGCGGGCCGCGGCTCAGGCACGACCCGCAACGGCGCCCGCCGCCGCGGCCAAGCCCGCGGGCGCGCCGAAGCCCGCCGCACCGCAGCCG
>JACXTT010005719.1_pt1 | contig 17967 bp, 10 predicted proteins | sample 9270951 | NCBI WGS metagenome assembly JACXTT01 (sample SAMN15532306, study PRJNA645909) | rock metagenome | isolation source: weathered quartz diorite | place: Puerto Rico | collected 2017-06-21 | reverse complement strand
ACTGCTCTTTGATTTCGGCAGCCAGAATGATGGCTTCGGAGATTTCCCTCATAGATTTTCGCAGCTTCATGCTCTTCTGTTGTATTCTGCGGTAGGCCTCATCCTCAGAGATCCTTTCGTCCCGGATAAGAATACCCTTGGCTCGCTCCACCAACTTGCGGGTCTCGAGAGCCTCCTGCATGGCAATGGTTTCACTCATTAGCTTGGTATTCTCGATTGCGACAGCAGCCTGATTGGCCACCGTAGAGAGAAGCTGGATCTCTTCGTTGGAGAACTGGCGCTCCTGGGAAGTATAGAGGTTAAACACGCCAATCACGTTATTCTTGATCATCAAAGGGACCGACACGAGAGAACGCAGGCCCTCCTGCTTGGCCAAGTCCGGATACATATAGCCCCTCTCCTGGGTGACGTCCCTAATCACTAACGGTTTCCGATCCAACACCACGCGCCCCAACAGGCTCTTGTGGACCTTCACATTGGGCTTTCCAGAGTAGGCACGGCTCAGACTCTGGGTGGCCTTGATGATCAGTTCTTCCTTCTTGTCGTCCAACAGCATGATGGAGCAAATTGGTGAATTCATGGTTTCGGCCATCATCGAAACAATCAAGTGCAGCATCTCGTCCAAATAATGGTTGGAAGTAATCGTTTTGCTGACCTTTGAAAGAGTCTCGATCTGCACCGCCTTTTTCTTGGTTTCTTCGTAAAGACGTGCATTCTCGATGGCGCCACCAACCTGATTGGCGATTGTCATAAGCAACGTCTTCTCACTGGCCGTATGGCGGCGTGGCCGACGGTGCTGGACATTGATGACACCAATGACTTCGTTCTTCGTCATGACGGGAACGGAGAGAAACGCCTGATAGCGGTCTTCGGGTAAATTGTGAAAAAACTTGAATCGTGGGTCGTTGCTCGCGTCCTTCTGTATCACAACCGGTTGCCGTTCCTTGGCCACCCAGCCTGTAATACCCTCTCCTATTTTCACCTTGATGCGGCAAATGATTTTGGGATGAGGATTTTTGGACGCGCGCAATACCAGTTCCTCGTTCAGCTTGTCGAGCAGATAGAGCAGACATGAATCGCCTTTCGTGACCTGGGTAACGAGGTCAATAATATGATGAAGAACGTCTTCGAGATTGAGGTTGCCGCTAATAGCCTGGCTGATCTGGTGCAGTACCTCGATTTCCTGATTTTTCAGCCGCAGAGCCGTCTTCAGCTTTGTTGTGGCTTCGGGAAAACTAGCTTCTGGAGTTGTCATAACCTCGGTGGTCATCATTCCATGCGATTTCCTAGTCTTTAAAGTGAGCGCCATCATATCATAGCAGCCCGCTCGATTGCAGCGGCCGGCATGCTGGTAAGCCGCAAGTCGGCAGCTGCGCGTCGGCAAGGGTTACGGCTCAGCGCAAGCACCGACGACTTTTCAAGCCTCGGTCAAATTTCACGAGGGAGAAGAACCGCCAAGAGCACAAAAGAAGAGATTAGGGATGGTTCAAAGACGAGGGGGATAGTCTCAGACAAAGACGCCAGGGCGCAAAGTGCAACTCTTCATCCTGGTTAACACTAGCGGTGGGGACTTTGGACGTATTATGATTTCAATGCTTCAACTGGACCCTCAGCGTGGGAGAATTTCCTAGAAGCTCAGCGACCACGGTGAAGCTGGTTGTCTCATAAACTGAAATGGACCCATCATAGCGGCCCAGCACTAGCTTCTTTCCATCCGGCGAGAATTGCATGGCCAAGACCCAGTCAGGTTGGCCAGAGATCACGCGCGATTGCTCCATCGTGCGCGCATTCCATACTTTTATCGACTTGTCCCAACTTGAAGTCACCAGGCTATTGCCATCGGGCGAGAACGCCAGGCGTAACACCGGCTCTTCGTGTGCAATTACAGCGAAGACCTCAACGGGTTCTTGCCTGGAAAGATCCCAGACACGAATGGTTTTGTCAAATCCGCTGGCCGCAACCCATTTCCCGGAGGGATGGAAGGCGATGGTGTTTACTCCGTCAGTAGAGCTTCCAAGAGTATGAATCCGCTTCCCGCTGGCAACGTCCCAAATTTTGACCGTGCGGTCTGCCCCACCCGAGGCCAGCCATCTTCCATCCGGAGAGAAAGCCAGATCGAAAACGGAATCCGTATGTTCCTTCAGCGGCTTGATCTCCTTACCCGTATCAGGATCCCACAAATAAATCATGTGGTCGTAACTGGTCGATGCCAATGTTTTGCTGTTCGGAGAAAAGACCACCGCATACACGCAGTCTCTGTGCGCTTGGAAGGTGTGCTTGGCCGGTTTGGTCCAAAACGCCGAGCCTGTTTCCCAGATTCTAATTTCACCTACCTGGCCAGGACGACCTGCCCCGGTCGCAAAATACCTGCCATCCGGCGAGAAAGCGAGAGAACGAACAGTTTCTGTGAGTCCACTCAACTCGCCCAAGCGTCGTCCAGTTGACGCTTCAAAAAAAATTACCGATCCGTAACTTCCCGCCGCAATCAACGTCCCATTGGGTGAAAAAGCAACAGCGCCGATTTCGGGAGAAACATGGACTGCAGGCTCGATTTTTGGGATTTCGGGCTCGTGGAGAGCGTCCATCTGAACTGGCCCTTGGTCGACCTTGGCTCCCTGATCTATCCAGAGTCGGATCGTGGCGATCTCCTGTTCTTCCAATTGTCCCCCCATCGGCATACGCGGTTGAATGCTGCCTTCCAGCATCTTGATCATGCGGCTCTCGCTTCCGTTGCCTGGAAGGAGAGCAGGACCGTGACTGCCGCCTTTCATGAGGCTTTCCAAATCAGTCAAAACAAAACCTCCCATATTCGCTGTTTTGGAATGACAACCGGCGCACTTCGTCTGGAAAATGGGAGCGACCTGCTTGGAAAAACTGACCTGCTCTCCTCGGTTTAGATTGTGGTAATTTTTTGTTTCTTCCGTCGTATTTTGGGCGGGTGAAACGGGGAGAAGAAATAACGCTCCACAAAGACACCAAGAACACAAAGAGCAAAATCTGAAAAGCTGAGTGCGTTTTGCCTTGGAAGCCTTTTCTGGGCTGGTTTTGATCATCGTAGTTTTCGTTTCATCAAGTTTCTCAAAATTATTTATCAACCTTTGTGTTCTTTGTGTCTTTGTGGTTAATTCTGTTTTGTTAAATTACTTTTCCGGCGCGGCTTTGGCGGAGTTGACCGTGATGGTGTCACCTTCCAGGGATCCAGTGAGGATCACCCGATCTCCGATCAGTGACTTTAGTTTCTCGGTGCCCTGCAGTTTGTAAACTTTCTTGTCTTCAGCTACGAAGACTATTGGCTGTCCGCTCTCAACACACTTGATAGTGCAACCCTTGTGAGTGGCTTTGGCTCCGTTGGCCGCACATTTCCCATCACTTAACCAACCGGTCCACTCACCCTTTTCGACGGCCATTCCCACCGATGCGCTAGTAATAAAGAGCGTGAGCCCTAAAGTGCCGATGAGTCTTTTCACGTTTACCTCCGTCCTGACATCTGTTTTGTTGAACCGCCCGCCCCGAGCGGCTTTCAGCTAGTCGAGTATAGGTCCGCGAACTGTCCGGCGTCAAGAGCTTTGCGGGTCAGGCTGAGGTGGAGCATTGTAGGATGCGTTAGTGCTTTCTGCGTAACGCATCACGCAGAGGCTCTGTTCAGCACGAAGATTCGTTACGCAGAAAGCACTAACGCATCCTATAGATTCTGCTAGAATCGAAGTCTCTGCCAACAGGTTCAGCTCATCGAGGCAAGGAGAAAAGGCATGGTACGACAGGATCGAATCATGGAGTTCGTGGAGGCTCAACGTTTCGGTAACCCGAGAAAGTTACTGTTTTACGTCGTGATTGCCATCGCGGTGCTGATTGTGATTTGGAGCAGTCTCGTGTTTATAAGTCCTGGGAACGTCGGAGTGCTGATTCACCGGAGCGGCGGCGGAGTCGATTCCACGCCGCTCGGAGTGGGATTTCATTTCAAGTGGCCAGTGTTGCAGGAAATTGTCGAATACCCCGTTTATATGCAGACGCTGGTGCTCACTCGAACCGATCGTGAAGGCAATGCGTACAACGAGGAGATCAACGTCAATTCTGTCGAGGGCCAGCCCATCAGTTGTGACGTTTCCCTGTCGTTTGAGCTGGATGTCTCGAAGGTCCCGTTTTTGTATAGCTCTTTTCGCACTGACATCCGCATGATTACTCATGGTTTTGTGAAACAGAGTATCCGGCAGGCCCTGCAAGAGGTGGTAGGCCGAACCGAAATCGTGAACTTCCTGGGCAAAGATAAGGCTAAGGTCGTCAACCTGACCCAGGAGGATTTGCAGAAGAGGTTGGGAGAGTACGGATTTCAGGTGAAGCAATTTACCCTGAATGAAGTGCGGGCGCCAGATTCCATCGTGAAAGCCATCGAAGCCAAGAACACCATGGCCCAGGAGGCGTTAAGAGCGCAAAACGAATTACAGAAGAAACAATTTGAAGCCCAGCAGCGCATCATCGAAGCAGAAGGCGAAGCTAAAGCTATCCTTACCCGCGCGCAGTCTCAGGCTGAATCAAACCGTCTCCTTTCCGCTTCGATCACGCCCACACTGGTGGAATACAAACGGATCGAAAAGTGGAACGGACAGCTCCCCCAAGTTTCTGGAGGCGCCACACCGTTTATTAATTTGCAGAAGTAAAGGGTGAATTCTCGCTAGAATCAATCTCAAACTTCAAATTGGAAATGCCGTGCAAACCCGATCCCTCGACGTGAACACGAGCGCTCTACAGTCCTGTTGTAGAACGGCCGAAGCGTGAACGTAGATCATCAGTGCTCACGCTTTGTGAGGGACGCGAATGCGCTCTACTCTTCTGACTGTTGCGACTCTCGCTCTCGTTCTCTTGGCAGCTGTGGTGGGAGGCCAGCAAGCCGTCACTCAGGTTTGGTATCTCCCAGGCGCAGCGGCGACTGGCGGCCAATTTGGGGCCCAGTTTTCTTCCACTTTAACACTAACCAACGTCGGCACCAGCAGTACCTCTCTCCAGATTGGATTCATTCCCTATGCAGGAAAGCCTGCCCCCTCGCCGGTGAACCGCTCGTTGCAGGCGGGGGAAACTCTCCAGATGGCCCGCGTACTGGAAAACCTCTTTGGGCTGACAGCTGATGCCGGTACGCTGACAGTGGCCAGCGAAGCTCAGCTCATTCTTTGGATGACGACAGCAAATACTGCCAATCCGGCCGGCACCTACGGCTTGGCTTTGCAGCCGCTATCGTCAAAGACGTTAGTGTCCGCCGAAGCCACGGCCGACGCTATCTGGGTGAGCCAAGGCGGCGGCTATCGAACTAATGTTGCCCTGACACTGCTGGATCCCAACAGTTTGGTCCAACTGAGGATTTACGACGAGCAGAACCGGCTGCGGGGAAGCACGGCCATTTCCAGCGTATCGCCGATCAGTTGGCAAGCTCCCATCTCGGATTTGATTGGGACCGATCCTTTGTTACTTGGGCGGATGGAGTTTGAGGTCATTCATGGGCGGGCGGCAGGGTATGCAGCGGTCGTGGACAATGTGACCAATGACGGGATTGCAGCGATGGCCGAAATCGTGCCCAGCAGTGCGAGTGATTTTCTGCTGAACGGCGTCGCTCGAACTTCCGGCGCCAACAATACATTTTGGCGCACCGACATTCGATTCTTCAATCCGAACGCGGCCCCCCTGCCGGTGAGCATTGACAGTGTGGGATTCGGAGGCAAGAATTCGACAATTACCCGGACGATACCGGCGTTCGGGTTGATTGAAATAGTAAATATTCTTGGGCCGGGTGGCTTCGGCTATGCTCAAGGATCCGCCGGCGCCTTGCGATTTCATGCTGCTGCGCCCTTCCTGGTTGCGGGCCGGACGAGCAATCTCGATCCCAACGCTAATCAATCCGGGTCATTCAGCGCCTTCGAACACGTAGTCAATTACAGCGAAGCTTTCTATTCAGCTTCTAGCAGCTCTGTGTTCACCGGAATCAGCCAATCATTCGCCAGCCTGGGATTCCGGACTAATCTGGCCTTTTTAGCGGGTGAAAGCGGAGCGACCGGAGACCTCATTCTAAGGGATCGGACGGGTGTTCAGAATGCGATCGCGGCTTTTGGGTTCACTTCCGGAGAGTGGATTCAAAAAAATGTGTCGGATTGGTTCCCAGGTGTGGCGATCCCCGAAACCTCGCGTGTGGATGTGCGCTTGACAGCCGGATCATTGAATGGTTTCGCTTCACGCATCGACAACGGCACGGGCGACCCGGTTGTTTTTTCGCTAGAGCCGATTGGTTCTCCGGCTGTAGGCCAGTCGCCTCAGATCTCGGGTTGCGCGGTATTTCCGCCCGATAGTCCCTGGAACCGGGATATTTCTAAAGATCCAGTGGATACCAACTCCGCCAACTACATGGCCCACATGAACGCGAACAGCAAATTCCTCCACCCCGACTTCGGGTCTGATCCGACTTATGGTATTCCTTATGTTGTCGTGCCTGGGACTCAGCCCAAAGTGCCGATGAGTTTTGACTACAGTGACGAGAGCGATCCCGGGCCTTACCCGTTCCCTTCAAACGCACCAATCGAAGGAGGGACCGATTCAACCGGGGACCGGCATGTCCTCGTGCTTGAAAAAGACGGCTGCCTTCTTTACGAAACCTTTGACTCGCACTTTGTTGGACCGGGCTGGCATTGCGGCTCAGGCGCGATCTTCAATTTGGGATCCAATCAGCTTCGCCCGGACTATTGGACCTCCGCCGATGCTGCAGGACTGCCCATCCTTCCAGGTTTAGTTCGCTATGACGAAGCTGTGACTGCCGGAGAGATCAGGCATGCACTGCGCTTTACCGTTCAATCCACTCAACGTGCTTTTATCCATCCTGCCACGCACTACGCCAGCAGCAACACCGATCCCAACGCTCCTCCCATGGGTTTGCGGGTACGTCTCAAAGCCAATTACGATCTGACGCGTTTCCACGGCACGTCGCTGGTTATACTGGCAGCGTTAAAGAAGTACGGGTTGATCGTTGCGGATAATGGCTCCGACTGGTATATCACCGGAGCGACAGACTCCCATTGGGACGATGAAGACCTGAACCAACTCAAGACTGTCCCCGCCAATGTCTTTGAGGTTGTCCAGAGCGGGCCGATCATCCGGTAAAAAACCGTCGATGCGTAGGATGCGTTAGCGTTTTTAGCGTAACGCATTGACCTACAACAGCACGAAAAATTGTCGCGTAACCCGGCTCAGCTCTCCGAAATCCAAAATTCAAAATCGAAAAAGCCCACGCCTCGCTTCGCTCAGCGTGGCTACCAACTGACTTGCACACGATGCGTTACGCTAAAAACGCTAACGCATCCTACAGTTAGTTACCGACCTAAGAGCAGTACCGTGCTTCTGGGCGCCGCCAGATAAGATTGAGGCAGGCCTAGCAGTTTCTCTCGTCCTTCGGCGAGGAAGTCCTCGCCACACGGCAGGCTTGTGTCGATGATTCTGTACCAATTCATTCCGACTGCTGGTGCCGGGATTGCGATGTCCTGTTCGCGGTAATCGGCGTTCAAAATCAGGAAAAGGAGATAGTCTCCGACAGTTGACTGTTCCTCGCGGCCGTCGAGCTGGTAACAGAGCGTGCGCAACTCTGGGTCGTTCCACGCAGGAGAGTCGAGGTTCTTACCGAACCATTTGATATCGGGGATTTGATCGGCATTAAGATCCTTGCCCAAAAAGAATTTCCGCCGCTGCAGGATTGTATATTTCCGGGTCAAAGCAATTACCTTCCTGAAAAAATCCAGAATGTCAGCATTTTTTTGGGCGTAGTCCCAATTGAACCAACTGATCTCATTGTCCTGGCAATAAGCATTGTTATTCCCTCGCTGGGTTCTCAGGAACTCGTCTCCGCCAAGAATCATGGGCGTTCCGGCTGAGAAGAGCAGCAGGCAGGCATAATTCCTGGCCAGTTGCTTTCGCAGGCTGATAATGCTCGTATCGCTGGTTTCGCCCTCCGTGCCGCAGTTCCAGGAATTATTGTCGCTGGTACCGTCATTGTTATTCTCTCCGTTGGCTTCATTATGCTTCTCGCTGTAGGAAACGAGGTCATAAAGCGTAAAACCATCGTGGCAGGTCACGAAATTGATACTGTTGTAAGCGGAACGGCCGTCGTCTCCGTACAGGTCTGCAGAACCAGTGAGTCTCGACCCTAGGTCGGCGACTTGTCCTGTATCGCCTTTACCGAACTTGCGAACAGTGTCCCTGAACCGACCGTTCCACTCTGACCAGTCGACTGGGAAATCGCCGACTTCATAGGCTCCCAAGTCCCATGGCTCGGCAATCAATTTGACCCGATTCAACACCGGGTCTTGAGAGACAGCGTCAAAGAAGGAGGCCGATTTACGAAACAGGCCATCTTCTCGCCCCAACACCGAAGCTAAGTCAAAACGGAAACCGTCCACGTGCATCACTTCGACCCAGTAGCGCAGTGAATCCATAACCAATCGTATCACCTCAGGATTCGCCAGATTCATGGTGTTGCCGCAACCCGTAAGATTCACATAGTAACGAGAAGGCTCAGCAGCCGGGCCAGTCAGGCAGTAGTAGGTCGGATTATCGATTCCCTTGAAGCAGATGGTCGGGCCGAGTTCGTTGCCTTCGCCAGTATGGTTGTAAACCACATCAAGAATCACTTCGATACCTGCCTTATGTAGCTCCCGCACCATCGTCTTGAACTCATTGACTTGGCAACTTGGTGAAGTGCCGGTACTGTAAGAAGACTCAGGAGCAAAGAAACCGATGGTGTTGTATCTCCAGTAATTGGTCAGTCCTCGGTTCAGCAGAAAATCATCGATATAGGACTCATGTGCCGGCAGAATTTCGACCGCGTTGATGCCTAGTTGCTGAAGATAGGGGATCTTCTCGACAAAACCGAGATAAGTCCCGGGCTGAGCCACAGCCGAGGAGGCACCTGCGGTAAAGCCTTTGAGATGGACTTCGTAAATGATCAGTCTCTCAAACGGGATTTCCGGGGCCGCGTCGCCCTGCCAATCAAATTGATCATCGATCACAACGGATTTTGGCACCAGCGGAGTGTTATCCCGCTGGCTGGGAGACAGGTCTAGCGAAGATGAAAGCGGGTCGTAAGCCAGAAGAAGATTGTCGACGTTGCGGCACTTGCCCGTGATCGCCTTGGCGTAAGGGTCTAGCAATAACTTGTTCTCATTGAATCGCAATCCGCGCGCTGGGTCGTAGTCGCCTCTCATTTTATAGGCGTACAACTGACCGGGACTCAACTCGGACACGAAGGTGTGCCAGATGTATTTCGTCCGTTTTTCAAGCTGGATGATGTCAGTCGGCGGGCCATCCTGCCTGTCAAAGAGAAGCAGGAACACTTCAGCTGCAGATTGGCTGTAGATCGCGAAGTTAACGCCCCCTTTTCCCGGCGTCGCCCCTAGCGGATAGGGCTTACCGTCGAGAAGTGTCCTCGATGTTTGGTGTTTCAACTCATATTCCATCCCGAGAATGTTTCTTCGAGGATCAGCGCCTGTAGTGGCCATGTGAGATGATAAATGGTAGAGTGTGTTTCTTCCAGACCTTCCACTGAGTGGACGATAGCCTTGTTCCCGGATAGGGTCAACTGTTTTTGGCGTTCGCTAACTTTTGCCAGCTATCGTATGATGTACGTGGGGGAATGTTATGAAAAAGAAGAAGGAGTTTGACGTGCCTAAGCACCTGAAGAGGCTGAGCCGCAGTCTCCTCAGACCTCCCCAGGGAAGGCCGATCCAGTCGAAGAGGCCCAAAATCCTGCAGGAAATCGCGCGGCAGGAGATGCGAGATTCGGAAAGGGAGATTTGATACGGATGGACCGGTCCTGGCGCATTGCCGTTGTGGATGATGAAAGTGAGAGTCTGGCTTCCATTTCCCGTGCCCTCCGCAAGGTGGGGTATGATGTCGTCTCTTTTGACGACGGGGAGACCGCGCTGCGCAATGTCGAGACCTTGAAAGATGTGGACCTGGTGGTCACCGATCTGAAAATGCCGCGCATCGATGGGCTCGATCTGCTCAAGGCGGTCCGGGGAGTGAATCAGGAAGCGGGCGTTCTTATCGTAACCGGTCACGGAACAGTGGAATCGGCAGTCGACGCCATGAAATTGGGTGCCGACGATTACATTCTAAAACCACTAGATCTCTTTGAGCTACGCGACCGAGTCTACCGCATTCTGGAAAGGCGGAGGTCCCAAAATGAGCGCCGTTTTCTGCGCCGCCAATTGAATCAGCGCTACGGCATCGAAAGCATCGTCGGAAAATCGGCTGTCATGCAACAGTTGCTGGACCAGTTGGCCATTGTAGCCCCAACCCGGTCCACGGTTTTGTTACTTGGGGAGAGTGGAACGGGAAAGGATCTCATTGCTCAAACCATTCATCGATACAGTCCGCGGTCGGGCGAGAATTTTTTGCCGCTCAACTGTGCCACGCTCAGCCCGACCCTGCTGGAAAGTGAGTTGTTTGGATACGAAAAGGGATCTTTCACGGGAGCGGCGGAGCGGAGAATCGGCAAACTGGAGCTGGCTGACCAGGGAACGCTGTTTCTAGATGAGATTGGCGAAATGCCGCTGGACATGCAGGTGAAGCTACTGCGATTTCTGGAGACACGGGAAATCATGCGAGTGGGAGGTGCATCCAGGCTGAAGCTGGATGTGCGCTTGATAGCCGCGACAAATCGGGACCTGGTCCTGGCTGTTGGACAGGAGCGGTTTCGGAAGGACCTTTATTACCGTTTGAAAGTCGTAACGCTCAAGATACCTCCCCTGAGGGAACGGATGGAGGACATCCCGCTGCTGGTCTCGACTTTCATTGAGATGTTTTCTCGAGAGCATCACAAGAATGTCCGTGGCCTGTCTCCTGAAGTGCTGGACGTGCTGCTTCGCTATCCCTGGCCCGGAAACATCCGGGAACTGAAAAATCTGATCGAATCTCTGGTTGTCTTTGCCCGGGGCCAGGAGATCTCTCTGGCCGATCTCCCGGCCGAATTCAAAGAGCATCCCAGGAGTCTGGCGACTATTCCTGAAGATTCCGCCACAGAGGAGCTGCCTTCCATGGCTGCGTTGGAAAAGCAGGCGATCTTGCAGGCATTGGAGAAAACGGGTGGAAACCGCTCCAAAGCATCTCAGATGCTTGGGATCGGCTTGCGCACCTTGCAGAAGAAGCTCAAGGATTACGGCATGACGGAGCGCTGATCCTCTAATGAATTCGCAGCCGTGATCGATACGTGAACCGTTAAGTCAACTTTTTTGAGTGAGCGTGATATGCGTGGAATTCTTGGAACAAGAGGCAGGCTGTTTTGGATCATAGCCGTCTCTTTGCTGCTTGGCTTTCTGGCTGGTAACCTGTCGGATTTGTCGCTGCGCCGGCTCCACTTCTTTCCGCGATCAAATTCCAGCCTGCGCGGCCAAGTTTCGTTTGCAGACGTTGCCGACCAGGTCAACCCGTCGGTGGTCAGTGTAGTCTCTACAAAGGTCCTGGATCTCAACCAGATGCATGAGAACTTCGAGTTTTGGACGCCTGTGCGGCCGGAGGAAAATAGCAAACGGAAGAGCCTCGGCTTCGGGTCTGGTTTTGTGGTGGACAGTCGAGGTCTGATTCTTACCAACCAGCATGTGATCGACGACTCACGTCACATCACCGTGCGGCTGTTTGATGGCGAAGAATATCCCGCCGAGCTACTCGGCACCGATCAAGAGACTGATTTGGCCGTGCTGAAGATCAGTCCTAAGAAGCGCCTGCGCCCGGTGCACTTAGGCGACTCCGATCGCTTGAGGGTAGGAGACTGGGTAATGGCTGTCGGAAACCCGTACAACTATGATCACACGGTCACCGTGGGCATCGTTAGCGCCAAGGGCCGCAAAATTGATGAGAACCCGTTCGGGAGTTACATTCAGACGGATGCAGCGATCAATTTCGGCAGCAGTGGAGGTCCTTTGTTCAACACCCTTGGCGAAGTTGTGGCCATCAACACCGCCTTGAGTACACGAGGGAGAGGAATCGGTTTCGCGATTCCAATTAACCTGGCAAAAGAGATCGTTGATCAAATTGAGGAACGTGGGAAGGTCGTCCGTGGCTATCTGGGCCTGCGGCCTGAGCCCATAACGGAGGACCATGCCAAAGTCCTACACCTGCCCTCAACTCAAGGCATCCTGGTTGCAGAGGTGAGCCCCGAGACCGCTGCAGAGAGGTCGGGGATTCGACGCTATGACGTAATCACTGAAATTTCCGGAAAGCCGATTGAGGACAAGGACGACTTCTTTCGAAAGATCGCTCAGGCTAGGCCTGGCACCACAGTCAAACTGAAAGGCATTCGGGATCAGGTGTCGATGGAATTCGAGGCCGTGGTCCAGGAGCGTCCGCCTTTCAGCCAAGCCAGGCTCAGTCCAGCTGATAAGGGTCCGGGATCTGGCTCATCATCCGAGCTGCTGTCTAGCGGACTCGGGCTGGCGGTTCAGGAATTGACAGAACAACGGCGCAAGAGCTACAGGCTTGATGAGGACACCGGCGGAGTAATGATTGTCAAAGTGGATCAGCTCGGTCCTGCAGCTGAAGCGGGACTGGAAACGGGTGACCTCATCCTGGAAATTAACAAGCACCCTGTTCGATCCCTGCTGGAGTATCAAAAACTGATTTCTCACTTTAGGCGCGAAGATGTCGTGATGCTCCTTGTCTGCCACCCCAAACCCAAGGCTGACACCTACATTGTGACACTGCGGCTCTCTGACTCTTCCCAGAACTAGCACCAAGCGACCTGATTTCACCGAGAACCCAAGTTTGTAGTACCGTCTTCAGGCGGGCCGGCTGAAGCCGGGACTACAAGCCTGACCAGGCTCCGAATTTGACTGGAGCAACCAAAACTAGGCGCGCAGGTAGAATACGGGAATTTCAGGCGGGCAAAGGATACGAAGAGGCACTACAACCTTGCCTAATCCTCGGCTGATATACATTTGGGTTCTCCCGTTGCTGACGAATCCTTCCAGCACCTCACGCCCGGGCTGGGTTACGACATTAATGGAACGCATGTAGGGGATTCTGACCTGGCCGCCGTGCGTATGGCCGGCCAACACGAAGTCGATTTGATGGCGAGCGGCCTCTCCGATAATTTCCGGATTGTGTGCCAGCAGTATCCGGGGTTGAAGCCGTGGAATTTCCATCATTGCCGCCGGAATGTCACTTTCGCCGTACATGTATTCATCTACCCCTGCGATCCACAAGCCTTCACCCCTTAAATCGATTCTGGCTGAAGCATTTCTCAAGACCTCGATGTGAGCCTTTTTTAAAGCCTGAGCAACTTGATCAGCGTTTACTCGGACGTCGTGATTACCCAAAACCGCGTAGACTCCGAATCGCGATTTCAGGTTTCCTAGCGCCTCCCCCACCGGCGATATGAATTTCTTTGACCAGGTAATGTAGTCGCCAGTAAGCAAGACCACGTCAGGATCTTGCTGGTTGGAGAGTTCGACCATACGCAAGACTTCGTTGAGGGAGACAAACTTGCTGTGGTGAATGTCAGTGAGATGGACCAACTTCAGGCCATCAAACACGCGGGGCAGGTTCTTGAGCCGGACAGTATGCTGAGTGACTTCAATTTCCTCGGTGCCAACAAGTTGGTAGGTGGATGAGGCCGCGGAGAGAGAGGATAAGCTGAATAGACTTGCTGTCTGGAGAAATCTTCTTCTGGAGACAGAACCGAACTCCATGCTCTTCCCCTTCCGAGAGTTCCAAGACTCAAAAATAAGCGGCGATTCTAGCACTTTCCTCCTGAATTACCAAACAAAACTCTTCGATCTCATCGATCTGCGATCTGGTAGTATGCAAATTCCAAAGGCAGCGTATTGATTGGTCGTCAGCGAGAGTAACACAGTCTGTTCCAATTGTTTGCTGGTTATGGACTAAGTCTGTGCTACGTGACCCCAAGTTGGGAGAGTTTCCTGCGTGGGCTTCGCCCTTGATATCCCGGAAGAGGTAGCCACAGTGAGGGCCGTACGCGAGCCGTGGGCTTTTCCGAACCACGCCTCGCTTCGCTCAGCGTGGCTACCAGTGCCACTTGGAAACGCGAACAAAATTCCCATGTCGCGCATACGGGTTAAGAACCTCATGACTGCTCGGGCGTTTCGCTGACCGAAAAATAGGCGCAATCAGGATGGTGGAAGACGAGGGCGCTGACACTGGCTTCTGGATCCATCATCATTCCCTCGGTGAGCTGGACATCGATTTCCTCCGGATGGATGAGCTTCCAAATGCCAGCCTGATCGTCCAGGCTGGGACATGCGGGATAACCGAAGCTGTAACGTTTACCGCGATAGCGCGAGGTAAAGCGCTGCTGCATCGTCATCTCCGGAGGATCGGGAAAACCCCAGTCCTCACGGATCCGGCGATGCAGCCATTCGGCGCCGGCCTCAGCCGTCTCAATCGCCAATGCCTGAAGCCCATGCGACTTAACATATTGACCGCCAATCTTGGCAGCTTCGGCCTGGCTCCTAACGCCTGAACCTGCCGTTATCACGAACAGCGCAACATGGTCCCGCTGTCCGTTCGAAGAGGGTAGGACGTAGTCGCTCAGGCAGAGTCCGCCGTTTCGAGCTTGTCGGCCAAAATGAAACGTGTGCAGCGGACCGCCTTTGTTCGGCGCGAAAAGATGAATTGAGTTTCCGTCGCGTTCGGCTTCAAAAAACTGCCAGACGGCTCGCACTTTCATGAAACCGGCCGCCTCCTTCTTCAGCTCTTCGATGCACTCATTCAGTTCGATAGCCTTAGGATCATGTTCACTGAGCAGCCTCTCGAAATGACCCTTGAACCCCATGTGACGGCCGTACAGCATATGAGGATTGATATAGCTCCAGATTTCTGCCAGGTCAGGGACATCTCTTATGACCCGCTTCAGATGGGGAACTAAAGGGATGGAAAGGTCCACTCTAACCTTGGGTGATCGCTCGCTTGAGACAGGCTCTGTCTGCTTTGCGGATTCCTCTTCGACTGCCCCGGGTTCGGCAAAGGTGTGGCTCCTGAGTACCTCTTCACGCAAGGCCGGGTCACAAAGCTGGTTCATCAGTCGCAGTCCGGTCATAGCATCTTTGGCGTAACACACGGCTTGACCGTAGCTCGGGGCGATCTTGAGCCGGGTGAACTTTTCGGAAAGGGCTGCTCCCCCAACCAGGAGAGGGACCTCGATTCCGGCTTCCTTGAGGTCTGCAGCCGTAATCACCATCTGCTGGGCACTCTTCACCAATAAGCCCGATAGCCCAATCGCATCCGGCTGATGAGCTTTGTACGCCTTGATCAGCTCTTCCGGAGGCACTTTGATTCCTAGATTGATGACCTCATAGCCGTTGTTATTCAGAATGATCTCGACCAAGTTTTTGCCGATATCGTGAACGTCGCCCTTCACCGTAGCCAGGACGACCCTGGCCTTACGGCTGACGTCGGCTTTTTCCATAAAGGTCTCGAGATGACTGACGGCCGCCTTCATGGCCTCCGCCGATTGTAGAACCTCAGCAACGATTAGTTCATTATTGTTGAACAGGCGTCCAACCTCGGCCATACCTGCCATGAGCGGGCCATTGATGATGTCCAGCGGTGTCGCACGCGTCTGAAGCTTCAAATTCAAATCCTCGATGAGTCCGTCCTTGGTGCCTTCCCGGATATAGCCGGCCAGGCGTTCATCAAGGGGAAGATCAGCCGACTTGGCTTTTTCTTTCTTCGTGGCACCCCGGAAATACTCCGTGATGGCTGCGATGTGGAACTGGTTGACAGCGATCTTCTGCTCTCTGGATTGTTGCCTCCAGTCCGCCGCCGGAGCAGACTGGAGCAGCTTCGCCGAAGGATGATCTAGAGGGACTTCAGAAGGTGGGTGATTGAATAATAAATTCTCTGCCAGCCTTCGCTCTTTCTCCGGCAACGAAGCAAAGCGCTCCAGTTTTTCGGCGTTCACAATTGCGAGGTCGAGGCCCGCTTTGGTGCAGTGATAGAGAAATACAGAGTTGACAACCTCGCGCGCTGCTGGAGGCAGACCGAAAGAGATGTTTGAGATACCCAACACAGTCTTGATGTAGGGGATCTCCTGCTTGACCAGGCGGATTCCTTCAATCGTTTCCACAGCACCGCCAATATAGTTCTCATCACCGGTAGCACAGGGAAAGACCAGCGGGTCGAAAACGATGTTTTGCGGCGGGATACCATATTTTTCGATCAGCAGCTGGAAGGATCGTTTTGCAATGCTGAGCTTGCGTTCTCGCGTGAAGGCTTGGGCCTGCACCGGATCTTCATCAATACAGCCGACGACGATGGCTGCTCCATAGCTTCTGGCTAACGGGCAGATCCGTTCAAATTTTTCCTCGCCGTCCTCTAGATTGATCGAATTGATAAGGCTCTTGCCCTGGCAGTAGGGCAAAGCCAGCTCGACGGCTCGGGCATCAGTTGTGTCGATCATGATCGGGGCTCGGATTTTACGGATGAGCTTCTCGTAGAACGGGGAAACATCCTTCAACTCGTCACGATCGGTACTCTGCAGGCAGACGTCAACAAGGTGCGCGCCGTTTTTAACCTGGCGGCGGGCAATCTCCGTAGCTTCCTCCCACTTCTCCTCCGCAACCAGGTTCTTGAATAATCGAGAGCCGATCACGTTGGTCCGTTCTCCAACAATCAAAGGCCGGTTACTCTCTTCCGCCTCAACTAGCTCGATTCCTGAATAGTAGGCGCGGTGGGTCGAATTCTGCGGTCGACGAGGCTTCTTGCCCTCGACCATGGCAGCAATAGCCTGAGTGTGGGCGGCCGTTGTCCCGCAACATCCACCCACTAAATTCAACCAACCATGATGGACAAATCTTTCCAATTGAGACGCCAGGGACTCCGGCGTTTCCAGATAACGACCCTCTTCATTAGGGAGGCCGGCGTTTGGATAGCATGAGACAAACCGATTTGAGAGCGTGTGCAGGGTGCGGATGTGGTCTGTCATGAATTCCGGCCCGGTAGCGCAATTGAGGCCTATCGAAAGGATCTCCACATGCTCCAATGACGCCCACAGGGCCTCGGCATTCTGGCCCGCCAACATCGTGCCCATGGGCTCAATCGTTGCAGAGATCATTAGCGGAATGCGTGTGCCGAGCTCCTGCGCGAGACGTTGGACTCCGAGCACTCCGGCCTTGATGTTACGGGTATCCTGGCACGTCTCCAGAAGCAACAAGTCGGCCCCACCCTCTATGAGCGCCTTGGCTTGTCCGTAAAAATGTTGCTTGAGGCCCTCGAAAGTGACACCTCCGGTGACCGTGATTGCCTTGGTGGTGGGCCCCATCGATCCAGCTACGAATCGAGGTTTAGCCGGCGTTGAAAACTCGTCGGCCGCCTGCCGAGCCAGTTGAGCGGCGGCAAAATTCAAGACGTGGGCTTGGTCTTGAAGCTGGTACTCAGCCAAAACGAGCGCGGTCCCGCCGAAGGTGTCCGTCTCAATGATGTCAGCTCCCGCCTGCAGATACTCGCGATGGATATCGAGTACGACTCCGGGTTTGCTTTTGACGAGGTGCTCGTTGCAGCCCTCCAGAGCGGGACCTCCAAAGTCCTCAGCAGTCAGGTTTTTCTGTTGAATCATCGTCCCCATGGCGCCGTCAAGCACAAGAATCCGCTCCTTAAGCAAATCTGTGAGAATGCGATTTTGTTCTGCCAAATTTCGCATAACGGCAATACCGCGATTGCGATTCAACCCAATTTCAGCCAGATCCGACACGACTAACGTTTCTCGGGATGCTATTTTAGCATGAACAGCTCCCGCAGCCCCTTTTTGGGGTCGGTAGGAGCTTTGCGTGAGGCCCAACAGCCTTGTGGAATCGGCGACCTTGAAATGCCGCCAGCTCCGCTAGGAGCGAAATATTTATAGTATCAACATCGCTTCAGCCCTTTGGAGCTCTGTAGGAGCGGCATCGACTTCCTGTCGTCATGTCGCTCCTGACGGAGCTAGGAGAATCG
>JACXTT010005718.1_pt1 | contig 17969 bp, 16 predicted proteins | sample 9270951 | NCBI WGS metagenome assembly JACXTT01 (sample SAMN15532306, study PRJNA645909) | rock metagenome | isolation source: weathered quartz diorite | place: Puerto Rico | collected 2017-06-21 | reverse complement strand
CCACCGTGCGCGTGATCTCGGGCGCGCTGGAAGGCAGCAACGTCAACCCGACCGAAGCCATGGTCGAGATGATCGCCAATGCCCGCCGCTTCGAGATGCAGATGAAGATGATCCAGGGCGCCGACGGCAACGAGCAGCGCGCCAACCAGCTGCTCTCGACCAACTGACCCGAATGACTGACCGGCACGGCGCACCGTGCCCCGCCCGACCCCAGTATCAACGCAAGGACCACCATGATCCGCTCTCTCTGGATTGCCAAGACCGGCCTCGATGCGCAGCAGACGCAGATGGACGTGATCTCGAACAACCTGGCCAACGTGTCGACCAATGGCTTCAAGCGCGGCCGCGCGGTGTTCGAGGAACTGATGTACCAGACCATCCGCCAGCCCGGCGCGCTGTCGTCGGACCAGACCACGCTGCCTTCCGGCATGCAGCTGGGCACTGGCGTGCGCCCCGTGGCCACCGAGCGCATCCACACTCAGGGCAACCCGCAGCAGACCGGCAATGCCAAGGACGTGGCCATCCTGGGCCAGGGCTTCTTCCAGGTGGCGCTGCCCGACGGCACCACCGCATACACCCGAGACGGCTCGTTCCAGGTGGACCAGAACGGCCAGCTGGTGACCTCCAGCGGCTTCGTGATCCAGCCCGCCATCACCATTCCCGCCAACACGCTGTCGACGACCATTGCGCGCGACGGCACCGTGTCGGTGACGCAGCCGGGCTCCAGCGCCAACGTGCAGGTGGGGCAGCTGCAGCTGGCCACCTTCATGAACCCGGCCGGCCTGGAAAGCAAGGGCGAGAACCTGTACGTGCAGACCGATGCCTCGGGCGCGCCCAACACCACCGTGCCGGGCCTGAACGGCGCCGGCGTGGTGCAGCAGAACTACGTGGAAGCGTCAAACGTGAACGTGGTGGAAGAGCTGGTCAGCATGATCCAGACGCAGCGCGCGTATGAGATCAACAGCAAGGCCGTGCAGGCATCCGACCAGATGCTGCAGCGCCTGTCGCAACTGGGTTGATTGGTGTGAACATGGCCACCTTGCTTTCCCGCCTGGGCGCGCATGCGCTGGTTTGCCTGGCCGGCGTGGCAATGCTGGCCAGCGGCGGCTGCGCGCTGATGCCGCGCGAGCCGCTGGTGCAACTGCCCACCACCGCGCGCGCCGAGCCGCGGCCGATGGGGCCGGCTTCCGGCTCGATCTACCAGTCGTCCTACGCCGGCAACCCGCTGTTCGAGGACCGGCGTCCGCGCAATGTGGGCGACATCCTGACGATCCTGATCACCGAGAACGTCAACGCCAGCAAGAATTCCGGCACCAATGCCAGCCGCACCGGCAACACCGCGCTGGCGTTCGACGCCGTGCCGCGCGCGCTCAGCGGCCTGTTCAACAGCAGCAGCAACGCCAGCATCAACGGCGCCAACACCATGAAGGCCAGCGGCGGCGCCAGCGCGGCCAATACCTTCAACGGCACCATCACCGTGACCGTGCTTGAGGTGCTGACCAACGGCAACCTGGTGGTCTCCGGCGAAAAGCAGATGGCCATCAACCAGGGCGCCGAGTTCATCCGCTTCTCCGGCGTGGTCAATCCGCGCACGATCACCGGCGACAACGCCGTGCTGTCGACGCAGGTCGCCGATGCGCGCATCGAATACACCGCCAAGGGCGTGATCGACGAAGCGCAGAACATGGGCTGGCTGCAGCGCTTCTTCCTCAATGTTTCTCCGTTCTGACCGCGCCATGTCTGCTCCCATGCTCGCCCGTTTCCTGTCCCGCCTGCTGCGCCTGAGCGTGATCAGCCTGGCGCTGGGCGTGGCCTTCGGCGCCTTTGCCAGCGTCGCCAAGGCTGAGCGCCTGAAGAACCTGGCCACCTTCCAGGGCGTGCGCGAGAACCCGCTGGTGGGCTATGGCCTGGTGGTCGGCCTGGACAACACCGGCGACCAGACCATGCAGACGCCGTTCACCACGCAGAGCCTGACCAACATGCTCTCGCAGCTGGGAATCACGCTGCCGGCCGGCAAGAACATGCAGCTCAAGAATGTGGCGGCGGTGATGGTGACCGCCTCGCTGCCCGCATTCGCGCAGCCCGGCAGCCAGCTGGACATCGTGGTGTCGTCGATGGGCAATGCCAAGAGCTTGCGCGGCGGCACGCTGCTGATGACCCCGCTCAAGGGCGCCGACGGCCAGGTCTATGCCATCGCCCAGGGCAATATGCTGGTGGGCGGCGCGGGCGCGTCGGCCAACGGCAGCAAGGTGCAGATCAACCAGCTGGCGGTGGGGCGCATCGCCAACGGCGCGATCGTTGAGCGCGCGGTGGCGCCGTTCCAGCCGGATGGCGGCGTGCTCAACCTGGAACTGAAGGACACCGATTTCGGCACCGCCGAGCGCGTGGTGGAAGCCATCAACCGCTCCATGGGCGGCGGCGTTGCCGCGGCGCTGGACGGGCGCGTGGTGCAGGTGCGTGCGCCGGCCTCGGCGGCCGCGCGCGTGGGCTTCCTGGCCCGCATCGAGAACATCGACGTGACCCCGGCCAAGGCCGCGGCCAAGGTGATCCTGAACGCCCGCACCGGTTCCATCGTGATGAACCAGGCCGTGACCGTGGAAGACTGCGCGGTGGCGCACGGCAACCTGTCGGTGGTGATCAACACACAACCCGTGATCAGCCAGCCCGCGCCATTTAGCGAAGGGCGGACGGTGGTGGCGCCGGTGTCGCAGATCGACATGAAGCAGCAGGGCGGCTCGCTGCAGATCGTCAAGGCGGGCGCCTCGCTGGCCGCCGTGGTCAAGGGGCTGAACGCTCTGGGTGCGACCCCGGCCGACCTGCAGACCATCCTGGAAGCCATGCGCGCGGCCGGGGCGCTGCGCGCCGAGCTGGAAGTGATCTGACCATGAACACGGCACGACCCCCGCAGGCGGCGGAGCTGACGCAGCGCTTTGCGCTGGACACGCAGGGCTTCGAGGCGCTCAAGCACAGCGCGCGCGGCGGCGCCGACGCCAATACGCTGCAAGCCGTCGCCAAACAGTTCGAGGCGGTGTTCACGCAGATGGTGCTCAAGAGCATGCGCGATGCCACGCCGCAGGACGGCCTCTTCGACAACGAGCAGAGCAAGCTCTATATGTCGATGATGGACCAGCAGCTTGCGCAGCAGATGTCGTCGCGCGGGATCGGCCTGGCCGATGTGATGGTGCGCCAGCTGGCGCGCGCCACGGGCACGCCGATGCCGGCCGGCATGAGCGCCATGAACCCGGTCGAGTCAGGCACGGCGGCCGATGCCGAGATGGCAAGGCTGCTCGACAGCCGCGGCGCCGGGACGGTCCCGGCCGACGCCGCCGAGCAGGCCGACCTGCCGGCGATCGGCACCATCGTGCCGGGGCAGAACTGGAATCCCACTGCCGGCCTGCGCCAGTACCAGCCGCAGTGGTACGCGGACCGCGGCCAGGGCGAGGACAGGCTGGGACGGCTGCCGGACGACGCGCCGGCCCACGTCAGCGCCTTTGTCGCCCGCATGGCCGGACCCGCGGAAGCCGCCGCGCGCGCCAGCGGCGTGCCGGCGCGGCTGATCGTAGGCCAGGCCGCGCTGGAATCCGGCTGGGGCCAGCGCGAGATCACGCACGCCGACGGCTCCACCACCTTCAACGTCTTCGGCATCAAGGCCGGCGCCAGCTGGAAGGGGCGCGTGGCGGAGATCACCACCACGGAATATGTCGACGGGCAGCCGCAGAAGGTGCGGGCGAAGTTCCGTGCCTATGGCTCGTATGACGAGGCCTGTGCCGACTATGCCCGCCTGCTGACGAACAATCCGCGCTACGCGGGCGTGGTCAGCGCGGCGTCTGCTGAAGAGGCGGCGCACGGCCTGCAGCGCGCGGGCTATGCCACCGATCCGGCGTACGGGCACAAGCTGGTGAGGATCATGAAGAAGGTGGCGGCCTGAGGGCGGGGGTGTTGCCCTAGCGCAGGCCGTAGCTGACATCGTGTGAACCCGCTCCCCTCTCCCGTCCGGCGGGAGAGGGGAGCAAACCAACGGGGATCTGGAAAACGCCACTTCCACACCTAAAGTCCCGCCCCCGACCAGCCGATAACTTCCACATCCACCACCGCCGGCCCTTGCCGCGGCAGTTTCATCCATCCGGGGTCAGAGCACAATGTCTCTCTTCAGTATTGGTCTTTCCGGCCTGAACACCGCGCAGAACGCGCTGACGACGACCGGCCACAACTTTGCCAATTCGGCGACCGAAGGCTATTCGCGCCAGAACACCATCGTGGCCTCGGCCGGCGGCCAGTACACCAGCCAGGGTTTCTATGGCTTCGGCTCCAACACCACCACGGTGATCCGCGTCTATGACGAGTTCCTGACCGGCCAGCTGCGCGGCGCCACCTCGGCCAGCGCATCGCTGGCGGCGTACTCGGACCAGATCGCCCAGATCGACAACCTGCTCGCCGACCAGAAGGGCGGCCTGGCGCCGCTGATGCAGAAGTTCTTCGCGGCGGTGCAGGCCGTGGCCGACACCCCCGCCGATCCGGCAGCGCGCCAGGGCATGCTGTCGGCCGGACAGGCGCTGGTGGGGCAGGTGCGCTCGGCCAGCAACTACTTCAAGCAGCTGCAAGCGGGCGTCAATGAGCAGGTCGGCACCGCCGTCACGCAGGTCAACGCGTATACCAAGCAGATTGCCAACCTGAACCAGGAAATCACCCGCCTGAAGGCTGCCTCCGGCGGCCAGCCGCCCAACGACCTGCTGGACCAGCGCGACCAGGCCGTGGCCGAGCTGACCAAGCTGGTCGGCGCCAAGGTGGTGGTGCAGGACAGCGGCACCTACAACGTCTTCGTCGGCAACGGCCAGCCGCTGGTGATGGGCAATGACGCGTACGCGCTGAAGGCGGTTGCCTCGGCGGCCGATCCCAACCGCACCGTGGTGGCCTACACCCTGCCCAACGGCAATGTGTTCGAGAGCGAGCCGGGCGCGATCACCGGCGGTTCGCTGGGCGGCCTGCTGCAGTTCCGCACCGAATCCCTGGACGCGGCGCAGAGCGCCATCGGCCGGCTGTCGCTGGCGATCGGCCAGAGCTTCAATGCGCAGCACAAGCTGGGCATCGACCTGAACGGCGCCATTGGCACCGACATGTTTGCACTGGGTGGTGCCACCGCCATCCCCAACGCCAACAACACCGTGAAAACCACGGTGGCAACGGCCAAGATCGCCAATGCCTCGGCCCTGACGACCAGCGACTACAAGCTGCAGTTCGACGGCACCAACTACACGCTGACGCGCCTCTCCGACAACCAGCAGGTGGTCACGCCGGTGCCCGCCGGCGGCGCCAGCTACCCGCTGCAGTTCAGCGCCGACGGTTTCACCGTCGAGATCAATGCGGCGATGGGCACCAACGATTCTTTCACGATCCAGCCCACGCGCAATGCCGCCACCGGCTTCGACATGGCGATCAGCGACCCGGCCAGGATCGCCGCGGCATCGCCGGCACACGTTGAAGCGGGGGCCTTGAACAAGGGCAGCGGCACGGCAAGCCTGAGCAACGTCGCGCCCGGCTTTACACTGCCGGCCGCCAGTATCACTGCCGAGTTCGACGGCAGCCTCAACAAATACGTCTTCAAGGTTGGCGGCACCGCGATGGCGCCACAGCCGGTGGGCGTAGCCAACGGCAGCAATACCGACTTCACCCTCAACGGCCTGACCTTCAGCTTTGGCGGCACGCCCAAGGCCGGCGACACCTTCACGCTGGTCAGCAACGCCGGCGCGGTCAAGGACAACGGCAACATGCTGGCGCTGGCCAAGCTGCAGAACGCCAAGACCATCGGCGGCGTGTCCAGCTTCAGCGAAGGCTACGCCCAGCTGGTCAATGACGTCGGCACGCGTGCCAAGTCGGTCAAGATCGCCTCGGCCTCGCAGGACAGCATCACCACGCAGATCAAGACCGCGCAGCAATCGGTGTCCGGCGTCAACATGGACGAGGAGACCGTGTCGATGCTGCGCTTCCAGCAGCTGTACCAGGCCAATGCCCGGGTGATCCAGACGGCCGGCACGCTGTTCGACACCATCATCGGCATCGGCAGGTAAGCGGCGGCACCCACAAGCGTCAGCAGAGTCAGAAGAGGTAACCAATATGCGCGTTGCAAGCTCCACCCTGTACCAGCAAGGCCTGGCTTCGATGAACTACCAGCAGGGCTCGCTGCTGCATATCCAGCAGCAGCTCGGCACCGGCCGCAGCATCCTGACGCCGTCCGACGATCCCGTCGGCGCCACCCGCGCGCTGGGCGTGAGCCAGGCGCAGGCCGTCAACGGCCAGTACGCAACCTCGCGCAAGCAGGCCAATATCGCGCTGGCCGCGGAAGAAAACGCGCTGCAGTCCGTGACCACCGTCACGCAGAACATCCAGACGCTGCTGGTGCAGGCCGGCAACGGCACCATGAGCGATGCCGACCGCGGCTCGCTGGCCACGGCGCTGGAAGGCCTGTACAACCAGCTGGCGGGCCTGGCCAACTCCGACGACGGCAACGGCCAGTACCTGTTCGGCGGCACCCGCTCCGGCAGCGCGCCGTTCACGCAGAGCACGGGCCCCGGCATCTACATCGGCGACAACGGCCAGCAACTGCTGCAGGTCGATGTGGCGCGCCAGATGCCCGCCGGCAACACCGGGCGGGAAGTGTTCATGAGCGTGACCGGCGGCGCCGGCTATGTCGTCAAGGGCAATGCCAACAACACCGGCAGCGCCACGTTCGGCACGGTGTCGACCACGAACCCGAGCGATCCCAACTATGGGCTTTCGATGGAGGTCAAGTTTGCGACCAATGCCAGCGGCCAGATGGAGTACACCATCACCGACCTGTCGGCAGGCACGACCCCCGCACCGGTCGTGAAGGGCCCCGTTGCCTACACGTCGCCAGCCCATATCGACGTCGCCGGCGTCAGCTTCAACGTGACCGGCGATCCCAAGGACGGCGACACCATGACCATGGATCCCGCCAGCAAGGCCGGCACCGACATGTTCGCCAACCTGCAGACCGTGATCGACACGCTGCGCCAGCCCACCCCAAACAGCAGCGATCGGGCCCATCTTGGCAACGTCATCTCCACCGCCACGCGCCAGTTCTCCAACTCGCTCGACAACGTGCTGACCGTGCGCGCATCGGTGGGCTCGCGCATGAATGAACTGGATGCGCTGGACGATGTGGGGTCCAATCGCGACCTGACCTATGCGCAGACGCTGTCGGGGCTGCAGGATCTGGATTACGCGAAGGCGATCACCGAGTATTACCAGCGGCAGACGGCGCTGCAGGGGGCGCAGCAGTCGTTTATGCAGATTCAGGGGATGAATTTGTTTAAGTATTTGTGAGGTGGGTGCGGCGCCCTCTCTACAGCCAATTGTGCGGCGGCAACAAAGACTGGAAAGACCCGCAACAAAGTCTGGAAAATTCGGCAAGACCGCCCTGGAAGCCGCGCCAGGTAAGGGTTTTCCAGACTTTGAGTCAGTACACGATGCTCGTTTTCCAGCGATCTGGGCGTCCTTGCGATGCCAGACCTCGCGTGATGCGTCCCTCAATCAGTTCTGAGGTAGTTTGCCGCGTCCGCCCTCCAAATATAGGCAATTTGTGCGAGGCTGACAAAGTAGGACCTAGTTGGCCAAGTTCCCCTAGTACCCTGTCACGTGATAGCGGCTTTCATTGCCGCGAAGCCATGCTGGACGCCTCCCACGTCCCGACCAAGTCTCTCCCGTATGCGGGTCCATGAAGAGCTTGTCGTCGTTGCGCGGCGCAGCGACTCGCTTCGCCCCGTTCGTTGATGGTCGTTTGGATTGTTGCTTGGGCGTAGAGCGCGAAACGTGCTGTCGCGAGCCGGGCATGCTGCGCTGCCTAGGCGGCTTTCCTTGTATCGCCAAATACCTGCCCAGGTCTTCAGGGCGCAGATCTACGCTCGCAAGCAGTCGTCGAACCTTATCGATCGCGAGCGCCCGCTCGCTAATTTTTGCTGCTTCAGTCTCTACGATCAGTTCTTTCAGGCGAGCCTTTAGGGCCGGATACCGACGCTCCATAAATTTTCCCTCAAGCTGTGGGTGTCACAAGAACCTCGACCTATTCATCTTGATGGACTTGGCTTGCGAACGCTGAGATCTGGTGCGGCACCGAACAGATCTGGCAACGAAAGCCAAGAGCCTTCGCTCGGAGTACAAGGTTGTCGAGTGAACTTTTAGGATTATTCGCTCGACTTCGCTCACATACGATCGATGAAGCTCGGCTTCGTCCACTAGCGATGTCGCGTGTTTCCCAGAGTTCACGGGAATGCCCTAGCCCTTCTTGGGGCTTCTCGATTGCACCTTCTTCAACGAGTCCGCGTAACTTCGAATTTGTTCCGTCTGAAGGATCAGAGCCGACGATGTCGTGCCCAACCTAGACGCGATCCGGTCAATCGTTTCCAGCGTGGGAGAAACGAGGCCGCGCTCAAGTCGACTGATTGCTGACTGCTGAATATTGAGGGCCTCAGCCAACTCCTCCTGGGAAATTTTGGTTGCCCTGCGCGTCAACCTCAGCGCTTCCCCGAAGGCTTTGTTGAGTTCCATGCCAATGTTGCCGAATGAAAGCATGTAGTTTTTCGGCATCCACGTGATGCGTCCACATCATTTGAAATTCAAATTAAATCTTATTTGATATAAAATGACGATGGGTAGGGCGTTCCATGGCCGCAGTACGTGACTGCGGGTGCCGAAAGGTGGGTTCCATCTTTCCCGTTGGCTCGCGATCAAGGGCTGCGACACATGGGTGGCTCGCGCAGTTCGCGAGAGACGGGCGATGAGGCAGTGCTCTCTAATTATTTGAAAGTCGCGGGGATTGGGATGTTGCGCGTCAGCGTTGAGCTTTGGCCGGGAGGCCAGAAACAAGGCAGCACTCTTTTGGCTGTCGCCGATATCGAACGGACCCGCTCGGGAGTTCGGTCCGATTACTCGGTTGAGTTGTTCGAGGACGTGGTGCATCGGCGCTGGTCCGGGGCAGTGGAGAATTATCCGCGCTGGTCCGCCAGCGTTTGGGATCTGGTTGCCCGGTCCATAACGAGCGCGCTGTCGGGGTCCGAAGCGATGCCCAAACGACCGATTCAAGTTGTGGCGCCGGTTCACCGATTTGAGGGCATTAGCTTTGTCCGTCTGCAAGAGATTCCTCAGCCGGCACGCAGGTTTTTTGAGCAAAGCATTCAGGGCAAGACGCGTCCAGTAATCAGTGGTGTTTCGGATCCGTGCGCCTGTGCGTGGGACTGGGTGGATTTTCTGAATGGATAACGTGCGACGCGGATGGAGGCCCTAGCCATGCTACGCATCACTGTCGAGTTGTTGCCGAACGGAAGCGCCGAAGGTCTCCGTGTAATTGCCGTCGGTGAGATTGCACGCACGGGTGGGGGCGCGGCTGCCGACTATCGGGCCTCGTTTGAGGAAGACCTTCTGCCCGACGCGATGACAGGCGAGGTGCGCGAGTACCCGCGCTGGTCGGCGAGCATCTGGGATCTGGTGGCCCGCTCCGTATGTGCCGCATTGTCGGGCGGCGAGGGACTGCCTCCTCGGCCAACCGTCCCAAACGTGCCGATCCACCGGTCCAGTGCGTCCGATATATCCTATGTTCGCTTGCGGGAGATCCCGGAGCCGGCTCGCACGTTTTTCGCCGATAACATCCGGCACTCGACGGTACCAAGGATCCTTGAGGATCCCCTTCCGATGGACTGCGCTTTTGCGTGGGACTGGGAGGATTTCGAATGGAAAGCGTTAAAGAAAACGAGGGCGAGGGCAGATGCGGCTCGATTGTCCAGCGTTCGATGTTGAATAGGAGATGTCAGCATGCTTTGGGGTACCGGTTCTCTGGCCAGTAAGCCGACGTTTCATCTGGGTGGCTGGAGCATCGTGCAGACAAATGCCGGCGAAGAACATCTGGTCGGCATCGATCTTGATACGGGTGCAGGGCAGGTAAGTAGCGCCATCTTTCGGTTTGACGCCACCACTATGCGCTGTCAAACGGCAAGCGGACGCATCTATGTCTTGCATGAAACGACCGGTCTGTCGTCCCGGGAAGCCTGGTATGTGTGGGAAGCCTGGTGTCAGGTCAATGGCGTCAAGAGCTGGAAGGATGTCACGGCCCACTATCTTCAGGACGCCGCGTCGGCCGGACCGAGTTCGGCAGCACCGTGACGCAAAGAGAAAACATGGATGAATGTCTTATCAATGACATCCGCGAGGCGCGTCACATCTGGAATGCGGACGATCGAAATGTTGACGGCTCGCTGCACGAGCGGATGGGGACCGAATTTGATGCGCCGCGCGCCGATCGTTCCAGGGCGAAATCGGCCGACCAACTTCGTGCATCTGTGGCGACCCGGCTCGTAGAATTGGCATCTCTGTCGTACAACAAAGATCGCCGCGACAGCACGACCGCATATGCAGATTTCACTGCCGCGCACAACGCGTTAGTCGCGGTGTACGGATTGCCCCTTGCCAAGCATAGGATGTTCTGACACGAGGAAGAGCGATGAAAGCCCCTGCTATGAACGTCGCCTCAGCCCGCAATCGTCGACGTGCCCTGCGGCGACACGCAAGACGCCTGCGATTACGCGTCCACTATATTCAGCACGCAGTTGCCGACGTGCGCGTCGACGTGATTGAAGTCTGGATTGCGGCCACGCGCGCAAATGCCGGGCGACTGCCTGCAGGGTTGGTTCCAGAAGCGGCGTTCGCCGCCGTCGAGAAAGCGATCTTGTTGCCCTGGAGGCTAATCCCGTCCGTGCCGATACATAGCCCCCTCGGAGTCACGCGCGCAATGACTGCGCAGGGTGCCATCGCGCTCGGAAAAGAAATCGCTCGAAACGAACTGAAAGTCCGAGGCCATGCCCAACAACTCGAGCACAAGGAGAGGGGGCCCCTTCTAATGCTGCGCGATGTGGAGCAGGGCCTCAATGCTGCTCGTGAAGGCCATGTTAAGTCTTTAGAGGTGATAAGGAGTCGATGAGGCGATGCTGACGGCCCGGCGAAGGGTTCGGCATCTGGACGTTAAGCTGCGAACGGATCAAGAGACTTTTTATGAAAGCGCCGAAAGTTGACGGGCAAAGTCGGCAATCAGCCGTGACAGCTAGCCAGCCGCAGGCGTTCGTCTTGTGGACGATCCTGTCCCTTGGTCAAGCGCAGATCGAGCACGGAAAGTCTTCTGAGATTGACGAGGTCTTCACGGAGCTTGATGAGCTGGACAGGCAGGAAAGGAATCGGTGAAGGGGCCTCAGATAACTAGCCGAGGGGTGCTTTGCCGCGAGGATTCCGCAGGTGACTTCCTATCGGTCGAGACTCACGTTGCAGGAATGAAAGGTCACCACTGTGGCTTCGACCTCTTACTGCAGATAGCGGTCTACGAGGCCTCCCGCTTCAAGGAATCGAGCGGCTAGCGGGCATGCAGCCTTCATGGCGCGCTCGCACAACGAGTTTGTGCTCAACTACGGGCTGCCACTCGCAGACCGTCAAATGCCTTGCTCATGCTCAAGCGCCTGAAACGCAGGGCTCGCTGCGTCGCAAGCCGGGCATTGAACTGGACAGACGGATTTGCCATAGCGGCGGACGTTGAGTGACTGATGGCCTTGTGGGGCACTGGAGGTTTTGGATCGGTGTGAAGCATTCGGCTATGAGAAATGGAGGTGCTATGCCCTTACTGATCCATTCATGACAAAGGTCGCTAAGTACGCTGCCGAGCTAGCTAAACGCGAGGACATCGAGTATTCGGCCACCTATACAGATCAATGGACGGCGACCGTCGCCGGTCTGTTGGGCGACAACATCGCGCCCGACATTACTGATAATTTGCTGGTGGCGTTGGCGCGCGCCGGTAAGCTGACTCCAACCGAGATGGGAGCTAGTCATGCCACATCATCGGTAACTGAAGCGCGGCGCTTGATGCCGGGAGTGAACATGCGGCGCCTTTGCGATGCGTACCCGTCCTTCCATAAGTGGCGGTCGCAGGCCTGGGTCGGTTGCGGCATCAGCCGCTATCACAATGCCTGCGGTGTCTAGCGGAAGATAGTAATTTCGAGCGCCAGATGACTCCAGCGCGCTCCGCGTCGTTTGACAGTATGGATCTTATGCCCCGAGGACTGCTACCGACCCCTGAGCGTCCCTTCGCATATCTCAAAAGCGGTCACTCCCTAATGCCTTGCCAAAATGCCGAAATTGTTCACATGGTGGTGGCCTTGTTAAGCCAGCGCCGAACTCTTTGTTGGGCCTGCTCGTCGCTGAGGCCGAGCGACGAGTCCAGTAGCAGATAGTGGTCGTCGCCATCGCCATCAGCACTGTCACCGTAACTGTGAAGCGTCCCGACCGCTGACTAAGCATGGCCAACCGATACTGATGAAAGAACGCTAGGAAGCCGACCGCAAGCGCCAACATCACACAGTTACAATGCGTCCATACTTAGTATTCGGGTCGCCGCCCGGGATGCCCATCACGTACTACACGTCCGTAGGTTGATATTTCATCCCGTGATTCCAGTCTGAGCACTGGCCAGATCATCAATGCTGCGCGCCGGAGCGGTACGCCGCATACGCACACCTTTCCGCGTAAATGCTGGCGAGGGCTGCTTGATCAAGCGCAGCCAATTCTTTGAAGTCTGGAGCACTGCGGAGTGCTTCTAGCAATCGGTCCTTTGGCAGCTTGGAGAAGCTCTCAAAGAAGAAGTCGTACAACTCTAATGGGGTATCAGCCTTCCGCTTCCTTTGCGTCAAGACACCGAAGAATGTATCGGGATGCCGGCGCCACGCAGCCATCTCTTGGTCTGAGAGCGGCCACACGCAAATGACACTTCCTCCGCCGTCAAAGCTGAGACCGCACAGCGCCTGCTTCTCTTGCTCCATCACTTCCGCGCTGGTCAGCACTCCTGGACGTTCCTTTCCTTCAGCATCGGGCACAAGGTAGGTCTGTCCGATGATCAAACGCGGTGACACATTGCCAAACGCAAATTCGGGAATCTCACCATCGAACGTAACAGGAATGTGCGTATGATCCTGGATTGAGCGCATCAATTCGTGCATCTCGATGTGGGCTTCGCGAGCGACGATCGCATCGCGCAAGGTGGGCATTGGCGTATTGGCCTTGAAGTCGGGGATCTGGAAGCCATCAACGTCGGCGCAGCATCGGAAAGAAGCAGAATTGAGGTGGTGGTGATAGGGCGTGTTAGTAACGATCAAGTACGCCGGCGGCAGCGCCTGACCGTTGACAGTCTTGTGTTCGAATTCTCTCAGCTTTCGTATCGCCGAGTTCATCAGAGGGGGGCCGTTGGCTTCAGTGCCGTCGTCGGGCATATTGACGTCGATGAAGACAATGCGGGGGTGGTTAGCCCGCTTCTGAAGGGCGCCGATCAACAGATGTCCCGTGCGCGGCCGCGCGCCTGCTCTGTGTTTTGCTTCGACTGAGAACTTCCGCCCCGTTCTGGGGAAAGTGGCAGTGAACTCGCAGTGCGACGTGGTCCGATCATCTTCATTCTCGAACTCCAACTCGAAGCCTGCACGTATTAGGGATGCTGCGACGAAAACCTCGTATCGGGCTCCTTCGAAATTGTCATGATTGCGAAGCCGCGCGAGTAGTTTTGTTTGCAACTCTGCGTTATGGTCGAGCGAGTACAGATCGTAGGCAAGGAACATGTAAGCAGCAACAGCTCCTGTCATCTCAGCCGAATGAACTTTGCCGGGCTCGTGGATGAAGGTGCTTTGATACTCGCAAATCATCTGATACCACGTGATAACCGGGTGACGGTCTTCTTGAGCTTTGGCGATTTCTGCAGCGCCCCAATTTTCCGCCCCAGGCCCTGAGTTCATGGCGGCCTTGATGTAGTCCACAAGGAAGTCATGGAACGTCTTCCAGCCTTTGGAATACATCAACCGATTTTTGACCGCTACGAATCGGTGGCCGCTATCCGCCTCAGTTGAAACGATAGGCCTGCCGAAGCCTTGCTGGCGCTTGCGCTGAGTATCAGCGGCTTGCGCCCGTTCCATTGCCTTTCGAATCCGAGTCTCCATCTCCTCTCCACGAGTTAGAGCTCCATGGCAACGCTTGAATTTCTTCCCGCTTCCGCAGGGACACCGTTCGTTGCGACCTACCTTTGCCATGAGTATTCCGCCGTCACTTGGATGCGCGGATTGTATCTCCTCATGCGTTGACAGCTATGACCCCCAGGAGGGGGCGATTCGCGCAGCGGCGGCAGGCCTGCGCGACAACGGCGTGCAAGGGCCATCGCGGGCGAACGTCTCCTTGTGGCCGACCACAGCCTCCGGCGGGTGAAACAGGGAATGTCCGATATGCTGGGGCACTGGCCTCAGCATATCCACCGGCAGAATCAGTCATTGCGAGGCACACGCTTAAACTTTGCCCTCTCCTCTGCCAGCAAAACATGGTGGGCCATCGATTCGCAGCAAGCCCCCAACCGCTCAAAATTCGTCCTGGCTTCCCGCAGCGTAAGGCCGTGGTTGGCTCCGGATGGCTCGTCGAGCTCCTCTAATCCGAAAGCATCGTCCTCCCAATAGCAAACTGGGCATATCTCCCAGTCCCCCTTGGAAGACAAGGTGAAATGGTCACAGCAATCGCACTGCCCGCTACGCTCCATGGCCGCTCCCGTCGCGCTCATACCAACTCGCCCCTCTTTGGTCCCGGTTGGGGACCACGCATAGGGGAGATTGTCGATGAACTAAGGGTGCCTGTCGACCGACCGCTCGTGGCCGATTGCAGCCTGTGGTTGCGCGGGCCTCGAAAAGGCTAGTTGGGGCAGGGCGTGCTTGGCAGGAGAGCTGGCCTCGAAGCCATTGTGATGTCCCCGCCTTATCGCAATGGTCCGAGCGGCCGCCCAAGCTAAGTACGCGCGATGATCGGGGCTTGGGGGGGCAGGCCTGGATCAATTCCGAAAGTCTGACATGCCGAGCCCGCAGTGCCTCTGACGAGTGATGCGCCCATGATTGCGTTGCGCCGATCGTCCATGGTTGCACCAGCCGCAACTAAGAGGCTCGGGTACGCATGCGCGAATCCGCGATTTCGAGCAGCAGCCCTATCAGGTCCTGGCCACGGCTGCGATCAAGGGATTCATCCGTCCCGACCATCGGTTCCCGCTCGACATGAACGAGGAGCTGTATTTGCTGAAAGACCGACGATTAATTTTAAAGCTAAGCGATCAATTTCAATTTGAGACGAATTTAGCCTTGAGGCGTCGTCTGACAAAGGCGAATAATTACCGGCTCATAGTTCGTCGATCATTTCAAGGAATGAAATGGTCTGTCATGCCATCGCAAGCGGCGCGGCGGAGATCGATTAGTAGAATCGAGCTTGCTGGATGAATGATCTGCGACCAGCGAGTTCGTCACGGAAAGTTTAAGAGGATGGTATGAATAAGAGGAAATTTTGTATGGGTTTTTTCGTGGTTGGCGTCTACTGCACAGTTGTCCCAGGAGGCGCGAAAGCGTCACCGCCGTTGCCGGGGGCGTCATCGAAGACTGATTCTGTTGCTAATAGGACGACGAGGCTATTTGGGGAGAGTTTGCCGGCGTCCGTAGCCGAGCGGACCATAGATCTTCGCGGCAATAAAGGTCCGATCTTTGTGAAATCAGGTGAGACCGTCGAATTCGTAGGGGCCAGCCATGATGTGGTGTGGCATTTCGCAGAATCTCGATTTGATAGATTGGTGAATCTGGGAGTTCTACTGCCACAGGTTCCGGAGGCATCAGGGATTTCGATTCACATAAATCGGGGGGATCTTTACAGAAACTAGGGGGAAAGGTCGAGAATTTCAAGGGTTCACCTGCTCGGAAAAGAATCGCTTGGCATGAAGCTTGAATTCTCGAACCTTGGATGGAACATATTTTCGTGAGCTGTAGGCTAAGTGCAGATCTACGTCGGGTACTTGAAATTTGGATTCATCAAGGACCGACAGCAATCTTCCGCTTTTCAAATAGGGTTCCACGGAACTATGAGGGAAGATGCCAAATCCAAATCCTTTAAGAAGCATCTCGAGATTCACTTGTGCGCTGTTTGAGGAGAACGCGAAGCTAAATTCCAGTTCCGTTGTTTTTTGGTCATGTTGGAACGCGATAGAAAATAGACGTGTTTGTCCCGCGACAGGAGAAAATGCGATGAAGGGGACGGCAAGAAGATCCTCTGGCTTCAATAGCCTGCATCCTGACTGCTTCAAATAGATGGGTGAAACAACAACCAGAAGTCGCTCAGTCGCTACGACGGAGGTGATGATGCCATTGCTCGTAAAGGAGAATGGATAGAGTAGCCCAACATCAAAACCCTCAGCGATGAGATCGACCGGACGATCAGCCAAGGTCAGTTCGACACTTACGGCAGGGTATGCGTCTTGAAAACTCGTTACGAGCTCAACGAGGTCGTTTGCTGACATCGTGCTGTGAGCAACCAATCTGAGTAATCCCGAAGCAGAGCTTCTGTTAGAGATGCTTCGTTCAGTCTTGTCCAGTTGCTCCAGAGACTTCATCAGGCCTTCATACAAGAGTACCCCGGCTTCGGTGTTGGCCAGGCTCCGTGTGTTGCGGTGGAACAGCCGGGCGTTCAATCGCTGCTCAACCACTTGGATCGCCCGGGTAACTGTGGCGGTCGAGACACCTAGCGCCTCTGCGGCGCGTCGAAAATTCCTCGTTTCAAAAACTGCGCAGAATGTCCGCAAGGATTCAAGGTAGTCCATCCGAATGCCAAAGTATTTACCGTATCACGGTACTTAGTGTACCACTATACGGTACATGGCAGTGCCGCCGCCGGGAGGGCTGGCGCACGAGCTCGATGGGGCAAGCCCGCTCTGGTTTGAGCATTGCCGGGTGTTCCCATTGTTTGACGACGCGTCCTTCATGTGCTGTGGAGCACTATTTGCCGGAGAGCTTGGGCGCTAGCATCTACTGCTAGCATTGCAGTTTTCCAAACTAGCGAGCATCAAGTGAAACCACGCGACGCGAAAGCAACGCTGTCGGCTCGTCCCGAGCGCGACGGTAGCGCGAGGACTGGTATCCAGGTAATAAGCCGGGCGGCGACGATTCTTCGTGTTGTGGGCAAACATCCGAAGGGATTGAGTCTGAGCGCAATTGCCGAAGAGACTGACTTGCCTCGCTCGACCGTGCAGCGGATTGTCGACGCGCTAGAGCTTGAAAATTTTGTCGAGTCGAGCGGGCCTGCCGGAGGCACGAGGCTTGGTCATGCGATGGGCTTGCTCGGGCGGCAGGCGCATGGCGAACTTGTGGCGCTTGTGCATCCGTTTCTCCAACTGCTGTCGCAGGAAGTGGGCGAGACTGTGGTGCTAGGCGCGCTCGTCGGGCGTCTTGCGATCGTGATCGATAGGGTTGTTGCCGAACAACCGCTTTGCATCATGGTGCCAGTAGGAGCAACTTCGCCACCGTACACAACTGCTGGGGGTAAAGTCATGCTAGCCCAGCACCCCGACGGAATTGTTCGGAAGCTTCTGTCTGACACAGTAACCCCACTAACCGAAAATTCTGCAACGGACATGTCGTCATTGCTTGAGGAGTTGGCGGAGATCAGAAGGGTCGGGCTCGCTTTTGATAACGAAGAGCACACACTTGGGATGTGTTCGGTCGGGACGTCGATTGATGCATTTTCGGGGGTTTATGCTCTTTCCATTGTCGCGCCAGCGACAAGGTACGCGACGGCCAAGTGTGTTTTTGAGGCGCAGCTATTGAGCGCAAAGATTGCCCTAGAGGCGCAACTCCAAAAGCGAGCACCTTGACTTGGTAAGGCGGCTTCTGACTTGCCGGACACGGTCCCCCACCCGCAATAGCGGGTATGGGGTCGAGCTTGTGCTTGACCAGTGGCACGCACATTCGGGGACGGTGGATTTGCCCCCGTGTCCCCGGACACGGTCACACCCTTAGGTTGATAAGGCCATCGCACGCCTGAACTCGCGCGGAGAGCGGTAATTCAGGGCGCTATGGGGGTGCTGCTCGTTGTAG
>JACXTT010005717.1_pt1 | contig 17970 bp, 18 predicted proteins | sample 9270951 | NCBI WGS metagenome assembly JACXTT01 (sample SAMN15532306, study PRJNA645909) | rock metagenome | isolation source: weathered quartz diorite | place: Puerto Rico | collected 2017-06-21 | reverse complement strand
GGGTTAGCCGCGCCCACGGATGGGGGTCTGCACACGGCGCAGCAGTGCCGGCTCGATCGGCATCAAGGCAACCAGCCTTGCCACCGCTCGATCCGTCCCTGCTGCTTGGTGCATGCCCTGCAGGCATGCCTAACCCACATCAAGCCTCTAGAACCAGCCGCGGCGCTTGAAATAGACAAGCATTGCCCCCGCCGCCAGGAGCTCGACACCGAGACCGAGCCCGACGAAGGTCTCCCAGCTGCCGATGCGGTCGACCAGCCAGCCGAAGTTCTGCCCGAAGAACCCGGTCAGCCACGCGAGCGGCAGGAAGATCGTAGCGATCACCGTCAGCTGCTTCATCACCGTGTTCAGACGGTTCGACACCGTCGACAGGTAGACGTCCATCGCTCCCGTCAGGAGGTCCCGGTAGCTGTCGATCAGGTCGCTGATCCGGATCAGGTGGTCGTAGATGTCGCGGAAGTAGCGTTCGTCGTCGTCGCTCAGACCCGGCAGCTGCGAGACACCTCCCATCAGCGCGGCGAACATGTCCCGCTCCGGCGTGACCGCCTTGCGGATCCCGACGAGGAGACGCTTCATCTGAAAGATCTCCTGCAGTTGCGCGTCGTCGGCGCGCAGAAAGATCGCGTCCTCGAGCTCGTCGATCCGGTCGTCGAAGTCGCCGAGAAACGGGAAGAAGCTGTCGACGAGACCGTCGATGATCTGGTACAGCAGGAGTGACGGGCGCTCCACCGGCGCCTCGCGCTTCGCGTAGCGCTCGCGTATCTCCGTGAATGCGGGGCAGTCGTCGTGATGCACCGTGACGAGGTACCGCTCCGAGTAGAAGCAGTGCACCTCGACGAGCCGGTCCTCGTCGGGCGCAGCGCCGTAGATGACGATGAACGCGAAGTCGTCGTAGTCGTCGATCTTCGCCCGCTGGCTGAAGTGCTCCGAATCCTCGACCGCGAGGGGGTGGAACGCGAAGACGTCGCGCAGGACTTCGAAGTCCTCGGGAACGGGTTGAGGGAGGTCGAGCCAGAAGAACGCCTCCCCCGCCAGGAGCGTCTCGACCTCGCGGCGGTCGAAGTGGATCTGGTGGCTACCGCCCTTGTGAACGACGTGACAGAGGGTCTTCTGTGCCCTGTCCGGCGCCGCAGACGAGCCCTCGGCTCGATCGTCCTGCACGGCGCGATCGTACCCCGAGGTAGCCTGGCGAACATGAGGCGCATCGCGGCCATTGCCGTCTCGGTGGCGGCCGTCGCTGCCGGGAGCCAACTCGCGTCGGCGGGCGACTGGACGCGCTTCGGCTACGACGCAGCGCGGCACAACGCGGCGCCGTCGACCGGCGGGATCACCGCCGCGAACCTCGGTCGGCTCCGCCTGAGACAGGTTCGTCTCGACGGAACGGTCGACTCGTCGCCCATCTACCTTGCCCGTGCGCTCGTACGGGGTGCGCGCCACGACGTGTTCGTCGTCACCACGACCTACGGCAAGACGCTGGCGGTCGACGCACGCAGCGGACGGATCCTCTGGCGCTACGTCCCATCCGGCTACGAGCGTGTGGTGCGCAGCGCGCAGATCACCACCGCAACACCGGTATCCGATCCGAGCCGGAGGTACGTCTACGCGGCATCGCCCGACGGGCTCGTGCACAAGCTAGCCGTCGCCGACGGCCGCGAGATGCGGACCGGCGGCTGGCCCGTGTCGGTCACACGAGACCCGACCCACGAAAAGCTCGCGTCGGCGTTCAACTTCTCTCGCGGGCTCGTGCTCGTCACGACGGGAGGCTACTTCGGCGACGCGCCTCCCTACCAGGGCCACGTCGTTGCGATCCACGCGACGACCGGAGCGATCGCCTCGATCTTCAACTCGCTCTGCAGCGACCGCCGCACGCTGATCGCGCCGAGCTCGTGCAGCGCGAGCGACTCCGCGATCTGGGCGCGATCGGGCGCTGTCGTCGATCCCGAGACGGAGAACCTGCTCGTCGCGACGGGCAACGGCCCGTGGAACGGGACTACCAACTGGGGTGACAGCGTGCTGGAGCTCTCGCCCGACGCGTCCAGGCTGCTGCAGAACTGGACACCGACGAACCAGCGGGAGCTCGAGGCCAGCGACGCCGATCTGGGCAGCACCGCGCCGGCGCTGCTCGGCGACGGCCTCGCGCTCCAGTCCGGGAAGGACGGCAAGCTGCGCGTGCTCGACATCCACCGTCTCAACGGGAAGACGACGACCGCCGGCACCATCACGGGAGGAGAGCTGCAAACGCTTCCCGCCCCGGGAGGGGGCGGCGTCTTCACCGCACCCGCGGTTTGGCGGTCGGGCGGAACTACGTGGGCCTTCGTCACGACCTTCGGCGCGACGGGCGCGTACAAGCTCGTTGGGAGGGGTCTCGTCAGCGTCTGGCAGAACAAGACGGGCGGCACCAGCCCGGTCGTGGCCGGCGGGCTGCTCTTCGTCTACGACCCGGGCGGCGGGCTCAACGTCTACCGGCCCGGTTCACCGAAGCCGATCGCCAAGCTCGCGACCGGCGCCGGTCACTGGAACAGCCCCATCGTCGCCGACGGCAGCATCGCGCTCCCCGAGGGCGACGCCAACGACCACCGCACCGACGGCATCCTCGACATCTGGTCCCTGCCGCGCTGACGTAGGGAGACGTCGGGCCGCTACGCTCCGAGTGGTGAACGTCGAGATCTACTACTGCCCCGTCTGAGACGGCTATGACAGCCGGGCCGCGAGTCTCGCGGCCGAGATCAACGCCATCGGGAACCACGAGGCCGCGACAGTCTCCGGAGAGCGCAGCCAGTTCGACGTCTTCGCCGACGGCCGGCTGGTGTTCTCGAAGCAGCGCGAGGGCCATTTCCCCGAGACGGCGGAGATCCTCGCGCAGCTCGGCTAGCGCAGCAGGAACCCGGTCCCGAGCGCATCGTCCGGGTCGAGCTCGAAGACGTGCCTCCCGGTGCGGTGCGCGGTACCTTCGACCTCTGTGACTACCGCCGAGCGCCCCGCCACGGTCGTCTCCCCGACGACCCGAGCCCTGAACTCCGTGCCCACGATGGACCGGTGAAGCAGCTCGTCGCCGCGAGAAAGCGCCCCCGATGCGTCGAGAAGCGCGAGCCGGGCGGACGTGCCGCTCCCGCACGGTGAGCGGTCGACCTCGCCGTCGGCAAACACGGTGACGTTGCGCTGGATCAACGGCGGCCCAGCGTCCTCGGTCTGCCAGAAGATCACGCCGTAGAGGTCACGCAGCTCGGGCTCGAGCGGGTGGGCGAACTCGTGAGCGTCCTCCAGGTCACGCTTGATCCGGCGGCCGAGCTCGATCAACCGCGGCAACTCGGCGGGTGCGACCGACTCCTGGCACGACGCGTAAAAGGCGCCGCCGAACGACACATCGACGTCACGACCGGCGGCTCGGACTCCCGTTCCCCACACGTACGCCGGCACGTTGCGAAACCTCACCGCGCACACGCGGCCGCCTTCGAGCTGCGCCCACGTCTCGAGTCGGCCGGAGGGAACATCGACGACCACACGCTGCTCGCCGTCTGGGCGGCGGGCGATCACCCCTTCCTCGAGCGCCCACGTGACGAGTGCGATCGTGCCGTGGCCACAGGCGGTCGAGTAGCCGGCGTTCTGGAAGAAGACGACACCGAGGTCGGCTCCGCCGTCGTTCGGCTCGCAGACGAAGCAGCCGTACATGTCCGCGTGGCCGCGCGGCTCGAACACGAGGAGCTTGCGGATCTCGTCGAAGCGGGCAAGCGCGTCGCGGCGCTTGGCGAGGATCGTCGCACCGGCGAGCGGCCCGACCCCTCCCGTGACGATGCGAAACGGCTCGCCTGCAGTGTGATAGTCGACAGTCTCGACGATCAACGGCCGGAGAAGCTCGGCGGACGCTTTTCGAGAAAGGCATCGACGCCTTCACGAAAGTCGTCGGTCTCGGTAGCCGCCTCCTGCTCATCGACCTCGAGCGCGAGCTGCTCCTCCAGGCGCGCGCCGTAGGCGTGGTCGAAGAGCCGCTTCATCGCCGCTACGGCACGCGTCGGCAGCGCGGCCCACGTCGCCGCGAGCTCGACCACTCGTTTGTCGAACTCGCGGGCAGGGATCACCTCGGAGACGAGCCCCCACTCGAGCGCCTCTGCCGCGCCCAGGCGACGGTTCGAGGACATCCACTCGAACACGCGCGCAGAGCCGAGGAGACGATGCAGGAACCAGGTCCCACCCGAGTCGGGCACGAGCCCGATCGCGATGAACCCCGGCACGAAGGCCGCGGCGTCCGACGCCACGCGAACGTCGCACGCGGCAGCAAGCGACAGCCCGGCACCGGCCGCGGCGCCGTTGACAGCGGCGATGATCGGCTTCTGGAGCGCACGGATCGCCCGGACATTGGGGTGGTATGTCTCTTCGAGCGCGGTGCGGATCGAACCGGGCAACTCGCTGAACTCGCGGATGTCCTGCCCCGCACAGAAGGCCTTGCCGGCTCCCGTGACGACGACCGCCCGGATACCCGGATCTGCGGCCTCGTCGCTCAACGCCTGGTGAAACTCGGCGTGTAGCTCGCGCGTGAAGGCGTTGTACGCGTCCGGGCGGTTGAGCGTGATCGTGAGCACGGCCCCGTCGCGGCTCGTCAGCACCGTCGCCATGGCAGGAGCCTAGTCGCCGGCAGGCTCGCGGCGACGGTCGAGGAATCCGCGGACGGCGTCCTGCGTCTCGTCGGCGAGCATCGACAGCGCGAGCCAGTCCCTCGCGTGCCCGACGGTCTGGTGCCACGCCAGGTCACGCCAGACGTTGAGCTGGTGCTTCGCGTACCTCGTCGCCTGCGGCAGCTTGCGCGCGAGGCTCTCGACCCAGCTGTCGACGATGGCGTCGAGCTCTGTGGCCGGGGCCGAGCGGTTGACGAGACCCCACGCCGCCGCCCTGGCCGCGGGGATCTCCTCGCACAGCAGGATGATCTCGCGTGCACGTCGGTCACCCACCATCAGAGACAGCCACTGCGTCGCACCGCCGGCCGGCACCGAGCCGTGCTCGAGCCCCACATGCCGGATGAACGCTTCCTCCACCATCACCGCGAGGTCGCAGGCCATCTGCAGCTCGTTGCCGCCCCCGACCGCGATGCCGTTGATCCGGGCGATCGTCGGCTTGCCGATCTCGCGGACACGGTCGTGCATGTCCTTGAAAGCACCGAACCACTTCCAGTACTCGGCCGGCCTGCCGAGGTAGTCCGCATCCCACGAGCGGAGATCGGCGCCGACGCTGAAGGCCCTCCCTGTGCCGGTGAGCACGACGACGCGAATGTCGTCGTCCCAGGATGCGTCCTCACACGCCCGCGCGATCTCGCGCAGCATCTGGAAGTCGAACGCGTTCAGGACGTCCGGGCGGTTGAGACGGATCGTCGCCCGCGGCGGCGCCTTGTCGTACACGATCGTCGCGAACTCGAGCTCCGACGGGTCGACCGGCCGCGGATAGGTGGGCTCCGCCACGGCGGGAGCGTATAGCGTCACACCGTGGGCTCGACGGGGTTGGCCGCGGTGTTCGCATTCTGCGCGGGGCTCGGCGGCGCGGTTCAGATCGCCGTGCAGAGCCGGCTGGGCGACCGGGTGGGCAGCATCGAGGCGCTCGCCTGCGCGGCGATCGTCAGCGCCGTCTGCGCGACCGCTGTGCTGCTTCTCGCCCGGGGCGGAGTGGGGAGCATCGGCAGCGGCTTCAGCGGACCCAAGTGGCAGCTGCTCGGCGGCGTGATGAGCGCGCTCATCGTGCTGTCGATCACTGTTGCCGGACCGCGCATCGGCACCGTGGCCACGACGGCGATGCTGATCGCGGGCCAGTTCATCCTGGCCACGGCGATCGACCGCTTCGGCCTCTTCGGGGTCGAGCGCGTCGCTGTGTCGTGGCCGCGCCTGCTCGGGCTGGCGCTGCTGGCGACGGGGGCCGTGCTGACCCTCCGGCGCTAGGGCGCGGCGCCGGCTTGGGACTCCAAATACCCTCTCGCGACACATGACTCACATGGAATTCGGTGTCCACCTTCCCCTGATCTCGTTCGCGGGCAAGCGGCGCTCGCTCGATGATCTGCTCGCGGTCACGCGGGCTGCGAACGATCTCGGCTACACACACGTCTGCGCGCGCTCTGGTTCCCATCGGGTCGGCGGAGAAATGCGCCGCGAAGCTGCTGGCGTACGAGCATGCCGGCGCGCAACGCGTCTTCCTCTGGCCGCTGGCCGAGGAGCGCGCAGATCCACGGTCTCGACGGCGTCCGCATCTGGCCAACCTTCGAACAGCCAGGTCTGGACGGTCCGGGTCGGCGGCTCGACCTCCAAGTTGGTGCCCCGAAACGAGCACTCGGTTCCGCCTTCGGTCACGAAGACGATGTGGTAGTTCCCTCCGACGCGCAGGTCGATCGAGCACTCCGTCACCTCACACGAAAACGGAGCGAACCAGTTGCTCACATGCTCCGGCGTCGTCAGGACGTCGAAGACGAGTGCGATCGCGGAGCGTCGAACTCTCGAGTGGTGACAATCTCGAGCTCGTTGGGGAATTCGATGACCGCCGATCCATGCCGATTAGGTGTCACTGCGGCCCGACACACCGATTCCGGCGAGCAGACGCAACCGGCGGGGAGGACGATCGACGCGTGCCGGCAATGGCCCAACGATGCCTCGCTCTGCCGCCCAGGACGCGGCGAAGGAGCGCGGATCGAAAACTTCGCTGCCCAGCACCGCCTCGGGCGAGGCGCCTTGCGCCTCGGCCTCGTCGACGTCGGCCTTGAGGTCGGCCGCCATCTCGTTGGCAACCCGGTCGGGGACACGCAGCCGTCGCCATTCACGACGGCACTCCTCGACGAAATCGTTCACGCTCACGCTGCGACCTCCGTTCCGATCAGACCGAGCACGCCATCGACGGCATCTCGCGCCGCCCGCCACTCCGACACCCCAGCCGCGAGCGCATTCCGGCCGTCCGGCGAGGCGCGGTAATACTTGCGCGGAGGCCCGCCATTGCTCGCGGCGCGATACGTCTCCACCAAGCCCTCGCGCTCCAACCGGCCGAGCAGCGGATAGATCGAGCCCTCACCGACGATCGACAGCCCGCGGGCGCGCAGCCGCTTGGTCATTTCGTAGCCATACGCCGGCCCCTCTTCCATCACGGCCAACAGGCAGAGGTCGAGCACCCCGCGAAGGAACTGGGTCTGGCGGCTCTCGCCGAGTGCCATGCAGCGCATGGTAGCGCCCACTACCTTGCGACGCAAGCCTAATTGCGGCGGATCTCATCATCTGAGAGCTTCAGGCCAGGAATGAGCTTGAGCGCGGGCCCGTCAAGGTCCATCAATTGCGGGCTGAGCCTCTCATCGGGTCGTCATTCGAATGCGCGACGCTGCTCCCGCTAGAGGCAGATGTCGTCCGGCTTCACCGGGACGCGGGTCAGCGGCCGGCCGGTCGCATCCCGGAGAGCGGACACGACGGCTGCGGTCGAGACGACTGTCGGCGGCTCGCCGACGCCCTTCAGCCCATACGGTGCGTCCGGCTCGGGATCTTCGACGAGCTCCGCGACGACGGGCGGCATGTCGAGCGCCGTCGGCAGCAGGTAGTCGGTGAAGCTCGCGTTGACGATCCTGCCGTCCTTCGTCTGGATCTCCTCCATGAGCGCCAGACCCAACCCTTGCGCGATGCCGCCTTCGATCTGTCCGTAGACGGCCTGTGGGTTCACGGCTTTGCCGACGTCCTGTGCTGTGCCGACCCAGACGACGCGTGTCAGCCCCAGCTCGACGTCGACCTCGGCAACGACGCGCATTGCGGCCACCGCGAGCGCCACGTGCGCCCGCTCGCCGGTGACCTGGCCAGTCTCGGGATCGAGTGGAGTCGTCGGTGGATGACGGTACACGCGCTCGACGTCCACGCCGGCGCCTCCCTTCCGCTCGCGCTCTTCGAGCGCGGCGCGACATGCATCCCTAACCGCGCCGGCCGCCATCCACGTCATGCGCGACGCCGAGGTGGAACCCGCCGAGCCGACGCTCGCCGTGGTGTGCGGCGCGATCTCGACGCGATCGGTGCGAAGCTCGGTGCGGGCCACCTGAAGGATCACGCCGCTGACGCCCTGACCCACTTCTGCTGCAGCGCAATGAACGAGCGCGCTCCCGTCCCGGCGCAGCTCGACGCGCGCTGAGCAGAAGTCGTCGAAGCCCTCCGAGTAGCAGATGTTCTTGAAGCCGACGGCAAACCCGACCCCGCGGCGGATGCCCTGGCCCCTGGTCGTATTGCCGGCACCGCCGGGAAGACGGATCGGGTCCCGCGGCAGGGGCTCGGGCTCGGGGACGGGCAGGGCAGCGGCGCGCCGGATCACATCGGCGGTGGGCAGCGAGCCGGTGATGACCTGCCCGGTCGGAAGACGGTCGCCCGGCTTCAGTGCGTTGAGGAGGCGAAGCTCGACCGGGCCGATGCCGAGCTCGACCGCCAGCTTGTCCATCTGCGCCTCGGCGGCGAAACACGTCTGCACCGCCCCGAAGCCGCGCATGGCACCGCACGGCGGATTGTTCGTGTACACGGCGGTCGCCTCGATCAGCGCGTTGTCGACGCTGTAGGGCCCGACCGCGAACGACGCGGCATTCGAGCAGACTGCGGTGGAGCTCGACGCGTATGCCCCTCCGTCGAGCAGGATCTTCACCCGCACGTTGACGAGGCGGCCGTCCTTCGTCGCCCGGTGCTCGCACCAGATCTTCGCCGGATGCCGGTGGACGTGACCGGTGAACGACTCCTCGCGGCTGTAGACGATTTTCACGGGGCGGTCCGTGTGCAGCGCGAGCATCGCACTGTGGATCTGCATCGACAGGTCTTCCCGGCCGCCGAACGCACCTCCGACACCGGCGAGATGGATCCGAACCTGCTCGGGCTGCAGAGCAAGGCACGGCACCACCTGGTCGCGATCGACGTGCAGCCACTGCGTGGCGACATAGATGTCGACGCCACCCTCCCCGTCCGGCACCGCAAGACCGGACTCCGGTCCGAGGAATGCCTGATCCTGGATCCCAACCTCGTAGACGCCTTCGACGGCTACGTCGCCCGAAGCATCCGGGTCGCCGTGCCGGATCACCATGTGCCGGACGACATTCGGCCTCGAGTCGTCCCGGTAGCCATGACCCATCGTGGGCCGATCCGGATGAAGTGCCTCCATCTCGGTGGCACGCTCCGCATCCGCGACCGGCGCCAACGGCTCGTATTCGACGCGAATCGCAGCTGCAGCGCGCCGGGACTGCTCGGGATGCTCGGCCGCGACAAGAGCCACGGGCTCGCCGAAGAAACGCACGCGGTCGATCGCAAGCACCGGCTGATCGGAGAACTCGAGGCCGTACGTCTTCCGTCCGGGAACGTCGGCGTGCGTGAGGACGGCGTGGACGCCGGGCATCGCGAGCGCCGGCGCGATGTCGACCTCGGTCACGCGGGCGTGCGCGTGCGGGCTACGCAGCGTGTGTCCCCAGAGCATTCCGGCGGCGTTGAGATCGCTCGCATACTCGAACTCGCCGGTCGTCTTGGAAATCGCGTCGTGACGCTGGATCGTCTCGCCGACGCGCCCCAGCACGAGTTTCTTCCGCGTCGGCGTAGCAGTGGTCGTCACGGGCCGGCCCTCGCAGCGGCACGCACCGCGTCGAAGATCTTCTGGTACCCGGTGCAGCGGCAGATGTTGCCGGAGAGCGCCTCTCGGATCTCGTCGTCCGAGGGGCTCGGGTTGTGCGTCAGAAGGTCGGCTGTCGCGACGACGAGTCCCGGCGTGCAGAAGCCGCACTGGACGGCACCGGCCGCCGCGAATGCCTCCTGGACTCGGTGCAGCCGGCCGTCCTCGGCAAGGCCCTCCACAGTGACGACGTCGTGCCCGTCCGCCTGCGCGGCCAGGACGAGACACGAGCAGACCAGCACGCCGTCGAGCAACACCGAGCACGACCCGCACTCGCCCTGCTCGCACGCGTTCTTCGATCCAGGCAGGCCGAGCCGCTCACGAAGGGCGAAGAGCAGGCTCTCGCCGCCCCAGACGTCGGCCTCGCACTGCTCGCCGTTGACGGTGAGCTCGATCCTCATGCGAGGCACCGCTCCAGCGCGCGGGCCGCGAGGACGCGCAACGCGTGCCGTCTGTACGCAGCCGAGCCCCGCACGTCGTCGATCGGGCTGCACGCGGACGCCACCTCGTCCGGAAAGCCGCCGGCATCCTCGAGCCCCGCGGTCACGAGAGCCACGACCGGCCCCGCCGAGCCATACGCAGCCCTGATCTCTCCCCGCTCGCGATCGACCGCGACGGCGAGCGAGCACACCGCGATCACCATCGCGTTTCGCGTGCCGATCTTCATGAAGGTCTGGCGCGCCCCGGTGGGCGTGACACGAACGGAGACGACCATTTCGTCGAGCTCGAGCGCGTTTCGCCCCGGCCCCACCAGGAAGTCGCCCAGTGCAACCGAACGCCGTCCGCTCACGCTCGCGATCTCGATCGTCGCCGCGTCGACGAGAAGCGGCGGCAGGGAATCGCCGGCGGGCGAGGCCCTACCGAGATTGCCGCCGAGCGTGCCCCGGTTGCGAATCTGGGGCGACCCCACCGTCCGTGACGCCTCCGCCAGCGCGGGCAGCCGCTCCGCCAACGGGGAGCGCATGGCCTCCGTGTACGTCAGACCGGCCCCGAGCACCAGCGTCCCATCCTCCTCGCGCCACCCCCGGAGCTCTGCGACCTCGTTCAGGTTGATCAGCGCCGGCGGCCTCGAGCGGTCGAAGTTGAGATCGACGAGCACATCGGTCCCGCCCTGGACGAAGCGAGATTCCGGCAGCTCCGCTTTCAGCCGGCAGGCCTCGTCGAGGTTGCGCGGAGTGAGGACCTCCATCCGGCCTCAGCGCTCCTCGCGGACATAGGGGAGACCCAGTGCTGCCGGCGCACCGAGGCGCCGCTTCGCCCCCGCCGTGGAGACGAGCACGAGCACAACGATGGTCATCACGTACGGGAGCGACTCGTAGACCTCGGTCGGTAGCACCGCCACCTCGCGTGCCTGCAGCGTCAGCGGCAGGGCCTGGAACGCCCCGAACAGATACGCACCGACAAGGCAGAGATGCGGGCGCCAGAACGAGAAGATCACGAGCGCGATCGCGATCCAGCCCGCTCCGTTGGTGAGGCCGTCCACCCACTGGTTGAGTATGGAGATGCTGAAGCACGCGCCGCCCACGCCGGCGAACGCACCGCCGACGAGCGTGTGCGCGTACCGGTAGCGGACGACGTTGATGCCCATCGCGTCCGCCGCGGCCGGCGACTCGCCGACCGCTCGGACGTTCAGCCCCGGCCTCGTCCTGGCGAGATACAGCCCGACGAGCACGACGCAGACCCATGAGGCGTACACGAGCCACGTCTGCGCGAAGACGATCGGGCCGAGAATCGGCAGGTCGTGCAGGCCGAATGCATTGACGGCACGGAACCCGTGCCTCGCCGGTGAATCGGCGAGGTTGAGGTCGTTCCCGAGATAGGACGACAGCCCGGCGGCGCCGGCGAAGATCGTCAGCGCCAGGCCCGAGACGATCTGGCTCGCGCGCAGGGTGATGACGAGAAAGGCGTGGATCAGCGCCACGGCGGCGCCTGCGACGGCAGCCACACCGACAGCGAGGACGAGCACGAGACCGCCCGGGCCGCCGATCCGCTGCACCGCCCAGAAGCCCATAACCGCGCCGACCAGCATCATGCCCTCGACACCGAGGTTGAGGACACCGGAGCGCTCGGCCAGAAGCTCGCCCAGGGCCGCGTAGACGAGCGGTGTCCCGTAGGTGACGGCCGAGGCTAGCACGACGATGACGATCCCGTTGTTCACCCGGCAGCCTCCACCAGCGGGGCTTTTCCACTGCGCGCAATGCGGATGCGGTAGCGCACGAGCAGCTCGCCGCCGAGGACGCTGAAGAGGAAGATCCCTTGCATGACGCCGACGAGACCCGACGGGAAGTCGGCGCCCTGAAGGGCAAAGCCTGCGTTCTTCAGACCTCCGAGCAGGAACGCCATCACCACCACGGCGAACGGGTTGTATCGCGCGAGCGCGGCGACGACGATTCCCGTGTAGCCGTACAGCTGCTGCTGCAGGCTGCGCGGGTCGAGCAGGTGGTCGAAGTTCCCGGCCTGGCTCGCGCCGCCCAGTCCGGCGATCGCGCCGGAGATGCACATCACCGCCAGGACCTTCCGCCGTGTCCGCATGCCTGCGTAGTGCGCCGCGCGGGGCGAGTCGGCGATCACCTGCAGCTCGAACCCGAAGCGCGTCCGCCTGTACAGCACCCAGAGGAACGCCGCGACCAGAAGCGCGATGCCCATGCCGAGCGGAAACGCGATCCCGCCGGACACGCCGTGGATGGTCGCGAACGGCCACGTCGCGGCATCCGGGATCGCCTGCCCCTGTGGGAAGAAGGCGGCGCTCGGCGACTTCGTGTCCCGCCAGTACGAGTGGCTGTCGAAGATCAGGTAATTCAGAACGAGCCCGGCGGTGTAGTTGAGCATGAGGGACGTGATGATCTCGCTCGTCCGGCCGAACGCTCTGAGCAGACCGGGGATCAGCCCCCAGGCGGCGCCGGCGGCCGCGCCGGCGATGCACATCGCCGCGATCAACACCGACCCCGGCGCGCCGTCGAGGAGGAGTGCGACGCCGACGGCGCCAACGACGCCGAAGTACAGCTGGCCCTCGGCGCCGATGTTGAACAGGTTCATCCTGAAGGCGGCCGCAGCAGCGAGCCCGGTGAAGGCGATCGGGGTCGCCGAGACGAACGTTGCCGACAGAGCCCCGTTGTCGACGAAGGCGGAGAGGAAGAGCTTGCGGAACGCGTGCAGCGGGTCGTGACCGGTGGCCACGAGCACCAGGGCGATGATCACGAACGCTGCCGCGACCGATCCGAGCGGGACCACCAGCGGAAGCCAGCGGGGCTGGTTGAGCCGCCGCTCGATTCGTATGGTCATCCGCGCGCGCCCCCCGCCATCAGCAGCCCGAGCTCCTCGACAGTCGCCTGGCCGGCGTCGACCTCTCCGACGACCCGACCTTCGTAGAGCACCGCGATGCGATCGGCCAGCTCGAGCACCTCGTCCAGGTCCTCGCTGATCAGGAGCACCGCCACGTCCTGCGACGCCGCGTCCCGGAGATACGTCTGCACGTTCTCGATCGCGCCGACGTCGAGACCTCGTGTGGGAGCGGCAGCGATCAGCACGCGAGGTGTCCCGGTGAACTCCCGCCCGATCACGACCTTCTGCAGGTTGCCCCCCGACAGCTGGCGCGCAGGAGTCTGCGGCCCCGGCGTGTGCACGTCGAACTGATGGATCAGCTTGCGCGCCCGCTCGCCGATTGCGCGCAGCCGGAGCAGCGGCCCACGCGAGTAGTCGTCGTCGCGGTACGACTTGAGCACGACGTTCGAGGCGATGCTGAGGCTCGGCGCCACACCCGTGTGCAGACGATCCTCGGGGATGTGGCCTATGCGTGCCTCGATCGCGGCGCGCGGGTCGCCGCTGCGGAGCGCCTTGCCGTCGACGCGGACGACGCCCTGCTTCGCGCGGCGGATGCCGGTGATCGCCTCCGCAAGCTCTCGCTGCCCGTTGCCGGCAACGCCCGCGATGCCGACGATCTCACCCGCACGCACACTCAGCGAGACGTCGTGCACGGCCGTCACGCCCCGATCACCGTCAGCCCACAACCCCTCCACGGAGAAGACGACGTCTCCGAGCTCCTCCCTCTTCGGCGACTCCGAGCCCTGGAGCTCCCGGCCCACCATCAGCGAGGCGAGAGCCCGTGACGACGTCCCGCTCACCTGTTGGGTCGCGATCGAGCGCCCGCGCCGCAGCACCGTCACACGATCTGCGACCGCCATCACCTCGTGCAGCTTGTGAGAGATGAAGATCACCGTTCTGCCCTCGGCGGCCATCGTCCGCAAGGTCTCGAACAGGGACGACGCCTCCTGCGGCGTCAGCACGGCGGTCGGCTCGTCGAGGATCAGGATCCGCGCTTCGCGGTACAGCGCCTTGAGGATCTCGACCCGCTGCTGCTCTCCCACGGAGAGCTGCCAGATCCGGGCGCGAGGGTCGACGGCGATCCCGTAGCGAGCGCCGAGCTCGGCGACCCTCCGCTCGACTGCGCGAGGCTGGATCCGAAACGACCGCCCGATGTCGCGGTGGTCACCGAGCACGACGTTCTCCGTGACGGTGAACGTCTCGACCAGGCGAAAGTGCTGGTGCACCATGCAGATCCCGGCATCGAGCGCATCCCGGGGAGCATGGAACGCAACCGGCCGGCCGTAGAGCTCGAGCTCGCCCTCGTCGGCCCTGTACAGCCCGGTGAGGATGTTCGAGAGCGTGCTCTTGCCGGCGCCGTTCTCGCCGAGGAGAGCGTGCACCTCGCCCTCGGCGGCCTCGAAGTCGACCTCGCTGTTGGCGACGACGCCTGGAAAGCGCTTCGTGATGCCGCGGCAGGCGATCGCCGGTCGGCCTGCAACGGCCGCCCCGCCCGGGGCGGCCGTTGCGTTCGCGGCCGAGTCTTCCATCTAGCGCGACGCTAGCCCTTCGGGCTTCCGATCACGCCCTTCACGAGCCAGTTGACCGCGTAGAGGTCCTTGACGCTGAGCCTCTTCCCCTTGGGGACTCGGAGCTTGCCGCTCTGGTCGTACAGGGGGCCGGTGAACTCGTAGAACGTCCCGTCCTTGAGTGCCTTCAGCTTGGACGCGATCAGCGCCTTCGTCTTCGCGCTGACGCCCGGGCCGAACGGCGCCAGCTTGACGAAGCCGTCCTTCAGGTTGCCGTAGTAGAACGACGTCTTCCACGTTCCGGCCATCGCGGCCTTGACGCGGCTCAGGTAGTACGGCCCCCAGTTGTAGATGGGCGCCGTCAGCCAGGACGTCGGTGCGAACTTCCGCGCGTCCGAGTCGTACCCGACCCACGGCAGCTTCTTCGACTGGGCGTACTGACCGGTCGCCGGGCTGTCGACATTCTGTGCGAGCACGTCGGCACCTGCGGCCACCAGGCTTTCCGCGGCCTTCTTCTCCTTCGCCGGGTCGAACCACGAGTTCGTCCAGACGATCTTCACCTTGGCCTTCGAATTGGCCGTAAGTGCACCCAGCGTGAAGGCGCTCGTGTGGCGGATGACTTCGGGAATCGGGAACGCGACGACGAGCCCGATCGTGTCCTTCTTCGTCGCTGCGCCCGCAGCGATCCCGGCGAGGTAGTTGGCATCCTCACCGGCACCGAAGTACTCGGCCATGTTCTTCAGCTGGATGGTGCCCGTCGCCTGCTCGAAGTAGACGTCCGGATGCTTCTTCGCCTCGGACGCCATGCACGTCTGGAAACCGAACGACGTCGCAAAGATGATCTTGTTGCCGTCGCGAATCAGGCTTTCGATTACCTGGCAGACCTGCGGACCCTCCGGGACGTTCTCCTTGAACGTCGTCTGGACCTTCGACCCCAAAGCCTTCTGGACGAAGAGACGGCCGTCGTTGTGCGCCTGCGACCAGCCGCCGTCGTTGTGTGGACCGACGTAGATCCACGCCGCCTTGTAGACGGACTGCTTCGCGGCCGTTCCCGTCGCCGTGAGCGCGAGCGCCGTCACGCCCAGCACCAGGAGCAACGCCGCGAACATCACCCTCGTCTTTCTCATGGACCCTCCTGATGTGTTTGCGACCCTCCACCAACCGGAGCCGCTGGATAGAAACGCACGTTACGCCCGCGATGTCAACCGCGCGCCCGACACCATCACGCGACCTGTAGCTCGGCCTCGAGCCGGCCGAGCTCGGTCTCGAACTCCTGCCGTAGCCGCCTCTTCTCGTCGTCCCCGAGCCACGAGCCGTCGACCCCGTTCAGGCTGAACTCCCGCACCTTGTCCGCGCTCCAGTCCGCGGCGTTGACCATCTTCACGTACTCCGACCCGATGTCGGTGTGGAACATCGACGGGTCGTCGGAGTTGATCATCACCTTCAGCCCCTGGGCCACCATCTCCCGGATCGGATGGGTCGTGTAGTCGTCCGGATCGAAGTAGCAGACGGCCGTCGCCGTGGGGCAGACGGTGAACGTGATGCCTTCGTCACGGCACCGGGCGACGACGGACTCGTCGCCGAGGATGTGGTAGCCGTGATCGATGCGCTCGCAGCCGAGCACGTCCAGACAGGTGGTGATGTTCCTTGCCGGCGCGTCCTCACACGCGTGCGACGTGATCCTGAGACCCCCTTTCTTTGCCAGTCGGAACGCCTCCACGAACTGCTCGGGCGGGTCCGGGGCCTCGGCGCCGTCCATGCCCAGGCCGATCACCTCGTCTGGGCGGTGCCCGAGCACCTGCTCCACCATCTCGACCGCCTCTTCAGGTGTGTCCTGCCGGTAGACGTCGGCGATCAGGCGACAGGGCACACCGAGGTCGGTCTCGGCCGCACGGATCCCGTCGACCAGGCCGTCCACCACGCGGGCGTACGGGATCCCGCGCTTCGTGTGCAGCGTCGGGTTGAAGAACATCTCCCGGTAGCGAAGGTTGCCGAGCGTGACGCCGTCCTCGATCGACTCATACGCGGCGCGCGCAAAGTCCTCCTGATCGATCAACGTCGACGAGACCATCGCGAAGATCTTCAGGAACTCGTAAATCGAGCCGTAGTCGTACAACCGGTCGACGTCGTCGGTGGGCAGAGCAACGCCGTGCTTGCGCGCCAGGTCGGCGAACGTGGCCGGCCTGACCGTTCCCTCGAAGTGGCAATGCAGCTCGACCTTGGGCACATCCCGCAGAAAGTCGTCGTACGTCATCGGGCGCCCCGTCCTCTCATCTAGGCTCGATGCGACGACTATAGGCCACGTCTGGCCACGCGGCCCGTCCACTATCAGATCGAGCGCTGGACAAGGCATGCCGCCTGCTGCCGCTGTCGTCGTGCAGGCGCGGAGTTCTTACACGATCCTTACTCAGATCGGCCCTCGCGCTAACGCTCAGCGGGCATGTATGCAACGAACCTGCGAGCGGAGGGAGGCGCCGAATGCGAAGGTTGGTCTTGATCACGGCCGGTTTGCTGGTGCTCACGATCAGCGGGCTCGCGTTGGCACGCGGGCTGGACAACGCAAGGAGTATCAAGGCGGTGGCGGGCACGTTCTCGGCCACGACCGTAACGGGGAGCCAGATGCGCTCGTGCACGACCGTCGACGGCAAGACGATCGTGTCGACGAAGGCGACGTACACCGGCATCGCAAGCGGTGACCCGGATCTCAGCGGGCCGATCAGGCTCGACGTTCGCAGCACGATCAACACGACGGACGGGTTGGGTGTTCTCAGTGGGAAGCTGAGGATCGGCGTTTCCGGCGGCGATACCGTCGCGCAGCTGGACGCGGTCTACGACCACGGTGCCGTCGCTGGTCTTGCCTCAGGCCATACCGAGACACCAAACGTGGCGTTGCTCGGCAACCTGTCCGTTGCGAGCTTTACGGCCACGGGCGGGTTCGTGACCGGCAAGATCGGTGGCGGCACGGCCGGCGGGTCGGCCGTCGAGCTCGGCCCGGGCAGGTGCGCGCCGAAGCCGAGTCGCGAGACGAGCAGGGCGCACGGGACGGTGTCCGCGCTCTCGATCACGTCGATCACCGTCGGCGGGCTGACCTGCATGATCCCCGCGAACCTGGCCGCGAAGGTGAACCCCAACACGGTCAAGATCGGTGACCGGGCCGAGATCGAGTGCGCGCTCGCGAACGGCGTCAACACGCTGGTCAAGATCAAGATGTCCCACGGCGGCGAGGGGGACGACTAGAGGCTTGATGTGGGTTAGGCATGCCTGCGGGGAGGGCATGCACCAAGCAGCAGGGACGGATCGAGCGGTGGCAAGGCTGGTTGCCTTGATGCCGGTCGAGCCGGCACTGCTGCGCCGTGTGCAGGCCCCCATCCGTGGGCGCGGCTAACCCACATCAAGCCTCTAGTGGTCGCTCCGGTTGATTCGCGTCCTCATGCGGCGAGCACTTTGCCGGTGTATGTCCAGTTGAAGGGACGGGCGGTTTGGTTGTAGGTCTCGACGAAGGCGAGCATCTGCTGGG
>JACXTT010005716.1_pt1 | contig 17971 bp, 15 predicted proteins | sample 9270951 | NCBI WGS metagenome assembly JACXTT01 (sample SAMN15532306, study PRJNA645909) | rock metagenome | isolation source: weathered quartz diorite | place: Puerto Rico | collected 2017-06-21 | reverse complement strand
CCATTCCGACGTACAGCGTCGGCTTCGAGGATCACAATCTCGATGAGCTCCGTCACGCGCGGATCGTTGCGAAGCACCTGGGCACGGATCATCACGAGTTGATCGTGCGGCCGAATGCATTCGAGCTGTTGCCGACGCTTGTCTGGGCCATGGACGAACCGTTCTCGGATGCCTCGATGATCCCTACCTACCTCGTCGCGAAGCGCGCTCGCAAGGACGTGACCGTTGCCCTCACTGGCGATGGCGGTGACGAAATCCTGGGAGGGTACTCGACCTACGTCAAAGCCGTTCGTCACGCCCGGGCAGACGGAATCCCCTTGAGCGCAAGGCGCGCCCTGGTCACGGCCGCGCGGCTGTTCGGCTCTGACCGCCCTGCGGGCGGGTGGCTGAAGCACCTCGGGATGCAGGTCGTGGATCGCCATCTCGATGTGATGTCCCGATTCGGACCCGAGGAGTTGGCCGTGATCTTGACCCCCGACCTCAGTCGCGAGCTGTGCCGTTACGATCCGTACGCCGCGGCGCGAAGCGTGCATGAGCGAGCGAGCCGGACGCTGGGGCCCATTCCGGCGCTGCTCGCCCTGGATGCGCAGACTTTCATGACGGATGACGTGCTCGCGAAAGTGGATCGTCTGTCGATGGCTGCGTCTCTCGAAGTGCGCGCGCCTCTCCTCGATCAGAAGCTCGTCGAGTATGTCGCCCGGCTGCCGTTTCGTTTCAAGCTCCGCGGTTCAGTCACGAAGTGGGCCTTGCGCCAAGCCGTGGAGCCGCTGCTACCACGGTCCATATTGACTCGAGGCAAGCAGGGATTCGGTCTACCGCTCGAGCACTGGTTCAAGTTGGGCCTCGAGCAACTCGGGCGCGAGGTCCTGCTCGATGCGCGGTGTCGCAGGCGCGGCTGGCTCGACCCGCGTTCCATGAACCGCGTGCTTGCCGGAGGCGGCGTGGGCCGCGGCCGCCGTGCGCATCAGGTCTTCGCGCTGTGCTGCCTCGAGCTGTGGGCGCAAACATGGGTCGATCGCCCTCGTGAGTCACTCGGGTGCGCGATGGAACGCCGGGCACTGTGCGCCCGGTCGAAGAAACCCGCCGACGTCGTGGCAGGTCCCCTCGGCGGCGAGTGATGGGCGACACATCGTGCGGTAGAGCGCTCAGGCCATTTCACGACAGAATGAAGGAGGGTCGTATCATGTCACCGTACCCTTGGCCGATAAGGGTCGAGCCGGAGATGCGCTTGCGCCGAGGTCTTCATCTTGACGCCCGTCGCAGGAGATCGCGCGTGAGGAGGGTGACACCGTAGACTGACTGTGTCGACTTCCGTCTGACCAGTTCGCCGTGACCCCGCGTGGTACCGACGGAGCCGGTCGGGCGACGGCTACCGAGGAGGACGCTTTCGATGGCACAGATTCCGATCAGGGTTGCCGCGAAGGAGATGTTGAACAAAGTCCCGGAGGTCACGCTCTATTTTTGGATTATCAAGGTTCTGTGCACCACCGTGGGTGAGACTGCAGCCGATTTTTTGAACGCCAACCTGCATCTGGGTCTGACTGGTACGACGTGCGTCATGAGCGGGCTGTTGGCCGTCGCGCTCTTTTTCCAGTTTAGATGCAGGAAGTACGTGCCGGGCATCTACTGGCTCGCGGTCGTTCTGATCAGCGTCGTCGGCACGCTCATCACCGACAACCTGACCGACAACCTCGGCATCTCATTGGTGACAACCACCATTGTCTTCGGCATTGTGCTAGCAGTGACCTTCGCGGCGTGGTTCGCGAAGGAGAAGACGCTTTCAATCCATTCCATTGTGACGACCCGACGGGAAGCCTTCTATTGGCTAGCGATCCTGTTTACCTTCGCCCTGGGTACGGCAGCCGGTGATCTGACCGCCGAACGTTTTGGCATCGGATACTTGGTGTCAGCGTTGCTGTTCGGCGGACTGATCGCGGTTGTGGCTTTCGCCCACTATCGCTGGAAGGTGAACGCCATCTGGACATTCTGGATCGCCTACATCTTGACACGACCGTTGGGTGCGTCACTCGGCGACTACTTCTCACAGCCTCGTGGCCAAGGTGGTCTCAGTCTGGGCACCGTCGGGACAAGCGCAATCTTTCTCGCGCTCATCTTGGGCTCGGTGATCTACTTGACCGTGACGCGCCGAGACATGACTCCTGCAGACGTCATCGAAGAAGAATTGGAAAGGACAAGCGGTGAAGGGGAAAGGTCGGTGAGGGGGAAACCACCTGGGTCGTCAAGGGGTGTTAACCGGATAAACTGAGCGACGTAACGGACCTGGCTAAGTGCAACTGCGCTGCAACTGCGCTCGCCAACGAAACGGGCCACTCTTACGAGGGGCCCGTCCAAGTGTCGCACTGACAACGTTGCATTCCACCGGCGGCCGCGGTCTTCGAGTTCAAGTCTCGCCCCGGGCACCACGAATTGAGACCCGCGTTCCGTTACGAGCGCGGGTCTCTCACTTACCCGAGCAGACTCACGGAAGCCTGGTGATCTTCATCGCGACGATCCGATCCAGCGTCGTGAGCCGGACGAAATAGAGGCCGGCCTGCAGCCTTTGGCCACGATTCGTCCCATCCCACGCCAACTGGAAGCGACCTGCCGGCTGGATGCCGTCGAACAGGGTCGTCACCACGCGGCCCGTGACATCAGCCACCTCGAGCCGCACGTGGCCGGCGCGTGCGACGGAGTACTGAACCTGCGACGCCGCGCGGGCCGGATTGGGCGCGAGGACGTTGAGAGCGCTCTCGCGGATCAACGCGCTCGCGGTCGATGAAATCGGGCCGAATCGAACGCTGGAACCGTCCACGAGCTTCACATTGAGCCGATAGAAGTACGTTCGGCCGGGGTCGGTCTTGCGATCGAGTGCTGCCGTCACGTCGCCGTCGCGGCGCAACTCGAGAGTGATGGGTGACCACGGGCCCACTGAATCCGGACCGCGCTCGATGGTGGCGGAAGACACGCGCGAAGCGTCTCCAAAGCTCCAGCGCAATTCGATGCCATCGGGGCCGGAAGTGGCGTCGAATTGCGCAAGCAACGTCGCGACCAGTTGCTCCTTGGTGTGGAGCAGCACGGTCACCGTGCTCGAGCCGCTATTGGCCACCGCCAAGTCGGGCCGCCCGTCCGCATTGAAGTCGGCGATGGCCAACGCGAAGGGAACGGACCCGGTGCCGAAGTCGGTCTTGGTCCCGAACGTGCCGTCGCCGTTCCCCAGCAGCACCGACACCGTGTTCGGATTTTCGTTCGCCACCGCCAGGTCGGGCCGCCCGTCGGAATTGAGATCGGCGATCGCTACCGCCACGGGATAGCTCCCGGTGCCGAAGTCGGTCTTGGTCCCGAACGTGCCATCGCCGTTCCCCAGCAGCACCGAGACTGTGTTGCCCAGGCTGTAGCTGTTCGCCGTAACCAGGTCGGGCCGACCGTCGGCGTTCAAGTCGGCGATCGCCATCGAGAGGGGATACCTCCCAGTGCCGAAGTCGGTTTGGGGCCCGAACGTGCCGTCGCCATTCCCCAGCAGTACCGACACAGTGCCGTCGTAGGAGTAGTTGGCAGTCACCAAGTCGGGCCGCCCGTCCGCGTTCAGGTCCGCGATCGCCACCGATGCTGGGTCGATCCCGGTGGGGTAGTCGAGCCTGTTGAGTCCTCCTAAGGCGTTCTGCAGCAGCACGGACACCGTGTTCGAGCCGGCATTCACCACCGCCAGGTCGAGCCGCCCGTCTGCGTTGAGGTCGGCGGTCGCCACCGTCACGGGATTGGTTCCGGTGCTGAAGGCGCCACCGGGGCTGAACGTGCCGTTGCCGTTTCCCAGCAGCACCCAAACCTTGTTCGTGAGTCCGTCGACATCCGTCACCACAAGGTCCGGCTTTCCGTCCGCATTGAAGTCGGCGATCGCCACCGAGCGGGCGCTGCTCCCGAGAGTGCTCTTGATGCTGTAGTCGGTCTTGTACCAGAAGGTGCCATTGCCGTTCCCCAGCAGCACCGATACCGAAGCCGAGCCGGCGTTCGCCACTACCAGGTCGGGCTGTCCGTCCGCATTCAGGTCCGAGACCGCCACCGACACGGGACTATTCCCGGTGGCGAACTCGGCATTGGTCCCAAAGGTGCCGTTGCCGTTCCCCAGCAGTACCGACAAGCCCGAGCCGCCAGCCGTCGCCAGGTCGGGTCGCCCGTCGGCATTGAGGTCGGCGATCGCTAGCGAGTTCAGATTGGGGCCGGTGTGGAACGTCATCCTGGGCCCGAACGTGCCATTGCCGTTCCCCAGCAGTACCGACAAGCCCGAGCCGCCAGCCGTCGCCAGGTCGGGCCGCCCGTCCGCGTTGAGGTCGGCGATCGCCACGGACAGGGGGGTGGACCCGGCCCCGAAGTTGGTCCAAGGCCCGAACGTGCCGTCGCCGTTTCCCAGCAGAACCTGCACCGCGTTCGTGCCCCAGTTCGCCACCACAAGATCGGGCCGCCCGTCCACATTAAGGTCGGCGATCGCCACCGAGCTGGCACCGCTTCCAGTGGGGCGGTCGATCCTGGACCCGAACGTGCCGTCGCCGTTCCCCAGCAGCACGGACACGGTGTTCGAGTTGGTGTTCACCACCGCCAGGTCGAGCCGCCCGTCGGCGTTGAGGTCGGCGATCGCCACCGACAGGAAGTACCCCGGACAGACGAGATACGGGACCCCGCGAATGTACTGAATCGTGCATACGAGACCGGTACCGGCGTCATACTCGGACTTGGCTCCGAAGGTGCCATCGCCGTTCCCCAGCAGCACCGAGACGGTGTTGTCAGCGCCGTCGAAGCCGATGTTTGCCGTCACGAGGTCCGGCCGCCCGTCGGCGTTCAAGTCGGCGATCGCCACCGAACCAGGAGTGCTTCCGGTGCCGAAGTCCGTCTTGTGCCCAAAGGTTCCGTTGCCGTTCCCCAGTAGCACCGAAACCGAGTTCGCGTTCGAGTCAGCGTTCGCCGTCACCAGGTCGGGCCGCCCGTCGGCGTTGAGGTCGGCGATCGCTACCGAGTTGGGATGGAGCCCGGTGCCGAAGTCGGTCTTGGGCCCAAATGTTCCGTCGGCGTTCCCCAGCAACACCGAGATCGAGTTCGCCGCAGTGTTCGCCGTAACAAAGTCGGGTCGTCCGTCCGCGTTCAGGTCCGAGATCGCCACCGAATGGGGATCGCTCCCTGCGTCGAACCCCAGGAACGGGGCCAAGAAAAGCGTCCGTGAAGCGAACGGGGGCGGTGGGGGCGGTGGCGGAGGTGGGCCGATCTGCAGGAACACCTGATCGCTGGTGCTCGGCCCGTATCCGCTGTCGCCGTCGTAGCGTGCCTGCATCCAGCGGCTCGATCCGGACAGCGGCCCATAGGTGAACGATGCGGTGCTATTGATGGTGAAGACGGTACCCACCTCGACCGAGTTCGTGACGTCGAGGAAGTGGATCGTGCCGGTAGCGTTCGGCCGGTCAATGACCGCCCTCAATAACACCGACCCGCCAACGTCAACGGCGGTCGGGGAGATCGTGAGCGTCGTGTTCGTGGGCGTGACTGCAGCCGCGCGCCCGGCGGCCACCACGAGGGCGGCGGCCAGCTGGGCTAGCACGAGGCGATTCGGGAGCCGAAGCATGGTGGCCCTCCTTACGCGGAGCGGGCCCATGCTGATGCGTCCGGGGCAATGGTCCTTGCCGGAGACCCCGGGCCCCAAGGGATTCTCGGGCAGGAAGTATACGCCTGGACCATCGAGCTCGCCCTTCAGGGGATCCGCGAGAGGTCCCGTCCACGGATCCGTGGGTTCATGGTGTCAGACACCAATCAACTTCCACAGTCGGGCCGCGGATCATACCCCTATGAACACTCACGCTTTACACCCTAGCGCGCCCTTCCGGCGACTGCGCGGCGAAGGTCGGCGCGAGCCCGGTCCTCCAGGGCGGAGTGGAAATGCGCAGTGCTGTAGATGCGAGGCCGGTCGAGGAACGTTCGCAGGATGGCGCGCCTCTTGGACCGAAATAAGAAACCCGGCACAAAGGAGTACTCGTCGCGGATTTGACGTTTCGTACTCCGCGAACCTGGGCTCGGCCGCACCGAGGATCGAGAGGTCGATGTCGACAATGAGCTGTTGATCGGGCGAGGTTGGCGGCGTGGCGTGTTGGGTGGCGAGCACCAGCTGCAGACTCCGGTGACCCGCCCGAACGGCGCCTACCTGATGAGCAGCGTCCTCGAAGCCGGAACGGTCGGGCTCAAACGAAATCGCCGTCCCCTAGCGTGACGGTCCAGTTGCTCGGGATGCTCGCGAGCGCGTTCAGGTCGGCGTCTTGGAACGCCCGGCCCACGAGCACGTTCTCGAACGACACGTGGCGCTCGAACCCTTGGAACACATCGTCGAGGAACCCGGCGTCGCTGCCCAGGAAACGCACCTTGTCCATTCCACGCCCGAGCGCGCGCAGACATGCGTGCGAGACCAGCAACCGGCCGAGGCGCACGTCGTGCTCGCGTACCATCAGCTCGCAGATCGTGGCGACGTCGTCGATTTCGACGACGACGGCCAGCGCGACGATCGCCCCGTCCCTCATGAGGTAGAGGTACGAGAACTCGTGCTCGGGGTTGTCGTCGTATCGCCAGCGCAGGTAGCGGGCGTCCTTCCACAGGGACAGCACTTCCTGCGAGCGGCACGCGTCCCATAGGGAATCGTGGCCCTCGGGCACCGTGGCGCTGGTCGCGACGCTCACGTCGCGTGTGTCTTGGGCGGCGAGCGCGGCGTGGCCGGCGCGCAATTGCAGGCGGCGCGCCGAGCGGAACACGAGGTCGACGGCCCGCGCCAGGAACGACATTCCGCCGAGGGCCTTGCGCAGCTGCCGCGCCACTCCCACCCGCATCGCGTAGCGGATCGGGAACAGGATGCGGTTCCAACCCAGCGTGCGCACGAACCCGGGATACGATTGGGCGTTGGGGAAGGCGATCACGAACTGGATGTCGTTGCTCGCGCACCACTCGAAGCAGTCGCGCGCGGTGACGTCGAAGATCCGCTGACCGCGGTAGTCGGGGTGCACCGCGAGATCGAGCGAATGGCACCCTTTGACGGCGCGGCCCTTCACGTTCAGCAGGTACAGCATGACGACGTGCTGGCCCACGAGCGCGTGGTCCGTCTTGCGTCGTGCCAGTGTTGCGAAGGGTCCACCGTAGGGGTTGTTCTTGAATTGCCACGTCCAGTGTTCGACCGAACGCTCGTGGCCGAAGACGCGCTTGAACAGCGCGAGCATGTCGCGCTCGTCCCCCGGGCGATAGCGCTCGACGGCCCATTCGTTTCCCGAAGCGGCTGACTCAGGCATGCGAGCCCTCGACGGTCCTCACCAGCGCTCCCCACGACTCCGCGGGTGCCTCGTAGAAGGCTTCGGCAAGGCCCTCGCGCCCCATGAAGGTATAGGCGTTGTAGTAGTTCCGGTGGATGCATAGGTGAATGAAGTCGTCCACCTTCATGGCCGTCGGGTACCGCAGCAGCAGCTCGTCGCGGCCCGCCGCGACTTCACCGATGTCACCGTAGCGGTTGGCGGGCACGAGACTCCAAACCTCGTAGCCGAGCACCGCGGTGCCGGCGGCGTCGATCGCGGCGTCACGCACGGCGGCGGCGAGGATGCGATTGAGCGTCAGATGATCCTCGTGGGCGTCCGTGACGAACGGCGAGAACACCAGGCTGGGTCGGTGCGCCTCGAGCCACGAGCGCAACTCGTTCACGCGTTCGTCGCTCACGCGGAACCGGCGGTTGTCCTCGCGCCAGCACACGACCTCGGCCGCGCCGAGAGCCTTGCCCACGGCGAGCGCCTCGTCGATGCGGATCGAGCGACGTTCCCGCTCAGGCGCCTCCCGCAGCGCGAGCGACGCGCTGCCGTCCGTCGCCTGGATCACGGTGACGCGCGCCCCGGCGGCGATCAGCCGGAGCAGGGTGCCGCCGCAGCCGATGATCTCGTCGTCCGGATGAGGTGCCAGCACCAGGACCTCGCGTCCCGCGTGACGCGCCACGTCGACCGGCTCCGGCGCTCCGGGAGACCAGCCCGGGTTGCGCGCGAGCCAGCGGTCGCGGACCGCGAGGTAGTCGCGATGCTCGACCTCGTAGCCGGCGCGGTGCGCGGCGGGATCGGGATACCGCCGCGCGTCGGCGAGCCCGAACCAGCCGGGACGTTTCTCGCACACGACGACGTGGCGGCAGGCGTGGCGTTCGGCCAGGCGAGGGGCCGCCCACGCGAGCGGCGCCAGGGCGCCGCGCCCGACGCTGTCCCAGCGGACGATCGAGAATCCCAGTTCCTGCAGCATGCGACGCAGTCGGGATGCGAAGAATCGCCGTTCGGAGAACGCCCCGGGGAGCTTCGGCGACCGCCCGAGGCCGCGGGCCACGGCCTTCGCGGCGAACCGACTTACCTGAGCCGCGAGCCGAGCGACGTCCGCAGCGCCGCACAGGGCCAACATGTTGGGCACGGCCAGCGCCATGCGGCCCCCGACCTTCAGCGCCCGGTGCACCTGCTGGAGCGTCCAGCGGTCCCACTCCTCGCGCTCGAGGTATCCGGAGATGATCGCGGCATCGAACGACTCCGGCGGCCCGGGCCACGTCCATTTCGCGGCCGCGCTCGTGACCCGATAGAGCGCGGCGTTCGGGCGAGCGGGCTCGTTCCCGTCCCCGAGCGCCAGAACCGACGCGCCGGGCGAGAGCCCGAGTGCTTCCAGTGACTCCAGCGCGCCTCCCGCGATTCCGATCACGACGTCCACCCGGCGGAGTGCCGGCCACAAGAACGGCAAGAAGTAACGCGTCCGCCGGCCCCTGTCCAGATGCCGCGGGCTCGCCTCGCTCGGGGGCGCGCGAACCCGCGGCAACGGGAGCGGCCCCCGCCGAGCGCGAGAACGGCAAACGAGCCACGCGCATGGCGCATGGCTCGTTAGCCGCCGGGTGTCTGGAGATCGCCGCGCTCAGCGCGGCAGGATCTCGCGCGCGAATCCTTCCATCGTCTCAGCGTCGATGTAGCCCACGACGCGCCGCACGACCTCACCGCGGCGGTTGATGAAGATCGTGGTCGGGATCGATCGGATCGGTCCGTAGCCGTCGAGGATCGCCTCGTCCGCCATGCCCAATCGGAAACGCACGCCGAGCCGCTGGGCGTAGCGGCGAACCGAAGGCGCCGAGCTGTCGTCGACGGACAGGCCGATCACCACGAGGCCCTGGGGATGAAACCGCTCCTGAATCGCGTCGAGGTGCGGCATGTTCGCGCGGCACGGCCCGCACCAGGTCGCCCAGAAGTCCAGGACGACGGGCTGGCCCCTGAAATCGGAGAGCCGGAGCGGCTTGCCGTCGAGCCCGCGGATCGAAAACGGTGTCGCGGCTCCGCCTGCGTAGGCCACCGATGGGGCGCCATACGAACCGGCGGAAAGACAGGCAAGCACGCACGCGACGGGGAGCAGACGCACGTGGAGACTCCTTCGCCAAAGATGCCGAACAGGAGGTGCGCCGCATCCGACCTCCGGCACCCTCACATGGTATCGACTCGGATGCCCCTGACGCACCCGATGCGCGCGTCTTTTTGCAGCGGCTTGACCAACACCGCGTCGAGTTGTCAGTAGACGGACGCGAACCATCGATCCCGCCGCCGGGCGACGCACGAACGCGGGGTTTGGGGACGCCGCGGTGGGCGTTCCGCGAGCCGATTGTTGTGAGCCGTTTTGCGCCTGTGCTAGCGTCGATTCGAGACTCGCTGGAATCGAGATTCGATCATGCCTGCGCGTCGGCCGCGACCCAGAACGGCGCGGCGCGACTTCACAGGGAGCGTGAAGCCGATGGTCCACGCGATGGTTCTGCTCGAGGCGGGAGGTGTGCGGGCTTCGATCCCGTCCCTGGTCCTCGGCGCCAGCATGTTCTCCAAGGTCGTCCTGGCGCTGCTGGTGGTTCTCTCCGTCTACTCTTGGGCTGTGATTTGGAACCGGATGCGACTCTACTCTCGAGTCGAACGGGCGGATGCGAAGTTCCTCACGGCGTTTCGGCGCCTGAAGCCCGGGGCCGAATGCCGGATGTTGTGCGAACAGCATCCGAGCAGCCTGCTCAGCAGTGTCGCGCTCGCCGGCCAGCACTGGCTCGATCAGCACCCACCGATGGGTGACGAGCGCCGCAACGAGCGCTTCGAGAGCGCTCAGCGCGCCATGGATCGGTCCGCGAACGAAGACGTTGGCGTGCTCGAGCGGCACGTGGGTTTCCTCGCGACGGTCGGCAGCGTCTCGCCGTTCATCGGCCTGATGGGCACCGTATGGGGCGTGATGAGCGCGTTCCTCAACATCGGTTCCCAGGGGTCGGCGTCGCTCGTGGTCGTCGCCCCCGGAATCGCCGAGGCGTTGATAGCGACGGTGGCAGGCCTGGCCGCGGCGATCCCGGCGGTCGTGTCCTACAACCATCTGGTCGGACGACTGCGTGAGCTTACGAACAGCACCGGACGGTTCGCGACCGAGTTCCTCGACCACCGTTTCGGGGGAGTGGGGCGATGAGCATCTCCGTCGGGCCCTCGCGCCGGCCGATGTCGGAGATCAACGTCACGCCGCTCGTCGACGTGGTGCTCGTCCTGCTCATCATCTTCATGGTGACGGCGCCGTTTCTGCAGGGGGGGCTCGAGATCGACCTGCCGAAGGTCGCCTCGCGGGGGCTCGACGTGCGCGAAGGATTGGTCGTCAGCGTGCGCGCCGATCGGACCATCGCAGTCGGCAACCGCATCGTGCGCACCGAGGGCTTCGAGCAGGCGCTGCAGCAGGCCGGAGCCGCGCAGCGCCCCGTGTTCCTCAAGTCGGACCAACGCGTCCCGTACGGGTTCGTCGTCGAGCTGATTGCCCGCCTGCGGCGCGCCGGCGTGGCGTCGCTCGGCCTGGTGACCGAGCCGCCGCCGCGGGGGAGACGCTGAGCCCGTGCGGAGCTCGGTGGTCGGCTCGAGTGTGGTGCACGTGTTGCTGCTCGCGGCATTGTTGATCGTGCGGCCGCCGACGACCTTGATCGTGCCGGGCCCGGACGTGATCCAGGTATCGCTGCTGGACGCGCCCCCGACCGCCGTCGTGGCTCCGGTCGCTCCCGCGCCGACGCCGAAGCCCGAGCCTGCGGTCGTCGCACCGACCGAGGAATCGGGAATCAAGCTGCAGCCCCCGCCTAAGGCGAAGCCCAAGTCCAAAACCCCGCCGAAGCAAACACCGGCGCCGGCGGTGGCCGCGCCCGCCTTGCCCTATGCCTCGGTCGGCCCGGCGGGGCTCAAGGGTGCGATCTCGCTCGATACGAACTTCGAGTTCACCTATTACCTGACGCTGGTGCGGAATCGCATCGCCCAGACCTGGGCGCCGCCCGCCGGCCTCACGTCGGGCGGCCAACCGGTGAAGGCGGTCGCGTACTTCCGTGTCGGGCGAGACGGCAGCATCTCGGCGCTGCGACTGGAAACCGGTAGCGGCTACGAATTCTTCGACAACTCGGTGCTGCGCGCCGTGCAGCTCAGCGACCCGCTGCCGCCCCTGCCGCTCGGATACTCCGGTGCGGACCTCGGCATTCACTTCGGTTTCGAGTTCGTCGCCCCGTGACGCGCACCCGTGCCGGACTCGCTCTGCTGCTCGCCGTCGCCGGGTTCGGCGGCGCCGTCGCGAGTCGTGCCTCCGATGACGTGCGGATCGACATCACCACGGGGCAGGGGCGTCGCATCAGGATCCGGTGCGAGGCGCTCGCCTCGCCGGGCCGGCGTGCAGAGGCGTCGAGCGTCGACGCCGACGAGGTGCTGGCCGCGGACCTCGATCATTCGGGCGTGTTCACGGTGAGCCGCTCGTGGGTGTCGGGTGAGCAGCCGTTCGACGTGCAGGCGTTCGTGACGGGCAAGTGGGTGGTGTCGGGCGGGCAGGTTCGCCTCACCGGGCAGGTGCTCGACTTCCCCGCGCGGCGGCCGATTCTGGCTCGCGATTACGCCGGTCCCGTGCAAGGCTGGCGCTCGCTGGTCCACCAATTCGCCGACGACGTGGTCATGCAGTTCACCGGCGAACTCGGGGTGTCTTCGACCCGAATCGCGTTCGTGGTGAGAGACGGGCGCAACAAGGAGCTGTACGCGATGGACGCCGACGGGGCCGGCGCCGCGGCGTTGACGCACGATCACTCGATCGCGCAATCCCCGTCATGGTCGCCCGAGGGCTCCCTGTTGCTGTTCACGAGCTACCGAAACGGCACGGGCCCCCAGCTGTTCGTGATCCCGGCCCGCGGCGGCCGCTCGTTCTTGATCTCGGGCCGCAAAGGCAACAACACCAGCGCCAGCTATTCGCCCGACGGGCGCGAGATCGCGTGCACGCTGAGTCAGGACGGCAATCCGGAGATTTACGTGCTCGACGCGCGTGGCGGTGCGCCACGCCGCCTCACCAACAATCGGGCGATCGACACGTCACCCGCATGGGCCCCGACGGGGCGGGAAATCGCGTTCACCTCGGATCGCGGCGGCTCGCCTCAGGTTTATGTGATGGACCGCGATGGTGGTAATGTCCGGCGGTTGACCTACGACGTGAGCTATACGGACTCGCCTTCCTGGTCGCCTCGTGGGGACCGGATCGCGTTCGTGTCGCGCACGTCTTCCGGTTTCGACGTCTACGTGTGCCGGGCGGACGGCAGCGGCGCCCGGCTGGTCGTGAGCGGCGGCAGCAACGAGAACCCGCGGTGGTCGCCCGACGGTCGCCACATCGTCTTCGCCTCCAACCGCGATGGACCTTACGGGCTGTACGTGACCGACCTCGACGACCGGCCCCCGCGCCGGATCGATACGGGCGGCAAGGAAGCGATGTCTCCGGCGTGGTCTCCCCGCCTCGCCGGTGTGCGAGCGACTCCCTGAGTGACGGCCTTGGGGCCGAGGAGGAACCCATGAGGAACCGCAAGATCGGGTGGCGGATCGCCGCGCTCGCCGCCGTGACCGTGGCCGCCCTGGTGTTGGCCGGCTGCGTCAAGAAGCCCGCGGTGACGCCGCCAGCGTCACCTGCACCCCCGCCGTCCACGTCTGAAAAGCAGCCTCCGACCCCGGCCGAGCAGCCTCCGACTCCGCCGGCGCCGCCCACCTCGCACGAGCTGTCGGCCGCCGATCTCCAGCCCGTGTTCTTCGACTTCGACTCCGCGGTCCTGCGCGACGACGCTCGTTCCACACTCGACGCGAACGCGCGCCTGCTGCGCGACAACAAGAGCTCGAAGTTCGTGATCGAGGGCCATTGCGACGAGCGCGGAACCGTCGAATACAACCAGGCGCTCGGCGAGCGGCGGGCCCAGGCGGCACGGGACTATCTGGTGCAAGCGGGCATCCCCGAGGCGCGGATTCAGATCATCTCGTACGGCAAAGAGCGACCGTTTGATCCCGGCCACGACGAGGCGGCGTGGGCGAAGAACCGCCGCGCGCACTTCGCGCTTCAATGACTTGGGGCTCGATTCGGACCCGGAGCCCCGGCGTGAGGCCCGCGGCCTTCGGGATGACACTCGCGCTGGCCGTCTTGGGGAGCTTGCCGGCGTGCACCCCGCCGCAGCTGCTGACCCTTCGCTCCGGGCTGGACAGTTTGCGCGTGGTGGTCGATACCCTCAACGTGCGCGACTCCATCGCCTTTGAGCTCGTCCGGCAAACGCGGCAGGAGCTGTCCGAGCAACGCGACATCCTGCTCAGTACGCGTGCCACCGCCGGCAGCACGACGCAGGAGCTGTTCGAGCAGATGCAGCGGCTCGAGGGCAAGCTGGACGAGGTCATGGGCCGTTTCCAGCAGATCAGCCAACGCTCGTCCCCGCCGACGGGATCGACACCCGGCGGACCCGATCCCGGCCAGCTGTACGACCAGGCCGCCCAAGACCTCACACAGGGCCGGTACGCGATGGCGCTGCAGGGATTTCGTGATTTCGTGCAGCGGTTTCCCGCGCTCGATCTCGCGGACAACGCGCGCTACGGCATCGGCGAGTGCTACTTCGCGCAATCCCAGTTCGACAGCGCCGCGGTTGCCTACGCGGCGGTCGACTCGCTTCACCCGCAGGGAGACAAGGCGGCCGCCGCGCTCTACAAGCTGGCGCTGTGCAACGAGAAGCTCGGTCGACAGGCGGTCGCCCGCAAGCAGCTCCAGGATCTCGTCAAGCGATTCCCCCTGTCCGGGGAGGCACAGCTCGCACGCGAGCGGCTCGGGACGAGCCGTCGCCGCTGACCCGGAGGCATTCGCTGCGCGCGCCGGTCACGCTCGGCATCGCGACGTGGCTGCTGCTCGCCGCACGAGACGCAGCCGCGGTCGCGCAGGCCGCGGCCACGTCGCCGTTCGCGGTCCCGCTCCTTCATTGGGCTGAGTCCCCGGGCGGCGACGCCGTGCCGGCCGACTCGCTCGAGGGCCGCCCGATCGCGCGCGTCGAGGTGCATCCGCGCAACATCTTCGATCCGGTGCCGGATGGACGGCTCGCTCCGCTGTTCTCCCTCGCGAACCGTCTCCATATCCGCAGCCGGGCGATGACGGTTCGCGAGCAGCTGCTGTTTCGCCCCGGCGACGCCTGGTCGTATGCCCGCGGACGCGAGACCGAGCGAAAGCTGCGGGCGTTGAGCTTTCTGGTGCCGTCGGACATCGAAGCCCGGCCGGCCGACGATTCGGTGATCGTTCGAGTCGAGACCCGGGACGTATGGTCGACGAACCCCGAGTTCAACGTCGAAAGCGGCGGCGGCCGGCAATACGGCTCCATTGGATTCACGGAGCGCAATCTCCTGGGGCTCGGAAAGTCGGTATCGGTGGCGTATCGCGATCTCCCGAGCGGGCGTTCGCGCGCAATCTTGTACGGCGACCCGAGCCTCCAGGGAACGCGCGTCCAGGTGCGCTACGCCGCGAGCGACGGCGCCAGCGGTGCCTCCGACGAGCTCGAGGTCGGGCAGCCGTTCTATGCCGAGGATGCGGCCCACAGCTACGGATTCATTTGGGATCGAACGACGTCGGTCGCGAGCGTCTACGAGCGTGCCGCGGAGATCGCGAATTTCAATCGGCGCCAGGATATCTGGGAGGCGCATTGGGGAGTGGGGCGACGCCGCGGCCACCTCGTCCAGCGCGTCGTTTACTCGTTCGAGTCGTGGTCGCGACGGTTCGGCCCGACGCAGCCGCTGACACCCAGCGTGCCGCCGGAGTACGTGGGCGGGGAGGAGAGCCTCAAGCTGCGGCGGTTCATCGTCGAGGGGCGCCTGTGGCAGCCGAGCTACATCGAGCGGGTGCGAGTCAACGGCTTCGGACTGGTCGAGGACTTCGACGTAGGCTCCGCGGTAGGCCTGGGGTTCGGTGTCACGCCGCGGCTGCTCGGCAGCTCCCACGACGAGGCCTACGGCCGCGGGCGGCTCAGCAGCGGCATCGTGACGCCGCTGGGCTTCGGACAGGTCAGCGCTCTGGCGACCAGTCGGTTCCGGACGGAGCCGCTCGAGACGATCGGGCAGGTGGATGCGCGCTGGGTGCAACAGTCGCGATTCGGCCAGACGCTGGTGCTCGCGGCCCGTGGGAGCGCCGGCCGCAACGTGCCGCGCGACTATCAGGTGATCGCCGGCGGCCTCAACGGCCTGCGCGCCTACCCGGTGGACGCCGTCGCCGGCCGGAGGATCTGGCAGCTCAACGCCGAGAGCCGATGGATCGCGGGTGCCCACTTCTGGGAGGGCCTGACCCTGGGAGGCGTGCTGTTCACGGACGCGGCGCGAGCGTGGGGACCGGGCTCCGCCGGGTCCGAATGGTTCGTCGCGGCGGGCACCGGTGTGCGGCTGTCGCTGCCGCAGTGGTCGCTCGGCCAGGTCCTGCGGATCGACGTCGCGTGGCCGCTCGAGCCGACACGCGACGGCCAGCGCCAGCCGGTGCTGTCGTTCGGCTCCGGCCAGGCGTTCTAAGCCATGGGGGCGACAGCCGCCGCGCTCCGCTTCGGGACGTCGGGCATTCCGCTGTCGACGCGCCGGCCCGGGACGCCGGCGGGCATCCAGCGGGCGCGTGAGCTGGGACTCGATTGCCTCGAGATGGCCTGGGGAAACGGCGTCCGAATGGGGCACGAGACGTCGGCCCGCATTCGCGATGCGGCGGCCGAGCACGGCATCGAGCTGACCGCCCACGCGCCCTACTTCATCAACTTCTGCGGCAGCGCCGAGATCGTGCGGCGCAGCGAGAGGCGGCTGCTCGAGGCGGCGCGGCTCGCGCAAGGGTGCGGGGCGCGCAGCCTGTGCTTCCACCCGGGCTACTACCCGCGCCGCGGCGCCCGTCACGCCGTGGATCGAGTGTCGCGCCGGCTCGCCGTGATCGCTGAGCGGCTTCGCGCCGAGGGCGTCGCGGTCGATCTGCGACCGGAGCTCACCGGACGACGCAGTCAGGTCGGAACGCTCGACGAGACGCTGGCGTGGTGCGAGGCAGTCCCCGGGCTCGCGCCGTGCCTCGACTTCGCGCACCTGTACGCCCGCGGCCAGGGAACGCCGAATCGCTACGACGACTTCGCGGCGGTGCTCGAGACGGTGCGCGCGCGACTCGGCCCCGCCTCCTTGCAACGACTCCACGTGCACGTGTCGGGGATCGAGTTCGGTCCCGGCGGCGAGCGCCGCCACCGTCCGGTGCGCGAGTCGCGGTTTCGCTGGCGTGAGCTGCTGCGCGCGCTGCGGGACGCGCGCGTCGCAGGATGGATCGTGGCGGAGACTCCAGCCATGGAACGGGACGCCTTGCTCCTCCAGCGCGCCTATCGCAGGATGCGCTGACGACGCCCCGGGCGCGGCGCCCGGGTGTCGTGGACCTCCCGGGAGACTGGAGCCATGCCACTCGTTCATCGCACGCTGTCCCTCGGACCCATGGACAACAACACCTACGTCATCGCCTGCTCCGACACCCGCGAGGCCGCGGTGATCGACGTCGGCTTCGAGCCGGAAGCCGTGATCGAGGCCGCGCGACGCACCGGTCTCAAGGTGACCCTGCTGCTCAACACGCACGGCCATTACGACCACGTCGCCGGCATGCGCGCGGTGCAGGAGGCGCTGGGGGGCGAGTACTGGATTCACCCGCTGGATCGCGAGCTCCTCGATACGTTCAACGCACAGGGAGCGATGTTCGGGTTTCCGCCGGCACGCCTGCCCGACGGCCCGCACGACCTGACCGACGGGCTGATGTTGCCGGTCGGCCGCGGGGAGCTTCGCGTGATGCACACGCCGGGGCACTCTCCGGGCCACGTCACGTTCGCCACGGACGAGGACGTGTGGTCGGGTGACGTGTTGTTCGCGGGCTCGGTGGGACGCACGGACCTGCCCGGTGGATCATGGCCCGACCTCGAGCGCTCGATTCGCGAACGCCTGTTTCCCCTCGGCGACGCGGTTCGCGTTCATCCGGGGCACGGCCCCGCGACCACCCTCGGCCACGAACGGATCGCGAATCCATTCGTGGGAGAGCAGGCGCGATTCGTATGAGCGGAGCCGAGCTGCCGCGGGGGCGGCTGATCGTCGACCCGTCCGTATTCCTGGCCCTCGGAGCGATCGTGTGCGGCGACGTGCGGATCGGCGCGCATTCGAGCGTGTGGTTCAATACGGTGATCCGCGGCGACAGCGATCGCGTCGAGCTCGGCGAACGGACCAACGTCCAAGACCTCACCATGGTGCACGTGGACGAGGGCTACCCCGCAATCGTCGGCGATCGCGTCACGATCGGGCATGGCGCCGTCATCCACGGGTGCGTCATCGAGAGCGACTGCCTGATCGGCATGGGTTCGATCGTGCTGTCCGGCGCTCGCATCGGCGCCGGCTCACTCGTGGGTGCGGGGGCGCTGGTTCGGGAGCGGCAGGTGATCCCCCCACGGAGCCTGGTGCTGGGGGCGCCCGCGCGTGTTGCGGGCGAGGTGGGGCCTGCGCATCGGGACGCGATCGCGCGCGGGGCGACCCACTACGAGGCGCTCGCGCGCGACTTCCTCTCCCAGGGCTTCGGCCAGCCGATCCCGCCGCCGGCGGGCGCGGCGCGAGGCGGAGCGGCGGCGCGGTGA
>JACXTT010005715.1_pt1 | contig 17974 bp, 11 predicted proteins | sample 9270951 | NCBI WGS metagenome assembly JACXTT01 (sample SAMN15532306, study PRJNA645909) | rock metagenome | isolation source: weathered quartz diorite | place: Puerto Rico | collected 2017-06-21 | reverse complement strand
CCGAACGTCGGATCGGCCTCGAGCCGCCAGCGGCTGCCAAGAATCGGGCCGGTCGCGCCGAAGAAGGAATTGTCGTGCACGAGCGCGGCGCTCATCACGCCCAGGTTCAGCGCCGGTAAGGGCGCGGGCAGGTCGGTCCGGCTGTGGTAGGGTCCCGTAACCGGATTGAACCCCGTTGAATCGATTTCCCTGGCGAACGAAATATTCTGGAAGCCGGCTGAGAACTCGAGTCGTTGCGAGCGGTTAAACGGGTACGCGGCGCCGCCGGACACCTCCCGGTACGTCGTCTTGTAGCGGTCCAGGATCTGCCATTGGGTGCCGTTCGTGTCGGGGAAGCTGAAGAACCCGGTGATGTACGGGATCTGCTGCGCGCGGACGCCCCAGTTCAGTCGAGACCGGCGGTTGGAATACGCCGTGAGCGCCGCAAAATCGGCGAGCCTGCCGTTGACCTGTGCCATCGTCACGAGGTTGTGGTCGCCGAGCATGTCGCTCCAGAACAGCGTGATCCCGCCGCCGACATACGTGCCGAAGCGGTCGGCCGCGATCGCCAGGCTGGGTTGCGAAACGAAATCGAGCGACAGCTTGGGATGATACGCCTTGACCGCGCTGCTGAGCGCGACGGCCGATGCCGGCGGCAGGGGCTCGGGATTCTTGATCAGTGCCGTGATCGCGGTCCCGATCTCAGCGCGTTCGAGGGGCGGCAGCGCGGCCGCCGCCGGGGGCAGCGGCGTGATCGGTCCACCCTGGAGCGCGCGCAGATCCTCAATCGCCTGAATCGCGTAGCCGCCGCCGGTGTAGACCGTGAACACCGCGCGGGGCGCCTTTTGCGCGACACTGAGCGCGGGACTCAGCGCGGTGATTCCGCTGACTCCGCTGAACACATTCGTCACCTGCGCAATGTCGCCGCCGTCGAGAGACAGGCGAAACATGTTCGTGATGCCGCCGGGATCTCCCAGGAAATAGATGCTCTTCCCGTCGGGACTCCACTGCGGATTGATGTGCTTGGCGTGGGGAAGATGCGGGAGCTGACGGATGTGCCCGCCGCTCCGCGCGTCGATCACGGCCAGCTGGTAATCGCCGTAGGACAGGTTGTCCAGCGACGTCGTGAAGCGATCGGTCACGAACGCGATCAGCGAGCCATCGGGGGACCACGCCGGCTGCAGGTCGGCGTAGGGATCATCCGTCAGACGACGCAGCTGGCCGCTGTCGAGATCGTACACAAACAGATCGGTGAGCCCGCCGACCTGCGAGCTGAACGCAATCTGCTTGCCGTCGGGCGACCACGTCGGATTGAAGATTTCGCCGAGTGCGGGGAACGTGATCTCCTTCAGCAGGTCGCCGTTGCTCCCCTTGACGATGCGGAGCGCCGGCCGTCCCGTGACCACCGCGCCGAACACGAAGCGGCTGCCGTCGGCATCCCAGGCGCCGGCCGAGTTGATGAACTGCAGGCTCTCGAGATGTGGATCGCGGAGCGAGGACACGAGCTTGCGGATCGTGTGCCCGTCGTCTGCGCTGGCGAGATACAGGTCGATCGAGAAGAGTCCGACGTCGGAGAGGTACACCATGCGCGTGCCATCGGGGCTCAAAGACGGCGCGAGGTTGAATTGCTGTTCCTTTCCGGGGCTCACGAGCGCACGCGCGCCGGCGGTCGCCGCCGGCGTCAGTCGCGCCTGATCCCGCTGGGCGCGGTCGGCGGGCAACGTGATGCCCGTCGCCACGGCGACCGGCTGCGCCGCATCGGTGAGCGCGCGATGCCAATCGGCGATGAGACTGTCGGCCGGCCGGTGGGTCATCTGTTCCAGCGCGGCCTGCACGTTGCCGCTCCGGCCGGCGGCGCGCAGCAGCGCCCCGACGATGTCGTCGCCGTATGTGCCGCCGAGGTAGGCCCAGAACGACTGACCCCAGCGGTACGGGAAGTACCTCGGATTCTCGAGATCTCTGAAACTCGGAAGCTCGCCGCGGCGAACCGCGTCGCGCATCCACATCGTCGTGTTCGGATCCACGTTCCCGAGCGACCCGTACTCGGCCATTCCTTCGATAAACCAGAGGGGAAACCGGTTGAAGGCTGTGGCCACGTTACCGCGACCGAAACCGGTGATGTCGTACTGAAACGCGTGTGTCAATTCGTGGCCGATCACATGATCGGTTTCCGCCAGTGACGCACCCATCGGCAGCAGGATGCGTCGCTTGAGACTCTCGGTGATGCCTTCGCTCCCCTCCACCGGAAGGACGTTCGTCTGATTGTAATCGGGATGGTCCGAGTAGAGGATCAAGGGCTGTCGGCCGCTCAGCTGGTGGCGTAGCACCGTCGAGATCCTGGTGTACCAACGCTCGGCCATCCGGCCTGCGTGGGTAGCGGCCTCCGCTTCCTTATCATAGAAGTAGATGTCGAAGTGCTGGGTTTTCAGGACCTTGAAGTTGAAGGTCTGATACTGGACGGAGTTGCGGCCGAACTGTTGGGCCTGCGCACCAGACGCGAGCAGAATCAGCGCGCCCATCAGCAGCGTGACGCGAGCAGTGGTGTTCATTCCTAGGATTACCCCCCTACTCCGGGTTCGGCACGGTGTGTCGACGTAAAGTTCTCTCTTCAACGTACATCTGCCAACGGGAGTTCACACGCCCAGACGGAGATCGAGTGCCGGGCTGACGTAGTCTTTACATCACGTCGGGAGCGGTCAGGGTACGTCCGAGTATCATACGAGAATCCGGGGCGGCGTCCCAACAGACGTACGACCCATGGCAATGTTAATGACCCCCTGACGGTTCAAGTTGCACGCCCCGCTTTCGGCGTGAATGTTTGATGCGCATGAGCACGCCATTTGCCGCGCCCGCGCCGTCCGCACCGGTGGCCGCGACGGCCCGCGTCGCATCGATCGACCTGGTTCGCGGTGCGGTCATGGTCCTGATGGCGATCGACCACGTCCGCGTCTACTCCGGACTCCCCGCCGGGGGACCCACGGCGGGGATTTTCTTTACGCGCTGGGTAACGCACTTCGTCGCCCCCGCCTTCATCTTTCTCGCGGGCACGAGCGCGTTCTTGTATGGCCGGAAGCACAACGATCTGTCCCGCTTCCTGCTCATCCGCGGTGCGTGGCTCGTGCTGCTCGAGCTGACGGTAATTCGGGTCGGGTGGACATTCAATTTCGACTTCGCGAATTACCTGCTGGCGGGCGTCATCTGGGTGATCGGCTGGTGCATGATCCTGATGGCGGCGTTGGTGCGGCTGCGGCCCCGGACCGTCGGCATGCTCGGCGTCGCGATCATCGCGCTGCACAACGCGGTCCTGCCCTGGCTCATCAATCACGTCCCGCTGGGCGAACTTTGGAAGATTCTGTACACGGGCTTCTTCAACGGACCGGTGAACGGAACGCCGTTGATCGTGCTGTACTCGATCATTCCATGGATCGGGGTGATCGCGGCGGGCTATTGGTTCGGCACGGTCCTGACTGCGGAACCGGCGCGACGCAATCGGATCTGCCTGCGCCTTGGCCTCGGTGCCACCGCGCTGTTCCTGGTGTTGCGGGGGCTTAACCTGTACGGCGATCCGCGGCCGTGGAGTGCGACGCCGCCGATGCCGGCGCTTCTGTCATTCCTCAACACCAGCAAGTACCCGGCGTCGCTGAACTTTCTGCTCATGACGCTCGGCCCGACGATCGCGCCGATCCCGCTGGTGGAGCGCGCGCGCGGGCGCGTGGCGCAGTGGCTCACGGTCTTCGGCCGTGTGCCGTTCTTCTATTACGTGCTGCACATCCCGCTCATCCACGCGCTGGCGCTGGTTGTCTCGGTGATCAGGACGGGCAGCCTGGATCCATGGCTGTTCACCAACCACCCGATGGCCAATCCACCGGCTCCTGAAGGCTACACCTGGAGTCTCGGGCTCCTGTATCTCGTCTGGGCGATCGCGGTCGTGATGCTCTACTTCCCCTGCCGGTGGTACGCCGACCTCAAGGCGCGACGCAGCGACTGGTGGCTGAAGTACCTCTAGAACGCGCCGCCGCCGCCCCCTCCACCGCCGCCGCCGGAACTGCCCCCGCCAAATCCTGAGCCGCTCGAGCTGCGGGGGGACGACGACATCGTCGCGCTCGCGGCAGTCGACAGTTGTGACATGCTGCCCGAGAAATGAGTGACGTTGAAATTCATCACGCTGGGCCCGACGTACCACTGCGGCGCCTGGGTGTAAATCCCCTCGAACGCGCGGGCGAATTGCTGCTCGACGCCAAATGCCATGGCGTAGGGCAAGTACTTGTCGAACAGCTCCGGATGGCCGATGATGACGCGTTTCAGATGGTCGGATTCGACCCGGCGCAGGAACTCCTCGAAGCCCAGCACCTGCTCGAGCGCCCGCGTGCCGGCTTCGGTCCGGGCCGGCATGATCTGCGCGAAGATCGCGGTGATGATTGCTGAGACGACCGCGGCGATTACGAACGGCACCGGTGTCAGCAGCGTCAGCTTCGAGAGATACGTCCCGCCCACGCCGATCAGCAGTACCACTGCGACCGTAATCCCCATCCATTTCTGCTTCACCTTGTCGGGCCGGTCCCGGTAGAAGCCGCTCGCTGTCAGTTTGTCGAAGATCGCGTCGCGGATCGGCGGGAGCTCCTTGTAGAACTCATCTTTCAGCTCCGACAGTTTGACGCTCTCGCCTCGACCGTCGAACACGCCCCCAAAGACGCGCGCCTCGTGGGGTGCGAGGGTCTCGCCGCCCTGCGTGAGCCGATGCAGGGAGTAGTCCACCCCGCCGCCGAATAGTCCGAGCACCTTGGGGTTCTGGTGCTCTTCGATGCGCAGCTGGCCGCGGACCGCGAGATCCACGAGCGTGGCGGTGATGTCCCGCATGTCGGCGCTGTTGTCGAGCAGGGTTCCCGCTTCCGAGGGCGTCATCTTGGGCGGCGGCTCGTATTGGACCGCGATCGGCCGGCGGCGCGGGTCGCGGCCGTGCCGCGACCAGCTGTAGAACGCGAACAGGAAAACGAAGACTGGAATGACGAGCGGCCAGTTGCTGCTCACGGTCGCGATCGCCCGTTCGGCGGCGGTGGGTGCCGTGACGACGCCCTTGTCCCATCCCACGACCGCCGTCACGCCTTCATGGAAGCCCAGCGGGTGGCGCATCGCGATGCGGACGAGATTGTCGCTGATCTGGACACTGGCCTCCTGCGCGGTGGCGCCATACACGCCGTTGAAGGCGATCGCCCGCAGGCCCGTCGTGCTGGGCGGCAGCTCGATCTCCGCCGTCGCCGCCTGGATCGGCACGTCCCATTCGTCCCCGGTGACGTTCCAGTACAGCTCGTCGTGCTCGTCGAAAAAGCGGAGCCCGTTGGTCGCGTGGTAGCGGAGCACGAGCGTGCGCGTCGCATTCACGGCGCCGGGGATCCAAACCTTGTACTTGACGCTCGCCCCTTGGCGGCTGGTCTCGGTGCGCAAGTCCTGACCGGCGTCGTCGCGCGCGCTCTGGAGTTAGATGCCGAGCGTCCCGTTCAGTCCCTGGGCGTTGCGGTTCTTGCTGGGGATCGTGCGAAAGATTCCGTTGTACGCGCCGGCGAACCGGGCCGTGATGGTCTCGGGGACGTCGATGCTCGCGTCGCGATTTACGCGAATCTGCGCGTCGAACCGCTCGATGGAATACGAGCGTTGCCCGCCGAGCGACGCGGTCCCCGCCAGCGTGAGCAACAACAGCACCAGCGGGACCCTCGGGACGGCACGCTCCGACGGATCATCGAGACCAAAGAACTCCCGCGGCTGGAGCCGCATCATCCCCGCGATGATCCCGGACGGGACCTGCGCGATCGCGGTGTTGAAGTCGCGAACGACGGCGTTGTAATAGCGCCGCGCGTTTTGCAGATGGTCCTCGACTTCGGTCAACGAGGTCTGCAACCCCGCGAAACTGGCCGCCGCCTTGAGCTCCGGATATGCCTCGGCAACGGCAAGGACGCGCTGCAGGGCGTTCCCGAGCGGCTCTTCCTCTCGGGCGCGGGTCGCCGGTCCCGCCTGAGCGGCCTGCAGGGCCCGCCCGCGCGCCGCGACGACTGCCTCGAGAGTGCTTCGCTCGTAGCCGGCGTGGCCTTGCACCACGGCCACGATGTTGGGAATCAAGTCGTGCCGGCGCCTCAGCTGTACATCGATATCGGCCCACGCGTTATCGCCCAGCTGCCGGAGGCGCGTCAGGCGATTGAACGTGAAGACGATCCATCCGACGACGAGTAGTCCAATGACGGCGCCGAGAGTCATCGCCCTACGCTAGCTCGTCAAAGGAGCGAATGCGAGGATGGTCCGCGCGGGCCTCTTGCGGTGGTGGTGTGCCACGAACGCACAATGCGGTCCGCATGCCCGCCGCCCGCGCCGCGTCGAGCTCGGCGCTTGCGTCCGAGATGAAGAGCACGGCACTCGGGGGGCGACGGAGCGCGGCGGCGATCTGCCGGTAACTGTCCGCCTCGCGCTTGGGGCCGGTCGTCGTGTCGAAATAACCGGATAGAAATGACGAGAGGTCGCCGGCCGTGGTGTTGGCGAAGAGATTCCGCTGCGCTTGCACGCTGCCCGAGGAGAAGATCGCGATCGTGGTCCCCGCCGCGTACCAGCGCTCGAGCGCCGGGCGCACATCGGGATAGATTTCCCCTTTGCCGCGCAGCTCGCCCGCGCGGTACCCGTCTGCCCAGATCCGGCCCTGCAGCGCCTTCAGCCCCGTCGATTTGCGGTCGCGATCCATCAACCAGCAGACGTAGGCTTCCGGATTCCATGGAGGAAGATCGGCAGCGCGCGGCGATTCGGCGGCGTATTCGCGGTGGAGCAGCGCCACGTCGGCGCGAACCGCGGGATCTTCGGCGTGTTGCTGCAGATAGTCGTGTACGCGCGCGCGGGCGTAGGGAAACAACACCTGCTGAACGAACTCGATCGGCGTGGTGGTGCCTTCGATGTCCAGCAGGATCGCGCGAATATCGTTCAGCGCGAGGGCGCTCCGCTCAACGGGATATACGTCGGTCCCAGGCACAGCGGCTGGAAGCCCTTATCCGTCCCGCTGTTGGTGTAGTGCGGCGTCCACCCGGATTTGTCCTGAAACAGACGAATCGCGCGAATGTCGCGGTCGCCGCACAGGTCGAACCAGTGCCAGGTGCCACGCGGCACGCGAATCAGGTCGCCGGCTTCGACCTCGATCGCGATGACCGGTCCCCCGCCGTCGCGGGGATGGATGTGAAACAGGCCGCGGCCCCGGACGATGAACCGCACCTCGTCCTCGTCGTGCCAGTGCTCGGTGCTGAACTTCGCGAGCATCGTTTCGAGGTTGGGCGTCGCGGGCGTGACGTCGATGACGTCGGCGGTGACGTAGCCGCCCCGCGCTTTCAGCTGCTCGATCTCCGGTGCGTACGCCGCGAGGACCGCTTCGGGCGGAGCGTTCGCGGCCGCGCGTTGGGACAGCGGCCAGCGCTCGTAGTCGATGCCGAGCGTGCCGAGGTACTGCGTGACCTCGGCCTGGTCGGTCAGGGTGCGCTGCTCCGCGGGAATTCTCACGGTTGCCATCCCATACCTCGCTTTCGTCCCATCACTTCGAACAAGAACTCGAGGATCTCGATTTGTCGCTTGGCCTCCGCGAGATCGTTGCCCCACGTGTAGAGACCATGGCCACGAATCAAGAATCCATGCGCCTCGGGGTGGTCGCGCAACGTCTGCTCGACGCGCGGCACGGCGGCTGGCCAGTTCTGCGTGTTCTCGATGATCGGCAGTCGCTCGCGGTGCGCGTGAGTACGGACGCCTTCGAGACCTTTCAACATCTCATAACCCTCGATCGTCAGGCGGCCATCCGCATTGGCGTCCGACAGAATCGTGCTCCAAACGGAGTGCGTATGCAACACCGCGCCCGCACCCCGAGATCTTACGATTGCCAGATGCAACGCCGCTTCGGCCGACGGCGTGCCCGAGCCCTGAAGCACACGCCCGTGCTCGTCGATTGCGACGATGTGGCGCGGCTCGAGCAGTCCCTTGTCCACGCCGCTCGATGTGATCGCCAGCGTGAGTGGGTCGCTGCGCACGACGGCGCTGAAGTTGCCGCTCGTCCCAAGCGCCCAGCCACGCTCGTAGCAATGACGGCCGACGTCGGCGAGCTGGCCAGCGAGAGCCTCAAAGGTGGAGATCAACGGAACCAATCTCCAATGCCCCGCTGCCCAGCCGTGCCGGCCAACGCGGTGTGATCGAGACGCCCTGGACCGTCTCTTCGAAACCCCGCTCGCTGCGAGCGACCGTCGTGATCTTGGACCGCCACACGTGGGTGTCAGGCCGAAGGCGCAGCGGCACTTCGCGAGCGAGCGACAGCTCGGGAGCGAACACCGCGTTCGCCGCTGCCGCTCCCTTGTTCCACGTGTAGGCGACGTCGAGACAACCCTTCGCGTCGAATCTCAGTCGCTTTTCGAGATCGTTGCCCTGCAGCACCACGGTCACGGACTCGTGGTCCAGTGTGACGCGAGCGCTCATCGGGACGGCCGCCCAGGACTGGATGGCCTGGTAGCGGGCGTTCGCGTAATCGTCCGCCGACAAGTCCGCGCCGAGCAGCCGGTCGACGAGGATCGCGCGCGGCTCCGCGTCTACCGGCGGCTGCGCCGTGAGTCGGGAGGCACGCTCGATGTCGTGAATGCTGGCGGTGCCGCCGCCTTTTCCCTCGCCGTGGCCCTCCGGCGCTTGCTTCGGAATCTCGTGATACGACTCGCGCCGCCGAGTCAGGACGTCGGCCAAATTGGTGAGGTCGGTGAAACGGGTGAACGCTTCGATCGCGCCGCCGCGCTGCGGGCTGATCACGGCGGAGAATTGCGCCGAGTGGATCCAGAGCTCCGGATGGCCGTCGTAATCGAGATCCAGCTCCTGGTAGGCGAGCGACTCTCCCTGACGGAGCACACGCTCCGCGATCGCAAGCTGGCGCCAGATGGCGTGGCGCAAATGCGGGAGATAGAGCCCGCCAAAGACACCGTGCCAGTAGGCGTCGTTGCACTGCGCGCGGCCAATCGCCCGTCGTGCGTCCCGCGGATCGCCACGCGTGCGTGATAGTGTCGAGAGCGCGAGCATCGTCTTGTGCATGCGGTTCGACTCGGGGTACTTCACCAGGAAGTGGTGCCAGTGTCCCCCCCGGACGAACGATGCCGACGCCTCCAAATCCTTGGGGCCGAGCTCCTCCTCCAGCTTCGTCAGATCCTGCTGGGACTTGGGCGGGAGCGCCCACTTCTCCATTTCACGGTATGACGCCGTGCCAAGGTAGGCGAGTCCACCCGACGCGACCTCCCGGAACGCCTCCTGTCCGGTGCAGAGCTTGATCTCTCCGGCGGAGGTCAGCTTGTCCATCGTCTGCAGGAACGTGTCCAGCCAGCCGGAACCGTAGACCCAGTCCTTCGTGCCGGGCCAGCCGCCAAACTTCTCGCCGTCGTCGGCCAAGATCGCCAGGCCGTGCCCCGCGGCGCGGAGTTGTCGCAGATAGTCCGCGGTCTCCGCGGGCGGGCGGAACGGAATCAGATAGCGGAGCCGCTCGTCGATGGCGAGCAGACCGACGCGGCGGCCGTCCGACTCTGTGTGATGCGGGCGGTGCAGCGCGTCGTGCTGGAAGCCGCTGACAAGAAAGTGGCGGTCATCCACGAGCGCATATTCGACGCCCGCGTCCGCAAGATCGGCGGCCAGCTCCGGTTGCCACACTCGCTCCGTCAGCCACAACCCGCTCGCCTGCACTCCGAAGCGCCGCTTCAGAAACGCCCGCATGCGGCCGATCTGCTCGAGCCGATCGGGGCGGGGGAGAGAGGCGAGAATCGGCTCGTCGAATCCCGCCAGCAGCAGCTCCAGACGGTCGTCGGCCGCGAGCCGGCCGATCATGTCGAGCCACGCCGTGTCGTGCTCTTCCAACCACTCGAGCAGCGGACCGGAGACGTGCAGCGTCAGCGGGAAAAAGCCGGCCGCGGTCGTCCGCTCGATGATCGGCCGGTAGACGTCGCGCACGTGATCGGCCATGACGTGGTCGAAATTACCCACCGGCTGATGCAGGTGCAGACCAAAGACGAACCGCAGCGGAGGCGTCAAGAGGGAGTTGGTTGCAGCGTCTGGCGGAATACGTCGACGTTCTTGTCATCGCCCAGCTTCTGAACGAACCCGGCCTCGAGACGGCTCCCGTCGGTCCCGGCGAGTGTGATGGCGTGCGCGGCGTAGCGCAGCACTTGTCGCGCCTCGATCCCCCCGATCTCGTCGAAGAACCAGCCGCACGACGACATCGAGCGCAGCACATCGCGCTCCATCTCAACGAGCCGCGCTGCATCCTCGTCGCCGCCGACCGGCCCGATGGCGCCGGCGGCATCGCGAAACGCCCACGGCCCCCCCGGGAGATCCCGTCCCTCGCGCTCGTAGATCGCGTGAACTTCCGCGGCGAGCCAATCGATGGCCGCGCGGAGCGGCGCGCGCCACTCCTGATGCGGCGGGAGATCCTGGTTGATCCGGTCGCCGCAATTCGAGCGCCAGCGCTCGACCCCGTGCGCACAGCTCCACGAGGTCCGCTCGACCAGTTTGACCGTTTCGATCGGTGGGTGCGCGGCGAGCGCGGCCGCGAAGTTGGTCAGCTCGAGCTTGTCGGACCGCTGCAGGCGGGAGAGGACCGTGGCGAGCGCTCTGTCGCCGCCCTTGTGATGGTGACCCCAAGTCTCGCCGTCTACCGCGATGCTCGCGATCGCACCCGGCGGCGTGCCGCTCAGCGCCTCCGTCCAGCGATTGGCATCCGTCGCCAGACCGCCGAAGGCGATGTCGTGCGCCATGGCGCCGTTGTAGATGAACACCGCAATCGATCGGCCGTCGTTCAGCTCGACCTTCGCGGGCAGCCCGCGCTCCGGCACCTTCGAGACCTGATGCGGCGCGAGGATCGTGAACGCGATTCCGGCGGCGGCCAGGACGTCGAGGCTCTCGCGATCGACGGCCGTCTCCGGCAACCACATCCCGACCGGATCGCGGCCGAACCGCTTCTTGAAATCGGCGATCCCCCAGCGGACCTCGGTGGCTTTGTCGCGGCGGGTGGCGAGCGGCATGATGAGATGGTGAAACGGCATCGCCCGAGCGCTGCCCTGACCGAAGTGCTGCACGCTGGCGTGATCGGCCCGAATGACGACGTCGTGGATCTCCGGGGCTTCGCGCTCCATCCAGTCGAGCAGCGTCGCCCCGAAGTCGAAACTCAGGTATTCGTACACGGAGACTTGGGACTTCTTGCCGGTGTCGTCGATCGCCACGGAGACCAGCGGCAAGTAGCTCTCTCGGGTCACCCGGGCATTCCAATCATGGTCGGGCGCCGCCGACGGCTCGGCGTCCACCTGGCCCGTCCACGGATTCTCGCGTGGAGGCTGGTAGAAATGCCCGTGGATGATGACAGCAGGCTTCACTTGAGAACGTCGGCGACGCTGCGCAGGACGTCGGGGAACAGACTGTCCTGCGCTCCCAGCGCTTCGACGCGATGCATCGTCGCATCGTCGATCTTGCCGTTGGCGAGCGCGCGCACCAGGTCTTCCGCTTGCCCGCAATGTTCATCGAACCGCTGGTTGGCGTAATCGGCCGCTTCACCCGTGGAGATGATGAATTGCCAGTCCGATGCCTGCGCAAGCAGCATCGCCCGCGTGGCCTGGGCCAGCACGGCGCGCGGCTTGGGGCCGCCGCTGAGGGCTTTGGGCGCGACCGCCCAGTACGCTTGCTCGAGCGCCCAGAGCCGCTGCCACGTCCAGCTCGTCTGGTCGTTCAGCCACATGGAGAAGTCGCCGTTTTTGCCCCACGAGCCTTCGGTGAGCTGGATCGTCGGGCTCGCCTTGGCACTGGCCGCGACGTGTTGCTTCGCGGTAACGGGGCGCACGCCGTCGCGGGAGAGCGTTCGATACAACTGCGCCAGGAAATCGACGCCCTCGTACCACCAATGACCAAACAGCTCCGCGTCGAATGGGGCAGTGACGACGGGTAGCGGTCCGCCGCGGGCGGCCTGCGCTAGGCGCGCGGCAGTCTCGTGCAGAACGCTCGCGAAATGCTCCGCGTGGTTCCGCGCGGAGGTGCTCGCCGCGCCGGGGTCGTAGCGTTGCTTGCCACCCAGGTCCACGCCGCCGCCTGTCACGCGCCACAGCCGCAGGCCGTCGGGCCAGCGAATCTTGTGGAACTCGAGATACCACTCATCGCCCGGATATCCCTGCGCGCGCGACCAGACCTGCGCCGACGCCTTCGGGTCGCGTACCAGGGCGAACAGATCATGCGCCCGGCGCTTGGACGACGCGACACGGTAGGCGACGTACGGCGTCCGCTCTCCGGAAACCGGGACCTCCTCGACTTCCGGATATCCCAGCGCCGCGCCGCCACGGACCAGATGGGTGTCGACGAAGAAGTAGCGATAGCCGGCGGCGGCCAGATGCTCGTCGGTTCCCGCGCGATAGGTTTGCCGCAATCCCGGCCCGGCTCCCGGCGGGCCCCACGGACCGCCTGGTCGATACGCGCACTCCGGAAGCCAGCAGCCGGTCGCCGTGCGGCCGAACAGCCGCCTGTGCTCGGCGACGCCGACGGCGAGCTGTAGTCGAATGCTTTCGTCGCGCGCCAGCAGCGGCAGAAAGCCGTGGGTCGCGGCGGACGAAATCAATTCGATGCGCCCGCGATCCTCGAACCCGCGCAGCGCGCTGATGAGGTCTCCGTCCAGCGAGCGGAACAGCTCGAGCAAACGGGTCAGCCGTTCCTGCCAGTACTTCGCGATCGGTACGAGCTGTGAGTCTCCCGCCGCAGACAAATGAGCGGGCGCCCCGGCCGCGCCCTCGAGCCGGCGCTCCATGTACGCCTCGAACTCACTCACGAACGATGGATGCGCGAGCTGATTGGCGAGGACGGGCGTGATGCCGAGCGTGACGGGAGATGCGACGCGCTCTGTCTCGAGCGCTTGCAGCGCTTCGATCAGCGGCAAGTAGCTATCGAACGCCGCCTCGCACAGCCACACGCTGCCGTGGGGCCAGCGGCCGTGATGCAAGACGTACGGCAGATGACCGTGGAGAGTCAGCACGAAATCCATGGACGGCCTAGCGACGGGCGTTGACGCCTCGTCCCTTGCTGGTCGCGGACCGCTTCCGGGGCGCGCGCCCGCCCTTGTCGGTCGCGGACGTGTCGGGAATGGCGCGAGCAGCGGCGGCGCGGCGATACACCACCGCGTACGCTTCCGCCGGTTGCCGCCAGGAGAAGTCCTTCCGCATCGCGCCGCGGGACAGCTCCGCGAACCACGGGCGATCCTGATACAGCGTCACGGCGCGCTGCACGGCGTGGTCGAACGCTTCGGGACTATAGGCGTCGTACAGAATTCCGGTGACGCCGTCGTCGATCGTGTCGGCGAGGCCACCGACGCGGCGCGCCACCGGCAGGGCGCCGTACAGCTGCGCGCGCATCTGCGTCAGCCCGCACGGCTCGTACAGCGACGGCATCATGAGGAAATCCGCCCCGGCGAGCAGGTGATGCTCCAGGGCATCGGTGAACGCCGTGTTTACGCCGACGCGCGTGGGGAAGCGGGCCGAGAGCTCGCGCAAGGCATTCTCGAACTGCGCCTCGCCGGCCCCGAGGAAAATGAATTGCGCGTCCAGCAGCCGCAGCGACTGCGACGCGACGATCTGATCGAGACCCTTTTGCGCGACCAGGCGCGCGCTCATCCCGAACAACGGCACATCGGCGCGCCGGGGCAGGCCCCAGGCATCCTGCAGCGTTGCCTTGCACCGCGCCTTCCCCGACATATCGTCGGCCGTGAAGCGCGCCGGGATGTCGCGATCGGTCGCCGGGTTCCATTTCGCGATGTCGATTCCGTTGCGAATGCCGACCAGCCGATCACCGAGCTGCCGGAAGCTGTGCTGCAAGCCAAATCCGCCGACGTCGGTCAACAACTCGAACGCGTGCGTCGGGCTGACCGTCGTCACCATGTCCGCGTGGTGCAGCCCGCCCTTCAGATAGTTGAGCCGGCCGTACCACTCCATGTAGTCGGGCGACCACAGATCGTCGGGGAGACCAATCTGCTTGAGCACGTCATAGGGATAGACGCCCTGGAATCCGCCGTTATGCACCGTCAGCACGCAGGGCAGGCGTTGCAGGTCGGGCTCATCGCGATAGACACGGCGCAAGAAGACCGGTACCAGGGAAGCGTGCCAGTCGTGCGCGTGCAGGATCAGATTGCCCTCGCCGATCCGCCGCGCGATTTCGATCGCCGCCGAGGCGAACAGCGCGAAGCGCTGCGGGTTGTCCGAATAGTCGCCGCTCGCGTCGCCGTAAATCCCGGGCCGGTCGAACGATGGGTTGTGCTCGAGAAACATCGTCTTCGGATAGTTGTCACCGACCTGGTGCCAGCAGCGAACCTGCTCACTTCGCCCACCGGCTTCGACGGTGAACGGATCGGTCAGCGGCTCGATTTTCCCGGCGTGCGCGCGTGCCTCACGGTACAGCGGCAGGACGACGTGGCTCTCCGTCCCGCTCGCCGCCTGGTAATCGGCGAGGTCGGCGACCGCTTGGCCCAGTCCGCCCGTGCGGGCGTACGGCCATAACTCGGCGGTAAGGTGGAGCACCCGGGTCTTCAACGAACCCCCGTCGCTACGATGGTGGATCGCCGGGGATCGTTTCTCCGGCGGCAGCGGGAACGTAATACTGAGTGACGTACGTCTGGAGCATCCGTCGCGTAGTGAAGCGTTCAACCGCGACCGTCAGCGCCCCTTTCATCATATGTACCCAGTCAGGCGAGGGCTGGCCAGGGAGTCGATCGTAATACATCGGCACTATTTTGTCTTCGAGCAGACCAAAGAGCTGGTCCATGTCCTGCTGGTCGGTGTCACCGTCCCCCGACGCCAGCGGTATCGCCCATCCGTTCTCCCCCGTGTATCCCTCGGCCCACCAGCCATCCAGCGTTCCCAGCTGCGGCACACCGTTCAGCGCCGCCTTCATCCCGCTCGTGCCGCAGGCCTCGAGTGGCACGCGCGGCAGATTCAACCAGAGATCGACGCCGGCGACCAGGCGGTGCGCCAGGTGGAGCTCGTAATCCTCCAGGAACGCGATCCTGCCCTCAAAGCTGGGATCCTGCGCGGCGATGAACACCTGCTGGAGCACGCGCTTGCCGGGGTCGTCGGCTGGGTGCGCCTTGCCGGAGAAGATGATCTGGACGGGACAGCGCGGGTCGGTCAACAGGCGCCGCAGCCGTTCCCGATCGCGGAAGAGCAGGTCGGCGCGCTTGTAGGTCGCGAATCGCCGGGCGAAGCCGATCGTGAAGACAGCGGGGGAAAGGAGCGCGCCGGCTCCGGCCAGTTTCGCCGCATCCTTCCATTTGTCCCGCCAACGATGGCGGGCCTCTTCACGGATGTAGTGGAAGAGCAGGTGGCGGAGGCTGTCGTGCGCGGCCCACAGGCGGTCATCATCGATCTCGCCCACCGCGGCGGCGACCGCCGCGGGTTCAGCCTCCAGCTCCCAATCTGACCCCAAGGACTTGGCCACCAGATCCCGAATCGGCCGCGCCATCCACGTGCTGAGGTGCACACCGTTCGTCACGTGGTCGATGGGGACGCTCGCGGCAGCCTTGTTGCCCCACATCCATCGCCAGATGCGCCGCGATTCCTCTTGGTGTCGCGCCGACACAGCATTGACGCGACCGGCGAGCCGCAGTGATAGCACGGTCATCTCGTAGCGCCGGTCGTCCGCGCCCGGCTTTCCGAGCGCCATGAATTGGTCGCGCGTGATCCCCATCGTGTTCCAGAACGGCCCGGTCACTTGCTCGACCTGTTCGGTGGTGAAGACGTCGTGCCCGGCGGCAACTGGTGTATGCGTGGTAAAGACGCTCGTCGCGCGGATCTGCGCTTCCGACGTTGCGGGCGTTAGTCCCTTGCCGCTGAGCTCCCGCATGCGCTCGATGAACATGAAGGCCGCGTGCCCCTCGTTCGCATGCCAGACCTCCGGCTGAATACCGAGGGCACGCAGAAGACGGACGCCGCCGACGCCCAGCACCCACTCCTGCCGCAGGCGCCATTCCGGAGCGCCGGTATACAGCCGCGCGGTCAACTGACGGTCGTCTGCGGCGTTGGAGGGGAGGTCGGTATCAAGCAGGTAGACAGGAATTCGGCCTACCATGACACGCCACGCGCCGACTTGGACCTCGCGGCCGGAGATGGTCAGCGCGATGAGACACGGCTTGCCGTCCGCGCCGTTTGCCCGAACGACGGGGTTCACGGTGGGATCGACCGGATCGTCGGAATCGCGCTGCCATCCGTCGAGGCCGATCAGCTGATCGAAATAGCCGCCGTGGTAGTAGAGGCCGACGCCAATCAATGGGACGCCGAGATCCGAGGCTTCCTTGCAGTGATCTCCGGCAAGCACGCCGAGGCCCCCGGAATAGATCGGGAGCGAGCGGTGCAGGGCGAATTCCGCGGAAAAGTAGGCGATCGGCCGATTCAGGAGCTCGGGATAACGGCCTGCAAACCAGGTCCCGTTCTTTTGCGTGAGCAGCTCGAACCGCCGCACAACGCGATCGTAGCGTTCGAGGGATATCGGGTCCTGCGCGCTTTCCTCGAGACGCTCGGGCGCGACCTGCCGCAGAAATTGCACGGCGTTGTGGCGTGTGCCTTCCCACAAGCGGCGGTCGATCCGGTGGAACAGCTCACGCGCATCAAGCTGCCAGCTCCACCACAGATTCTGGCTGATGTCGGACAGCATCCGGATGCGTTCCGGGAGGTGATTCTGCAAAGCAGGGGACGTGGGGGCCGCGGGAGCGGCCGGCGGAGACGGCTCGGATGTTGGCATCGGGTGAGATATCTAATGAAAGTGATTGTAAGGCTCCAGTCAGAGCCGCAACCTTTTTGTTTCACGGGGCGTCCAAGCTGGTATCCTAGCCCACGTGACCGCCATGCCGAGACTTACCGTCCTTCTCGCTGTGCTGTGTGCTCCTTCCTTAATGGCCCAAAACATCCATCCCGTGACCCCACCCGAGGTCCGGGCGGTGCCGCTTCAGGGGGCGTTCAAGCTGGACGGCCGGTTGGACGATCCGGTCTGGCAGGTCGCGCCCGCCGCCACGGGCCTGCGCCAGAGCCAGCCGCACTCAGGCGAGCCGGCCACGCAACGGACCGAGGTCCGCTTCGCGTATGACGACGCGGCGATCTACGTGGGGGCGCGGATGTTCGACGACTCGGGCGGGCGCGGCGTGCGCACGCGACTGGTCCGGCGCGACGCGGACATGAACTCCGATTACCTCGAAGTAATTTTTGATACCTATCACGACCACATCGGCCGTCTGTTCTTCCAGGTGAATCCGTCGGGTGTGAAGTACGATGCCAACGGTCTCGGGGGCGGCGGCGATCCATCGTGGGATCCGGTCTGGGAGGTGCAGACCACCATCGACTCGCTCGGCTGGACCGCGGAGATGCGCATTCCGTTTTCGCAACTGCGGTATCCCGAGACGTCCGAGGAACAGACCTGGGGCCTGCAGATCTGGCGTCAGGAGAACCGGCTGAACGAGCTGTCGCAGTGGTCGTGGTGGGGTCTCGAGGAGACGGGCGGTCCGCCGCGCTTCGGCCATCTGCATGGTCTCGTCATTCGCCACGCGCCCGGCCGCGCGGAGCTGATGCCATACGTGGTCGGCCGGTCTTCGAACATTCCTGGTGGCCGAACCGATCCCTTCTTCAATCCGCACGCGCTGGATGGCCGGGTCGGGGGCGACGCCACATTGCGCCTCACGTCCAACCTGACGCTCAATGCTACCGTCAACCCCGATTTCGGCCAAGTCGAGGTCGATCCGGCCGTGGTCAATCTTTCGGCCTTCGAAACGTTCTTCGATGAGAAGCGACCCTTCTTCGTGGAAGGTGCGGGTTACTTCGGCCTGGGTGGGGTCAGCTGCTTATTCTGCTCCAACGTGTCGAGCCTGTCGATGCATGCGACGCGGACAATCGGGCGGACGCCCCAGGTCACGCCCTACGGTAGCGGACGAGCGATCCCCGAGAAAGAGCCGGACCAGGCCGAG
>JACXTT010005714.1_pt1 | contig 17977 bp, 19 predicted proteins | sample 9270951 | NCBI WGS metagenome assembly JACXTT01 (sample SAMN15532306, study PRJNA645909) | rock metagenome | isolation source: weathered quartz diorite | place: Puerto Rico | collected 2017-06-21 | reverse complement strand
TGGCCTACGCCCAGAAGCTGCACGGTATCTGGCGCATCTTTGTGCTCACGCTCGCCACCCAGACGGTGGAGAACGTCTCGGACGAGGTCGGTCTTCCGGGCGGCTACAACGGTCTCTGGCCGGACTGGTCGCCGGACGGGACAACGATCGCGATCACCGCTCAGACCGCGGATCTGGAGAGCGTCGCCATTCTCAATCTCAGTACACGCGGCTGGCGCTGGCTCAACGCCAACATCCGGGTGGGCTGGCGGCCGCGCTGGTCGCCGGACGGGTCAAAGATCCTCTTTGCCGGCAACACCGACTTCGTCGGCATCGCCGTGATGATGGCAAGCCAGGACGGTACCGGCCTGACGCGACTGACAACCGATCCCGGTTGGCAATTTGAGCCGGTCTGGTCGCCCGAGGGCAGCCAGATCGCGTACATCCGTGGCGAAAGCACCAACGACATCTACGTCATGAGCGCCGACGGCACCGGCAGCCACGACATCACCAACACACCCAGCGCCGACGATACGCAGCCGGCCTGGTCGAGCGCCGGTATCGCGTTCCGTTCGACACGAAGCGGAATCGACGGCATCTACGTGATGGCGCCGGACGGCACCGGCGTACGGCGTCTCAGCGCGCCCGCGTCGTTCGACATCGATCCCTCGTGGTCGAAGAACGCGAGCCGAATCGTGTTCGGCAGCGGCCGCGACGCGACGAGCGCGATCGCCCTCACCAGCGCGCAGGGCAGCGGTAGTCGCACGATTACGCGCGGCCCGTGGTTCGACTCGCAGCCGGCCTGGTCACCAGACGGGAAACGGCTCGCCTTCGCCCGAAGTCCAGGTCGAGGTCGCAGCGACATCCTCGTGATGCGTGCCGACGGCCGGATGGTTCGCAATCTCACCCGTGGCCGCGGAATCAACTGGGCGCCCGCCTGGTCGCCAGACGGAAAACGCATCGCCTTCGTCCGCTTCGAAAGCTTTGGCGCGCAGATCTGGACAATGCGCGCCGACGGCAGCCAACCCCGTGCCGTCACCCAGACCGGGCGCTGGAACGACCATCCATCGTGGTCGCCGGACGGAGCCAAGCTCGTCTACTCGGCCGAACGAGCCGGCCAGACAAATCTCTACGTCACCGACCTGCGCACCGGTCGCGAACGACGACTCACAACCGATCCGAACCGCGACCAAGCCCCCGCCTGGTCACCCGACGGCCGCCGCATAGTCTTCGTCGCGCAGAGACTCGACGCAAACACGACCGATCTCTTCGTCGTTAACGCAGACGGCTCCGGCTTCCACCCGATCACACGAGACTACGACTCCAACCTAAGCCCGGCATGGTCACCCGACGCGACGAGCATCGTGTTCACCAAAGATGGCTTCTTCGGGCACGACACCGACATCTGGTCAGTCACAGCAAACGGCGGCGACGAGCACCAGGTAACCGCTCTCGACTGGCCCCAGACCGACCCGAGCTGGCAACCGATCCGATAGCCGCGTGACGGCACCAACGCGCCGCGACCCCGAAACCGATAACGGCGCGGGGAGATCCGCCGACACAGGTTGCGCTGACGCCCGGCCGGTGTCGCGGTAAACGGTGTACCGCTGAGTGTCCGGAAATCTGACTAGCGCGGCAGTGCTGCGAGCCGCACGAAGACGACGCGTCCCGGGTAGTGGGGGTCGGCGACGTTGAAGCAGTAGTAGAGGCCGCTCTCGGTTAGGGCAGCGTGCAGCGGGCGCTGGCCGTAATACCGGAGCTCGCGCGAGGTCCGAGCGTGTGTCTGGATGATCTTCTCGCGTCCGCCCGACAGGAGGTGGACGGTCGGGCCTGCTGTGTAGACAAGGAGCCGGTCGTTGGCGCCTTCCAGCTGTGCGCCGGCGGGGACGGGGCGTTCCCAGCGGAGTCTTCCTGTCGCCGTGTCGTAGTCGTCTAGCGTTGTGCGTCCGAGGGCGAGAAGGTCGCGGCCGATGAGCAGGAATGAGGGCTTGCCGTCGGCTCCGAAAGGCCTGACGCGGCGTCTGAGCGGAAAGACGCGAACGAGTGATCCGTCTGTTCTGAGGATGGCGATGCGTCCATCAGCGAGTTCAACCGCGAGGCGCCTGCCGTCGGCCGCGATAAGGTCGCCGGTGTCTGGGCGGGAGCGAAGGTTGAGGCTGTAGAGCCCGTCGATCCGCCACAGCGCGCGCCGTACGGTAGGTCGATGCCTTCACTCGTGAGCTGCCGAAGGCGAGCAGTCCCCTACCTCCGACGATGTTGTCGACGTACATGCCGAGGATGTCGCCATTGGCCGAGCGGGCAGGGCCAGCCTCGCTGGAGAAGACCTCGCGCGGAACCGCGGTACGCAGGTCGTAGACCCAGACCGCCTGTGCGATCTGATCGAAGTACTGCTGGTCGCAGTCGAGCGCGAGGCGGCTGCCGGTGAGGACGAGCTCGCTGATCCCGCCGCACTGCGACGCGATGAGCCGCGCCTGCTCGCCGTCGCCGGGCCGCCACAAGAGGATCGGCGGAGTCGGTTTGACGTCTCGCTCCATCTCGTAGGCGAGGGGAGCGATCGCGGCGTGGCCCACGTCAGCCGCGATGCCGTCGACGGCGAACGGCACGCGCAGCACGACCGTCTCGCCGTGGCGCGTCTCCTGCGAGCGCGGAGCTACGACGACGTGGACGGGACCGTTGGTCCAGACAGGCTCGCTGTTGTCGCCACCGGCCGGGTACGCGTGCGTGAGCTGATGCTGATGTGAACCGTCGAGACGCATCGTCCACACCTCGGAGGTCTCTCGCTCGGCACCTGCCCCGAGCGGCGTACGCACAAACAGCAGGCTCTTACCGTCGGGCGACCAGACCGCAGACCCGTCGCTGTACGGCGCTCTCGACGGCGTCAGCCTGTGCCGGTCGGTGCCGTCGGCGCGGACGGTGTAGAGCGCCGAGACATTCGACTGGCCGATCGTTGTGGCGTAGGCGATCGTGTGTCCGGTCGGCGACCAAGCGACCGTCCCGCCTCCAAGTCCACTCTGGAGAACGGTAACTCGGCGTGTGCGCACATCGATCACGATCAGATGCGACGACCTCTCGTCTTGGTGCGAGCCGATGACGGCGAGCTTGCCGTCGCGAGACCAGGAAACGTTGCTGTTAGACCCGTAACGGGCGAGCCGGATCAGCGTCGTACCGTCGGGGTGGACGGCGTAGAGCTTCCCGCGGCCCGTAGTCGATCTGGCGATCGAACGCGATCCACCTGCCATCGGGCGACCACGCTGTGTCGAACACCTGCGAGTCCAGAAGCAGCGTCCGTCGTCGGCCACCGTGTGCATCTGCAACAAAGAGGCCTTCGTCGTGGGGGCCGCTGAAGACGACCGACTCGCCGTCAGGCGACCATGCTGCCGACGACTCCTCACCCGCCCCGATCCGCCTCGAGACCCCGGTCGCAAGCGTTGCAACGGTGAGACCATCACGGGAGAGAAGAACCCTTCGGCCGTCGGGTGATACGAGCGACTCGCCGTATCCGAACCCTTGCCCGAAGGGATCCGCGGCGCCGGCCGCGAGCACTCGACGCTGGTTGCTTCCGTCAGGTCCCATCGAATACAGAGCCCAATCGCCATCCCGGTCGCTCAGAAACAGAATGTTCGACGGCCGCGAAGACATGTGGCCGCAACCCGCCGCGCCAAGCGCGAACAACACGACAACAAGCAACACGAGGCGGAAACGCACGCTAAACAAGGATCGGAAGGTCGCCCTCATGAGCACGAAACAGGTCGCCTCATGGCCATCCCTTCAAGGCTTTCCATTGCTTGCAGGGACTTTGCGCTCGTGCAGCAAGTAAATCGGCGTGCGAAGCGAGACCGTTTACTTGGCTGAGGTAGTAAGCCATCTGGTTTCGCATCCGTTGGGCTGCGGCTTGGGCGGACGAGATAGCCGGTCCAGCCTGGGCCATATCCGGAGGGCTGACTGTCCGGTAGGAGGGTAGGGCAGCGGAGTCGGTCTTGTATCGGCTGATGTCAGATCGAAGCTGGACGATGTCTTGGCTGACCGCAGCGAGATCGGCATTCAGGCTTTGCTCGTCACCAACGACAGTCTGCACGTCACCGTGCACGGTCTGTGCGTCACCAGCGACGGTGGTCGCGTCTCCGCAGACAAGATCAGGGGTGTCCGCGTTGACGGTGTTTGCGTCTTGCTGGGTCGTGGCGAGGTCAGCGGCCGCTGACTGAATATCGTTGGCTGTTGAAGGTAGATCCGACTGTGCGTTGGCGACGTCGCTGGGAAGGTTCTGAATATCTGACTGAACGGCGGAGGCGTCCGAGTCGATGCCCTGTTGCTGTTGGCTGAGTTGCTCCCCTTGGGCTTGTTGTTGTTGAGTCTGCTGCTGTGCCTGCTGGGCTGTTGCTTGAGCGTCGGCTTCGGCTTGCGTGTCCTCTGTCCATCCGTTCTCACCTGCAAATGCCGCGCAGATTGATTGCGCGAGTATCTGGGCGCCACCATCATCAATTTCCGCCGTGGCACCGGAGGTGTTTCGGAAGATGCAGGCCACGGTCGGCTGCTCGTTCGGCTGCCCGACCGGGGACCAGAACTCACAGTCGGCAGTTCGGCTGCCCCACCTCTAACCCGCTAGCGCGAAACGGGGCTAGGTGGGTGGGTGCGGGTTAATGCCCGTTCGTGTACATACCGTGATAGCGGAACGGCTTACGAGCTGACCGGGCGACTACTCTCCAAGAGTCGTTGCATCGGCGGCCGGGTCGAAAATATGAAGGTCGATCGTCTGTCCGTTCGCCAGCCGCAATACAAACTTGCTACCGATGCGCTTAACACGGAATTTGGGGTTGCCGCCTGAGTCGGCGCCTACGCGGTGGAGATGGGGGGTCTGGGAGAAGCTGCACGAATTGCTGCTTGCCGAGCTGCACGCTGCTGACCAGCTCGAGTGGGAGCGAGCGATTGCTGACTCCAGCCACCTGCAAGCGAAAAAGGGGGCGCCAAAACGGGTCCCAGTCCGGTCGACAGGGGCCGCGCGGGCAGCAAGCACCACCTGCTTGTAGACAGCGGCGGGATCCCGCTCGCCTGGACGCTCACCGGCGGCAGCCGCAACGACGTCACCCAGCTACTCGAGCTGCTCGACCGGTGCCGCCTGTCCGTGGCCGCGTCGGCCGGCCACGACGCCGACCACGCACCCTGATCGCCGACCGCGGCTACGACCACGACAAGTACCGCCGACTCGTCCGCAAGCGGGGCGTCAAGCCGATCATCGCCCGGCGTCAGAGCAAGCACGGCTCCGGACTCGGCCGCCAGCGCTGGGTCGTCGAACGCACCTTCGCCTGGCTCCACAACCGCCGCCGACTGCTCATCCGCACCGACCGCCGCGACGACATCCACGAAGGCTTCCTCGCCCTCACCTGCTGCCTCATCTGCTGGCGCCGGCTGGAGACCTCATCGGAGTAGAGCGGCTTGCGGCCCGGTTCAGCGCCGCGAAGTTCGCCTTCTCGTGCGTGCCATCGCAGAAGGGCTTGGTGCTCGAGTGGCCGCAGCGGCAGAGGAAGATCGTTGTCTGCTGGGAGAGGTCGTATTCGGTGCCGTCGGTATCGACGACCCTGAGGGGGCCCTCGACCATGTAGGGGCCGTTGTCGGTGGGGGTGATCGTGGCGTCGGTCATGGGGTCCTCCTGTCGGGGTTTGGCGCGGGGGCTGCCGCGCTCCGCTTGGTAGTGAGTGGGTTCGGGAGTAGGCCCTTTCGCACCGCGAGCGGGCCTACTCCTCGGGTCTTGGTGGGCTCAGTGTCCGGGTGGCGGTCCGGGCGGGCCGAGGATCTCGAACCCGTTTCGCTTTGCGATCGGGGCGAGCCGCGCCATGTCCGGGTGGCCTTCGGGCGGCGGCGGCAGGACGCGCTCGGGTGCCGGCTCGCCGACCTCTCTTTGGAATCCCTCGAACTGCATCGGCGCGAACCCGACCAGCGCCCTCGCTCCGCCCGCGTCCGCGTAGAAGGTGTGCGGCACGCCCTTGGGGCCGAACGCGAACGAGCCGGCCTTCAGGGACAGCTGCGTGTCCGCAAGCCAGAAGGTGATCTCGCCTTCGAGGACGTAGAACCACTCATCCTCTTCGGGATGGACGTGCCAGGGTGAGCCGACGCCTTCGGGCACGACGATCTCGACGAGACCGTACTGCCCGTCCGTGTCGTCCTTGCCGATCTTGATCGTCTGCAACATGCCGAGCAGCCACAACGCCTCGCCCTCGTTCTCGTTGAGCGCGTAGCCGGCCTGGGCTCGCTCTGGAGAGATGGTGGTCATGAACGCTCCCTTCCCCCTACTGTTGATATGCTGTCGGATAGTCCCTAACAACACAGTTGCAAAGAGGACATTCTCACATGGAACTAGAATTGTCAAGTCCCTCGCCCGAGCGGCTCCGCGCCTGGCGCCTCTACTTCGAGAGCGCGCTCGCGCTGACCGACGTCCTCGGCACCGAGCTCGAGCACGACGCGGGCATCCCTCTGCGCTGGTACGACGTCCTCGTCCAACTCGAGGACTCACCCGAAGGCATCCCGATGAACCAGCTCGCCGAACGAATCCTCCACAGCAAGAGCGGCTTCACCCGCGTCGTCGACCGAATGGAAGAGGAAGGCCTCGTCCGCCGCGTCCGCCCCGAACACGACCGACGCACGATCCTCGTCGTGCTCACCGACAAGGGCAACGAGACGAAGGAACGCGCCCGCCTCTACCACCGAGACGGAATCGAACGACACTTCGCCCAACACCTCACAGACGCAGACGTCAAAGCCCTCACCCGCGCCCTCGAAAAGATCAGCACACACGCACGCCCGCTCCGACCCGGCCGCATCCGAGGCTAGAGACCCGGGTGAACTCCCGAGACCTCAGCGCGATCTCATTGAGTTAGGACTTCTTAGGCGGATCGTTCGAACGCGCCGCGTGCAACGACCGTGGCGAGCGCCTTGACGACCTGCGGGTCGAACTGCGAGCTCGCGTTCGCGTGTAGCTCGGCGAGCGCACGGTCGACTGGCGGCATTTTCGCGCCCGCCCCTTCTCTACCCGCTAGCGCGAAACGGGGTAGAGAAGGGGCGGACGGGAATGCCGCCACGGGTGGACACAGAGGACCGGGGGGCACTGGAGAGCAGTGCACGACGGGCTGTCCTGTTGCGTCCTCTTGACTCGATGGATCGGGGCTGACAACCTCCGCGGGCGAGTAGCTAATCCGAGTAGAAGATGGGCGGTCGTGCTCCGCAAGAACGTGAAGATCGACCTATTGCGACGAACACCGCTGTTCTCGGACTGCTCGAAGAGCCAGCTGGCCGAGCTCTCTACGATCGCGGACGAGATCGACTTCCCCGCGGGCAGGACGCTGATTCAGGAGGGGGAGCGGGGGCGTCAGCTCTTCGTCGTCATCGAGGGAACTGTCGAGGTCAGGAAGAAGGGCCGCAAAGTGGCCCTTCGAGGCGGCAACGAGATCTTCGGCGAGATGGCTCTGATCACGAACGCGCCGTCGAACGCAACGGTGACCACTACCTCCCCGGTCCGCGCTCTCGTGATCGTAGACAGGAACTTTCGCGGCCTGCTCGAGCGGACGCCCGCAGTTCAGTCTAGGATTCTGCTGTCGCTGGCAGCGCGAGTAGCACCCGACGCCATCTGAGGTGGTCGGCGCTGGAGCGTCGCCGAGACTCTACGATCCAGCCCCCGCGCGACCGTGAGTAGAGAGATCCGTCTTGGCGGGCGTTTCTGCGGCTCACCCCGGTCGAGTGAGATTGAGACTCGCCGAGAGGATAGGCCCCGCCGCCCATGGGCGGGGTAGCGTCCCCTTTCGCCTCGTGCGAAACCATAGAGGAGGAACATGATTGATCAGCGGCTGATCCAGCGTGCATTTACCACCATCCTGGAGCACTTTGTGGCGACGGGTAGAGCGCCTCATTACGGTGAGCTGGCGGACGTCCTCAAGATCGATATGGAGGAGGCGCGCGAGGCGCAGCGTGCTGCGGTGACGACATCTCCGATTCCGGGCTGCTGGCTCGCTCATGACACGGACTACATCGAGTCGTGGGCTCCTTTCAGCAACGTTCCAACCCAGTACCTGATCAGTGTTGACGGTGTACAGAAGTGGTATGGCCAGTGAGGGCTTGAGTCGCTGGCCGTGCGCTGGCTATTTCCCGGGCAGGAGATCGTGGTTGAGTCGCGATGCCTCGACTGTGGCGAATCGATCCGTGCCCGCACCCGTGACGAGGAGATCCTGGAAATCGATCCCGAAACGGCCGTCGGGTACGCGCCCCACGTTGGCTCACCTTTCGCCACATCGAGAGCGGGCTCGGGGGCGTTCAACTGAAGCCGCATGAATCTCTTCCGGTCGGAAGAGCACCTCACGCGCTGGCTTCACTACAACCGTTCAGTCGATGACTACGTGATGTCCGTGGCCGACTGGGCCGCTGTCTTCAGCGCGTCAGTATTCCGGAGACGTCTCGACCCCGATTACCTAGACCACGCTCTCGAGTATCGCGAGGACTACCGACGAGCCCTGCAAGCGATGGGCAAGACTCTCCCGGCGCCGGATCGAGTTCTGTCCACGATCATGTTCACGGACATCGTCGACTCGACCAGACAGGCCGCCGAGGTCGGCGATTCCCAATGGCGCGCACTCTCAAGCGTCACAACGACATCTCTCGCGGCGAGCTTGCCCATTTTGGGGGTAGGGAGATCAAGCAAACGGGAGACGGGTTCCTGGCCGCCTTCGACGGTCCAACCAGGGCGATTCGATGCGCGACAGCTATCTGTCGAGCAATGCCCAACATCGGCATCCAGGTGCGGGCCGGAGTTCACTCGGGGGAATGCGAGGTGATCGGCGACGATTTCGGCGGCATCGCCGTTCACATCGGAGCCCGCATCGGCGCGGTCGCCGGGCCAAACGAGGTGCTCGTCTCGCAGACCGTCAAAGATGCAGTGACCGGTTCAGGCATCTCCTTCGATGACCGGGGCACCCACGACCTCAAGGGAGTCCCAGGCCAATGGCGGCCGTACGTCGTCGCGTCCTGAACAACCGCCATAACACAAGACGTAGCAGACGCTCCTCGCCAGGCCCAGTGACGACCGTCAGGATCTGCGCGGCCTCATGTATCGAGCGCATCGTTGACGCCGTCTCGGACGCAAAGCCAGCCTTGACCTGAACCAAGAGGCAGTTGCAGAGCGCGATGCACCGTCCGCTCATCTCCCAAACCGCTGTCCAACGCGTCCGTCCCTGGAGCCCGAACTCCATCGAGTTGCCGATCCGCCGATGCGCCTCAACGAGCGTGTCCAGCACGGTCTCATGGGCGATCAAGTGGTCTGCTTTCCGCCGCTCAAGAATCTGCTAGAGCCGTTCTTCCTCGGCACGAGCTTCCTCACGAGCGCACCACTTCGGGAGGAAGATCCAGACCGCCGCTGATCTCGGGTTCGAATTGCTCGCCGGGTAGTCGCGGGCCCGGGCAGGTAGCCGGCCGATCGCGAGCAAGCGCGGTGACGGGGCGAAACAACCGGCGGCTTGCGCTACGTGATTCGGACGCGATACGCGATTGAAGCGACGTTCTTACCGTGTTGGCTGAAGCTGACTTTGAACACGAACACGCCGTGGTCTTTGGGGTTCCACTGGTACGCGGCCAACCAGCTACCCGAGAACGCGAACCGTCCAACCCGGTCGACGACAACTCCCTTCGGTGTCTCCACGTCGACGAGCATCTTTGCCTGCAAAGGCTTGCCGTTCTGTTGGGCGCGAACGTAGTAGGCCCAGGCGCTGCCGGCTGGTGCGGTACGCGCCTGCGCCAGGAAGCTGACGCGGACTGAGCTGGCGGATGCCGCAGCGGCAAACACCGATGCGGCGACGAAGAACGCGACGAGGCACCGGCTCAACACCCCGCCAACATAGCCAACGCGGCGGCGCGTTACTCAAACGGGCAGTTCAGAGCCGATTCCCTCTAACCCACTAGCGCAAAACGGCTAGCGGGGCGGGTCCGGGCTAATGCCTGTTCAGGTGCCGGTTGTTCTGGCGAGTGTCTTGGCTCATCTTCTCGTCGGTGGGTGGCCGGGGCGCACGGGTTCACGTCGTGTGATGGCGCAGTGCCCGTTCGGCAGGGTCGCCCACGCCCCGGCCTTCCTGTCCTCGCCTAGACGGCGAGCTTTCCGCGACTGCCGCGGTTTGTGAGCAGGAACACGCCGCCGACGATCAGTGCGACGGCGAAGCCGCCGGCCGCGCCGATACCGGCGTCCGCCCAGTGGAAGCCACTGTTGCCGAGGACGACGATTGACGCGGCGGGAGTTGTGTGTGCCGCGGCGGCGGCGTCGCGTGTGTCCGGTGATCTGAGGTCGACGACGGGTGGGGTGGCGTGGGCATTGGCGGCGGCGTCGATCGTGTCCGGGGAGCGACCGTCGAGGTGCGCCAGGTAGGCGGCGTCCTTGGTGTCGGGTGAGCGGCCGTCGCGGACGCCGGCGGCCGCGCCGTTGACGAACAGTCCGGCGAACAGCCCGACGACGCAGAGAGCGGAGGCGATCTGGGTGAGTCGGTAAACGCGCATCGCGGCTCCTTTCTAGTCGGCCGCCCGTTGCGGCCTCGATGCGTTCGACGATGCAGCGGGGTCGCTGCAAGGCGGCTGCAAGCGGCAAACGGGCGGTAAACGCTGAGCCGTGGTGCTAGGTTCCTCGCGGGATCAAGCCGGAGGCGGTGCGTGCAGTTCCGCATTCTCGGCCCTCTGGAGGTGGTGGGCGCGAGCGGGCTCGTTCCATTGGGTGGACAGCAGCCACGAGCGCTCCTCGCACTTTTTGTTGCTGCATCGCAACGAGCCGGTGACCGTCGACCGGCTTGCTGACGATTTGTGGGGCGAGCGGCTGCCGGAGACGGCGGCCAAGACGGTGCAGGTGTACGTGTCGCGCTTGCGCAGCGAACTCGGCGAGGGACGGATCGAAACCCGCGGTCACGGTTACGTTCTGCGGCTCGAAGCGGGCGAGCTTGATCTGGATCGCTTCGAGCAGCTGGTCGAGCGAAGCCAGGGGGAAGAACCGCCCCAGGCTGCGCGCACGTTACGGGAGGCGCTGGCGCTGTTCCGTGGTGAGCCGTTTGGCGATCTCGGATACGAGTCGTGGGCGCAAGGAGAGGTAACGAGGTTGCGGGAGCTCAGGCTTGCCGCGCTCGAATTGCGGATCGAAGCAGACCTTGGGCTTGGCCGTCACAAACGCTTGGTGGCGGAGCTTGAGGGTTTGGTCGCCGAGCATCCGTTGCGGGAGCAGTTGCGGGCGCAGCTGATGCTGGCCTTGTACAGGTCGGGTCGTCAGGCACACGCGCTCGAGGTGTATCGGCAGGGTCGTGCGGCGTTGGACGAGCAGTTGGGACTCCAGCCCGGTCCCGAGCTGAGGGAGCTGGAGCAGCAGATCCTCCAGCACGACTCCGCCCTCATCGCTGCGGCCGCTCCGCTTGTCGAGCGCGCTCGTCGCCGCCGCGGCCTGCTGCTCGTCTTCGTCGGCGCGGTGCTGCTGCTGCTCGCTGCCGCGAGCGCTGCCGTGGTCGGGTGGACCGGCGGCAGCAGTCGCTCGATCGTTGCGCTGCCGAACTCGGTCGCCGTGGTCGATCCGACGACGAACCTTGTCACCGCTGCCGTGCCGGTCGCCGGCGTGCCGACGCGGTTCGCAGCTGCCGCTGGACTGCTCTGGGTTGGGAGTGACGACTCGGGCAGGGTCTCGGCGTTTGATCCGGTCACCCGCCAGATCGGCAAGGTCGTGGCGGCCGGATTCCCGACCGACCTCGCAATCGGCGAGGGTGCGATATGGGTTGTGGACGCGAGGAGCGGGTTGCTCTCCAGGGTCGACCCGACGTATGGGATCGAGGTTCCACCGATCAGGGTTACCGCCTCGAACCCCGCGTACGACATCAGCCGGGAGTCCTTCGACCCCGTCTCGGTCGCGGTCGGCTTCGGCTCGGTCTGGGTCACGGACGGTACTCACACGCTGGTGCGAGTCGACCCGAGGACGAGCAAAGTCGAGAGGATCGACCTGCGCACTCCGCTCGACGGGGTCACTGTCGGACCGGATGCCGTGTGGGTGGTTAGCGGCGCGTCCTCGACCGCGATCCGCCTCGATCGCGTCGGAAGGGTGACGGGACGGATAGCGATCGTCTCCGCACCGGGCTTCGAGTCGCCCTATCCGCTCCAGGTCAGGGTGGGCGAGGGCTACGTCTGGGTGCTGAACGGCAACACGGCCACGGTGACGAAGATCGACCCCGTGCAGCTAACGGTCTCGACGACGATTTCGATCGGGATCGACACCGACCCGGTGCGGCTGGCGGTCGGCGGCGGCGCGGTCTGGGTGGCAAACCGCGACGGGACACTGTGGCGCATCGACCCGCGCACGAACGCGCCGACGACGATTCCGGTCGGGCACAGTCTCAGAGATGTCGCCGTCGTCGGTGGCTCCGTTTGGGTTACCGCTGGGAGTGGTCTCAGCGGCGCTCCGGGAGCGAACGCGAACGCCAGCAGGGGGCGTGTGCAGCCGCTGCCTACCTCTTCCTGTTCGCCGATCTACTACGAGGGCGGCGGGCAACCGCAATACCTGATCGCCTCCGATCTGCCGCTTCAGGGCTCCGGCACACAGACCCAACAGATCAGCCAGGCGATCCAGTATGTCCTCAAGCAGCACCGCTTCCATGCCGGTCGCTTCGCGGTTGGGTACCAGTCCTGCGACGACTCGACACTTCCGCAGGGTTACTGGTCGGCGGCCAGATGCGCGGCGAACGCGCACGCCTATGCGCGCGATCGGAGCGTGATCGGCGTGATCGGCCCGTTCAACTCCGGCTGCGCGCAGATCGAGCTCCCGATCCTCAACAGCACGCCGGGGGGTCCACTGGCCACCGTCAACGCTTCGAACACGTACGTTGGCTTGACCCGCTCGGGACCGGGCACCACGCCCGGCGAACCAGGTCGCTACTACCCGACGGGCGTGCGCAACTACGTCCGTCTTGTCGCTGCCGACGACCTGCAGGGCGCTGCCGACGCGATCCTGGCGCGGCGGCTCGGTGCCCGCAGAATCGTCGTGCTGCGTGACAACACGTTCCCCTACAGCCGCGACCTCGCCGCCGGGTTCGAGTCCGCAGCAGCAAGACTCGCTCTAACTGTCGTCGGACGCCAGACCTACGTCGACGGTGCCCGCAGCTACAAGCCGCTCGCAGCCAAATTCAAACGGGCCGCCCCGGACGCTGTCTTCCTCGCCCTCGTCAACTCCGGCAGCGGCACCCTCATTCAAGACCTGCGTGCGGGGCTCGGCCCCGGCGTCAGAATCATCACCCCCGACGGTTTCTCCGACTTCAATCAGACCCTCACGCGCGCAGGAGCCGCTGCGGAGGGGATGACCATCAGCGTGCCCGGAGTCCCCACCGAGCAGATGCCTGCAGCCGGGAAAGAGTTCATGGCTGCATTCGGCAAGGCCGTCGGCGAGGCGCCCGGTACCTACGTCGCCCCCAAGCGCAAGCAACCGAGGTGCTGCTCCACGCGATCGCCCGATCCAACGGGACACGCGCCTCCGTCACCGCCCAACTCTTCAAAACGAAGGTGTCGAATGGACTTCTCGGCAACTTCGCGATCGACCGCAACGGCGACACCACAGTTGACGCCTACACGATCTACCGGATCGTGCACAAACGACCCACCATCCTCACCGTGATCACGCCGAACGAGTCGCTGGTACGAGGCCGGTAAACGGTGGAGCCTGGCGTCTGCTGGCAACGGGTTGCTGGCGACCGCGATTCTCTTGCCGGCAGACGCCTGCCCGGCCTTGGCGGCGCCGGCCTTCTGGCTGGTTGAGCACCCGCCCGGCAGGGGATGAAGACAGCTGCTGCGGGCCGTCTCGTTCAGGTGGGGTTCATGTTGCCGACGCTAGAGTGGAGAGAGGTGCGCGAGACCGTTAGAGCGGTCGCCGGTCGGCTCTGGGAACGCCGAGGCTTGCGCCGCATCGTGTTTTCGGTGGGGCTGGTGCTCCAGTTGTCGATGGTGGGTTTCGCTCTCGGCTGGACGCTCACGACCCAATCCGGGGTTGGTGCCGGTCTGCATCGAGCGCACCGGTCCGTGCCACACCTCCTCGACACTATCGACCGCGACAGCGAGTAACCCTCCTCTCGGTTGTCGCGCCCGGGAGCCGGCCGCAGGTCGGCCTCCGGGTGTCCGCAGCCGCGCCTTCTCTACCCACTAGCGCGAAACGTCAGCGACGGCCGCGCAGCGAGTCGATCAGCCCGTGGAGCACGCGGCGGCGCCCTGAGAGCTCGCGCTCCTTGCCCTCGAGATAGCGCAGCTGCTCGCCCTGGGGACTGCGCTCGGACGGGCCGCCGGCGCGCACGAAGTCGATCACGTCGTGCAGGCGGCGCCGGGCGGCTGACAGCGACCGCTCCTGTTGCTCCAGCTCGTCGAGGGGTGGCTCGGTCATCTCGCGTGACACCGCAGTCCGTATCGGCAGCGCTGGCTGGGCGGTTGAGCGCTTGAGTCCGCTCAGGAGCGCGGTCGCTTGTGGCGCCAGCTCGTCAGGTCGAACTGCTGGTTGAGGGCATGCAGCACGGTCCGGGCGATGATGTCGCCTCCGGCCGGCTCGAAATGCACGCCGTCCGGTGCACGGACGAGGATCCGCTTGCCCGAGGAGTCGGTCAGGTACTGGGCGAAACCGCCGCTGTCGCTCGCGAACGTCGCATAGGTATCGATGAACGCGACGCGGCCCGTCCGCTTTCGAGCCTCGGACGCGGTGATCGCGTTGATGGTGTCGAACCGCTCCGTCTGCGCCTCGTCGCGGGTGATCGGCAACCCGATCCAGACGACGAAGACGCCGGCACGGGTGACGCTGTCCAGCAGGCCGGCAACGCGGCGACGGTACTCCGCGCGCCACGAGGCACTGCCGAAGTTCCCGATCGAGACACCCTTCGGCAAGCCGGTCATGTACCCGTGGTCGTCGTTGCCCCCGAAGTCGAGGACGATCGCGTTCGGCCGGAGCTTCCGTATTTCCTCCCGGATGTGCGCGAACCAGTTGAAGACGTCGGGACGCTCGAGCCCGGTGGCGACGCGGCCGTCCGGGCCGCCTCCGACGGGCAGGATGGCGCGAGCCCTGCCGGCGGCGCGGACGATCGCCCACCCCGGTGTGATCACGAGCGAGTCACCGGCGATCCAGATGCGGAGCTTGTGCGTGGGGCTGAAGGAGGCGCGCCGCGGCTTTGGCGGCGGTCCGTGCGCCGGGCGAGATGTCGGCGGCGTGGTGGGAGTCGACGGAGTGGTGACCGGCAAGGGTGGGGTGAAGGAGATCGTCGTGTCGATCTTGTCCTCGTTCCCCCGGCCGAGCGCGTCCTGCAGGAGCTTCCGCGGCCTGTCCAGCAGGAGCGCATGGCTGACGCTCGCGAGCGGGCCGGTGATCGCGAGCGCGACGTCGCGCTTCCAGCCGCTCGGCTGGTTGAACGCCGACTTGTGCATGCCCGGCGCGTTCAGGAGCGACCCGACCACGAGCGCCAGTACTGCGATCACGAGGGCGTGACCGGCGGTGAGGGCCCGGCGGCCGTCCTCGGTCGCGCGCGGGCGGCTTCTGCGCGATCGCGTCGCCGACGGATGTGACTCCACTGACATCAGAAGCGGAAGTAGATGAAGGGTGCCACGCCCTCAGGCCCCATCACGCTCGTCACCATCAAACCGAGCCCGAGCACGGTCGCCTGCGCGACGACCGGCAGCCTCGAGAACCGCTCCATCAGCGAGCGCGGCCAGCTCGGCGGCAGGTACTGCGACGCGATGCCGGCCAGGATCGCCACGACGACGCCGAACGTCACGAGCGGCGACGGCTGGCCCCAGCGCGTGAAGAGTCCCGTCAGCACGTCCGTGGCCGTCCCGAACGAGTCGGCGCGGAAGAAGACCCAGGCCAGGCAGACGAGATGGAACGTGACGATCCGCTTGCGCCAGAGCGTCAGCCCGCGCGGGTGCTCCTCGGCCGTCCCGCCGCGCCGGAGGCGCCCGGCCGCGAGGTAGAGCCCGTGCAGGCCGCCCCAGACGACGAACGTCCAGCCGGCGCCGTGCCAGAGGCCGCCGATCAGCATCGTCAGCAGGAGGTTGACGTACGTCCGAGAGCCCCCTTTGCGGTTGCCTCCGAGCGGGATGTAGACGTAGTCCCGCAGCCAGCGCGAGAGGGTCATGTGCCAGCGGCGCCAGAAGTCCTGGACCGAGACGGCCGTGTACGGCGAGTTGAAGTTCTGCGGGAACTTGAAGCCGAGCAGCAGCGCGATGCCGATCGCTATGTCGGTGTACCCGGAGAAGTCGGCGTAGATCTGGACGGCGTAGGCGTAGACGGCGAACAGCAGCTCGAGCGACGAGTGCTGGCCCGGGGCGCCGAACACGTCGTCGACGATCGCCCCGGCGAGGAAGTTCGCGATCACGACCTTCTTGAACAGGCCTGTGCCGATGAGGTAGAACGCGCGGCTCGTGTCGACGGTGCGTGGGTCGCGCGGCGTCTCGATCTGCGGGATCAGCTCTCCCGGCCGGACGATCGGGCCGGCGACGAGATGCGGGAAGAACGACAGGTAGGTGGCGAACTTCTCGAGCGTTACGGGCACGAAGTCGCCGCGGTACGTGTCGACGACGTAGCTGATCGCCATGAACGTGTAGAAGGAGACACCGACCGGGAGAACGATCGTCCGCAGCCCCAGCGGGACGCTGAGACCGACCACCGACAACAGGTTGTCGGTCGAGCTGACGAAGAAGTCGTAGTACTTGAAGTAGCCCAGGACGCCGACGTTGCCCGCGAGCGCGAGGATCAGCAGCAGCCGGCGTTGTGACCGTGTCCGCGTCCTGTAGATCCCCGTTGCGAGGACGTGGTTCCAGAGCGTGGAGCCGGCGAGGAGGAAGATGAACCGCCAGTCCCACCAGCTGTAGAAGACGTAGCTGGAGAGGATGATGAACGGGCGCCAGCGGTGCGGCCATGGCATCGTCAGCCACGAGAGCGGCAGGACGGCCAGAAAGAAGATGGCGAAGGTGGCGGTCGGGAACAGCACGCGGGCGTAAGGCTACGGCGACGGACCGACGGGCGGTCCATCAGGTCGAACTACGGCGCGGCGGCCGGAACCGTCACCTCGTCAGGCTTCTGCTCGACGTTCGGCTGTCGACTCCGGATCGTCGACGGGCGGCAGCTTCACGATCGCGGTCGACGGCTCCGCCGAGGTCAGCAACGTGTGCTCGACCGGCGGCGTGAACCAGGTGGGATCCGCCCGCGCCTCGGCCGGTGCCTGTTGCTGCGCCACCCCGATCGGCGCCAGGTACACCTGAGCGCGTAGGCGGTCGCCGCGCGAGCCTGCCCACTCTGCCAGAGCGACGATCAGCCAGGCCGCTCCCATCACGGCGGCGATCCCGATCGGGCGCAGGTCGGCGACACCGGCCAACACGGCCGCTCCCGCGATGAAGGCGAGCTCCAGTGGCAGCCGGGGAATCCGCACCGACGTGCGCTGAGGCGCCGCGAGGGCGGACACCCACGAGTGTGCCGAGACCGGGGTGTCCTCGCCCCAACCGGCGCCGTCGTCCTGTGGAAGCATCGCGCCGGCGCTCCGCCGGACCTCCTCACGGAGCGCCGCCACAGCCTCGCCGAGCTGGTGCAGCTCGTGAGCGAGGGCCTCGTCGGTCGTCACCCGCGCGTCGTCGCTCATGCGACCGGTTCGGCGTCCGGTCCGTCGCCCTCCGTCTCGCCCTCTCGCATCGAGTCGATGGCCTCCTGTGCGCGGGCGTGCACCTCCGCGCGCCGCTCGGCGAGATCGACGGGGGGCGCGGCTTCTGGGGCAGGCTCGTCGTCGGCCGCGTCGCCGGGCTCGTCGTCGCGTTGCGTCGCGAGCTTGAGCCGGAGCTCCTCCGCCAGGGCCTCGACGACCGGCCCGCCGGCCGCGGTTCGCCGACGGGGGCGTTGGCGGTCGAGCGCCGCCACCCCGAAGGGCCCAGCGGTGCACGTAAACCGCTTGACAACCGGTGCCAGCTAGAGCGATGCTGTTGTCGTTACGTACGTGCGGCACATTCC
>JACXTT010005713.1_pt1 | contig 17980 bp, 19 predicted proteins | sample 9270951 | NCBI WGS metagenome assembly JACXTT01 (sample SAMN15532306, study PRJNA645909) | rock metagenome | isolation source: weathered quartz diorite | place: Puerto Rico | collected 2017-06-21 | reverse complement strand
AAGCGCAAGGAAGGTGATGAACCCTACACCGCGTGTTTGCCGATGAGCGTGCCCCGCGTGAATCCATATCCATGGAAATTCGCGATGTCATATACCTCGAAGGGCCTCTCCTACATTTACATCCTGCATGAGACCGGCGACGCCGGCGCTCATCGCGTGGTGTACATGGATGGGCGGAAGCACCCGGACGATCTTCTTCCAACCTGGTGGGGCCACTCCATCGGGTGGTGGGAAGGAGACACGCTCGTCATCGACACCGTCGGCTATAACGAGAAGTTCTGGTTCGATAGCCGCGGGACTCCGCATACCGATAAGCTGCACACCATCGAAAGGTTTACGCGCATCAATTACGGGACACTGGTCAACGATTTCACGCTCGAGGATCCCGGAACATTTTCCAAGACGGTTCACTTGAAATTTACGGCGAAGCTCCTGCGGCCGGACCTTGACCTGATGGAGTTCATCTGCCTCGAAAACAATCAAGTCGGTCTCGCCGGCGGTTACGTTCCCGGGACGGGGACGAGCAACAAAGTCGAAAAATGAGAGGTGTCGCAATGAGAATGAAGATGCACGTCGGCGCTGTCATGGCCGGCATCGGTTTCTTACTCCTCGCTGTTCCAGCGATCGCCCATCACGGATTCGATACCGAGTACGACGCAAACAAGAAGGTCAAGCTGACCGGCGTCGTTACGAAAGTGGAATGGCTGAATCCGCATATGCGCGTGTATATCGATGTCACCGATGCGAAAGGTACTGTGAGCAATTGGAACCTCGAACTGACCAGCCCGAACACGGTGCGCCGTCAGGGTTGGGGACCCAGGGATCTTCTAGCCGGCGAGAAAGTCATCTTTGAAGCGTACGCCGGCAAGGTCGTGGAAACGAGGGGCGCTCTGGCTAGAATCTCTAAGGCCGAAACCCCCGATAAACCGTTGTTTATCGCGGGCGGGCCTGAGCAGCCAGGTTTCCCGAAACAGTAGTTCGAGCGCATGCCGCTTATCGCAAAGCTCCTGATCGGCCTTTTGGCAGCAGCAGGCTACGGTCAGAACGACCGGCAGGTTGGAGCCGAGCAGAACCCACAACTCTCGGACGCCATCTTCAAGAACGTCCGGGTGCTCAAAGGTATTCCGGTCGACGAGTTCATGGATGCGATGGGAATGTTTGCGTCCTCCCTCGGCTATGACTGCAGTAGTTGCCACTCTCCGGATATCCGCACCAATCGTGACGCGTTCGCTATCGAAACGCCGGCGATTCAGCGAGCACGCGGCATGATTACGATGGTGAACACCATCAACCGCACCTACTTTCGCGGTGAGCCGCGTGTATCCTGCTTCACCTGCCATCGAGGTAATTACAGTCCGGAGATCATACCCAATCTCGCCCTGCAGTACGGCGAACTCAAAGAAGATCCCAACGCGATCAACATTTTTCCCGATCGAAAGACCTCGGCCGATCAGGTGTTTGAGAAATATTTCCAGGCACTCGGCGGAAAGGAACGGCTTGCCAAGCTGACGGCGTTTTCCGCCACAGGAACGTATTCCGGCTTCAATACCGGTGGTGCGGATGTTCCGCTCGAAATCTTTGCGACCGCTCCAGACCGGCGAACCCAGATCCTCCATATGGATATTGGAGACGGAATCAAAACCTACGATGGCCGTAACGGCTGGGTTGCCGAAGAGTGGAGACCGGTGCCGCTCGTCGAATTGACTGGCGGAAATCTCGCCGGCGCGCGATTGGACGCACTTCTTTCGTTTCCTCCGGCCGTCCAGAAGGCTTTCAGCGAGTGGCAAACCGGCGGCACAGTCATCGACGATCGCCCGGTTGAAATCCTTCAAGGAAGAAATCCGGGCGAAACACCCATCAACTTGTACTTTGATGAATCTGGCCTGTTGGTGCGGATGGTCCGCTGGAACAAAACAACCGTGGGGACCGTGCCCACGCAAATGGATTACGCCGATTACCGCGAGGTCGCCGGTGTGAGACTGCCGTTTCGCACAACCGTGACGTGGACCGATGGCCAGAACACTTTTTCGCTGAAAGAGGTGCGACCGAACGTAACCATTGACCCGGCGAAATTCAATCGGCCCGCTCCGTTCAAACGACGGTAGACGTGTAAAGTGCCAAAACGCGGCATGGCGTTTATACTATCCGTCACCAACCAGAGATTGAACCTGTGAATTCGTTCTTCAAACACGGTGCCGGGACGAGCGCGTTGAGCATCGCATTGATGTTCTCGAGTTTTGCGCACACTGCGTATAGCCAACAAAACGGCGCCAAAGAATTGGAGGTCTTGCGGCTCCGTCCCAACTTTTACGTCATTTTTGGCGCCGGTGGAAACATCGCGGTTCAGATCGGACCGACGGGCGTTGTGTTGGTCAATACGGGGAAAGCTGAAGCGGCCGATCGCGTATTAGAAACAATAAAGAAAATCACGGATCAGCCCATCCGCTACATCATCAACACCGGCGACGAGGCCGACGATGTCGGGGGCAACGCGCGGCTATCGAAGGCAGGCCGTAACATCTTGCCGCCGGGACCGGCAACCGTTCTCGCTGCGGAGCCGGTGCTATTGAGAATGAGCGATTCGAGCGGCCGGAAAGCACCGTTTCCGGAAGACACGTGGCCGACGGAAAGCTTCGCGGAGCGCCGGAAAGACTTGTATCTGAATCAGGAAGGCATCTTTATTTATCAAGAGCCTGCCGCCCATAGCGATGGCGACAGTGTCGTTCTTTTCCGTGGATCCGATGTTGTCGTCACCGGGCAGATCATCGACACGAGGCGGTTTCCGGTGATCGATATAGCGAAAGGTGGCAGCATCCAAGGCGAAATCGAAGCGTTAAACCACATCCTGAACCTGTCGGTCCGGCCGCTTCCATTCTTTTATCAGGGCGGCGGCACGTATATCGTCCCTGGGAACGGCCGCATCTGTGACTATATCGACGCGTTGGAATACCGCGACATGCTCGTCGTCGTCCGGGACATTGTCCAGGACATGATCCGTCGCGGAATGACGTTGAACCAAATCAAAGCTGCGCGGCCGGCGAAAGCGTATGAACGGCAGTACGGCGCGACCACCGGACGGTGGACGACCGACAATTTCGTGGAAGCGGTGTACAAAGGGCTGACGGCCAAAGAATCGAAGAAGTGAGAACCGCATGAAGCACTTCGCTCTAACGGTGATTGCCGCGTTATTTCTGGCTGCACCGCTCGCTGCTCAGGGGCAGCAAGGTCAGCGGGGTACCCCATTCGATATGACCGGCTACTGGACGTCGGTGATTACGCAAAGCTGGCGGCTTCGCATGGTCGTTCCTCCAAAAAGAGACTACATGGGGATTCCGATGTTGCCGGTAGCCAAGCAGCTGGCCGATGCGTGGGATCCAACGCGACCGGTGCCGGCCGACGAGCTGTGCAAGGGATACGGTGCCGCGATCATCATGACCATGCCGGAGCGGTTGCACATCACCTGGCAGGACGCCAACACGTTGAAGATGGATATCGACGCCGGTACGCAAACGCGGCTGTTTCATTTCGGCGAGTGGAAATCCTCCGGCGGCCCTCCTACCTGGCAAGGAGACTCGGTGGCCGCATGGATCGCGCGGCGCACCCAGGCGGCGCCGAGCACGCCGCAGGCGAGGGGCTTGCAGGTCACCACAACGAATATGCGGCCGGGCTACCTCCGCAAGAACGGCGTTCCCTACAGTGCAGAAGCCAAGCTAACGGAATTCTATGATGTATTCCAGGAACCGGAGGGCGATGTGTGGATGATCGTCACGACCGTGGTCGACGATCCGGTCTATCTCCAGAATCCCCTCATCTTGACGGCGCAATTCAGAAAACAAGCCGACGCGTCAGGATGGGATCCGACGCCGTGTTCGGCGAAATGGTGAACGGGCAATGATGTTCGGATGGCCAAAAAGCTCCCCTCCTCAGCTGAGGAGGGGAGCTTCAGTTTATCACCTATGCTGGCGATATTAACGGTCGCGCTGATTCTGTCGACTGCGAGCTCCGTGTTCGCGCAGATCGATCTGTCCGGAACATGGGCGCTCCGGAACTACATCGACGCGCTCGATACGGCTCCCGGCTCAGGAACGCTTCCGGTCGATTATCTGGGACTGCCGCTCAATGACGCAGGCCGCGCTGCCGCGTTGGCGGTCGATCCTTCGATGATGTCCTCTCCCGAACGCATATGTAATCCTTACTCACCGGTGTACATTGCCGAGGGCCCATTTGGGCTGCAGATATCCAACCAGACCGATCCCATCAACGGTACAACCATAGCGTGGAAGATCAGCGGATGGGACGACCTGGCGCCGATCACCATCTGGAGGGACGGAAGGCCCCGGCCGTCGGACAACGCGCCGCACGAGCTCACCGGATTCACAACGGGCGTCTGGGAAAACGATGTTCTTGTCACGTACACCACGCATATGAAGAGGGGCGTGCTCCGGCGCAACTACGCGCCGCATAGCGACCAAGCGACAATGCGCATGCGGTTTGTGCGCCATCGCGATCTTCTGACGCTCACCGTACGCATCGAAGATCCGGTTTATCTCGACGGTCCGTATTACCTGACGCGCGTGTTTCAACTCACCGGGGGAGCGCCGCAAACATCTGTTGGCCGTCCATGCACCGTCGCATTTGAAGGCGTGGCGGCAGGTGTCACCCGGCACTTTCTTCCGGACAAGAATCCTTTCATCGACGAGATGAATCGGTTGTACAACCTTCCGCGGGAGGCTGTGCTCGGCGGACCCGAAACGATGTATCCCGAATATCGAAAAAGATTGATCAACAGCTATGTGATTCCAGAGAAATGTCTCACGCCCAACGTGCGCGAAGGCATACGGGGATGTGGTGGCCCGGGTACATATCCCCCGATCCCGCGCTAAATCTAGAGGTGAATTATGAATTCGCTCCGCATTTTGATTAGGGCTGGTCTCTTGACGATTGCTGCCGCGGCGGCTTTTTCTGCGCCGGGTAGAATCATGGCTCAGACGCAGAAAGCTGCGCCTCGATATGAGGCTGATCCTTATTGGCCGAAACCTCTGCCCGATCGTTGGGTGCTTGGGGGTTTGGGGGGCCTCTGCGTCGATGCCCAGGACCACGTTTTCATACTGAACCGGCAAGACGTTGTCGAAGGTGACTTGAATGGAGGCAAGCTTGCTCCGCCGATCATCGAGTTCGATCCGGCTGGCAATGTAGTTAATTCCTGGGGCGATCCGAAACTTCTCGAACCGCGCCTCCACTCATGCCGCACGGACAGCGACAATAACATCTGGATCGCAAGTGCCCCCTCCGGCATGGTGCAGAAATATTCGCATGACGGCAGCAAGATGCTGCTTCAGATTGGAAAGAAGGGCATCGTCGATTCCTCGGATGGAACAATCAAGGGGAAGCCACTCAATTCCAGTGCCGCAATCTTCTTCATGCCCTCCAGCATATTCGTCGATCCGCAAAATGGGGACGTGTACGTTTCAGACGGCGAAGGCGCCGGCACGAACCGCCGGATCGCAGTCATGGATCGCACGGGCAAGTTCCTGCGCCAGTGGCTGCCGGAAGATATGACGATGGTACATTGTATGTCGATCGCAAATGATGGGCAGGTCTATGTCTGCAACCGCGAGGGTTCGCGGATCCAGATTTACGACAAGATGGGTAATTTCAAGAAGAGCATCGAAGTCCCGTGGACACCGGTCACTCCGCCGAAAGATGGGAAACTTACGCAAAGCGGCGGCTCGGCTGTGGCGCTCGACTTCTCGCATGACCGCGCTCAGCAGTTCATTTTCGTGATCAATCAGAACAACGCCCAGGTTGAAATCATTGACCGCCAATCGGGCAAGATCGTGTCGACCTTTGGTCGGCCAGGAAGCTTCCTGGGTGAATTCAACCAGCCTCACGGCATCGCTGTGGATTCCAAGAACAATGTCTATATTGCCGAGAACCGCGGCAGGCGTGTTCACAAGTTCAAAATTGCCGGCCATTAACCGGGAAGAGAAACGTCAACCGCCTGTCGCGTGTCGGCCTATTTCCGATAGCTTCCCGCAGGCAGGTGCAGTAAACTTGACTAGTCTAGCTGAGGGTATTGGTGGCATTCTTAATGCCACGGATATCTTCAATCGAGTGAATTACTCGACAGTCAACGCGACATAACACAGTTTGCGGGAACATCTGGTACCCGATCCGCTGTTCATGAAATCGTAAACTGGACTCAATTATCCCCTGTCGGGAGTCCGCGTCAGTTCCAGCTCGCATTCAGGATGAATGTTTAAAAAGGCGGCCGAATTCTTATGCGTCGGACATTGCCAACGCATCAAGTCATTCTGGTTTTCGTCGTCCTCGTGATGGGCCAAACTTCTGTGACGGCAGTTCAGGCACAGGACACCTCGGCCGATCTGTCAAGCGCACAATCTTTATCCAAGGCGAATCAGACGTCACGCTCGGCTATTGACTCGACCTTTTTGCGCGGCAGGGAGCTGTATGAAAAGGGCGAATTCAGCGATGCGTTGAAGTATTTCAATGTCGTTCTGGCGCTCGATAGCGGCCATGAACTTGCACGCGAATACTCAAAGTTGGCTCAGCAGTGGCTCGTGCTGATGGCGGAACGGGCATATCTGGAGTGGAGCGTCAACTTCGACACCCGGCAATTCGATAAGGCCGCGGCAACGTACATGAGGATTCGCTCTGATCAAAAGCTGGGTTCGGCACAAGTGGCCACTCAGATCGAAGCACAATACGAAAAAGCACTTTCAACTCTGGTCAATGCTTGGAAGGCAGCTTGTGCGGCAAGGGAACTTCCAAGACTGCCTACGATTCGAAATGAGGCATCGAGTATCGCTGCTGGACTGCCCTTGAGTCGCGATGCATTGGCTCAAATGCAGCCGTGTGCTTCTCCAGAGATCACGCCTAATCCCGCGACTGTATCAAAGTCTCGTGCTCCTTCCACGCGACCTCCCACTTCTCCGCCTCCTTCCCCGCGAGGTGCCCCTTCTTCCTCCGTCGTTTCACAAGCACCTCCTTCTCCTCCTGCAGCTGTTGCCGCACCTCCACCTTCACTCGAAAAGCCCGTTGTTGCTCCTCCAGTTCATGCGGCAGGCGAGTGCATCAAGAGAGACCCGGGTTTTGCGCTAAGCCGATTAACGTATCGCGTGAGTCCTGAGATTGAACCGAGCTTGCAGCAGTATGTTGAAAGGGGAACAGTTGTCAAGATTGCAATCGATGAGAAAGGAAACGTCACCGTCAAAGACGTGGTGAACGCGGATTCCCGCATCGCCGATGCGCTTCAAGTTGCTGTCGAGCAATGGAAGTTCAACCCCATCGTCATCAATAATGAGGTGCGATGCATCAATATCGACTTACCGATTACACTGATCCAACCCTGACGACCTTTTGACCCAGTTGAAGTAACGTAACTCGCGTTCTGCGAATTCGTGGTGCGTTCCTGAAATTCAGAACAAAAGGTCAAAATCGGCGCGATATCGCCGCTTATAGTGGCCGAAAAGAATACCAAATTGGGGATCTGCAATGTTGGCGTGTACATCGAGAGAGTTGAAGTGATTCGTCAGGTTCAGGCCGGTCACCGAGATCCGTGCTTTATATTTGGATATCATTCGAATCTCTTACGACAATCGAACGTCTACCGCAAAGTAATTTCGCAGCCTGGTCTTGTCGTTATAGGGAATACCGGCGTAATTCCTTGCCGCATCCAGAACCGCGTAAGGCGCTCCTGTTCGATACTCTACAATCGGCGCCAGGCGTAATTTCCATGGCACGTTCACGAATCCCCACGAAATAAAACGATTCGGCAGATCGCCCGGCAGATTCGCATAAACGTTCGGTCGTACAGGCAATATGGGGTAATCGCCTACATAAGAGTTGAACACATTGAGGTCGTCTCGACTTTTGCTGTGAACGAAGGAGAAGAACATCCGCTGTCCGTCCCGTAGCGAAAGCCGAGCGGTCATTTCAAACTGCCGGTAGCATGACCGGCCGTTGCCCTCCAAAATCAATGCTCCTCCCGAGCCGAACGATCAAGAATTACCGGCCGGACTTGATTTCCGAGCTTGAGACCGATCGTGTGGGCGCTGGGTTTCTATCTCATCAAGAGAAGACAAGCGCGTGCGGGATAGAGAGGATTAACTCTGCAGCGCTCGGCAAACGGAAGGAAGGCTATCTTTCGAAATCGTTCGTCGGGTGGGTCGGGAAATGGATCGATCTGCCCGTGATCGGGTACTGGCACGAGGAGTTTCCAGATTCCTGACGAGTTAAGTAAGACGCCCTATTTGGAAGAAGAAAATGGGTACGGCTCGATACCGTTTGCTTTGAATTTAGGCGCAACTGTTGATCCGGTAATGAACTTCACCGCTGCCTGAGCGGCATCCATAGTCCTGGAGGCGGCGCTGATTCCGGTTGCGAAAGTAACATAAGCCTGAAACTTCGGCGGTAGGGGGCCGAGAAAGTCTACACCCGCTGCCGGAAGTATTTCGCTGATCAGCGTGATGACAAGATCCGCCTGCCCGCTACGAACCAGCTCCATTGATTCATCGACGTTGTTTGTGAGCCTGACTTTGGCTTTGAGCCGAGCCGCGATACCAAGCCCTGCAATCATCCTGTCGATCGCCGGCCGGCTCGCGCCTTCTTCGCCCCAGGTCATACTTTTGGCGTTCAGCAATGTTTGCTTGATCGTATCGGCCGTGTGGATATCTGGCTTTGCCGAACGCGCGATCACGCCAACGCCGACACCAATGCGCCCAATCGTGGCTTGGCCATGAGCCGCGAGCTTGCCTTCTTTGGCGAGGCTATCGATTACATCTGTTGTCAGCACGGTGACGTCAAACGGCTCATTTGCTTCGATCGTGCGCTTCGTCGCAGCAGAGGTGTTGAACTCAACGGTGAGCGGCCTTCCGACGGCGCGCTCCCATTGGGGAATCAAGTCTTGCAGTGCCGCCCTCACACCGTTTGAAGCGAGCACGCGAATCGATCCCGGCAGCCCGGCACCGCGTATCGGCCGGCCCTCCTCGCGTTGACTGCGCTGAGCAAAAATGGAAACAGTCAGCGCCAAAATCGCAACCGCGAACAGAATCCCTGACCGGTACAACCGTCGATTCATACAAACCTCCGTAAGAGCTCGCTTGCTTATAATAACCCCTATACTTTCCGAACGTGCTCGCGCCAAAGATGAACGCCCATGATATCGAGACGCGCATCTCTGACGAGCGAAGGGTGCCCCTTGTTCCGCTTATTAGGGCGCACGAATTTACAGCCGCAGGTCTCGTGATGCAGGATGAAAACGTTAAGGTGACGGCTGCGCTCGTGAATCAACCGCCTGTGCATCCGGCATTCGCGTACCGGTTTGATACCGACGACAAATCTATCGTCATTTCGGGTGATACTTCGCGCTCGGATAGTGTCGTGAACCTCGCGCGAGGCGCTGACGTCCTTGTTCATAACGCCGTATATCTGCCGGCTGTCGATCGACTCGTCGCAAGAGTTACGAATGCAGATCCGGCCGCACTCAAGCACAGCATAATCGCCGGCCAAACCTCGGCGGAGGACGCCGGCCGCGTGGCCGCCGCTGCCGGCGTAAAGAAGCTGGTGTTGTCACACCTCGTTCCTGCGGATGATCCAACCGTAACCGACGAAATGTGGATCAGTGCCGCCAAAACGTATTACCCAGGAACCGTGATCGTAGGAAAGGATCTGCTCGAGGTTTGATGAACCGCGAGCCCGTACGGCATGGAACGCCGCGCGAGTTCCAACCCGAAATTCATCACACCTGTTATTTTCCCGGTACCATTCCTCGCTCCCTGTAAACTTTCGCGGCCTCGGGCGAGGAAAGGTAGTTCAATAATTCTTGTGCAACCTTCGGATCTTTCGCATGCGTGCCGATGAACCCAACCAGCCGCGTCGGTGGCGCGATCGATTCCGGTAGTGCGCCAACAGCTTCGACACCCGGCTCCGTGATGATCTCGCTCACAAACGTTAATCCAATTTCGGATTGGCTGTCTGCAAGCATCTTCATAGCACCGGCACCACCCTGAGCGAGTTTGAGCTTCGGCTTCATCTGCTCCAGGATTCCAAGCTTTTTCATCGTCTCTTCGAAGGCAACACCTGCCGCAGCGCCGCCTGCCGGATTGGGGTAGGAGATCGACTTCACCGAAAGCAGCAGCTTCTTTACAGCGTCGGAGGTGGAAATATCCGGATGAGGCTGCCCCGTCCTCACTGCAATGCCGATGGAAACGTATGCGAGCGGTGTCTCGGATTTTGCGACCACATTACCCGACGAGATCACTTCCGGATATGGCGGTTGAACAATCGGAACATCGAATGGCTCGCCCTTCGCGACCTGTGCCTTTGTTCCGAGGCCGGAGCCGAAAGTCGCCTTCACTTTGTGTCCGGTCTTCTTTTCAAACGCGGGAATCATCTGTTCCACGGCGGCCCGGATTCCGCCCGGTGCGATGAGCGTAATGTCGGCGGCCATTGCCGTATACGAAGTACATACAACCAGACTAACAACTAGCAAGGTCAGGATTTTTTTCATAGGTGTTTACCCCGTCATTTTGGGGCCATCTTCCAGTCTCGGCCCACGGATTTCAAAATCGATGCCAAAGAATCTACCAAAGTAACTTCGATTACGTGAGGAAAAGCGACGCGCTAGATTTCTGGCAAAGTGGAGTCTAAGATTTGCGAAATGACTAAAGATAACCGCCTTATTTCGGATCGCTTTCCGCGATCTTCGCAATACAATCCGGATTGGATTTTGGCCAACGCCAGCGGTGGGGCGAATGTGCTTTGGCTGACGGAATGGCTCACGACGGCGCTTGACCTGCGACCAGGCATGCGTGTGTTAGATCTGGGCTGCGGCCGCGCTACGTCGTCCATCTTTCTCAGGCGAGAGTTCGGAGTGCAAGCTTGGGCCGTGGACCTTTGGTTCAGCGCTTCGGAAAACATTCAGCGCATCCGGGATGCCGGCGTCGAGGACGGCGTGTTTCCGCTTCATGCTGACGCTCGATCGTTGCCTTTCGCAGAAAAGTTTTTTGACGCTATTGTATGCGTCGACTCCTTTTTTTACTTTGGGACTGATGACCTGTACCTGAACTACCTCGCCCATTTCGTAAAGCCGGGCGGCCAAGTGGCCGTCGCAGGCGCCGGACTGGTGCGCGAGTTCGCCGGTCCAGTTCCCGATCATCTCCGCGACTTCTGGACGCAGGATTTATGGGCTCTCCATTCCGCGCCCTGGTTGCGGCGGCATTGGGAACGGACCGGCATTGTGGATGTTGAGCTGGCCGAGGACATGCCGGACGGCTGGCGATTCTGGCTGGACTGGCAGCGAGCAGTGGCGCCGGACAATACCGCGGAAATTGCAGCCGTCGAGACGCTGGCACGTATCTCGGCTACATGCGTGTCATCGGTCGCCGCAGGAAAGGGACACAGCTGGAGGAATACTGCTGGCCCGATGCGATGCGCTCGTTTCCCCAGCAATATACGAAAAAGCCTTTACTTTGTAATCAAGACCAGTGATTGGCTCGGCCTGATGGCGGCGGAGCACACGCGAATTATGTTGGAGATGCTCTTTGACGAAATAGAAAACGCTGTTGATATATGAAGCAGAGACTCTGACGGCCCATTGATGTCAGCTTCGATGCATTTCGCCGTTGTAGGGTCACGGCCTCAATACATAAGCGGGAGCCGTTGTATTCAGTCCCTTTTCGCAGCAGTTCCCGAGGAAATTCGGTCGGTATGGATTGGTCACACTGTTGTTGCCCGGCGACAGCGTTCCGACCTTAGCAGGGCCGTTGATTCGTGCGAGCACGCGATCGCGCGTCTGCTCGATCTGGCGCAGAAGCGCATCGACGTTCCACCCGACGAGCTTGCCTTTCCAGAACACGACCTTGCCCGCAATCAACACGTCGCGAACATGCCGAGGGTTCATCATGGTTACGATCGTGCCAGGCACGTTGTTTATCGGCCAGGTGTTGATGCTTCGTGCGTCGAGCACGATGATGTCGGCCTCTTTACCGGGGACGAGAGTCCCAATCTTGTCCAACAGCCGGTTGGACGCCGCACCGGCGATTGTGGCCATCTCGATAACTTCTCGACACGTGACGAGTTGCGGCACAGGCAATGCGCCGGGATTGCTCTCAGCAAAGGCGAGGTCGTTGGCGAGCGCCCGCTGCAGACAAAAGGCGCCGCGCATTAACGAGAATGGGTCGGTCGTCATGTTCGTATCGACGTCGGGACTGAGGCTGGGCAGGATGCCGCGGTTGAGCGCCTCCTGAAAAGGCGGCATCCCGTGACGCATCTGCATCTCGATGAGGACAGCAATGGATACATGGGCTCCTCGGTCTTGCCAGATCTCCCACGCCTTCGAGTGGTTCTGTTTGGGATAGCCGCCCGAAGCGTAACTGATCTGAGCAATCGGTTGGTCTTGCCAACGCGTGCAGTGGATGAACGTCACGTCGGACCAGTCGTTGCCGTTTCTCGCGTCCGACGCCGCACTGGTTACGACGGCCGAGCCGCCGACGTTGTGGTTGTGGAGCGACGCGCCGAAGGCCCGTGCGAGCTGCCATCCTGTGTAATCGGAGCCGCGCGCCGCAGGTCCCGGCCCGCCGCCGAAGCCCAGGGTCACGAGCTGATCCCTGGAATTGAAGTACGTCTTCGCGAGGCGTCCGATGCCTTTTGTCGTGTCGGTCATCGCTCCTGGAAATTCGTAAGGGATGCCCTCGGCGCTTCGGTCGATGCCACCGGTGTAGGCGTAAACCATTCGGCGCCCGGAGTCCATCAGCCCCTTGATCATGGCGTCAGTGTGCTCGGGAGTGTGCGACGACTGCGAAGTGTCGGTCCCGGTCGTTATGCCTTCGCTGATCTCGCTCAAACACGCTACGAGCTCCGAGATGTAGCAATCCTCAGGGTCATATGGCGAGCGGCCGAGATCCCAGACAAACGAGTTCGGATTCTGGGGATCCGGAATGCGACCCGCGGTCCAGATGTTTTGAACGACGGATCCGTAGCTCTCCTGCGGCCATGCGCCTGCAAGGAGTCCGTCCGGAATGATGCTGCGCTGCAGTGTCTCATACTGATGATGATGTGTCGTGACGAACCCGGGCATGACGATGGTACCCGCGCAGTCGACAATCTCGGCGTCGGAGACGGAGATGTTAGGTGCAATCTGGGCGATCATCTTACCGTCGATCAGGATATCGGCCCTCTCGAAGTCTCCCAGCTTCGCGTCGAGGGTGAGCACGATGCCTCCCCGCAGAAGGATGCGGCGTCTCCGCCCGTCGCCGACCAGCCCCTGCAGGTCCGCAGGTGTTGCAGAACGCAGGTTGCCAAGTGCGCCGGCATTCTGGTTCTCGGGTGCCCGCCTGCAGCCCGCTGCGGAAAGCGCGGCACCGGCCAGCCCCGAGGCACCGCTCCGTATGAAATCGCGTCGACGCATCACGCCGCTGTCCAGCGGCGCGCCTAGATCTTTCAGGTCGCCGGCAAGTAGATATGCATGCGCGCGTTTCTCGCCCATGATCGGCCTCCCAATGTCGTTCTCGTAGTGGGGCTATATTCGCGTACACATCTATGCCTGCGCAAGGATTGATCGTGTTTGTTGAGGCCTTGCTGACGATGCATCGGCGACAAGCGAAAGCATTATCTTGAATTTGTCGGATCCCTCGGAAAGATGCGGACGCCCCGCCGTTTGGTCCAGAACGAGAAGCTCCACTGCACCATCACGAGCAGGCGGTTTGCAAAACCGATAAGAAAGTAAATCTGAACACCGAGCCATAAGAGCCATGCTACCAGGCCGGAGAAGCGTAACGATTGCAGATCGGCCACAGCAAAGCTGCGGCCGACGATCGCAAGGTTCCCTTTGTTCCAATATGAGAACGGCTCCGGCGGTGATTGTCCTGCGACCAGCCGTTGGATGACGCGGGCAACATATTTGCCCTCTTTTATGGCCGGCTGAGCGACGCCGGGCAACAGCTGCGGTCCCTTCCGAAAGCCGAAAAGATTTCGTGTCGGCGCAACCACTGCCGCAGTGTCGCCGATCACAAAAACGTTTCGGAGGCCGGGCACACTCAAATCCGCCGTAACTTTCACTCGCCCGGCCCCGTCCGTCTCTGTTCCCAGCCACTGCCCCGCGGGCGACGCAACGACGCCGGCGCTCCACAGTACCGTCGAACTCCAAACGCGCTGGCCATTGACGATGACCCCGGAGGCGTCGACGCTTTCGACTTTTGAATTGGTCCGGACATCGACTCCGATCTCGCGCAAATGCACATACGCCCGATCGGAGAGCTCTTCTGGATAAGACGGCAGGATTCGAGGCGCTGCTTCGAACAAGATAATATGCGCTTCGCGGGGATTGATGTGGCGGAAATCGCCGGTCAATGCCATCCGCGCCATTTCCGCGATCGTGCCGGCCAGTTCGACGCCTGCCGTACCGCCACCCACTAAAACAAATGTCAGCAGTTTATCAATCTCTGTATGACCCGCGCCCGATTCCGCGCCTTCATGCTCGGCCGCCTCGAATGCCGTCAGGATTCTTCCGCGAATCTGGTCCGCATCGTCCACCGAATCGAGCCCGGGAGCGAATTTCTTCCATTCATCGTGTCCAAAGTAGTTGTAATGGATCCCGGTGGCGCGGACCAGATAGTCATAGTGCACGCTGCGATCTGCCGTTTGAACGAATTGCCCATGGGGATCGACCCCGACGACTTCATCCATGAACACTTCCACGTTCTTCTGCCGGCGGAATATCGATCGGATTCGAGCTGCGATCTCATCGGCCGAAAGCAAGCCCGTTGCAACCTGATAGAGCATTGGCCGGAACAGATGGTAGTTGTGTTTGCCGAGAATGGTTACTTGAACATGTACATCAGCGAGTCCGCGGGCCGCGTACAATCCTCCGAATCCGCCACCGACGATGATCACGTGAGGCGGCTTGAGGTTCGAGCTCATAACGGATGCCTCTGTCGATTAATGTAAGCGGTGCACCCTATCGCCGGCGCAATTCAGGCTATCTTGCGAGCTTTTTGAACCGACCGCAGAAAAGCCAACAGGTCGGTGTTGACTTGATCCGCGTGCGTAGCCGTGAGACCGTGCGGCAAGCCCGGATAATAAATTTCCTTTGCCCCCTTGATGAGCCTGGCCGACTTTTTCGCTGAATCTTTGACCGGTACGACCTGGTCGTCCTCACCGTGCATGACCAGAGTGGGCACATCGAACTTCTTGAGATCCTCGGTGAAATCGGTCTCGGAAAATGCCTTGATGCTATCGTAGGAGTTCTTGAGACCGGACTGCATGCTCCACAGCCAGAACTGATCCCGCATTCCCTGCGAGACGCTCGCACCCGGCCGATTGGCACCGTAGAACATTACGGCGAAGTCCTTGTAGAACTGTGAGCGGTCCTTGGCGAGGCTGTTGCGTAATCCGTCAAACACTTCGATCGGGATCCCTTCGGGATTGGCAGCAGATTTCAGCAGGATCGGAGGCACAGCGGCGATCAGGATGGCCGCGGCAACCCGCTTTGTGCCGTAGCGTCCGATGTAGCGCGTGACTTCACCTCCGCCTGTAGAGTGCCCTACCAGCGTGGCTTCCGTGAGATCCAGCGCCTCAATGATAGCGGCCAGATCGTCGGCATACCCATCCATGTCGTTTCCGGACCAAGCTTGGCTGGATCGGCCATGGCCACGCCGGTCGTGCGCGACCACGCGGAAACCATTCTGGGCGAGGAAAAGCATTTGGCCGTCCCATGCATCGGAACTCAGCGGCCACCCGTGTGAAAACGTGACGACTGGTCCCTTCCCCCAGTCTTTGTAGTAGATTGTCGTGCCGTCCTTCATTGTAATCGTGCTCATGTGAGTTTTCTCCTTAAGTCTTTGCGAGCGGAACTACTCGTAGTTTGTGGTTTTAGTTGGCGGGCACCAACACCGGAGCGCCTTTGTCCTTCACCAGGAACACGAGGAATTTCGCCGGTTTGGTTTGGCTCGCATTTCGCCCAATGACGTGAACATCGTCGGGCCTTTCATAGAAGCTCTGACCAGGTGTCAGAATCGTTTCCTTTCCACCTCGCACCTGCATCACGACCGAGCCTTCCAGCACATAAACAAACGCATGTGCATTGTGGCGATGTATTGGATCCGAACCGCCTGGCGGGTACTCTACTGTGAGCATGAGACCTTCCTTGCCCGGGATGTCGGTGAGGTCTTTCGACAAGACCCGGGTCACCTTAGGCTCCTGGCCCACGAGCACGCCGGTTGCGAGACATGCCAGCACCAAAATTAGTTTTGTGGACGTCATAAACTAACTTACCTTTCGACTCGGAATTTGCGCTGCGGATTGAGTGAGCCAGGTTTCGAAGCGAGTCTCGCCGAGCCGGGCGGTTTTGTCCGGCACGAGTGTTCTGAGGCTCACCTTCGCCCCAGCGTAGAGCGCTTCTGGGTCGGCGATGACCTCGCGAGGATCTTTGAGTGCGGCCAATCGCTTCCGGACCAATTCGTCCATGCGAAACTGTTCCGGGCCTCCTATTTCGACAGTGCCATTTAGCGGCGGACCTACTGCGGTCCTGCCTACGGCACTCGCGACATCGTCGCCAGCCATCGGCTGGAAAAGCACAGGTGGCAAACGCACCTTGTTGCCGTCGAAGGAAATGTCGGCGAGGCTCTTGAGGAACTCGAAGAACTGCGTCGCATGCACGATCGAGTAGGGGATAGCTGAGTTTTTGATCATCTTCTCCTGAGCGATTTTGGCGCGGAAGTAGCCGCTTTCGGACAGCCGGTCGGTTCCCACAACCGATAACGCAACGTGATGTCCTATCCCCGCGGTCCCCTCGTAGGTGAGGAGGTTACGCGTTGATGTCTCGAAGAACTTCAGCACTGCTTCGTCCTCGAAGGACGGGGAGTTCGATACGTCAACGACCACTGAGGCACCTTGCAGGGCTTCGGCCAGCCCCTCGCCCGTGAGCGTGTTTACACCCGAATTGGGTGACGCCGCTGTCGCCTCATGTCCGTGCTCACGGAGCTTGATGACAAGCTTTGATCCGATGAGGCCACTGCCGCCGATCACTACGATCTTCATAGTTGTCTCCTTCATTTCCGACTAAAGGCCGCTCGCACGTCCGTTGACAAGAGTTGTGGCGTGCGTCCAATGGTCTTCTTCAATTTTTTATCCTCCTGGCGCCATCAATGATGATGACCGGAGGCAACAAACGATGCCATCCAGAAATCTTCTCATTTCCGTGTCAGTATGACCGAAATTCTCGTCATAGGTGTGACACCTACGAAAGGCACCCCATCAAGCGGGAGCTGCCTTGGTCAAATCGCGCACAATATCGAACTGCAATCCGGACCAGCCCGGGCCGCGGCCTTGACCAGATTTGCGCGCCATCCATAAAAAGATGGTGCCGTCCGAGGATCGCGTGTAGCGGAAATATCGATCCACCAGAACACCGGAGCGCGGCACCACGCGATCGGCCACAAAGAACGGGTGATCCGGCTCGAGAATCAACGCGCGCTTTCGGGCTCCATAGCCTGACGGCGCCCGCCGCAAACGCCAGCGGCTTCCTTCAAACCTCGTTATCGAAAATCCTCGGCACCACACATCTGTCGTCTTCCCGGACAGGGCTCGCCGAGGATTTCCGATCAACGCTAGCGGTTTATCGGGCAGTGAGCCGGCGCGATCGATAAACCTTGCCGACTTTTTGTTACTTCTCCGTGTCCGGACAGTTATCAGCAGGACGGCGGCATCACTATCTTTTTGCGCGTCATGGCAAAGCGTAGTAGAACGGGCCTGAACACTGCGTGCGAAGATCCAGTCGCGAGGATAAGGATGTCATTCAGAGCAAATTCGCGTTTAATCGGCAAGCTCTTTTGGCGAGCGCTGCGCCAATTTAGAGCAGAATCGAAGCGACAGCGTATGAACAGGCCTGAAGCCTTGTGGCTCCACTGGGTTCGCGCTTGAAGGACTAACCGTATGCGAAAAGGGTTTACGAGAAAACCGC
>JACXTT010005712.1_pt1 | contig 17981 bp, 8 predicted proteins | sample 9270951 | NCBI WGS metagenome assembly JACXTT01 (sample SAMN15532306, study PRJNA645909) | rock metagenome | isolation source: weathered quartz diorite | place: Puerto Rico | collected 2017-06-21 | reverse complement strand
AATCCTCACACGAGCACTCCACAACGCATTCTTAAAAACTGAGGGGCTGATCTCTCTAAGCGAGATAACCAACCCCTTGTTAAACTGTTAGTGTTTAATGAACCGCCGTATGCCGAACGCCACGTACTGGTGGTGTGAGAGGACAGGTAAGGAAATAATCTTTACCTTCCTACTCGATCATGGCTGGTTTTAATTGTCTCAAAAATGTTACCTAATGGTATTCTTATAACCAAAAATAAGAGGCTATAATGAAACGTTATAGAGCAGCGTATTAATTAAATATGTTGAACTGATAATAACCATTGCCCGGTACCTGGTCCGGGAGATACCCCTGCATATGAAACTGACTATCTACAAATCAAAGCTGTTTTCGCTTCTTTGCTTCTTATTACTACCCTTTCTGTCTAAGGCCGATGGCTTTAAATTCAAAATTAAAAACACTGATAAAACCGCAGTATCCGTGTTTTGTAAAATCACCAGAAAATCGGGCAAGTTTAAACTGAAACCGCTCATAAACCTCAAGCCTGGCGAAGAAAGAATAAAGGACGTCTCAATAAGCAAAGGGGATACCATAGCGTTTTATGGTCAGGATGCTGAAGATGCAACGTCGATTGTCGTAAAAAAAGATTTCACCGATCTGGAAAAAAATAAGGATGCAGTAACTTATGTCCCTATCGTTATCCCGCAAAAAGAAAACTCTAATTTTGAGTCGCTTGAAAACCTGGGCATTAAACTCGAACACAACAAAGTGTTGAATTTTCTGCTTAAGATGGATTCAACGTCGATGAGCAGCATGTCTATGCTCGAAAATAATTTCCAGAATATCTATCCGCTGGGCACCTTTATTTTTGTTGATACCAAAACTAACAGACTGCTATTACCGCCACTTGAGCCCTCATTCTGGAACAACAGTGAGAATTATTTAACGATACAGGACAGCCTTTACAGCATGGTGAATGCCGCTCATAGGGGTATGGCCAATGTACAATTAGCCTACTTTGTTGCCAAGATGTTTGATTCACTCAGGGTAAACAATACTGCCGAACTGGAATTTAAGGCACGGCTGTCGCTTATCCGATGGAAACCTTCTGCCAATGCTACCATATACCAGGTATTTAACGATAAGGCGGTACAGGACTTTTTGCAAAATTGTTATGCGCAGATCGATAACCCTGACGAGGAATATCAGCGGTACAGGCTTTACTTTCTTTCATCGTATGAACGTATTGAGGACCTCGAAATCTATGGCCGCCAATTTTACAACTTCGGTAATGAGGTCGACTTATCGTTAATGGGAGGGAACCCGGCGCTGGCATTATTCAGTACCAATCTAGGGGTGATGTACACAAAAAATAAAACGATGAGCAATTATTTTTCGGTGCAGAATGCTGTTTTACGTACCAAGGCTTATGATCTTACCTCATTGTTGTTCAATGGATTTAAAAACAATGTCAAAAACAAGATCATACAAGAAACCTATGCGGATCAGCACAGGATCATAGAGGCAATAGTGGACGAATATAAAAGCCTGGTAGGCTATAATCCAGACCCGGTAAGACTCAACCTGGTTGCACTTGATTCCAAGGATACATCTCCGTCACTTGTGCCGATAGAAACAACAGTGAGCAATTTATCGCCCTTTAGCTACATGCCTGCCGATACTTCAAAACTACCGGCCGCCGCGGCCAATAATTATAAGATTGATACTTATAATAATAAAGCGCGACTCTTTAATTCGCATCTGAAAGAGATCAATAGTCTTATCAAGCAACTGAATCAAACAGATGACGATCTGGAAAAAATATCTCACACCAATTCTAACAAGAGCTTTACAAGTTCTGTAAGCTCGGCGGGGTTATTGAATGAAATCGAAGTTAACAGTAAGATTGTGCGTAAAGAATAAATGGACAGGAGCAAACCGATGGAATGCTCCTGTTATTATTAATATCTGTCCCAGAATGCCGGTGGCTGAATACCTAATGATCGTAGATATACGAAACCCTGTGCACGGTGATGTATTTCGTTATCTATCCAATAGAAAATAATATCTGAGGTAACACCTTCATAGGCACCAAAAGCCTTCATGGTTTCGTGAAAACGTTGCCTGGGAATCAGGGGCCAAAGAGAGTCTATTTTATAGGTTACGTCATCCCAGGTGTTTAATAGATCTTCTTTAGTGTTCATGAAAGATTTACCTGAATGATGGCCCAATTCATTTATTGGTGTTTCTGTGTGGGTAAAAAGGTCCTGCATGCCGGCATCGGCAATGTCAATCATCTCATTTACCATTGCGGCAAAAGGGCGCATGCCGCCAATGCAATGATCGAATAATTCCCTTTCAGGGAAAGCTTCAATTACTTTGCGGGTTAAGCGGCGGTGTCCTTGCCAGTGTTCTAAAATTGCCTCTGGAGAAGTGAACCCGTCGATGGTGTTAATGTCTTGTTGGTTTGCTGCGTTGTTTTCCATTGTGGTTTGCTTTTGATTTCTATATCAAAGTAACGCCGCGATAATGACAGCCCTATGTCAACAGAGTTTTGACAATTGACAATTAAAGAAAGGCATTTACAATTAGGATTGACCCGTTATTTATTCCATAGTCCTGTCGCGCTTTTGCTCAGTATCTTATTACATTGAATATGTAAAATTACTCCCATGATAATGAAGATGACCACGTTGGAAAGCGTAACACCGGCGATATCGAAATACTTTGCCAAAAATATTGCCAGCGGAATGTTTACTATAATGCTGAAAATATAGAGATACAACTGGATTCTGACTTTGCCGATTCCGTTTAAAAAGAAGCAATTCACCTGCATCCAGTTAAAGCCTATAACATATAAAGTCATAGCTATTGAAACTGAGAGGGGAACTTGTACCTGGTCATGCAACCATATCCTGTATACCAAAGGCGATATAATTAGAAGCAAAATTGTGCCCGCTGACAGTATCAGCCAAATGCTTCTCGTTTTTTTCAGACTTCTTTGCATCCAGTCAAAATCATTTTTTGCATAAGCATCTGTATACGCAGCCCAGAAAGGGGTTAAAATGATACCCGATACCATCATCACCATTGAGAACAGTTTGTAAGCCACATTAAATACGGTCACTTTCTGGGGGCCAAATAGCTGCGTGATTATGATGTTGTCTGTTTGAAAAAGAATAAGAGCGCCGATTTGTAAAACGAAGAATACACCGCCAATGCCCAGCAGATCTTTTATATATTTAAAGTCGATCGCCGTAAAACTGGGCTTCACTATTTTATATTCGGTATTATAGAGCCAGATACTCGCTACTGTCTGCACTATAACAGGAACTCCGGCAAGTGTAAGTCCAAGATATATGAGTGAGCCTTTCGTTGTTTTAGTTAGGACAAAAATGATGATCAATACCATCAATTGTCCGATCACATTGATCAGCGACGACTTGGCCGGAGAATGAAATGCCGTTAATACCGTATTGATGATCTGCGATATAAACTGTAAACAGAAAAAACCGAAAACAATTAAAGTCTGTTCAGTTAAATTATTGCTTTGGGAATTCAATACTTTCGACAATTTAATAAAATTATTCCCTATCAAAAAAATAATGAATATGCCCGAGGCAATAAGGGCAAGTGCTGCATAAGTGGTGCTCACATAGGCACTTGATTTATCGTATTGTTTTAAAGCGTTAGTCTCAGCAAGTTTATTTTTAAGTCCGTTTCCCAATCCCACATCAAAAAAGCTAAGCCAGCTGATAATTGAACTTAAGGTTAGCCAAATGCCATATTCGTCCTGGTTTACATAGGTAATGGTCATCGGTATCAATACAAACCCGACCACAATACTTATACCCTTTAAAAGAAATGAAAAGGCGATGTTTTTTTTCGCGCGGACGGTTCTTTCGTGGCCTTTAGAAAAAATTGTATATAAGGTATTTTTTAGTATTCTAATCATTATTCAGAACATAAATGCTTGAAAGGGTAGATTTGTTTTTCACGATCGGTATACGTAACTAATTATGAAACGGCCATAAAAAATAAAAGCCTGTCTATTTTTCTTAGAAAGGCCATCTTTAGTGTTCCCGATGAGATGCGAACTCATATAATCAGAACCATAAACAAATATCGTGAAATTTTTGATTTATTTCTATTAATCTATACCAGGCTCCATCGCCAAAAGACAGTATTATTAAAATATCCGCAAACATCCCGTTAAGCTAAGAAGTCAATAATATCGGACACAGAGCAACCAATATCGAATTATGAAGGATTTCGGCGTTCGATATTTAAAATTCGGTGTTCGATATTAATAATCCGGCTATCTTTCCTCTTAACTTATCGATCCGGGATGGCCTGAAGCTCAAGCTACAAACTTTTCCCCTGTAATTGTGTAATGCAATTTACAAGCGCTCTATAGTTGTGATAAGTAGCTTTCCAAATTTGTCCCTTCAAAGCTGTTCTATGCGAAGGCGAATTGTCGATCCCTTCGTCGTACCAGTCGCCATGATCGTGATCTATGATGTAGGTTTGGGTGTAATTCCACAATTTCCGGAACTTATCGAAATAATTCATGGGATCATTGGGATACAGTTTACCCATCAAAAGGAAGGTATTCATACCCTCTGCCTGGGCCCACCAGTTTTTCGTATTCAGAATGATGGAGATATGGTCGTCGCCTTTAAAATAATAGCCCTCATCAAAAAACCCGCCCTTCTCTTGATCCCAGCCGTTGTGCAGGGCATGATCCACCATTCGCTTGCCCACCTCAAGGGTGCGACTTTCGTCCCGGATGCCAAGGGCGCGTGAAGCCTCCAGCATAAGATAAGCAGTTTCAACATCATGCCCAAACGATACATGGTCCAGGCCCCGGTGCTTCAAAATGACTGCACGGCTGGAATCCCTGAATGAAACAGGAGTCCAGTCGGGCTTAAAAAACAACACCAGGTGTCCGCGCGGCGTTACAATTTTGTCACGGATCAACAGAAGCATTTCGTTGAGCCTTTCTTTTACAAGCGGATCCTTCCACACCTGGTATAGTTCGGTGAGCGCTTCCAATAGATGAATGGAACTGTTTTGGTCCTTATATCCTATTTCGGATGTTGACGGCATCTCTGCCGTTCTTTGAATGGGCGTACCGTCGCGGCGGATATGCTGAAAATACCCTTTATGAACAGGATCGTGACTGTGTTGTTCTAACCAATGGAAGGTACGTTTGGCCAGATTTAGAGCTCCTGTATCTCCGGTAGCGTGATAACAGGCAGAAAGCGCATAAATTGCAAATGCGTTGCCATAGGAGTCTTTATCGGCTTCAAAGGGTTGAGGCCTGGGATCGCCCTGTTGGTCAACCAGGGTAAAGAAGCCACCGTATTTGGGGTCCCACATTTTATCCTTCATAAATTTATATCCATGTTCTGCGGCTGCTTTATAGTAGGCAACATCCGGATAACGTTCTGATGCCTTCGAGTTTACCCAGGTATGGCGGGCCTGTGTAACGATCATCTTGTCCTGATTTTTGGCCTTTTGAAAATCATAGGTCCAGCCACTTACAAAACCGCCATACAATGTGTCAATGGCACGAGGATACCATACACCCAGCAGCTCATTTTTCAATGACCATTCCATAGAATCCGCTATAGCATGTCGCTCCTGGTTTGCACCGATTGTCGGGGTAGTTGCCGTCCGCTCATTTGATAAGATATGATCCGCCGCAAGGACCAGGAAGAGGTAGTCTGTAGTGCCTCCTCCAAGAACATATTCACCCTGCTGCCAAAAGTAAGGCCATACTTTGAGCTCGGGAAAGTCGGGCCTGATCAGCGCCGTGCCCGAAGTAACACCCCCCGGTATATAGGACCAATCGGCCCGGTTGAAACCGTAAGCTACTGTCATAGACTGGGCACCTACTGCGGAAACAAAAGAAGAAGTATTAGAACCAGGGTGGCATCCCAGGATAAAATTGATTGCGTCCAGCATGTATTCTTTACTGACAATATCAGGAAAATACGTGTGCAGGAAATACTGTTGAAAGCCAAAATGCTGGATATCCCAACCCGCTCCCCATATATTGGGGCGGTACGGTACCCCGTACGGCGTTAATAATCCATCCTTTTTAACTTCATCGAAATAATTTCTGACAGCAGCCCTCAAAATGTCATGATAATGGGAGTCATTAATGACTGGAAGGGTTCTGCCCACCATCCAGCCGGTACGGCGGATATTCATTGCAATTAGATCGGCATGAGACACTAGGAAGTCGGCATATTTTTTATCTTTCGTCGTCAGGAATAGCTCTACGGCCAGGTCGACGCGGTCAATAGGTGCGCGCTCTTTTGTGTTGTCCCAAACCTGCGTGGCAATTTGCAGGCAGGCATGTGCCAGGGTATCATTGAAGCCCGCCATCACACGATGGGCCGCAGCCAAGGCTGCGCCAACTTCCAGGGCACGTGCAGGATTGTCCTCGGTAAATACCCAACGGTCATCGGGCGAGCCCGGCAACCCTACAGGAATATTGGAACTGGTGGCCGGATCAAATACCTTGTTATCTGTAATATTGGCCGCGTCGCCCAGGGTGGTGTATTGCCGCTTGGTGGGCTCAATAATGCCGCGATAGAAACGGCCCATAGACTTATAACCGCCAACTATGCTCAAAAGCCCGTGCTCGATTTGCTGCAGCATGTCAGGTTTCCCATCCGGTTGCTGGATTTCGACAACGTGGTGGATCTGATCGATTGTCGTATTATCATACGGGACGTGGAACTGCTCATAGGCCAGTGTGAGTCCCAGAACTGTTTCTGCCTGGGATTCAACGCGCAGGTCAAAATCGCCGGCATCATGCCAGGCGCCCCGGTCCAGCAGAGGCACATGTTCACCAGATTTGAATGAGGTCAACGTGGAGGAGCCCTGAATATATCCGTCAAAATGTGTTGAATCAATAGGAGCCATACGCGCATCATCCATATGACAGAGGCCATGCCATACACGGTACTTATCATTCACCCGCATGTGGCACATTTGCGCAGGCAGAAAGTATTCGAGCGTGGGTTGCCAAACTTCTTGTTTATACACATCAGTGCTTATTTGAAACGCATGCGTCCGATAGTTCCCATATTGCACAACATACATTCCTGGCTGCCTGATATTACTGAAATCAAAACGCAGGTAATGATAACGCAGGAATTTCCCCCAGTCCTTTGCATTGCCTGAGCGGACGGTTTGACTGCCGCCTTCAGGCGAGATGCGCAGCACTTTAACAGGGAAGCGTCTTATATCATGGGCATCCAGTTCGATAACGGCCGTTTTTGATTGAAGCGGATGATAACCGACCTGGGACACCTGCACAACCGGATCAGACTTCCATCCAGGTATAACATGTGGCGTCACGAGCCATTCAATGGCATGAGTGGTTGCCCCTTTGGGCACCAATGAACGCACGACATACCACCCATTAGTATGTTTTCCCCTGCCATCAATCAGCATAAGCTTATTTCCTTTCAGGTTTTCTATCGTCATTCTCTGCTGGTCCGATTCGGGTGCGATCGTAAGTTTCTTACCCTCAGCCAGTGGCTTTACCTGCCATTCACCGGCAACGTCTTTCACCATCTGGTCGTAAGAGTCACGCGGGAAAATGCCGGATTGATCATCCATATAATATGATTTTCCGAAAAGACTGCCCGGAAAAAGTTCCAGATTAAATCCGGCTCTTCCAATCCAGTCGTCGGGTAAAGGCTGCTCCAGGTCCACGATGATCCTGAATCCCGCACCGGCCGGCAAAACCCGGATCTTATAAGCAAAATGCAGGTCCGGGTAGATAATCGGGTTGAAGCCCTTGCGGTTGATGGACTCATCCGGATATTCCATTCTGACGTTGATTTCTTGCGAAATCTTGTCGACTATACGCTTTCCAACTTTCGGGATCGGCGACCATTGCCCGGGCGTGGGTTCCAGGCGTATATCGCCGTTAGTAGCTACCCGTTCACCGTTTTGTATGATGCCTACGCCACCCTGGTGCCCTTCGGGGTAAAAGTCATGGGCCAGCATCACACTAACACCCTGGTTTTCCAGATATTCCAGGCTATTCAGGTGCATTCCGCTTGCAGTACCCTTTGTTTGGGCCTGCAATCCGCCAACCCACAAACAGAAGGCAATAAATGCAGAAGCAAATCGTCTCATATTTCTTATATTATTTAGGTATTTTAACATCTCCATGCGAAAGCGTATTCGGCCTTGAATAAGTCTCCTTCACGCGCTCACGCGTGTTGCCGGTCAGAATAAAATCAGACCAGACCAGGAACCACGACCATTTGGGTTGCGCTTCCAGCACAGTTTCTGTTGGAAGTTCGCCTACCTCCGTAAGCGCAATTAATTTCCCATTAGCTACCTTTAGCAAGGCATTGTAATCGGATTGTTCATAATCGAAACGGTACACGTCCGAACCCAATATGTCTACATAAGCAGCCCCGGGATAATATAACCTATAGTCAAATGCCTGGTCCTTTGGCAGATCCCTAAGCCCGTTTGCGCCCCAAACCCACAAAAGGTTGTTAAGCTTAAAATGATTGACATATCGATCGTACATATTTTTCCATAGCTTTTCAAACCCCTCTTTACCTTTTTTGTCACCCCACCAGAACCAAACACCATTCATTTCATGATAAGGCCTCCACAAAACAGGCACATGCGCATCGCGCAATTGTGTTAAATATCCGGCTACCCTATCAACCTGTGCAAGCCAGCGGTTATACAAGGGCGTCCCCGGCGTGGTCAGTTCCTGCCATTGTGAATCCGTCAATTTAGCCTGGACGCTTTCTTTCCAACTGTAAGGTGGATCATCTGAAGGCCTTCCGACATGCCACATCAAAGTAACGAGGTAGCCTTCCTGCCATTTCTTAATGGCCTCGTTAACGATGGCCTGTCCGTAGTCCTGCGTGCCGGACCAATAAAAATCTGTACCCCAGACGGCAGGGTATTTACCCGTAATGGCTTTAACCGTGTCAGAATAACGGTTCATTTCGTGGTTGTAATTGTGCTGACCGGAAAGGATATTTTTCCCATTAATGGAGTACAGATAGGCAAGTACTGAGCGCGCTTCGGGCGATGCGTTTGCATTCACAGGTGGAAAGGTCTGGGCGCTGCCCGCTAAAGAGGCCAGGATCATGATTATGCTAAAGAGCCGGTTCATATGCTAAAGGGATTTAATTGTAAATGCAGGAGAAAAAAACACAGGCAAATGAAAGATCATAAACAATAGTGAAAACGAGTTTTAGGTAAACAGAAAAATAATTGTTCGATGCATGATGAGCATTGATTTGTTACTGGGTTTATATTTTTTATAGGTTCACAGGCATATTTTTTGCCAGCTAGGAAATCGATTGCAACAATAAGAAAAAAGATGCAGGTATTTATAAGATCAAGCGGGAGCAGCGGTTCATACGGAGGAATTGTTGACAGCGGGCCAGCGGCTGTACAAGGTTGATCAGGAAGCAAAACCTCGAAAAATTGTTAAACCTTTATCTTATATTTGCGCCGACGTTCCCGTAGTTCAATGGATAGAATGGCTGATTCCGGTTCAGCTGATATGAGTTCGAATCTCGTCGGGAACACTTTAAAAGCTGCTGAACAGGTGGCTTTTTTTATTTCCTAAAAAACTGCCGAATAAGACGTTAAGTTGTCTGACTGTCAGTGTATTATCGGGGATATTCAAAAAATTCCAGCTGAATTAATGGCGAGGCCAAAAACTCTACCGGCTGAATAGGATGCAATTAACATTTAATTAATAGTGGGTTGATTTAATGCTCTTAAAACGGACTGTATACAGACCCGGCATCTGATATTCTATCCATTGAACTATGGGAACAATGTGCTGAAAATGTAATTATTAGAAGGAATTATGGGCATGGTAGTTTCTAAAATAAAAAGTGTAACATTTTAGAAATATTAAAATGTTTAATAACTTTTTTAAATTTTTAAAAAGTTATTAAAAATATTTATATTGCGCCTCATAACAACCAATATATGACCGCCTTGCTTCCCGAATCACCAAGTCATTTGTCTATCGTTAAAGCATTATACTTTAATGGCACAATCTCTTGCTCAGACATCAGCAAAATAACCGGTGCGAGCATTCCGAATGTTTCAAAAAACTTGTACGAGCTTATTGATGGTGGTTATGTGGTTGAAAAGGGATTCGCAGAATCAAAAGGTGGCCGCAAGCCGCTGATGTATTCATTGGTAGCGGGTAAATTTTATATCGTATCGATTGCGATGGATCAGTTTTCAAGCAGAATCGCTATCGTTGATGTAAACAACAACTTTGTTAACGATGTCGAGTGTTTTGATTTTAATCTTTATGATGCTAATTCCAACACGGACTACCTGGTTGAAAAAATAAACGGCTTTATTGATAAGTCGGGTATAAGCAGAAAAGAAATTTATGGTATTGGAATAGCAATGCCCGGTTTTTTTGACACCAGCACTGGCACCAATAAAACCTTTTTAAAAAACGATGGCAAAAGCCTTCGTGATTGCATCTCTGAACTTACCGGTCTTCCCACTTTTATTGATAATGATTCAAGTGCAATTGCTTTAGCTGAGTTGAAATTCGGCGTAGGAAGGACGAAAAAGGAGATCATGGTAATCAATATAGGGTGGGGGATTGGATTGGGAATGATTGTCAATGGCGAGATATTCAGAGGGTTTAGCGGATTTGCAGGTGAGTTTAGCCATATACCTCTCTTCAAGAACGGAAGAATATGCAGTTGTGGCAAACGTGGGTGCCTGGAAACAGAAGTTTCGTTAATTATCATTGAGCAAAAGGCTCAAAAAGCGATCAGTGCAGGCGAATACTCCACCATTACCGCTAATGAAAATGGAAAAGTAACAATATCCTCCATACTGGCTGAAGCTAATAAAGGAGATCATCTTGCAATAAAACTTATATCAGAAGGGGGATACTATATTGGACAAGGTATCGCTGTTTTGATACATATCATGAATCCGCAAAGCATTGTCTTAAGCGGAAAAGGCAGCGAAGCCGGTAAGGTATGGCTGGCGCCGATACAACAAGCCCTTAACGAATTATGCATCCCCGCATTATTAAATAATACAGAGGTCATATTATCTCCGCTGGGCAGCAATGCTCAACTAATAGGGGCAGCCGCCCTTGTCGTCGATAACATCGACAATTGAATTCAGCAACTCAATAACAAATTAATAAACAGTCAATTAACTAACTAACAATCCAAATTTATGCAAAAACTCTACAATGTATGTAAGGGCGCATTAATCCTTCTGCTGGTAATACTGGCGAATAGCGCTTTTGCTCAGGTTTTGGTTACCGGTAAGGTAACTGATGATTCCGGCCCGCTTCCTGGGGTCAGTGTTATGGCTAAAGGTACAGGTACGCAAACAACCACCAATGGTACGTACTCTATAAATGTACCCAAAGGCTCCATTTTGAAGTTCTCATTTCTTGGTTATTTAACCAAAGAAGTAAAAGTAGGAGAACAAACTGTTATCAATGTTAAACTCGAAGCAAACAATGCCCAGCTTGGTGAAGTGGTAGTAACCTCGTTGGGTATTAGCAAAGAGAAGAAAGCGTTGGGGTATGCATCTGCTACTGTTAAGGCAGATGAGCTTGTAAAAACAGCAGCTACAAATTTTGCAACGGCGTTGTATGGTAAAGTTCCCGGAATGAGAATTGATGCTGCTCCCGGAGGAGCCACAAGTGGGGTAGCCATTCAACTGCGTGGAGTAAACTCTATTTTGAATACCAGTACGCCTTTAATCATCATGGATGGTGTGCCAATCCGTGATGGTGCATGGGGTATCGACGGTGGTAACCGTATACAGAGTAACGGACTAGTAGATATTAACCCCGAGGATATTGAAAGCATTTCGGTATTAAAAGGTGCGTCTGCGGCCGCTCTATATGGTTCATCAGCAAACAATGGGGTGATCCTGATCACAACCAAGAGCGGTAAGGGAACCCAGGGTGTAAGGGTTGATATCAACGCTAACTACACTCAGGACAGGATTGCTTATCAGCCAGATTATCAACATGTCAGAGGGGCTGGTATGCCGGTGCAGCTCGGAACTTATTCCGAAGATGCAAATGGATTTAACTCCAATACCTATAATATTAATGGACAGCAGATGAGAGCTTTAGTACAAGGCTCGTTAAACTTTGGACCAGTATTTGACGGTAAACCAATTCTTAGCTGGGACGGTGTGGTAAGGCCATATTCTGCTCAGCCAAATAATAACGCAGCCTTATTTCAAAAGCCGGAAAATTCAAATATAAACGTTGCCATTTCGCATGCTGCTGAAAATTCAAACACCAGGTTCTCTCTTACCCACATCAATACCGAAGGTCTTAGCTTAGGCTCTCACAACGAAAAAATCACTGCAAATTTAAATACCACATTTAAATTGAGTAAAAGCTATTCAGTGGACGTTTTGGTAGACTACATACACCAGGATATTTACAATCGTCCGTACTCAACAGATAGGTTAGTAAATAACTTTGCCGGTATGATGCCAACGTTTGACAACGGCCAATGGTATCTGAATAAATACAAAACAAGTCTTGGATATAAATATGTAACCGGAACTAACCAAAGCTTAACACCAGACGAAAATCTGATCTATCCAGACCGAAGAACTGATATACTGGACTTCGTTTGGAATGTTGAAGAAAACAAAGTACATGAAAGCAGTAGCCGACTTATCAGCAGTATTACTAATAACTGGCAAATTATTAGAGATCTAAAACTTCGTGCCAGGTTTGCTACTGACCTTACATCAGGAAATATCAATAGCAAAACTTCAACTGCCATACCAACAGTATTTGGTTATACTACCGACAATTCGGGCAACTTCGGCATCTCAACCAGTACAGATAATGTTTTGTATGGAGATTTATTGTTAACCTATAACAAGAAGATTAATTCTGATTTGGAGGTTAGTGTATTAGGTGGTGTTACTGCAGAAAAAGACTACGGATATTATACAAGTGTCAGGACCAATGGGTTAAACGCTGATAATAATTTCGATTTTGCAGCTTCTTATTTGCCGCTAGTTGGCGGCGGCAGTGTGCTTTCTCCATACACCGATCAAAATTCTATTTCAAAGGATGCTTTATTGGGCACAGTGAATTTTAACTATAAAAGCTTTTTATATTTGGAAGGAACCGTAAGGAGGGACAGAACATCAACAATGGCTCCTGGTAATAATGCGTTCGTTTATCCATCAGTAAATTCGGGCTTCGTTTTTTCAGATGCTTTCCACCTGCCTTCATTTATCAGCTATGGCAAACTCCGTGCATCATGGGGTATCGTGGGTAACTACCCGTCTATATACCAGGCAAATATTGCATATAATCAGGCCAATTTAGGTGTTCAGGCGCCAGGAACAGGGTCAGTACTTACTACCACCACTGGAGGTTTCTTTGGTAATGACGCGATCAGGCCTGAGAAAAAACACGAGTATGAGTTTGGATTGGAAACCAAGTTTTTCCATAATCGTTTAGGTCTTGATCTGACTTATTATAATTCAAGAATTGTAGATCAGATTCTGCAACTTTCACTTCCGCAATCTTCGGGAGCTTCCTCTATACTAACCAACATTGGGGAATTGAGTAACAAAGGATGGGAGCTGGCGCTTACCGGTACGCCGATACAAACTGAAAAATTCGGTTGGGAAACGGGCTTAAACTTTGCGTCAAACCAGAATAAGGTTTTAAAATTAGCCAATGGCGCTACTGAATTAATACACCAGGATTTTGATGGTAACGCAGCAGTGCTAAAATCGGTAGTAGGACAACCTATGGGCGATTTTTACGCGCATCCAATTGCCACTGATAGTAAGGGAAATAAAATAGTTGGTGATGACGGCATATACCAGCTGGATGCTACAAGAATGGTGAAGTATGGCAATTCGATGCCAAAAGCAGTGGGCGGTTATTTTAACACATTCAGATACAAATCATTCACTTTGGAAATGTTTGCCGACTTCCGTTTCGGCGGTTCTGTAATGCCATCTGGCCTTTACTGGATGACAAGCAGGGGCTTAACAAAACAAAGTTTGAACCACATGGATGCAGCCCATGGCGGACTTAGCTATTATTTAGATGCAGGCGGCCATGGAATCCAGACAAATGCTGGGCAGGGACCAACCGGACAAACAGTGTATCATGACGGTATGCTGATGCCTGGGGTAACTACAAGCGGCGCGCCAAATACAAACGTTATCTCACAAGCTTATTACTATTGGAACGTGTATAACTGGGGCGGCCCTCAATACAGTGAATCTGAGTATTCTTTGTACATACAAAAGAATTCATACATAAAAATGCGTGAAATATCTTTTGGTTATGCTATACCAACAAGTATCGCGTCAAAACTAAAGGCCAAGAACATAAAACTTTCTGTATTCGGACGTAACCTGTTTTATATCTATAGAACCATCAAAGGTATGGATGCAGAATCACTTACCGCTGGAAATATGTGGAATCAGCAGGTTTCTAATGCCGGCACCAATCCATCTACAAGAACATTCGGTGCTATGTTAAGGGCTAGTTTTTAATTATTAACGACATAGAATAATAATCATGAAAAAAATATTTTTAATTGCGGCCGCGATAATAACGACAGGTATTACTTCCTGTAAAAAAAGTGATTTCGCCGACGCTTATGTAAACCGGTCAAAAGTTAGCGGTACTACCGTTGAAAAACAGTATGCCGGGTTTTTGTCATCCGATCTGGATTATGTAATGTATAAATACTGGAACTATTTTGTTGTGTTACAAAATACAGCGTTGCATTTTACCCAGGCAGTTGGCTGGCAAAATGCTCCGGGACAATATATCCCTGGTGCAGCCTCTATAAGTGATAGGTGGGATAATTATTACAATTTCCTTAGTCAGTATAGAAATTTCGTTTATGTGTATTCACAGCTTACTCCGGCGGAGCAAAAAAGTAAAAGGATATACCTGATCACAGCAACTATTCATTTTTATGACCAGACCCAGAAAGTTGTCGATTTGCACGGAGATATCCCATGGTCACAGGCCGGTCTGTTAACAACAAACGGAGGAAACTACTCCAAGTCCTACGCGAAATATGACGGCGCTGCTTCCATATACACTACAATGCTTGATGATTTGAAAGGCTTTGCGGATGAATTGAATACGATCAGCGTGCCTTCAGATGTATCATCGGTAATGAAAACTCAGGATTTCATTAATAACGGAGACCTGACAATGTGGAAAAAGTACTGTAATTCTCTTCGCATAAAATTATTGACAAGAGTATCAGGGGTGTCGAGTTTTCAATCAAGGGTGAGCTCAGAAATCGGTCAAATAACTTCGAACGCTTCAACATATCCGGTAGTATCTTCAAATGCCGATAATATTTTGGTTAAAGTTTATGATCTGAATACCACCATCAACTCAAACGATTTTTATACTGGTTTGATTGGTTGGGGCGGTAATGATGTTGCGAGTAAAAAAATGATCGACATCATGAACAATAATAGCGATCCAAGATTAAGGGCAATGTTTCAGCCGGGCGTTAACGCAGGAACTACATATGCGGGGTTAGACCAGTCGTTAGATGGCAATACTCAGCTAAACCTGATCAACGGAGGTACTTTAGCACGGTATAACTTCTCTACAATCAGCAAAAATAATTACATGCCGGGCATTTTAATTACTGCTGCCGAAGTGGATTTTTTACTGGCTGAATATTATCTGAATGCCGGAAACGACGTGGCCGCACAAGCCGCTTATGAAAATGGCATTTCTCAGTCAATTGATTTCTATTTTGGATTGCGTTCGATCAGCAATGATAATTCGGCAGGCCCTTTAACTGCAACTAATGCAACTGAAAAGAATGCTTATATTAATAGCAATGCCATAAAATGGGCAAATGGTGCAACAACAGCAGGTAAAATGAACTTAATTGCTATTCAGAAATGGACAAATTATAGTGTTTTACAGCCTCTTGAAAGTTGGGCAGAATACAGAAGAACAAAATTACCGGCGTTTTCATTTGTTACAGACGCTTCAAGTAGTGTGCTTCCGCAGCCGCCATCAAGATGGATTTATCCAACCGAAGAGCAGACATACAATGCAACAAACTATCAGGCTGTAAAGGCGAATGATACCTTTACTGCCAAAATTTTCTGGGACGTAAAATAATCATCGTTCCATTAAAATCATGGCCCTCAGTTGAAAAACTGGGGGCCTTTTTGTTTTCTGTATAACACATTGATACCTGAACTGCAACGCAAATATTTTAAATTGCCGTCCCCAAGACCTTAATATGAGAAGTTGTAATTTTCCCTTTGTTATTAGTAAGCTAAAGCGGTTGAGCCTTGCAATTGTCCTGTGCTGTTTTGTGCCGATCTTTGGTGCATTTAAAGTAGATGACGCTCCGGACTCCTGGGTTAGAATCAATCAGTTAGGATATACAGCAAGGGGCATCAAAGTAGCAGTTTGGGCGACGAAGGGTGACGTTATTCCGGTTGATTTTCAATTGATTGACGCAAAAACAAATAAGACGGTTTTTAATGCTCCCGTTGGAAAATTATATGGCAGCTATGGCCCGTTCAAGCAGATATTGCGGTTGAATTTCAGCGCTTTAAAAAAGCCTGGTACTTACTATATCAAGTGCGGTGCGGCTGCTTCTCCCCGGTTTAGGATAGATGACGATGTTTATAAAGGCTCAGCCGATTTCGGGCTCAACTATATGCGCCAGCAGCGAAGCGGATTTAATCCTTTCCTGAAAGATTCATGCCATACCACAGACGGTTATACGATGTATGGCCCGATGCATGATACTACCCGGATAAATGTTTGGGGTGGCTGGCATGACGCTACTGATTACCTGCAATATGCTACGACGTCGGCCAATGCCACCTATCATTTGCTGGCAGCTTACCGCGATTTTCCTGCCGTATTTGAAGATAAGCACATGGCCAATGGTTTAGATGGAACAAACAAGGTAGCCGATGTTTTAGACGAAGCTCGCTGGGGATTGGATTGGCTGCTGAAAATGCACCCCCGAAAAGACTGGCTATTTGATCAACTAGCCGACGACCGCGATCATCACGGATTTCGTCTGCCTAATAAAGACTCTGTTGATTATGGGGTAGGACCTGGAAAGGGGAGGCCTGTTTACTTTGCGTCAGGCACGCCGCAGGGCTTAGGTAAGTACAAAAACAAAACGACCGGAGTGGCTTCTATCGCTGGTAAGTTTACTAGCGCATTTGCGCTGGGAGCGATGCTTTATCAAAAGAGCGATCCTTCTTTTTCGAAATTACTGACTGAAAAATCAGAGTCAGCCTACCAGCTCGGTTTGGATAAGCCAGGTGTAGCGCAAACTGCGCCAAACACTGCCCCTTATTACTATGAAGAAGATAACTGGGTTGATGATATGGAGTTAGGTTCAGCTGCGCTTTATCAGCTCACCGGTGAGAAAAAATATCTTAGCCAATCGCTTACTTATAGTAAAGAAGAAAAAGTAACACCCTGGATGGGCGCCGATACCGCCCGCCATTACCAATGGTACCCTTTTCACAATTTTGGACATTATGAGCTTGCTAAAAAATCTGGCACTAAAAGCAAAGCAGAACTCATAAGTTATTATAAAGAAGGTATTGAACGGGTTTGGCGCAAAGCAAGCAAAAATGGATTCTTTAGAGGAGTCCCGTTTATCTGGTGCTCTAATAATCTTACGACATCCTTTGCCATACAATGCTACCTGTACCGTAAACTAAGCGGCGATCAGCAATATGCTGAATTAGAACAAGCCTGTTTCGACTGGCTGTTCGGCTGTAATCCATGGGGAAAGTGCATGGTGTATGGATTGCCTCAGGGCGGAGATACCCCGGTTCATCCGCACTCGTCATTGAACTTATTATATCATTACCCCTTGGATGGCGCCTTGGTTGACGGGCCGGTATACGGCAGTATTTTTAAAAGTCTGAAAGGCTTGACCTTATACCT
>JACXTT010005710.1_pt1 | contig 17992 bp, 16 predicted proteins | sample 9270951 | NCBI WGS metagenome assembly JACXTT01 (sample SAMN15532306, study PRJNA645909) | rock metagenome | isolation source: weathered quartz diorite | place: Puerto Rico | collected 2017-06-21 | reverse complement strand
GCGGCGTCAAGGTGCCGAAGCTCAGTGGCCGCGGTCTGGCGCACACGGGGGGCACGCTCGACAAGCTCGAGTCGGTGCCGGGGGTCACGGTCGACCTCGAGCCCGAGCGATTCATCAAGCAGGTACGCGAGGTCGGCATCGCCGTGGCCGCGCAGTCGCCGCACATGGTGCCCGCGGACAAGGCGATCTACGCGCTGCGGGACGTTACCGGCACCGTGCCGTCGATTCCGCTCATCGCATCGAGTGTGATGTCGAAAAAGATCGCTGCCGGGGCGGACGCGATCGTCCTCGACGTGAAGTTCGGCAAGGGGGCGTTCATGCCCGATGTGCCTTCGGCCAAGGCGCTCGCTGAAGAGATGGTGCTGCTCGGCGAAGGCGCCGGCCGGCGCACCGTGGCGCTGATCACGGCCATGGACAACCCGCTGGGCGACAACATTGGCAACGCGCTCGAGGTGCAGGAGGCGCTGGACGTCCTCGCGGGCAAAGGCGACGAGGAGCTGATCGAGGTCTCACTTCGGGTCGCGGGCGAGATGTGCCGGCTCGCAGGCGTCTCGGCCGATCCAGCTGCCGCGCTCCGCTCCGGCGCCGGCCGGCGCAAATTCGAGGAGATGCTGGCTGCCCAGGGCGGCCGGCTCAGCGAAAAGTTGCCGGTGGCGCCGTATCAGGTTGCGATCGACTCGGAGGCCGGTGGCTACGTGGCGGCCATTGACGCGCTCGAGGTCGGCCTGGTCGGCGTGGAGCTCGGCGCCGGTCGGATGCGAAAGGAGGATCGGATCGATGCCGCGGCGGGCCTCGTGATCGCGGCCCATGTCGGCGACCAGGTCAAGGCCGGCGAGCCGCTGGCGACGGTCCACGCTCGCACGCTGGAGCTCGCGAAAAGCTATGCGCCACGCCTGCGCGCGGCCTGGAAGCTGAGCGGGCAACCGGTCCAGCGCCCGCCCCACGTGCTCGCCCGGGTCGATAAGTCCAGTAGCACTTAGACTTCGATCAGATGGCGGTCAAGGAAGAGAAGAAGTACCACGTCGGACTTGTGCGTGCCGACGTCGGCGACTACGTCTTGATCCCGGGCGACCCCGGCCGCACGCCGATGATCGCCAAGCACCTTGACGGAGCGCGTGAGGTTGCCTTCAGCCGCGAATACCGCACGTTCACCGGCACAGTCGATGGCGTCCCGGTGTCAGCGATGTCGAGCGGCATGGGCGGTCCGTCCGTCGCGATAGGAGTGGAGGAGCTGCACGAGCTCGGCGTGCACACGCTGCTTCGCGTGGGCACTTGCGGCGCGCTTCAACCCGGGGTCAAGATGGGCGATCTCGTCATTGCGATCGCAGCCGTCCGAAGCGAGGGGACATCTGACGGGTACGTGCCAAGGGAGTACCCGGCGGTCGCAGCGCTCGACATGATCAATGCGCTGGTCGCTGCCGCCGAGGCCGCGAAGGCTCCATACCACGTCGGCCTGATGCGCTCGGTCGACGCTCTTTACTCGGACCTCGTTCCAGACAAGATGCCCCGCCCAGACCTGCGCGCGGAGCTGGAGATGTGGACCAGGGCCGGGGTCATCGGCAACGACATGGAGGCCTCGACCCTGTACGTGGTGTCGCGGATTCGCGGCATGCGCGCCGGGACCATCTGTCTTTGTGTCGACGAGGTTGGCGCCGGGGAGCTCCACCACCTCGACCCCTCCTACATGGACCGTATGCTCGGCGTGGCGGTCGACGCAATCCGCAGGCTGATCGCAATCGACAGGAAGAGTGCCGCTCACCGTTAGCCGGCATCCGCTGGTCGCGGACAGCCTGGCCGGGCTGCGGGATCGGACGACCGACCCGGAGCAGTTCCGCGTCCTGGCGCGCAACGTCATCACCTTGCTTCTGTACGAAGCGACGGCCGACCTGCCGACTCGCCCCGGCAAGGTGCGCACTCCGTTGCGCGAGGCGGACACATTGATGATCGAGCGCGAGGTGGTTGCCATCCCTGTACTCCGCGCAGGCCTCGGCCTGCTGGCGCCTGTGCTCGAGCTGCTGCCGCGCGTCAGTGTTGGCTACATCGGCCTCGAGCGCGACGAAGAGACCGCGGTCGCCCGGATCTACTACAACAAGCTGCCCAAGCTCGAGGGCAAGGTGCCGCTGCTCCTCGACCCGATGCTCGCCACCGGCGGCTCGGCCGCCCAGGCGCTGGACCTGATCAAAGAGGCGGGCGGCACCGACCCGCGGTTCGTCTGCATCGTGGCCGCCCCGGAAGGCGTCAAGGTGGTCGAGGAACGGCACCCGGAGGTGCACATCTTCACTGCCGCGCTGGACGAGGGGTTGAACGACCGGGCCTACATCGTCCCGGGATTGGGAGACTTCGGGGACCGGCTTTTCGGAACCGGGGGTTAGCTCAGGCCGTAGGGACCCAGATCATCCCGGTGGCTTTACCAAATCCGATCGCGAAAGGTGTGACGTAGCCGGTCGAGGGGTCGACTGTGCCGAGAAAGTTCGTCACCCCTGAGTCGTTCGGGGCCTGGGTGATGATCGTGCCGTTCGCGAACAGTCCGTCGACCCAGTAGGTGAAGTTCGACACGCCGTCAGTGACCAGCAGACGCCCTTTGCCACTGGCCCAGACGGTGTCGTCGAGCTGATCGCCGACCTGCGTGCGGGTGACCTTCTGCGCGGGAGTACCGGGCGAGCTGATGGTGATGTACTGCGAGTCGCCCTGGTCGATCAGCACCAGGTCGCCGTGCGTGTTGGTGGTCAGCGAGTCCGGGTCGGTCAGGGTGAGCTGAACTTTCGAGTTCGTGACGGTGTCGGTCGCCGTGGCGTTGCCCATCAGCACCGGCGTCAGGGTCATCTTTCCGCTGTCCAGCGTGATCTGGTCGACGGCCGGGAACGGGTTGTTGCCGTTGTTGTCGAGGGATGGGTTCGAGGCCGAGATGTAAGTCTTGCCGGCGAGGAAGTACAGATCGTCGTAGCCGCCGCCATGTGGCGGCGAAGGGAACGCATAGGGCGTCACCGTGCCGGATGACGCGTCGATGGTCGCGAACATGGGATTGCCGTCCTCGCACGACGTGGTCCAGATCAGGTGGGTGGACGGGTCGATGCGCATGCCGTCGCTGTGCCCTGGGATGTTCCAGCTTTTGACGAACTTCCCGTCCATCGAGTACTCCGAGACCGTGCTGTGCGTGGTCTGAGCGTCGGTGCAGTCCTTGGCCGTTTTGTTCTGGTAGTCGATGAAGACGTGGTTCTGATCGATCGCAACCGAGTCGGGGCCGAAGGGCGGCGTCGCGCTCTCACTCGAGTTCGGTTCGGTGAAGATGGAGATGCTGTAGCCGGGCAGCGCCACCACCGGCAGAACGATCGTCGCTCCGGTCGTGGAAGACGTGGGTGGTGATGCTGAGGCAGCCGAGGAGCAGGCGGTCAACAGGATGATCGCGGCGGTGGCGGCGGCGCCGTGCGGCAGGTTCTGCATCTCGCTCTTGAACCTAGCGGCGCACGTATAAGTCAAAGGTGCCCGCCGGCGATGGCGTCATTAGCGGTTGGTGAAGGCGGATTTCTAGCTGATCGCTAAAGTTTTGTCCGGCTTTAGTTCCCATACAGGTTGTTGACAGGTTGGTCGCAGGATTTGTGACTGGTGTTGCCCCCGCGGGGTGATTGACCCATTGACGGTCGTTCGGGCGCCCGGCAGGGTGTCGTACAGCCAAACCCCAAGGAGCCATAGTGCCGCCCTACCCGTCCAAGCGGTCCTACGTGCGCGGATCGGGGCCGTTTCTGATCGCCTTTGCCCTGCTGGTCGGAATCGCCGGCGTTGTCGCCGCGGCGTCACCTTCGAGAACCGCCGTACCGGCATCGGTCGGCCTGAGCAGCACGGCATACGACTGGCCTGAGTTTCACCATGACCCCGGCCTCACCGGCGTCTCCGCTGATCCCGCGCTCTCGGCGTCGACCGACAGCACTCTCGGAATCAAGTGGGTGGCCAACACGTACGGACCTTTGCTGGCCTCGCCAGTGACCACTTTCGATGTCGCCCTCAATCGAACCGTGGCCTACATCGGCAACGACCTGGGCTTCTTTTCCGCCTACGACGCCACCAATGGCGCCCTACTGTGGAGTCGTGCTCTGACCGGGCCCATCGACAACACCGCCACGATCTCGAATGGAGCGGTGTGGATCGCCGCCGGCGGCGTGCTGTACAAGCTCGACGAGTCCACGGGCAGCACGCTGTGTACGGCCGCGATTCCAGGGAAGGCCCAGTCGGACGCTGTGATTGCCACGCCGCCCGGCGGTACACCGACCGTCTTCCAGACCGTGCTGGACACCGCGACGGCCGACGGGCCGCTCACGGCTGTCAATGTGGCCGACTGTAAGACCAAGTTCAGCTGGAACTCGTACGTCGCGCATGGCGGGAGCTGGAGTCCCGCATCGGCAGGCGTGGACAAGAATGGCCGCGGCCTCGTCCTGTTTGGAAGCTCCGATCCTGACAGCACGGTGTATGCGATCGACGAGTCGACGGGCCTCGAGGCATGGCACTTCACCACCATCAACGCGACCGCGAACAACGACGTCGGTTCGGGACCGGTGGTATCTCCTCCGGGTGTCAACGGGTTTGCGGATGGCGTCGTATACGTCGCAGGCAAGGACGGATATGTCTTCGCGCTCGACCTGACCACCGGCCTGGAGATCTGGCAATACCACTTCGGCGCCGACAGCACCCATCCTCACGGTGGCCAGGGAACGGTCGCGCTTGATGGCACGACCCTGGTGATCGATTTCGGCGCAGGTGTCGAGGCCATCGATGTTCACGGCTCACTCACCACGCCACCAGTCAGGCTCTGGAAAGACGACTTCGGCACGGCAGCCGTGATTTCGTCACCCGCGATCATTGGCTCGCCTGGTAACGAGGCCGTCGCATTCGGCGACCCCAGCGGCAGCTTCCGCGTGGTGCGCTTCTCGGACGGGAGCCCCATCCTCCAGATGTCCCTTCCCGGGTTCGTCGTCAGCTCCCCCGCGGATGCCAACGGCTCGCTGGTCGTGGGCGACTCGCAGGGCTTGGTATATGACTTCGGACCTGGGGGCGAGCAGTCCGTTTCGGCAGCCACGGTGATCAACGCGCCGGCGGACGGCTCGAGCGTCGCCAACTCGGGTGCGGTCGCGATTCAGGGCACGGCGACCGCCGCCACCGGCGTCGCCCAGGTCCACGTCGCCGTCCGCGAAGACAACCCGAAGGGGTCATGGTGGAACGCCACCACCAGCACGTGGTCGCCCACGCCCACCCCGAATCCGGCGATCCTGGGGTCACCGGGGAGCGCGTCGACGACCTGGACGCTCAGCGTGCCGACGCCTGCGGCGGGCACGGTGTTGAACGTCTTCGCGCAGACCGCGGACTCTGGCGGTGCCGTGGACGTCCGGGGGCCGACCGCGAGCTTCACCGTGCTCCCGAGCCCGGGGGCGCCGGCAGTCGTCGTCACGAACCCATGGGTTGCACCGGGAGGGTCGGTGACCCTCTCCGGGAGCGGCTTCGGCCCAGCTGAGTTCGTCTCCATCGCCGACGCGGGGAAGGTGATCAAGAGGATCACGACCACGTCCACCGGCGCGCTGCCGGCCACGGCGATCTTGTTCGGCGTCAGCGCCGTGATCGGCCCGACCGCTCTGACGGCCACGGGTCTGACGTCTCACAAGATCTCGAGCGTCGTCGTCCACGTCTCCAACTCGTGGCCGCAGTACGGCTACTCGGTCACCCGCCCGGGATACGCCCCCAACGACAAAGCGATATTCCTGACGCCGACGATCAGCCCGACAACGCTGCTCGCCCCGGTCTGGTCGCGAACGTCGGCATCCCCGATTCACTCGGCGGCGTCAATCGTCGACGGCGTTGCTTACTACGGCAACGACGCCGGGCTGGTCTCCGCGGTCAGCATTCGCAGTGGCGCACTGCTGTGGTCTTTCGCGGCCGGCGGCGCCATCGACTCGGAGCCGGCGGTCGACTCGGGCCTGGCGATCGTGGGTGCGGGCGATGGCAAAGTGTATGCCTTGAACTCGAAAACCGGGGCTCTGGTCTGGTCGTATACGACCGGCGCCGCGGTCGAGTCGTCACCCGCCGTGGCCGGCGGTGTGGTCTACGTCGGCTCGGATGACAAATCCGTATACGCCCTGAACGAGGCCACCGGGGTGGTCATCTGGGTGCACGCGCTCGGTGGCGCCGTAATTTCGTCTCCGGCGGTTGACGCGGCGGCGAACATCGTGGTCGTCGGCGACCAGAGCGGCAGTCTCACGGCGCTCACTCTGGCGGGCGCGCCTAAGTGGAGCCACCTCACAGGCGGCCCGGTCGATGCTTCCCCACTCATCAGCGGCGGTAACGTTTACATCGGCTCAAACGACGGAACCTTCTATGCGTTCTCAGAGCCGGCCGGCTCGTCGGTGTGGTCGAACGTCACGGGCGCGCCGATACACGACTCGGCGAGCGTGTCCGGGACCGTGATCCATGTCGGCTCCAACAACGGCAACGTCTACACGTTCGTGGCGGCGTCCGGAGCCGTGATGTCGACCAAGGCTCTGGGTGCCGCGGTGACCAGCGTGATGGATGTGTTCGGGGTGACCTTCGCCACGACGTCAACCGGCGACGTCTTCGCCATCCAGGCCGCCGGCTACTACGTCTGGCAGCACACCTACTCGAGCGCCTCGGTGACGCGGGTCACAGTCGTCAACGGCGGCGCGTTCATTGGTGCGGGCGATGGCACCTTCACGTGCTTCACGCTCTTCGGGAGGGCGCCTAATCCATGAGCGGACACCAAGCTTGCGGCTCTGCCGCAGCTCTTCAGCTGTCAACAAGGTCCGTGTAAGCTACACCTAGCCGAATCTCGCGTCGTAAGCGGTCTGGTTACAGCCGAGCAGCTCGTTCTCGGTCATGCCCATGCCGGCCGCGAGCTCGTACTCGTGCGTCAGTGTTGTCTGCGCGACGGTTCTCGAGTCGGTGCTGATCGTGCAGCGCACCCCGCCGCGCACCAGCCGCGGCAGCGGATGGTCAGCCAGCATCTGCACCGCTTTGCACTTCCAGTTCGCGGTGGGGCAGAGGTCCAGCACCACACCGGCGGCCCGGATCCGTTCTACGACCTGCGGGTCGCGTGCGCCGATCACGCCGTGCCCGATGCGCTCGAGGCCGTCGATCCGCAGGGCGTTCTCCACCCCTGCGGGCATTCCAGCTTCGCCTGCATGGCATGTCAGCCGCAGCCCCGCGGCGCGCGCTGCCTCGAACGCGGAATGCGGGATCACGGGATAGCCGACTTCGTCGCCGGCCAGGTCGAATCCAACGAGGCCGCGCCCGGCGAAACGCCCCGCCTCTTTCGCGAGCGCGACATTGTCCTGGACGCTGTGCGACCGCATCGCGCAGACGATCGCCTCGGCGTGGATCGGGCCCGACTTCAGGCCCGCCAGCACGGCTTCGATCACCGCCGGGAGGCCGAGGCCGCGGCGCATGTGCAGGCGAGGCGCCCAGCGGACCTCGAGGTAATCGATGTTCTCTGCGGCGGAGTCGACGCAGAGCTCGTAGGCGATCCGCTCGAGGCCGGCCGCGGTCTGCATCACTGCGATCGCGTCGTCGAAGTAGGCGATGTACGCGGCTTGCGATGGGCAGTCTGGCGGCGCCACCATTCGCAGCGGCCGCGGCAGATCGAGCTTGAGCTCGTCGGCGAGTTCCTCGGCGGTAGCGGTGCGCACCGCGCCGTCGAGGTGTGAGTGCAGCTCCGCCTTGGGCCACGTCAAGAAGTTCAACGGGAGGAAAATGTCCCACTGTGGCCAACTCCAAATCCCTGATCTTTGCGCGCTCGCTGACCAAGAGGTTCGGCGATCTCGTGGCCGTGGACGGAATCGACTTCACCGTCGAGGGTGGCGAGGCCTTCGGCTTCCTGGGCCCCAACGGGGCGGGCAAGACGTCCACGATGCGCATGATCGGCGCCGTCTCGCCGGTGACGTCGGGCGTGCTGACGATCTTCGATCTTGACCCGGCGCGGAACGGTGCCGACATACGCGCGAGGTTGGGCGTGGTGCCGCAGGCCGACACGCTGGACCTCGAGCTCACGGTGCGCGAGAACCTGGTGATGTACGCGCGCTATTTCGACCTGTCCTGGTCGGAGGGGCGAAAACGCGCAGATGAGCTGCTCGAGTTCGTACAGCTGCAGGAGCGCGCCAAGGACAAGGTGGAGGACCTCAGCGGCGGGATGAAGCGCCGGCTCACCATCGCGCGTGGGCTGATCAACCAGCCCGACCTGCTGCTGCTCGACGAGCCCACGACGGGACTCGACCCGCAGGCCCGGCACCTGGTTTGGGATCGGCTGTACCGGCTGAAGCAGCGGGGTGTGACTCTCGTACTCACCACCCATTACATGGACGAAGCCGAGCAACTCTGCGACCGGCTGGTGGTGATGGACAAGGCTAGGATCGTGGCCGAAGGCTCGCCCCGCGAGCTCATCGAGCGGTACAGCACGCGCGAGGTCCTGGAACTGCGCTTTCGAGTCGACGAGCAGCCAAGCTTCGACGGCAAGCTGAGCGGAGTCGCGGATCGCGTCGAGGTCCTGGCCGATCGGGTCCTGCTCTACACGTCGGATGGGGATGCCGCTGCCGCGGCGGTTTATCGGCAAGGCATCCACCCGGAAAGCTCGCTCGTGCGGCGCAGCTCGCTCGAGGACGTGTTCCTGCGGCTTACGGGTCGCAGCCTCATCGAATAGGGCGAATGGCCGTCTCGAGCGCCCTCCACGTCGTCGAGTACAACGCAGTTGTCTTCCGACGCTTGTGGCGCGGCAACATCATGGTGTCCTTCTTCACGCCGCTCTTCTTCCTCACGGCGATGGGAATTGGGCTCGGGACCCTCGTGAACCGTGGCTCAGGCGGCGTTAACGGTGTGCCCTACGTCGAGTATCTTGCGCCCGGCCTGATCGCCTGTGCGGCCATGCAGACCGCGGCGGTCGAAGCGATGTATCCGATCCTTGCCCGGATCATGTGGGACCGCATGTATGACGCGATGCTGGCCACGCCGCTCGCCGTACGTGACCTGGTCGTTGGCGAGGTCTCATGGTTTGCGCTTCGCCTGCTCATGGTGTCGGCGATCTTCTGGTTCGTCATGGCGATCTTCGGCGTCGGCCACTTCCCAGGCTCGCTGCTCGTGATCCCGCCGGCAGCCTTGACCGGCCTGTCCTTTGCCACTCCGGTGATGGCGTTCACGGCGACTCGGCGCAACGACAACGGGTTCGCGGCCATCCAGCGCTTTGTGATCATGCCGCTGTACCTGTTCGGCGGCGCGTTCTTCCCCATCACTCATTTGCCGCTGCTCCTGCAGTGGCTGGCATGGGCGACCCCGCTGGCGCACGGGATTGCGCTGTGCCGGGGTGCGGTGCTCGGCAACCTGGGCGTGGGGGAGGCGTTGGTGCACCTGCTGGTCCTCCTGGCCTACATCGCGGCGGGCATTTTGCTCTCGTACGTGCTGCTCCGGAGGAGGGTCCTCAAGTGAGCGAGATTGCGCTGCGGCCGTTCCGGTCCATCCACGCGATCGAGCGCAACGTGCTTGCGTACCGGCACAACTGGGTCGTGCTGTTCTCTGGTTTCTTCGAGCCGGTGCTGTACCTGCTGGGGATCGGATTCGGGATCGGCTCGCTCGTGCGCACGATTTCACTTGGCGCGGGTCATTCGGTCAGTTATGCGGTCTTCGTCGCTCCGGCGCTGCTGGCCTCGTCGGCCATGAACGGTACGATCTACGAGTCGACGTTCAACCTCTTCTACAAGCTGCGCTATGCCAAGACCTTCGAAACCGTGATCGCGACGCCCGTCGGCGTGGAGGAGGTGACGCTAGGCGAGGTCCTCTGGGCAGTCGCTCGTGGCAGCCTGTACTCGATCGGCTTCATCGTCTTCATGCTCCTGTTGGGACTGATCAAGTCGCCGTGGGCCGTGCTCGCGCTGCCCGCCGCGATCCTCATCGGGTTCGGGTTCGCTGCGCTGGGCTCGGCCCTGACCACGCTCATGCGGAGCTGGCAGGACTTCGACCTCGTGACGTTGCTCATGCAGCCGATGTTCCTTTTCTCGGCGACGTTCTTCCCGATCACCGTCTACCCGACCTGGCTGCAGGTGATCGTGCAGGTCACTCCCCTGTATCGAGCGATCGATCTGATCCGGAGCCTGACGATCGGCAATGTGGGTCCGAGCGCGCTGCTTGACGTGGGCTATCTCGTGGTGCTGGGGATGGCGGGCGTGCTGTTGGCGGGCGCGCGCATCCGCCGCAAACTTCTGAAGTAGTTAAGTGAGGATGTAGATGCCCGGCAGCTCCCGGTACAGGCCCGCGTAGTCCAGCCCGTACCCGATCACGAACTTGTCCGGGATCACAAAACCCGTGAAGTCGATCTTCACCTCGACCTCACGGCGCGCCGGCCGGTCGAGCAAAGCCGCCAGCCGCAGCGATGCAGGCTTCAGCCGGCGCAGGTGCTTCTCGATCGCGCCCACGGTGCGGCCTGAGTCGATGATGTCCTCGATCAGCAGCACGTGCCGGCCCACCAGCGGACCCTCGACCATGTGCGCCAGCCTCAGCTTGCCTGGAGACGTGCCGGACCCGTAGCTCGCGGCGCTGACGAACTCAAGCTCGGCCGGAATGCTGAGGCTCCGCAGCAGGTCGGCGGAGAACACCGTCGCGCCTTTGAGGATCACCACCAGCACAAGCGGCGTGTCGATGTCCGCGTAGACCTCCGAGATCTCGCGACCCATCTCCGCCACTCGTCTGGCGATGCGGTCGGCCGAGATCAAAGCCTTGCCGAGCGACTGCTTCGCCTTCGGCCGCACCGGCGCCTCGACTTCGGTCATCTGCAAGAGATTATGTTTCGGAACCGAATCGGCATGCCGGCGCGGTTTCTGCTATCGAGCTCCGGCGCGAAACTCACACCCAAATCCAAGCCAATTCTGAGGTTTACCCCGGATCATCCGGACCATGAGCAACTCCCGCATCGCGTTTGTGTCGGCCATCGTCGGCGCCATGTTCATCGGCGGGGTCATCGGCGCCAATGCTGTGTCGAACCATCTGATCGCGCCGGCCAGCGCGGCCACCGCATCCCCAACGCCTGGCTTCCACTCCAATGAGACCGCTTCCCACGAGGCGGGAGAAAGCGCGGCCCGCGAGCAGGCGGAGAACAACGGCACGTTCCAGCCGGGTGGCGGCCCGAACGGCATGTCCAACGAAACGTCCGCGCACGAGGCGGGCGAGTCGGCCTCCAGGGAGGCGTCGGAGAAGAGCTAACCCAACCACCCCCGTGCCTGTCGGCTTGAGCGGTCGAGCCGGCCGGCCGCGTCTCCGGTCTCGTGGGACCAGAGGCGACCAAGTGTCGAACTTGACTCTCGGCGACCACTGGAGGAGCCGGGCAACGTGCCCGGCTTCTCCGCTTTCAGCGGATGATGAGGACGCGCTGAATCCCAGGCAGCTCCGAAGCGAGCTCGGACCAGGTTCGGCCCTGGTCGGTGGACGCGAAGAGCCTGCCGTCCGCGGTGCCGAAAGCCGCGAGCTTGCCGTCCGGCAGCGCGTCCAGGCAGTAGGTGTCGATGTTGTCCTTGAACCAGGCGGGCAGTCCCTGCGTGCAGCGCTCGAAGCTCGCGCCGTCAATTCCTCCGCGGTAGACCGCGCTCCGGCCCCCGCCAGGTCCGGTCGACGCAGACAGCAGGACGGTGTCGCCGCAGACTGTCACGGCGCGGCAGTAGCCGGCATGCAAGCCCTGGTGGCTCTCGCTCCACGCGGTGCCCCTGTTCCGGCTGACATGCAGCCCTTCCGCGCCCGCGGCGTAGACACGACCGTGGCCCGTGGTCACCTGGTGGATGTCGGCCCCGATGTCAATCGTCGGCGTCCATGAATCCCCGTGATCAGTCGATCGGAGCACGCCTCCCACGTGAATGTTCACGTAGACCGTGTCGCCGTCCTCGGTGATGGAGCGCGTGTCGGGTGGGCCACCCCACGGCGTGAACCATTCATCGCGACCGTCGGCTTTGTCGAGCGAAGCGACCCGCTCGAGACCCTCGCCCGCGACACGGAAGAGATGCGCGCGCGAGCTGCCCGCGATGACACCTGCCCTGGTGTCGGCGATGCATTGGCCTTTGAAGCTTTTGAAGTCGGCGACGTGAAACCACCAGTCGACGGCGGCGGTGTGCACGAGCTCGCGCCGGTCGAGAATGGCCCACAGCTCCCAGCCCTCGGGGGCGACGAATGTGACGTCGCGGCCGGCATGCTCGACCCGGTGACCACCGCCTGAACCGTCGAACCGATGCAGGCCATCCTTCGTCGCGGCCAGGATCTGCGGCAAATTGGCCTGGCGCTTACACCCCGATCGGGTGCCAGACGGTCTTCATCTCCATGAAGGCCGCGATCAGGAGCGGGCTCAGCTCGCGGGGCTTGTTCTTGATCACCCGCTTGACGTTCTCAGCCGCGGACTTCTCGATCGTCACCACCTCTTCGGGCGTACAGCCGGCAACGTCGACCGCGTTGACGTCCATGTGCGCGGCCAGCCACGGCAGCAGCTCGCGGTGGTAGCCGCCCAACACGTTGACGACGCCGCCTGGCACGTCGCTCGTGGCCAGGACCTCCGCAAGCGTCAGGGCAGGCAATGGCGCGGCCTCCGGCGCCAGCACCACCACCGTGTTGCCCCCGCACAGGGCCGGCGCGACTCGCCGGACCACGCCGGCGAGCGGTTGATCCGCCGGCGCGATGATGGCGACGACGCCGGTCGGTTCCGGGATGGTGAAGTTGAAGTAAGGACCAGCGACCGGGTTGGTGTTGCCCATGACCTGGGCGAGCTTGTCGGTCCAGCCTGCGTACCAGACCAGTGCGTCCACAGCCGCCTCGACCTCGCGCGCGGCCGCTCGGCCACCACCCAGCACCTCGATGAACTGAGCTCGCCTTCCGTCGAGCATCTCGGCAGCGCGGTAGAGGATCTGGCCACGGTTCATGGCAGTGCGCGCCGCCCAGCCAGGGAACGCCGTACGCGCGGCACGAACCGCGTCGCGGAGATCCTTGCGTGAGCCGCGCGGCACGTTGATCGAACCGTCGAAGCGATATGCGCGGCCAGACTCGGAGCGCACGAACTCGCCGCCGATGAAGAGCTTGTATGTCTTGCGGACATCCATCAGCTCAGGTCCAGGTAGGGCATGAGGCCATGCAGGCCGCCCTCGCGCCCAAAGCCCGATTCCTTGTAGCCGCCGAAGGGCGAGGTCGGGTCGAAGCGGTTGAACGTGTTCGCCCAAACCACACCCGCGCGCATGCGCTCCGCCATCCAGAGGATGCGCGAACCCTTGTCGGTCCACACGCCGGCGGACAGACCGTAAGGGGTGTTGTTGGCTATTTCCACTGCCTCGGCCGGCGTGCGAAACGTCAGCACCGACAGCACCGGACCGAAGATCTCCTCGCGCGCGATCCGGTAGGACTGCGACACGTTCGTGAACAGCGTCGGCGGGAACCAGAACCCGCGGTCCGGCAGCTTGCACTCTGGTTGATACAGCTCGGCGCCTTCCTCGACGCCTGACTCCACCATGCCCGCGATCTTGTCGAGCTGCGCCTTCGAGTTGATGGCGCCGATGTCCGTGTTCTTGTCGAGCGGATCGCCCAGCCGCAGCGTGCCCAGGCGCCGCTTCAGCTTTTCGAGCAGTGGCTCGGCAATCGACTCCTGCACCAGCAGGCGGCTGCCCGCGCAGCACACGTGGCCCTGGTTGAAGTAGATCCCGTTGACGATGCCCTCGATCGCGGCATCCATCGGCGCGTCCTCGAAAACGATGTTGGCGGCCTTGCCCCCGAGCTCCAGCGTGAGGCGCTTTCCAGTGCCCGCGATGGAGCGCTGGATGAGCTTGCCCACCTCGGTCGAACCGGTGAACGCGACCTTTTTGACGAGCGGGTGCGACACGACCAGCGACCCGGTCTTGCCCGCGCCGGTGACGATGTTCACCACCCCGGGCGGCAATTCCGCCTGCTGGCAGATGTCCGCGAACAGCATCGCCGACAGGGGCGTCGTCTCCGCGGGCTTCAGCACGACCGTGTTGCCGGCCGCGAGCGCCGGGGCGATCTTCCACGCGAGCATCAGGAGTGGGAAGTTCCACGGAATGATCTGACCTGCAACGCCAAGCGGCCGCGGTTTGCGGTTTGGGAACGCCCACTCGAGCTTGTCCGCCCAGCCCGCGTAGTAAAAGAAGTGCGCAGCGCTCAGTGGAATGTCGACGTCGCGCGATTCCTTGATCGGCTTGCCGCCGTCCATCGTCTCGACGACGGCCAGCTCGCGGGCGCGCTCCTGCAGGATGCGAGAGATCCGGAAGAGGTAGCGCGAGCGGCGGGCCGGGCTGGTGCGCGCCCACGAGTCGAAGGCCTTGTTCGCGGCCCTGACCGCGCGGTCGACGTCCTCCTCATCGGCCTCGGCGACCTCCGACAGCCTGTCCTCGGTGGCGGGATTGATGGTCGGGAAGCGCTTCTTGCTGTGCGGCTGAACCCACCTGCCGCCGATGAACAGGTTGTAGCGGGGCTCGATCTTGACGAAGTCTGTGGCCTCGGGCGCTGGCGCGTATTCGAAGACTTGCTTCGCGAGCTCGGTCTGCGGGCGCTTCGCTATCGCCATCAGTCGATCGTGAAGTAGTCGCCTGACTGATAGGCGCCGGTGCGCTCCTTCTCGATCTGCATCAGCACATCGTTGAGGAGCGTCGAGGCGCCAAGGCGGAAGCGCTCCGGCGTCATCCAGTCAGGCCCGAGCGTCTCGTACAGGACCACGAGGTAGGCGATCGCCTGCTTGGAGGTGCGGATGCCGCCCGCCGGCTTGAAGCCGACCGGGCGCCCCGTCTCTCGGACGAAGTCGCGGATCGCCTCCATCATCACCAGGCTCACCGGCAGCGTGGCCGCAGGCTGGACCTTTCCCGTCGACGTCTTGATGAAGTCGGCGCCGGCGGCCATCGCGAGGATGGAGGCGCGGCGAACATTGTCGTACGTCCCGAGCTCGCCGGTCTCGAGGATGACCTTCAAGTGCGCGTCGCCGCATGCCTCCTTGACGGCGACGATCTCGTCGTACACCTTCTGGTAGTCACCGGACAGGTAAGCGCCGCGGTCGATCACCATGTCGACTTCGTCAGCCCCGGCGGCGACCGCTTCACGCGTCTCCTGGAGCTTGACCGACAGGAAGCTCTGGCCGGATGGAAACGCGGTGGCCACGGACGCCACACGGACGTCGCTGCCGCGCAGGTGAGCCTTCGCTTCCGCCACGCGGGCCGGGTACAGGCAAATCGCGGCCACGGAGGGGATGGTGTGATCGCCAGGCTGTGGCCGGATGCCCTTGGCGCACAGAGCTGTGATCTTGCCCGGGGTGTCCATTCCCTCGAGGGTGGTCAGGTCCATGCAGCGGATCGCGAGGTCGAGCGCCCAGAGCTTCGAGGCCTTTTTGATCGACCGCTTGGCGAGCGATGCAGCACGCTCGTCAGCCCCCACCTCATCGACGCTGCGCACGCCGCGCATCAGTGACCCGAGATGCGAAAGTGACAGGGCCGTGGCCACGGACCCAATAGTAGAAGGGGTCAACCCCGTGCTTTTGGTACCAAACGCACCTTTCCCGCCGTGGCATTGTGGGTTTTTGGTACCAAAAGCGCGGAATCCACTGAGTCGTCCAGCGCCTTCAGCGCACGCCTGATGTCGGTGATGGGCACGGTCAGGTTTTCCTCGATCTGCTTTCGCACCACCTCCCAGTGCGCATTGGCCCGGCGTTGCGCCCGCTCGCCTGTGCGGCTCAAGCTCAGTTCGGTCGCGCGGCCGTCGAAAGGATGCGCAGTGCGCACCACGTGGCCGGCCGCGGTCATCGAGCGGATGTAGTCGAGTACGGTCGTCAGCGGCATGCCCAGGTATTCGGCCATCTGGGTGGCGGTCAGCGGCCCGCGCTCGAGGAGCAGGCTGTACACCGCGTACTCGTCCGGCCGCAGGCCCGACTCGGCCATCGCGTCGGCGAGAACTCTCTTCAGCCGCTGAGCGGTGACGAAGAAGTCATAGAGCAAGGAGATGTCCGCGCGGGCCATGTTCGGCAGTCTAGGGAATTGTCACGAATCCGTGGCAACTACCACGGATTCGTGGTAGTGTCCGGCGGTGCGTGTCGGGGTGGCGGCCGTGCTCGCAGCAACCTGCCTGGTCTCGTGCGCGCCGAGCTCGGCGGTCGCCCGGCCGTCGCCCTCTCCGACCCCGCCACCGCAGGCATCGAGCGAAGCGCTGCTCCCGTACTACGGAAGCTACCGCACCGATGACGGCGACATCCTCGTCATCGCCAGGCTCGGCTGGTACTTCGACATGGCCACCGCCGACTACCGCACGATCTACGCCACCAGCGCCCCGCAGCGCTTCACCATCGGCATGCACTTCGAGGAGCCACTACCCAAGTTCGCGGACCTCACCTTCGCGCAAGACGTGCTCACGGTCACAGACTCGGGACACGCGCGCGCCGCGCACCGCATCGCCTACAAACGGACCGACGTCATGGTGCCGGCCGGCGGCGCACAGCTGGCCGCGACGATCACCGAGCCGCTCGGCGTCGGTCCGCATCCGGGCATCGTCGTCGTCCACGGCGCGGAGCCCGGCCAGCGATTCTTCTATGACATCTGGGTCGGCGTTTACGCCAGCATGGGCCTGGCCGTCCTCACCTACGACAAGCGCGGGCAGGGCTCATCGACGGGCCGCTACCCCGGTGAATTTCCGACCGATCAGGCCCTGAAGGTCTACGCCGACGACGCGTCGGCGGTGCTTGGCTTCCTCGCCCGGTGGCCGGGCATCAACCCCAAGCGCGTCGGTTTCCATGGCGGCAGCCAGGGCGGGTGGACGGTGCCACTGGCCATGCTGCGCCATGATCAAGCGGCTTTCGCGGTGCTCGCGTCTGCGCCGGCCACGACCGTCGATCAGACCGACCTCTGGGCCGGTTTCAGCAACGGTGGCGCCTCGATGCCCGCGCAGTCGGTTGGAGAGATGCTTGCCCAGGTGCGGAGCACCCATTCCGGCTATGACCCACTGCCGGCGCTGCAGGCGCTCAAGCAGCCGACCCTCTGGCTCCTCGGCACCAAGGACCGCACGGTGCCTACCGCCGTTTGCGTCGAGATCCTCAACTCCCTGCGCAAGCCCAACTTCACGGTCCACATGCTGCCCACCGGCCACGGCTTGCTGGTGAATCCCACCGGCCTGCTAGCTGATGACGGGCGTTCGGCCGGCCTCGCACCCGATCTTGTTCCCACCCTCAAGTCCTGGATGGTCCAAGTTATTAGCGCGTGACGCTGTACATCGTTAGGCGGGTGGGGATCGGGCTGCTCGTCCTTCTATTCATGTCGTTCCTGTTCTTCGCCCTCACGCGCGCCACGCCGGGCTCGCCGTTCGGTACCACTTCCAACGAGATCTTCGATACGCCCCAGGCCGCGCGGCGAATGCATGCGCTTGGCCTGGACCGGCCGTGGTACGAGCAGTACCCCGCCTACATGAGCTCGCTGCTGCACGGGGACCTCGGCAACTCATTCGCGTACAGCAAGCCGGTCGGCCGGCTGCTGCTGGAGCGGGTGCCGAATTCCCTCCTGCTGCTGGGCACCTCACTCGCCATCTCGCTCCTGATCGCCATCCCGCTGGGAACGTTCGCCGCGACTCACCAGTACTCGTGGATGGACATGGTCACGTCGGTTATCAGCTACATCGGCATCGCCGCACCCAGCTTCGTCCTCGGGATATTCCTGCTGCTCCTCGGAGGCGTGTGGCTACGACATGCGACCGGTGGCGCGCTGTACTTCCCTCTCTTCGGCATGCACATCAGCGCCGATAACACCGGGCTCGATGATCTCGTATGGCACATGGCTCTGCCGGTAACTGCGCTGTCGGTGGTGAACATCGCGCGCTTCAGCCGATTCATGCGCGCGGGCATGCTGGAGGTGCTCCACCTCGACTACGTGCGCACGGCGCGAGCGAAGGGGTTGCCCGCACGCACGGTCAACTACCGCCACGCCATGCGCAACGCAATCCTGCCGATCATCAC
>JACXTT010005709.1_pt1 | contig 17995 bp, 15 predicted proteins | sample 9270951 | NCBI WGS metagenome assembly JACXTT01 (sample SAMN15532306, study PRJNA645909) | rock metagenome | isolation source: weathered quartz diorite | place: Puerto Rico | collected 2017-06-21 | reverse complement strand
CAAATGTTGTGCTTACTGCTAACTCTGCTGGTCACGCCAGTCGTTTATTCCTACTTCGATGATTTGCGCGAATGGTCGCCCGCGAAAGTTTTTGCTTGGATTCGGCGCCGTGCAACTCAGCCAGGAACTGCAAGTTTTTGATGCAAGGGAATAGCCACAAAAAAGCACAAAAAGTTTTGTGATTTTTTGTGGCTATTCTATTGGCGCTGTTAAGGAGTCCCTTTTATGAAGCTATTTAGAATCACAATTTCCACTTTACTCGTTGTCGCACTAGCTGCGCCGGCAATGGCGTCGTCGGATTGGGTGGACGAATTCCTCAAGCGTTATGAACCTTCGAGGACTGTTGCGGCGGTTGCGTCGAATTCAACAGGAACCATCGGCCAATTGCTTCGAACCGGCGAGATGCCGATCACGATAAGCGACGTCATCAACCTGATGATCGACAATAATCTCGATATCCGTTCAAACCGTCTCAATCCTCGCTCGTCGTATTGGCAGAGTCTTGTCTTTTATCGATCTCTGCAGCCGTCGCTTCGCTTCGGCATCAATCGAAGTCTCAATACGACGCTCAGCAATACCCAGTTGAACGGAACGATTCCCGATGTCACGCAGCGCCGTACGAATTATTCCGTGAATTTCTCACAAGCTCTGCCGGTCGGAACGAGCATCGCTGTGGACGCGACTATGAATCGCGTGGAGTCCACCAGCAATTTGAATCTGTTTAATCCGTCCTATACGGGGCAGCTCACATACTCCGTCGGACAGCATTTACTGCGCGATCGGGGCCGGCTGCCGAACACGCGCCAGATTCTCGTTGGGCAAAACAACGAGAAAATGTCTGAAGTCGCGTTCGAAATTCAGCTAACCAGTCTTCTTGCTCAGGCCCAGAAATCCTATTGGGACCTGGTATTCGCGGACGAGGATCTGGGTGTTAAACAACGTTCGCTCGATCTGGCAATGAGAACTTTGGAAGAAAACAAAATGAAAGTCGAGATCGGCACGCTGGCGCCAATCGACGTCGTACAGACACAGGCGGACGTGGCATCACGACGCGAACAATTGGTGGTTTCGACATCCAACGTCACCTCTGCTGAAGACCAAATCAAGAAGATGACCTCGAGCGAAAAGGATCCTTCGATGTTTCTTATCAAGCTTCGGGCCCAGGATTCACCTAAGCGGCCGGAGGCCGTTCAAATCCCCGCGCTCGAAGAGGCAGTCCGAATCGCTCTGGAAAACCGGCCCGAGGTGCGACAGGCATTACTCGATACGCAGAATAAAGATATCGACGTCCAGTACACGCGGAACCAAAAGCTTCCGGTTCTAGACGTCACTGCCAGTTACAACCAAAATGGAACGGGCGGCACAAAATATGTGCGAAACGCCATCGGTGGCGCAGCCTCAACGGTGATCCCGGGCGGCGTCGGAGGCGCGATCGGTCAGGTTTTCAGCTATAACTACACCGGCTATTCGTTCGGCTTCTCATTCGTTCTGCCCCTGAGCAACAAGGCGGCTGAAGCCGACTACGAGCGAGCTCTGAATGAGCAGCGGCTTTCCAAGAGCAAAATGGATGTCACTGCACAACAAATCGCACTCGATGTCCGAAATGCGCTGACGCAGGTTGAAATGAATCGCGCTCGAATCGAGACGGCAAAGACAACCCGCGAATTGGCTCAGCAAAAACTAACCGCGGAGCAAGACAAGTTTGGCCTCGGCACTTCGACGCTTCGATTCGTGCTTGAAGAGCAGCGCAATGTTGCCCAAGCAGAGTCGAATGAGCTTCAGGCTGAGGTGAATTTCACGAAGTCGCTGGTCGATCTTGACAGATCGATGGGACTGACGCTTTCGAAGAACAATATCGAGATTGATAAAACGTTGAAGGGCGGGGGTACCACGGCCAAATAAAAGGGGACAGTCCCCAATTTCTTGGGGACTACCCCCTTTTTTTCTCTTTGCGGCTAGTTATTCCTCGAAGCGACAGCACCTGCCGCCTTCGGAACCATCACGGTGATCATCACCGCACGATTCTTCTCGCGACCGTCACGCGTGTTGTTCTCGGCGATCGGCTTTTCCGCGCCGAAGCTTATCTCGTGAATCTTGTAAACTGGAACGCCTTTATCCACAGCCAGATAGCGTCTGACAGCATCGATACGGCGCTCGCCGAGCTTCACGTTGTAATCTTTGGCACCCGTGGAATCCGTTCGTCCTTCCAAGACAACGATGGCATCGGGATTCTGCTTCAGATTGGCCGCAACCTCATCCAAGACGTCTGAGAACTGCGTGTCCAGCTTCGCGCTGTCGAACTTGAACTGAACGGCTTTTTCGTTTGTTACATCGAAGTTATTCCGGTTTTGGAACCGTTGATCCAGGACGTTCACGCCGCTTGCCGCTCGGTCAGCTGCAGTTCGCGCATCCGCTGCATGCTGGTCGACATTTTGGACATCGCCTTTCAAAGAGTTCAGGCCTTCGGTTGTCCTGGTATCGAGGGCCGAGACTCTGGAATCCACACCGGATACTCTCTGATCCACAGCGGTTATCTTTCTATCCGCAGTATCCCGAATTTCCTTCATTTCGCCTTCATTGGTCTCGATCCGGGCAGTCAGCGTGTCCGAGGATGCTTTTACGTTTTTGCGAACAAAGTTTTTCGAGGCACAACCACTGGTAGCAACCAGGGTTATGCACACCAACAGAGCAATCGATAGTTTTTGCATGTGTTTCCTCTTTCTGGAAATCGCCGGATCCAGAACCGGCACGACTACCGATTTAGCAAAACGTCTTCCGTTTTGAGTGGGGCGATTAGCCACACGTAGGCGTAAACATCACAAGGGTCTGGCGGTGTTTTGTGATTTTTGGGCGTTTTTGTGGCTGCAGACACCATGGAAGATATCCAGGATTACGGCCTCTGCTTGCGGCGATCGGCATCGATCTTTTTCAGCCGATCGAGTTCGGTGGTGAGTTGTTTGATTCTCTGATCGCGCTGTTTGGCATCCGTAGATGCCTGATCTACTTCCGCGTGGAGTGACAAAATGACGCTTGCCGGGGGTTTCAACAGACTATTCGGATACTCATCGATGAGCTGTTTTAAGGTAGCCGTGGCACGCATCCAGTCCGTCGCCGGGGCCGGCCGCAAAGCGTAAGCTAGTCCCAAATGGAATAGAGCTTGTTCCCGTTCTTCTCCTCCAGAAGGTGTCAGCCGCAAGTAGTTTTCAAATCCACGCACTGCCTCGTCGTAACTGGCGGAAGCAAACGCTCGATTGGCCTGGTCCAGTGCCAACGCCGCAGGACTAGGAGCAGCAGGAGCAGGTGGCGGAGTCGGAGGGGGCGTTGGTTCAGGGGCCGGAGCCAGATCCGGAGTACTGACCGTTGGAGTTGGGGCGGGCCGTGCGGGAAGGGGGCTCACGGGAACTCGCTTATGACAGGCGGCGCCCAGCAATAGGACAGAAAAGGCGATGACAGCTACGCAGTTTGGCCGCATGTGAGCACCTCCTCGCGCGTCACAGAATGTAGTACAAACGAGAACACACTTCCGCCACTCGGATTGTCCTCGACCCAAATCTGTCCGCGATGCGCTTCAACAATCGTTTTACAAATCGCGAGTCCAAGGCCCACTCCTTGTCCTGCCATTTTCTTACCCTGCTTCAGCTGGTGGAATTTTTGAAAGATCTTTTCTTTGTGGTCGTCGGGGACTCCTGGGCCGGCATCTGACACCGACACCAGAATCTCGCCGCCCTTTCCTTGCCCAACACGCGTCACAATCTCACTTTGGCTTGGTGAGAACTTCAGTGCATTCTCATACAAATTGCCGATAACCTGCAAGATGCGCTCGCGGTCGCATTCGGCAAAAAGGGAAGATTCGGGGCATTCCAACTTGAACCGGACTTCTTTTTCGCGTGCTTGCACTTCGAACTCGTCGATCACTTCCTGGATGAGCAGGACAAGATCGTTTGCCGCCATCCGATATTCCATCGTGCCGGCTTCCATACGTGAAACATCGAGAAGATTGCCTACCATTGCTGCAAGACGCTCGGCGCCCTTATAACTCAGTTGAACGAGGCCTTTTTGTTGTTCATTGAGCGGTCCGGCAATTTCTTGCAGAAGCAAATGCATGATCTGCCGGATAGACGCAAGCGGCGCCTTGAGGTCATGCGACACGTGCGAAACGAAATCCTTTTTCATTTGGTCCAATTCGCCCAGCCGCTCCGTCATCATATTGAAATCGCGAGCCAGTTCCGCGAATTCATCACTCCCTCGAGCCGGCAAGCGGTGCCAAAACTCCCCTTTTGCGATAGCGCGAGTTCCATGGACGAGGCGGCGCAACGGATCGTTGATCGAACGAACGAAAAGATACGCAACAATGACGCCCAGGACCAACGAGAGAATTCCGGCGAGCCACGAAACCTCTTCCGCTCTTCGTCCGACCTCAGCCGCCGCCGCGACGCGTTCTTTGATGGCAAGTTGCACGGCGTCGAGCACGAAATCCGCCTGCGCTTCGAGGTGGTTTACGGCGATCGTGAGATCGGGCGGTAGGTCATCCGGATCCCAAGTCTGATTCTGCTGTTTTAACCGGTTGAACACGAGCCAGTAGTCTTCCAACGCTTCGGCAAGCTTGGCGGTCTCGGCGCGTTCATGCTCGGAATTGGCTGTCTGGCGTAGTCGAGCCAAATCCTCCAGGAAGTCGCTTCGCAAACCAGTAATTTGATGTTCGTAAACGGAGTCGAGACCAGCGAAATACTTTTGGGAGTCTTCGTCGAGAAGATCGACGAGCTTCTTAATATGCAGAGCTGTCGTGGCGGACACTACATTAATTTCCGACAGGTCGCGGTTCACATGCTGCATTTGATGAATGGCATTCAGTTGATTCCCGACGATAACGACTGCCAGCAGCGTCAGAACGAGAAACCCGGAAATGATTTTGCGCGAAACCCGCATATTACGCTTCGATGCCGTAGCTCTTTAACTTGTTGTATATCGTCTTGACGTCGACGCCAAGCTGCCTCGCCGCTTCTGCCTTATTATTGCCGGCCCGCTCGAGAGTCTTCAGGATCAGTTCGCGTTCTGCATCGGCGACCGTCGTTTCTCCAACCGAAAAAACCAGTTTTTCGGGCCGGAGCGAAGGATTGCGCACATAAGGTGGAAGATCATTCTCCTCGATCCAATCGCCTTTTGCCAAAACAACGGATCGCTCCACCACATTGCGAAGTTCGCGAACATTTCCCGGCCACGAATATCCCCTCAGCATGGCCATGGCTTCATCCGTCGCACCTTCGATGTTGAGATGATGCTTGGTGTTGAATTCCTTCACAAAATGTTGGACAAGAAGCGGGATGTCCTCAACGCGGTCGCGCAGGGGCGGCAGCGGAATCGGTACAACATTCAACCGATAGTAGAGATCTTCCCGCAACTTTCCTTCTTCAATGGCCTTGAGCGGATCCCGATTCGTTGCTGCAAGGACACGCGCATCGAATTCGAATTCATAGGTGCCGCCAAGTCGTCGTACCTTTCCGTCGGCGAGAACGCGCAATAGTTTTGGCTGCAGGGCCATGGGCATTTCAGCGATTTCGTCGATCAGAAGCGTGCCACCATTGGCTTGCTCGAAGACTCCTTGCCTGGTCGCGACGGCGCCCGTAAAAGCTCCCCGTTCGTGTCCGAAAAGTTCGCTCTCGATAAGCGATTCGGGAATAGCGGCGGCATTGATGGCCAGGAATGGCTTGCTTTCACGGCGGCTCAACTTGTGTATCGTCCGCGCGACGACTTCCTTGCCGGTACCGCTCTCTCCGGTGATCATTACAGACACGTCGCGTTGTGCCACGCTCTCGATGATTTGGTACACCTCGCGAATGCTTTTGCTCATACCGACGAACTCACCCAAGCCGCCCTCTTCTTCGACTCGCGCCGTAAGACGCTTGGCTTTGCGCCGCATCTCGAGTTCACGTTCGGCATCGTCGAGCAAGGCTTTCAATTTGGGAAGATCGGTCAGCGGCTTCGTGAGAAAGTCGCGTGCACCCTGCTTCATCGCTTCAACTGCGACATCGATGCTTCCTTGAGCCGTTATGAGCAACACGGGCCGATGCGGGTCACCAGCCTTGAGCTTGCGAAGCAAATCCAAACCGGACATTTCCGGCATCACGAGATCCGTTATCACGATGTCGGGATCCTGCCGTTCGACCATGCGCGTTGCTTCGTTTGCATCGCTCGCTTGTAAGGTTTCGAATCCCCAGCTCTGCAAAAGCACGCCCAATGAAGCGCGGATACCGGGGTCGTCATCGACAATCAATATTTTTCGTTTTCTGGCTGTCACGTGATAAGTATACAACCGTGCTTCTCCGGTGGGTGGTGTCGAGCTTGGTTCTATTGGTGTGCGCTGAGCCTGTCTGGGCGTTGCCGATATTTGCCCGCCGATACGAAACCTCGTGCATGACATGCCACGTCATTCCTCCAAAGCTGAACGCGTTTGGTATCGCGTTCCGGAATAACGGCTTTCGAATACCACTCAACGAAGAGAAACTGGCGAAGTCGCCTGACGTCGCTTTGGGTGCTCCCGCTTGGAAAAAACTTTGGCCGAAGGCGGTGTGGCCGGGCGCCATTCCCGGCATGCCGCCCATCGCGATCCGTGTAATGTCCGATATCAATGTTCGGCCGACGACGCCGGTCCACGTCAACTTTGATTTTCCGAACGGGCTCACGGGGTATTTTGCGGGCGCTGCCGGAGACACGTTCTCTTATTTCGGCAGTATCTTCATGTTGGGATCGACGAATCAGATTTTTCTAGACCGTGCCTATGGCCAGTTCCGGATTGCCCCAGATTCCCCGGGCCAAAACTGGCTGACCGTGAAGCTGGGGCGCATCGATACGCGCGCCGAACCCTTTTCGAATACCTTCCGCCGTACGACGGCCCAAAGCTTCGGCGCGAGCGATTTTCGAGTCACCGCGAATGGGTTTGGGTTCCGCGATCATGATGCCGGGATCGAGGCGTGGGGCGCGGTCACAGGCCCGAAAAGTAGCGGTGGAGTCGAATATGCGGCCGGCATTGTCCAGGGAACGAATGGGCGCCCCGAAAACAACAATTTCAAAGACTATTACGCCGCCATTTCGTATAAGATCGGCGGCCTCGGCGTTGTGGGGTCGCGCACCGAAACGAACATACAACCTAATAATCCTGAAGGTTATACGGAAAATGCCTTTTCTGTTGGGACTTTTGTATATCGGGGCAAGAGCCAACCCGCTATTACAGGAGTCACTGAGGATTGGCTAATGCGTTCCGGCTTTAAGGTCGATACATGGTTGAAGGACTTAAATGTTTATGGTGCTGTCGTTTTCGGGGAGGACGAATTGCGTGGCGCCTCGCCGCGAACGATCGATAGCAGTTCCATCATGGCAGAGGCCGATTATCGCGTCCTGCCATGGGTAATGCCGACATTTCGGTTTGAGAAGACGAATTATTCGGATGGCCGCCGCAATGTGGTGCAGATGATTCCTTCGATTAGTTTCCTTGTGCGCGCCAACGTGCGCGTGCTGGCGGAGGGACACTTCTTCAACCGGGTTCGGTCTACAGGGAGCGACCGGACCGGTCTGAATGAAGGCATATTTCGATTGGAGTTTCTATTTTGATGCGTTTCTTTATGCCTCTGTGCCTCTGTGTTTTTTCCGCGGGTTTGACGGTCGCCGCAAACGTCGAGGGGCATATCGTTGTGAAGAGCGCACGAGATAACGGGAACGCGGTGGTTTATATCGACAAGATTCCCGGAAAGCGGTTCACCGCGCCTGCATCGCCAGCTATTCTCGATCAGGTCAATCTCACGTTTACGCCCCATGTTTTGCCGGTGCTGGTTGGTACAACGGTCGCTTTCCCCAACAGTGACGAAATCCGCCACAATGTTTTCTCGCCCGGTCCCCCTCGTTTCGATCTAGGAACGTATCCGCAGAAGACAACGAAGTACCGTCTCTTCGACAGCCCCGGCGTCTGGACTATGCTTTGCAATGTGCACGCAGAAATGTCTGCGTACGTGATCGTCGCGGAGACACCTTATTTTGCGAAAACAGACAAGGATGGAAGGTTTATCCTTAAAGATGTCCCACCGGGAAAATACACGTTAAAGGTTTGGCACGAAAAATCAAAGCCGGCGACTGTGCCGATCGACGTTGCGGACACGGCAACGATGATCATCCCGGCGATTGAGCTGAAGAGATGACGCCGTGAACCTCAAACAGAAAACATTTCTGTTCGTGACGATGAGCATTGCCGCATTGCTCATCGTGTACATCGGCTTCAGCACCTATTACGTTCGCACACAAGAGAAAGTCCTGCTCGACGAACGCGTCAATTCCGCCCAAGCCATCGCACAGGAACTTACTGAATTCTTCAATCGCGGAGTGAACCGGCTGCAAACAGTCGCGGCGTACCCCGCGTTTGTGTACGGCCTTCAGACCCTCGAAGAAAAAAGAGAAGGTAAGCAGATTCCAGCGTGGGGGACTCTGCATTATTTGTTCTTGGAATCGGATGTCTTCAACAGCGTTTATCTCATCAATGCCAAGGGCAAAATCCTGTGGAGCGAGCCCCCCGATCAGGATTTGATCGAAACCAAATTTCAGAAGTTCGATGAGGTCGTCAACAAACTCGAAGACGCCTCCACCGGCGTAGCGTTCGTGCTGCGTGAAGCGTCTCCGGCATTGGAGATCCTTGTCGCATCGCCGCTGATGGATCCGCAAGGGAACCTCGTCGGTCTGTTAGTCGGGTCTATCCCGAACTCTCATCCTTCAATTCAGACGACTCTCGGCCGGAACGGAAAGGAACATGGCACCGTTCAGTTAGTCGACGAACGTTCGAAGAGGGTTATCGCGAGCACCGATCACGAACGCGAGCTGCGTCCGTTTGAGTATCCGGACCCGACAAAGGCACTGTTGGTTACCCAACACGCGGCGCCTTCGCCCTGGGCTGTGATCGTCGATCAAAATCTTGCTCAAGCGTATGCGGGGATCAACGACCTGAAAGCGCTCCTCACTGCGTTCGGAATCGTGTTCATTTTCATCGCAATGGGGAGTCTCATTTTCATGCTGCGAAGTTTTACGCGGCCTGTTGAGGATTTGACTGTCGCTGCGCGGCGCATCGCAGATGGGGACCTTACAGGCGGTTTCACGTTGGATCGAAGCGATGAAATCGGTGTGCTCAGCAAAACACTGGATGAGATGAAGACGAAGCTGAAGTCGTCCTACGATCTCCTTTTGCATTCCGAAAAGATGACCTTAATGGGACAAGTCGTGGCCGGCATCGCGCATGAATTGAACAACCCCCTGACGATTGTCATCGGGAACATTCAGTTGATGATGATGCGCGAACTGAACGAGAAGAACGTTCAGTCCCTCACGCGAATCAAGGATGGGGCCGAACGCGCCTCGAAAATTGTAAAGAACCTTCTCACATTCGCAAGACAAGAAAAACCGGAACGCAAGCCGACAGAAATCAACAGTGTGCTGAGGAAAGCACTTGAACTACGTGCTTATGAACTGAAGGTCAGCAATATTGAAGTGAGCACTGAATTAGCTCCGGATCTTCCCGACACAATGTCGGATCCGCACCAGTTGCAACAAGTGTTCTTGAATTTGATCGTCAATGCGGAACAGGCCATGATCGATGCCCACGGTAAAGGGTTGTTGCGGCTTTCGACGCGATCGGACATGGGGAAAATCTTCGTCTTCTTTTCTGATGACGGCCCGGGCATTCCGAACGAAAACCTTCGCCGCATTTTTGAGCCCTTCTTCACGACAAAGCCAGTCGGCAAGGGTACCGGGCTCGGACTTAGTATTTGCCAGGGAATCATCGTTGAGCACGGCGGCCGTATCGATGTCGACAGCACCGTCGGACGCGGCACCACGTTCATTATTGAACTTCCGATACAGCGCTGGGAGCCCCAACCAGTTCAAGAACCGGCTTTCGTTCGTGCTTCAGTCACAGCACGAAAGCGCATCCTTGTGGTCGAGGATGAGCCCCAAATCCGGCAACTATTCGAAGATGTAATTCGCAGCGCTGGACATGACGTCGAAACGGCAGCCAATGGACGCGTGGCGCTGGAACTGATCGACAAGCGGCAATTCGATCTCATTATCAGCGACGTCAAGATGCCCGAGATCAGCGGACCCGAGTTTTATGCCGCTCTCAAGCGAAAGGGCACGGCTCTGGAGCAGCGTGTGATCTTCGTGACCGGCGATCTGATGAATGCCGAGACTCTCCAGTTCATTGAAAGCACCCGCCGTGCCTGGCTTGGAAAACCTTTCGATATTACAGCCATCACCCGTACTATTGATGAATGCTTGAAAGGTGTCGGTACTACACTGTAGGGGCGCTCTGTGAGCGCCCTGGGCGGTCATTGACCGCCCCTACAATGGAGATCCCAATGTTTAAACGAAAAATTTCTGTAGCTGCAAGCGCCATTCTGTTGCTATTCGCAGTTGCATCTGTTTGGGCGCATCATTCGCCGTCAGCGATCTTCGATATGGGCAGACGGATTTCAATAACAGGGACACTAACTAAGATCGAGTGGATCAATCCGCACATCGTGATCGCAATGGAAGCAAAGGGCGATGGTGGAAAAGTGGATCATTGGACATTTGAAAGTAATCCACCGTCCTGGTATCGAAGTGTGGGTCTGTCTCGCGCCGACCTCGCCAAAGCGATCGGACAGACAGTCACTGTCGAAGGTGTTGGCGCCAAAGACGGAACGCTCTACGGCTACATGCAGAAAATCAAGTTGCCCGACGGCACATCGCTGGAGTTGGTCAACGGTGCGGAAGCTAAATAGCAGGAGTGAGAATATGCGCAACATAGTCTTTTACGTGTGCATTTGCGCGATCTTGACTTCAGGGACAGCGCTGGCACAGAAACATCCGGATTTGAGTGGTCTGTGGAGTTATGCCATCGATCGAGCTCCGGCCGCTTTGAAGAAGGAAGTTAACGGCGTCGCGACCTTGGTGAAAATCGACCAGAGCGCTCGCCATGGAGATGCCACTTCGGTTCGCGGCGTCCTGCCGTCGAAAGCAAACCCGTCGTATAAACCGGAGTATCAGGCCAAGGTCAAGAATCTCGCCGACCATGAAAGTAAATTGGACCCCGTGTTTTACTGCGGCAAGCCCGGAGTGCCGCGGATCGGCCCCCCACGCAAGATCGTGCAGTTGCCGAACGAGACGATCTTCTTTTACGAAGATATCTCCGGCGATCCCTATCGGATTATCCCAACCGATGGCCGCCCACATCGAGTGAATGCGAACCCTTCGCACTACGGCGATTCAATCGGCAAGTGGGAAGGCGAGGTGTTTGTCGTTGACGTCAGAAACTTCGTAGACGATACCTGGTTCGAGGAGGACGGCTATTTCCATAGCAGCGAAATGCGCGTCACCGAGCGGCTGTGGAAAGACGGCCAAAGTCTGGTGTGGCAGGCGATCATTCAAGACCCTGTTGTGTTGACTGAGCCTTGGGTGATGCCACCGCGTCTAGTAAGGCCATCGACGGATCCTTTGGAAGAATCACCGAAGTGCGTCGAAACAGATGGCCCAAAACTTTTGAACGACGACCATCACGGGCAGAGATAGCAGGGATTCGCCACAAAAAGGCACAAATGGGGACAGTCCCCAATTTCTTGTACTTCAGAAATTGGGGACTGTCCCCATTTATGCCTTACAGTCGGCGAAGCCGAAAGTCTCCTTTCGTCGCGCCGCAAGTCCACGTACCAACAATCGTACGATTACCTGCCACAGGATTTTCTAGTTTCCCATCGAAGGTGAAATGATCCATGCCGCCGGCCTTGTTCTTCGCATCCACTTCGAAGTGAACTGAAAACGTCGGCGGTACGGGCGCCACTGCAGGTTGGCCATTGCCTCCGCGCTGGCCTGGCGTTCCAAGCTTCACATCCAATCTTGCTGTCTTTATCGGAACAACGTTGGGTCCGGGATTGACGATACCTGTCGTGTTCGCGCCATCCCACTTCATCACTACAGTGAGGTCATTTCGCTGTGCGGTCGACATTCCAAAATCACCATACCAAGTGCCGGTCAGGGGATGGCCTTCTTGCGCAACGGCAGTCAGCCCAACGGTCACGACGACCGCGATTAATAAAAACAAACGCACTAATTTCATTCGCATTGCACCTTACGGAACAAAGAATTTCGTGTTGTCGATCTCCTGCTGGCTGCCGAGCATCAACTCCGGACCATGGTTATTGTCCTGGCATAGATATTCGAACGGATCAACATTCGGTGACCATCGCATGGTGAATTCGGTTGTCGTCCACGGCGCTGTGTAGGCACCGGGATCGTCGATCGTCGCCTGATATTTCAAGGTATTCATATCCGGACGAGTAAATCGTTCCGTGAACTTTAGCTTTTCGGTGTGCGGCGTTCCTCGCGTGTCCATCCAAAACTTTTCATTCAAACCAACTGTTTCGACCACGAGCGTGTCGCCCTCCCAATGACCGATAGAATGTCCGTAGTTGGTTGGCTGGAGATTTGCCGGGTGCGAGCGGCCATCCATGTAGATGATGCGGTAAGAATTCGGACCGCCCATATCGAGAATGTAGATGCGCTGAAGATCGGGAACATCGACAAACTCGGTGCCGTAGGGCGTCGAGAACTGACGGGAAACTCCCGAGGCCTTGCAGCGCGTGTGCGGTTCGAACTGATCGATCTGACGCTGATCGTATGCGGCCCGCGCCCACGGCTGGAACGGAATCTTGTCGAGCATATTCTGCGGCAATGTGGTTGGCCCGCCATTCCAACGGCCGGGCTTTTGGCCGGGAACGGAACCGATCCACGGCTTTCCGTCAGCCCGGCGCGGAGTAGGTGCCGCGGGCGCCGCATTTTGTCCGCGGCCGCCGCCTCGTCCTTGGCCGCCACCGCCACCACGGCCGCCCTGTTGTGGAGCAGCCTGTTGACCCTGGCTAAAACTCATCGCGGCGAGGGCCAGCATGAAAAATGCTGTTAGAAAACTTCTCACGATTGCCTCCAAAAGAATTATGGCCGGTTGTCCTGGCAGAGGAAGTACGGAGTTTCCTCGTCAGGGATCCATTCCAATGTCCAACTGCTCGTCCACTGCTTCGTATAAGTGGCGGGATCGTCGATAGTGACCTCGTATTTCATCGTCTTCATGTCCGTGCGCGTGAACTTCTCGATCAAGTGAAGCTGCTCGGTGTGCGGAAGTCCGCCGTTGTCGAACCAGAACTTTTCATTGAAGCCCTTAACGTCCACAACCATGGTGTCGCCTTCCCAATGAGCGACGGCCCGGCCGTAGTAGAGCGGATTATCTGAGTCGCCGTTGATTTGGCCGATCTGCTGGCGTCCATCGGTGTAGATCACGCGTCGATTGCGGTTGCCGCCGCCAAGCAGAACAAGGATGCGGTTGAAATCGGAGTTCTCAACAAACTGGAAACCGTAAATCTGCTCGAATTGCCGAGGTCCTCCAGGAGGCTTGCAGGCGAGATACATCGGATCGTCTTTCAAAAAATTGCGCTGACGATATTCGTAGAGATCTCTCGCCCATTTCTGCATCGGAGCAACTTTGTCGACATCGGCAATGTTTTTGAGGAGGCCATAGGCATCCATCTCGACCTTGGCGCCGTCTTGTAGCAGGGCAGTACGGCTAGGATTTCCCCAGTATCCGGTTTGACCCGGCGGCGGTCCCAGCCGCGGTTGCCCACTCGGCCAACGCGGAACGGGTCCCGAGGCTACCTTGCGGGGCGGAATTGTGCCATTGGTTCCCGAATAGACTTTCTTGCCTGCGCTTGTCGCTATCGAATTGCCGGATATTTGTTTGCTTCCGTCTCTGGCGGCGAAGCCTTGAACGGTTATTGCTTCGCCGAGTGGCACCGCCGCTGCAGTCCACCCTTTTTGGGCCAGCACGATCGAACTGTCCAATTCGACCGCCCAAAGAACCGGCCGCGGTGTGCCGGGGACTTTCATCAGGACGTGAACATATGGAGTCGACCAGTCTATTTGCGTGACAGTTCCTTTTAACGTTAACGGCTTTGTCAGATCGAATTTTGCGGCTGGTGTGTGCTGACCAAAAGCTGACGTGATGACAAGGAGTATGGCGGCAATCCCTATAAAAAGTAAGGCACTTTGCCTCATCAAAATCTTCCTCCTAAAATTAGGTCCGCGAGATGATACCTGTGATACCGTGCACGGCGCACTTTAAATACGTCACGGAAGAACATTTCGTTACGAGCATCGATACGTCCGTAAGCACAGAGACAAAAAGGCATAGAGATTATGAAGACCATTTTCTATGTCGTGCTCCTCGCACTGGCTCAACAAACAGTGCCGTTTCGAAACAACATTCCGGTTGCGCCGACGGGACTCGCCGATCGTCCGTTGCCGAAGTTGCCGATGGAGTTCGATACCGCTGAAGGACAGCGAATTCGCGTGGTCGCGGTCGCGAGAGGCTTGACCTATCCGTGGAGTCTAGCGTTTTTACCGGATGGCTCGATGCTCGTCTCCGAACGGACTGGCAAACTTCGGATCATCCGGAACGGCGTTCTCGATCCTCAGCCTATCGCCGGCATCCCGGCTTCACTCTACTCCGGCAAATCGGGTGAACCCGGCGCGGTCCACGGATTGATGGACATCGCGCTTCATCCAAAATTTGCTGAGAATCATTGGGTCTACTTTACGTACACGAAACCGCTCGATGGCAACCGGTCGGCCAATGCACTTGCGCGAGGGCGTTGGGACGGCAGAGCTCTCACCGAGGTAAGCGACATCCTCGTCGCGCAGCCCGGCAACGGTGCATCTCGTATTGCGTTCGGCAAGGACGGCACCATTTTCATGACAAATGGCGGCAACGAACCGCAGGATCCCAAAAATCACGGCGGCAAATTGCTCCGGATTCGCGACGACGGCAGCGTTCCGAGCGACAATCCTTTCGTCGGACGCGAGGGCTTTAAGCCCGAGATCTATTCACTCGGCCATCGCACATCTCTGGGATTGGCGATCCATCCAGGAACCGGAGCCGTTTGGGAAAACGAGAACGGACCGAATGGCGGCGACGAGATCAACATTATCTTGCCCGGCCGCAACTACGGTTGGCCGATTGTGAGCTTCGGGCGCACGTATCAAGGCCCGTGGCAGGCCGAGCGGCCCACGCACGAAGGGTTCGAGCAACCCATCGTGTTCTGGATGCCGTCAATCGCTGTTTCCGGTATGGCGTTCTATACAGGCAATCGCCTTCCAAAATGGAAGGGCGATGTGTTCGTAGGCAGCATGCGCACCGGCGAAATTCCAGGTACAGGTCATCTGGAGCGCATTCTGTTCAATGAAAAGATGCAAGAGCTGCGCCGTGAATCGTTGTTGGTGGAGTTGCATCAACGTATCCGCGATGTGCGGCAAGGTCCTGACGAACTGTTGTACGTGCTGACGGATTCAGAGGATGGAGCCGTTCTTCGGATTGAACCAGTTCCTTAGCAAATTCCGGAACGGTTGCGTCGTTTCCCTAATTCCGGTTTGCGAATTAGGGAAACGACGCAACCGTCCCGGAATTTGTCAGTGCGTCATGGCGTAGATGATGTAATTGATCCCGAGCTTGTATCCGAGAGCTGTCATTGGAACGGGGTATACAGGATCATCGGCATGTTCCCATGAGTCGCCCATGTCGCTATTGAAATTGATTGCGACCATCAATTGATTACGATCGTTGTAAATGCCGCGCCAATGCGGTTGCCCTTCCAATTGCGCGCCGATCTGTCCGCTGCGTGTCCTGTACAGATGCCGTAAGCCGGGAATCGCGGTGCGCTCACCGAGATCAAAGAAAACGTGCATGAGGGGATCGTTGTCGGGAATCTCAACAATCGGCCGGTCGGGAAAGACGCGCCTCATCGACGACTGAAATAAAGCCCAATCGTATTCGCCGTGGAGATCGTCGACGAGAAGAAAACCGCCACGCACGCAATACTCGCGTAGCCGCGCAGCTTCCACAGGCGATGGACTCCACTGTCCCCGGCCCGGCTGCTGCATGAGCATGAACGGATATTCGAACATGCGATCGTCCGTCACTTCGAGCTGGCGCTCTTCATCAGCCACTTGGATATTGGTGCTCCGGCGCAAGGCCGGAAAGAAATGCTCTTCGGCCAACGGATAGTCGATCGCCCACCACGGTTGCCAGTAGCCGTGTGAGCCGCCGCCGCCGAACGTCCTGTACTTCATGCGAGACAGTTGAAATTCGGCCTCGGGCCCATCCTTCTGCGAGTCGCGAGCGCGAGTGCTCGCGGGACTGTAGACAATTCCTAATACGAGACAGACGATGGATCCCGCGGCAATCTTCGCCACGGTTTTCATGGCGCTCGATTCTATCATTGTGGGAGCGGCTGCTTGCCGTCTACGACAAATGTTAACAACTTCGGTGCGACAGCGCCGGCTCCGTTACCGCCTTGGCCGCCCATTAAGGAGACATACTGATTGCCATCGAGCGCGTAAGTAATTGGCGGACCCATGCCGCCTCGCAAGCCCGTTTGGATTTCGAAAAGTTTTTCGCCTTTGTCGGCCGAATAGGCGAGCAGCCTTCCATCATTGATGACCTGCAGTACGAGATTGCCCGCAGTCGTCAGAGTCCCCCCGCCGGCACCGCCGCCTCCAGGCGCGCGCCAACGTTCTTTTTGAGTTGTTGGATCCCACGCGACGAGAACTCCTCCGCGCTGTCCTTCTTGTGGAATGGGTCCGATCGACGAAGGAACTCGCGGCGCAGTTGCTGCCGGTTGCGGCGTTCCTCCACGGCCGCCGCCACGCGGCACTCCGGTGTTCATGCGCCCGACTTGAAAATTGAAATTCGGTTCGACTGAAAAAGTTCTGCTGCTGTTGGGGGTCGTGGGAATGTAGACCAAACCGGTGTTCGGATTGAAAGACATGGGCGACCAGTTATGCGCCCCGCCATTCGAGGGAAACACAGTGACGAACTCATTGTTGTGATCGTAGTGAGCCTCAGCGTTGATAAGGGGACGTCCCGTTTCCGGATCGATCCCCTTCGCCCAATTCACTTGCGCGAACGGTTGTGCGGAAATGAAAGCTCCAGTAACGCGGTCGAGAACGTAGTAGAAACCGTTCTTGTTGGCCTGCATGATCACCTTGCGCATCCGGCCGTTGATCGTTACATCCGCCAGGATGAATCCCTGAACACTGTCGTAGTCCCAAGAATCGCCGGGCGTGTTTTGGTAATACCACTTGAGCTCACCTGTTTCGGGTTTCACCGCCAGGATCGAGCACACATACAGGTTGTCTTTGCCGTTCGACTTGCGGAGCTTCTCCGGCCATGGACCGCCGTTTCCCGTTCCAACATAGATCAGATCGGCCTCGGGATCGTAAGCGATGCCATCCCATATCGAACCGCCGCCGCCGAACTTCCACCAATCGCCGTCCCAGGTTTCAGCGGCTTTTTTCATGGCAGCATTTTCGAACGGCTTCGAGGGATCACCGGGGACGGTATAAAACCGCCAAGCAAATTGTCCGGTGTTTGCATCGTATGCGGCGAAGTAGCCGCGAGTCGGGAACTCACCGCCCGCCACCCCGATAATGACTTTACCCTTGGCAATTCGCGGCGCCATGGTGATGGTGTAGTTGTCTTGGAAATATGAGACGCGCGATTCCCACACCGGCTTACCGGTCTCAGCATCGAGCGCTTCGAGTCTGCCGTCGATCACGGGTACAATAATTTTGCCCTGATAGATGGCGAGTCCGCGGCTCACCACACCACAGCAGACTTTCGGCCGTACCGCGGTTTGATTCACTTCGGGATCCCATCGCCACCGTTCTTTGCCGGTTCGTGAGTCGACGGCGAAGACGATGCTCCAGTTCGTGATGCCGTAAAGCGTGCCATTCCATGCAAGCGGAGTTGCCTCCTGCGGCCCACCTCCTGGTCCGACGTCATAGGACCAGGCCAGGCCCAGCCTGTTCACATTGGTTGTATCGATTTGCTTTAGGGGACTGTAGCGTGTTTCACCCAGAATTGGGCCGTAGGTTAGCCAGTCGTCGC
>JACXTT010005708.1_pt1 | contig 17995 bp, 18 predicted proteins | sample 9270951 | NCBI WGS metagenome assembly JACXTT01 (sample SAMN15532306, study PRJNA645909) | rock metagenome | isolation source: weathered quartz diorite | place: Puerto Rico | collected 2017-06-21 | reverse complement strand
GGAGGAGAAGCGGTGCTCTCCCGCTTGGATCTAGGACAAAACGGTGGGGTTCCAAAGCGAGGGCGTCCGTACTAGCCTTCCCGCATGGCGGACAAGTTGAGCCTTCCGTGCCCGGCGTGCGGAGCCGTTCCCCTCATCGGTAGCGGGCGACGCCAGGCGGTCGCGGCCGTGGCCCGTCACATGAAGTCCGCTCATCCGAACCTCAGCGACGTGGAAAAATCGGAGCTGGCGAGACGTCTCCCGCCGCCCATGCATTTCGTGGACGCGGTGATGGCCGTCACGGCCAGCGCGATCGACTAGGCCGAGGCGGGCGCGGGCGCCGCTTCCTCGCTCGGCGCGCTCTTTCCCGGGTAGTCGCGTGCGAAGTGCTCCTCGCAGCGCCCGCGTGCGACGACCCGCTTCCGGCAGCCCTCGGCGCGGCAGCTCTGGAAGCGACCCTTGGGCAGCTCGCCGCGCTTCCACGCAGCGTAGTGACGACTACAGTACCCCTTCCCGCCATCGGCGGAGCGAGAGCATCCGGCGTGCTTGCAGGACGCGGAGCGGTTCGGCATGCGCGTTTTCTCCCTCAGTCCGTCTCTCGTTTGAGCCCGCGCGACAGCAGATCGACCACCACCTGCCGCGGTGGCTTGTCCTCGTAGAGTAGCAGATACATCTGCTCCGTGATGGGCATTTCCACACCCACGCTGCGCGCGAGATCGCGCACCGAGCGCGTGTTCTTCACCCCTTCCGCCACCTCTTTCATGCTGGCGATTATGTCGGCCAGACGCTCCCCGCGGCCGAGCCGGACGCCGACGGTCCGGTTCCGCGACAGATCCCCCGTGCAGGTGAGGATGAGGTCGCCCAGCCCGGACAGGCCGTAGAGCGTCTGTCGCTCGGCGCCGAGGCGGGTCGCGAGGCGCGTGATCTCGGCCAGGCCGCGGGTGATCAACGCGGCGCGGCTATTGAGACCGAACCCGAGCCCGTCACTCACGCCGGCCGCGACCGCGATCACGTTCTTGACGGCGCCCCCGATCTCTACCCCGATGACGTCGGCCGACGTGTAGACCCGCAAGGCCTCGCCTGTGAAGAGCCGCTGCACCACCTCGGCAACCGCGAGGTCGGTGGCAGCCGCCGTCACCGCCGTGGGGATGCCGAGGCCCACCTCGCGCGCGAAGCTCGGCCCAGAAAGGACGGCGATGCGCGGCTGGTGAGACTCTCCCAGTACCTGACCCAGGATCGCGGACATGGAGAGGCGCGACTCCTGCTCCACGCCCTTCGCCGCACTGACCACCACTGGCGTACCCCGGAGGATCGGGCGAGTCGCCTCGCCCATCCCCCTGATCGCCGAGGAGGGGCAGACGAAGACCACCATGTCGGAACGCGCGCACGCCTCCTCGAGCGATGCCAGGGGCTTCAGGCGCGGCGGAAAGCGGACCCCTGGCAGATAGACCGCGTTCTCACCCGCCGCCGACAGCTCCGCGGCGAACTCCGGTTTCCTCGCCCAGAGGGCGACCTCGTGCCCGATCCGGGCCAGATGCGTCGCCAGCGCCGTACCCCAGCTGCCGGCGCCGAGTACCGTGACCGCCGCCATCGCTGGGCCGGGACTGACACGGATGCATCCCGGCGCGCAAGCGCGACCGTGGTTCGGTGTCGAACCCCTCGGTGCGCTACGAGTCGACCGGTTCGGGTCCGGTCTCCGGGGGCGCCTCGTCCTTGGCTTCGCCCTCCTCCTCGCGCTCCGCGAGGCGGGCGACCGATGCGACGCGCTCCCCCGCTTCCAGACCGATCAGGCGCACGCCCTGCGTGTTCCGCCCGATCACGCGGATCTCCTTGACGCGCAGACGGATGACCCTGCCGCCGCTGGTGACCAGCATGATCTGGTCGTCGTCGGTCACCATGCGGACACCGATCACGCGACCGGTCTTGTCGGTGGTCTTCATGGTGATGATGCCCTTCCCGCCGCGTCGCGTGAGGCGGTACTCGTCCATCTCCGTGCGCTTGCCGTAACCGTTCCCGGCGACGGAGAGCAGCGTGGCCCCCGGCTCGACCAGATCGAGGGCGACCACCTCGTCGCCCTGGTCGAGCTTCATGCCCCAGACGCCGTACGTGTCGCGGCCCATGGGACGCGCCTCTTCCTCCTCGAAGCGGATCGCCTGTCCGTCGCGCGTGGAGAGGATCACCTGCGACGAGCCGTCCGTCAGGCGGACGCCGATCACCTCGTCGTTCTCCTCGAGCGCGATGGCGATGATGCCCGAGGGGCGCGGGCTCGCGTACTGCATCAGGTCCGTCTTCTTGATCAGGCCGCGGCGCGTCGCGAAGAGGACGTAGCCCCCCTCTTGGAACTCGCGCACCGGGAGGAAGGCCGAGAGCTTCTCCTCGGGGCGCAGGCTGAGGAGGTTGGTGATGCTCCGCCCGCGGGCGGCCCGTCCCGCCTGCGGGATCTCGTGGACCTTCAGCCAGTACACCTTCCCGGAGGTGGTGAAGAAGAGCAGGTAGGAGTGCGTCGAGGCGACGAAGAGGTGCTCGACGAAGTCCTCGTCGCGCGTGGTCGCGCCGATCTTCCCGCGCCCGCCGCGGCGCTGCGCGCGGTAGAGGGCCACGGCGTTCCGCTTGATGTAGCCCTCGTGCGAGATGGTGACCACCATGTCCTCTTCGACGATGAGGTCCTCGACCGAGATGGCGGTCGCCTCGCCGACGATCTTCGTCCGGCGCTCGTCGCCGTACTTCTCGCGCAGCGCGCGGAGCTCGTCGGCGATGATCTTCGAGACCTCGCGCTCGTCGGCGAGGATGGCGCGGAGGCGCGCGATGGCCTTCTCGGTCTCGACGTACTCCTCGACGATCTTGTCGCGCTCGAGCCCGGTCAGGCGCTGCAACCGCATGTCGAGGATGGCCTGCGCCTGGAGCTGCGAGAGCGCGAAGGTGGCCATCAAACGCTCGCGGGCGGTGGCGGGATCCGCGGCGGCCCGGATGATGCCGATCGCCTCGTCGAGATGCTCGATCGCGATCTTCAGGCCGGCCAGGATGTGCAGCCGCTCCTCCGCCTTGCGCAGATCGTAGATCGTCCGCCGAACGACCACCTCCCGACGATGCTTCAGGAAGACCGCGAGCGCATCCTTCAGGCTGAGGAGCTTCGGGCGCCCGTCGACGATCGCCAGCATGTTCACGCCGAAGGACTCCTGCAGCGGCGTGTGCTTGTAGAGCTGGTTCAGCAGCACCTCGGCCACGGCGTCGCGCTTCAGCTCGATCACGATGCGCATCCCGTCGCGGTCGGATTCGTCCCGCAGGCCGTCGGGTGCGATGCCGTCGAGCTTCCGCTCGCGCACCAGCTCGGCAATCTGCGCGATGAGACGCGCCTTGTTCACCTGGTACGGGATCTGGGTGACGATGATGGTCGAGCGTCCCGTCTTCTCGTCGGTCTCCACCGTGGCGCGCGCGCGCACGGTCAGGATGCCGCGCCCCTCGCGGTAGGCCTCGCGGATCGGCCCTTGCCCGCAGATGAACCCGGCGGTCGGGAAGTCCGGGCCGGGAATGTACTTCATCAGCTCGTCGACCGTGAGCTCGGGGTGCTCGATCAACGCGACCAGCGCATCGCACACCTCACCCAGGTTGTGAGGCGGGATGTTGGTCGCCATGCCGACGGCGATCCCGGAGGAGCCGTTGATCAGGAGGTTCGGCACCTTGCTCGGCAGAACCAGCGGCTCGTGCGTCGAGTCGTCGAAGTTGGGGACGAAGTCTACCGTCTCCTTGTCGATGTCGGCGAGCAGCTCCTCCGCCAGCTCCGTCAGCCGGCACTCGGTGTAGCGGTAGGCCGCGGGCGAGTCGCCGTCGATCGAGCCGAAGTTGCCCTGACCGTCGATGAGCGGATAGCGGACGTTCCACTCCTGGGCCAGGCGGACCAGCGCGTCGTACACGGCCGAATCGCCGTGCGGGTGATAGCGCTTCAGGACCTCACCAACTACGCCCGCGCATTTGGAGTAGCGGCGATTGTGGACCAGGCCCTCGCTGAACATCGCGTAGAGGATGCGTCGGTGCACCGGCTTCAACCCGTCGCGCGCGTCGGGCAGCGCGCGTCCGATGATGACCGACATCGCGTAGTCCATGTAGGACTCGCGCATCTGGTCCTCGATGTTGACCGGGAGCCGCTGCCCCTTCTCGTCCATGCTCAGATGTCGAGGAAGCGCACGTTGAGGGCGTTGGCCTCGATGAACTTCCGCCGCGGCTCGACCTCGTCACCCATGAGGGTGGAGAAGATCTCGTCGGCCTCGTAGGCGTCCTCGATTTTCACCTGGAGCAGCGTCCGCGACTCCGGGCTCATGGTCGTCTCCCAGAGCTGCCCGGCGTTCATCTCGCCGAGGCCCTTGTAGCGCTGGATCTCGAGGCCCTTGCGCGCCTGGACCATGACCCGCGCCACCGCCTGCTGGAGGTTCGGGAGCTGCTCCGTGGCGTCGCCCTCCCCGATGACGTATGGCGGCTCGCCCGCGGCAGCGATCTCGCGCGCCAGACGGCGAAGCTCCTCGAACTCCGGGCTGAGACAGAGCTCGCGGTCGATCAGGTTGCGATGCGCGGCGCCGTTCGCCCGCGTGGAGACGACGAGCGACAGACACGCGTGCTCGCGGTCCTGCTCGAAGGAGAAGCTGACGGGGAGCAGCTCGGGCGCGGCGATCTTCAGGTAGGCCTCGGCCGCAGTCACCACCTGGCGCAGCCCCGCCTCGTCGTTGAGCACGTTCGCGTCCATCGCGGGCTGGCGCGCGAGCGCCGTCACCACGTGGCGGTTCCGGCCCTTTCGCTCGAGCACGTCGAGGACTTTCTCCAGCCGGATCTCCTTCTTCACGAGCTGCTTCAGCGGCACGCCGGCGATCGCCGGGCCGCCGCGACCGCGCAGCGTCATGTCCTCCGCCCCGAGCTCGATCAGGTAGTCCTCGAGCGCGGGCTCGTCCTTCAGGTACTGCTGCGCGCGTCCGCGCTTCACGCGATAGAGCGGCGGCTGGGCGATGAAGAGGTGCCCCTGCTCGATGATCTCCTGATAGTGCCGGTAGAAGAACGTGAGCAGGAGCGTGCGGATGTGCGCGCCGTCGACGTCCGCATCGCACATCAGGATGATGGTGTGGTAGCGCAGCTTGGCGAGGTCCTTGTCGTCCTTGCCGACGCCCGCGCCGAGCGCGGTGATCAAGAGCTTGATCTCCTGCGAGGAGAGCATCTTGTCGAAGCGCGCCTTCTCGACGTTCAGGATCTTCCCGCGGAGCGGGAGGATGGCCTGGTTGCGACGGTCGCGACCCTGCTTGGCGGAGCCGCCGGCGGAATCACCCTCGACGATGAACAGCTCGGAGAGCACCGGATCGCGCTCCTGGCAGTCCGCGAGCTTGCCCGGGAGCCCGCCCCCATCGAGCGCGCCCTTGCGCCGCGCGAGCTCCTTGGCCTTGCGCGTCGCCTCGCGCACCCGCGCCGCTTCGAGACCCTTCAGCACCACGCGGCGCGCCTCCGCGGGGTGCTCCTCCAGGTAGACGGCCAGGCGGTCATTCACCAGGGCCTCGACGGTGCCCTTCACCTCGCTGTTGCCGAGCTTGGTCTTGGTCTGGCCCTCGAACTGCGGCTCGGGGACCTTGACGCTGATGATCGCCGTCAACCCTTCGCGCACGTCGTCGCCCTGCAGCGCCTCCTCGTCCTTCTTGAGGAGCGCATTGGCCACCGCGTAGGCGTTGATGGTGCGCGTGAGCGCGGACTTGAACCCGACCAGGTGCGTGCCGCCCTCGATCGTGTTGATGTTGTTGGCGAAGGCGTAGACGTTCTCCGCGTATCCCTCGTTCCACTGGAGGGCGATCTCGATCTCGACCCCGTCGCGGGCGCCCTGCAGATAGATCACGTCCGGGTGGATGGGGGTCTTCGCCTTGTTCAGGTGCTGCACGAACGAGACGATGCCGCCCTCGTACAGGAACTCGTGCGACTTCTGGTCGCGCTGGTCCTCGATGGTGATGTGGATTCCGCGGTTCAGGAACGCCAGCTCACGCAGCCGCTGGGACAGGATGTCGAAGCTGAACGACGTCGTCTCGAAGATGAGCGAGTCGGGCTTGAAGGTGATCTTGGTGCCCCGCTGATCGGTGACCCCGGTCTCCTGGATGGGCGACTCGGGTTCGCCGCGGCGGTAGCGCTGGAAGTAGACCTTGCCGTCGCGTCGCACTTCCATCTCGAGCGTCTCGGAGAGCGCGTTGACGACGGAGACGCCGACGCCGTGGAGACCGCCCGACACCTTGTAGGCGGACTTGTCGAACTTGCCGCCGGCGTGGAGCTTGGTCATCACCACCTGGGCTGCCGACACGCCCTCGGTTTCGTGCATGTCGACCGGGATGCCGCGCCCGTTGTCGTCGACCGTGACGCTCGAGTCGATGTGGATGGTGACCGCGATGCGAGTGCAGTGGCCCACCAGCGCTTCGTCGATCGAGTTGTCGACGACCTCGAACACGAGGTGGTGCAGACCGCGCTCCGCGGTGTCGCCGATGTACATTCCAGGGCGCTTGCGGACCGCTTCCAGGCCCTCGAGGACCTTGATGTTGGCAGCTCCGTAGGCGGACTGGCCCTGGCTTTCGGGCGTGCTCATGGACCTCCGAAAAGCAGTTTTGTTGCTTCTCGAATTCTACCCGTTAGAGGGCCGGGATGCCATAGCGGACAGTGGAAAATTGCCTCGAAATTCTCATATCTTGCAGCTCGAGAACGGCGGTAAATAGAACGCCGGCCCGGGGCTTCGGAGGAGCCGAGAAACGCCCGTTTTTCAGAGCCGCATCGGCATCACGACGTAGGTGTACTCGGGGTCCTGCGAACCCTTGAGCACCCCAGGTCCGACGTCGTCCGTGAAGCCGAACTCGATGACCTCTCCCTCGGCGTGCACGTTGAGCACGTCCATGAGGTAGCGAGCATTGAAGCCGATGGTCAGCGGATCTCCGGTGTAGGCGACCTCGATGTCCTCGGACGCTTCACCCTGGTCCGGATTGCTGGCCGACAGTTCGAGCTTTCCGCGCTCGAGGTGCAGCTTCACGCCATGCGACCGCTCGCTCGCCAGCAACGAGATGCGTCGCAGGGCCGCGAGGAAATCGTCGCGGTTCGCCCGTGCCTGCACCCGGGTGGCACCCGGGATCACCTGCCGGTAGTCCGGGAACTCCCCGTCGATCAGCCGCATGAAGAAAGAGACTGAGCGGAGGATGAGACGGACGTCCTTGGGAGACAGGATCATCGTCACCTCGGAATCCTCGGCATCGTCGAGGAGCTTCCGGGCTTCGACCAGACCCTTCCGCGGCATGATGGCGCCACGCTCGACCTTCGCGTTCGGGAGGCGGCGATCGATGAGCGCCAGACGGTGACCGTCGGTGGCGACCATGCGCAACGTGCCGGGCTCTCCATTGCCGACGAAGACCCCGGAGAGGTTGAAACGGGTCTCGTCGGAGGACACCGAAAACAGGGTGCGATCGATCATCTCGCGAAGCGTTCCCGCAGCGATCGTGAGCGTGGTCCCCTGCGGGGCATCCGGCCCGAGCGGCAGCTGCGGGAAGTCCTTCGCATCGAGGCTGACGATCTTGAACTTCGAGCGCCCTGCGAGTAGCTCGACCCACCCGGCTTGCGCGGACTTGAGAACCACCTCTTCGGCCGTCACTTCCCGTACGATCTCGTAGAGTTTTCGCGCATTCAGGGTGACCGCGCCCTTCTTCTTCACCTGGGCGCTCACCGACGCTCGCATCCCGACTTCCATGTCGGTCGCCGTGAGCGCGATGCCTTCCCCCGCGGGCTCGACCAAGACATTGGAGAGGATCGGCAACGTGTTCCGTCGCTCGACCACCCCCTGCACGAGATAGAGACCGCGAACTAGGTCCTCGCGCCGTACCGTGACCTCCATGACCTACCTCACCCTTCCTGACTTGTTCTGATTTCCCCCGACCCTCCGAGGGCTTCGTTTCTTCTTCTGAATGTCAGATCCGTCATCGTCCGTAGGGACTGTGGACTGCGTGGAGAACGTTGGAACACCTCGATGCCATCTAGAAGAGTGACCCCCGCTTGTCCACCGTGACCTGGGAAATTGTTCGCCGAGGCTAGTGCTCCCGTATGCTTCGTTCCAGGCGCTCCGCCGTTGCCTGGAAGGCGGCATCTTCCTTGATCCGTCGCGCGGTGACCGCCGCGGCGTGAATCACGGTCGAGTGGTCCCGCGCGAACAGCTCCCCGATGTGAGGGTATGACGCACCCATGAGGCGCCGGCAGAGGTACATCGCCAGCTGGCGGGGGACGGCGACGTTCTTGCTGCGCCGCTTGGAGCGAAGGTCGATCGGCCGGAGTGAGAAGTGGCCGCACACGGCGGTCACGATATCGTCGAACGACACGCTGGGAGCATGCGGCTTGAGGACCGTTTGCAGGACCTCACGCGCAAACTCCACCGTGATGGGCTCGCGTCTCATGGACGCGTAGGCCCCGAGACGCGTGAGAGACCCCTCGATCTCACGCACGTTCGACCCCAGCTCGCTGCCGAGGAACAGTGCCACCTCGTTGGGCAGCGGGATGCCCTCCATCTCGGCCTTCTTCTCGATGATGGCGACCCGCGTCTCGACGTCGGGGGGCTGGATGTCGGCGATCAGGCCCCACTCGAACCGGTTGCGGAGCCGCTCCTCGAGGTCCGGGATGTCCTTCGGTACCTTGTCCGAGGTGAGGACGATCTGCCGCCGCTGGTCGTAGAGCGTGTTGAACGTGTGGAAGAACTCCTCCTGCGTACGCTCGCGTCCAGCCAGCAGCTGGACGTCGTCCAGGATCAGGACGTCCACCTTGCGGAAGCGTTCCTTGAATTCGCCCATCCGGTCGCGACGCAACGACGAGATGAGATCGTTCATGAAGACTTCCGACGAGAGATAGGCGATCCGCGCCAGCTCGTTCCGATCCATGACCTGGTGGCCGATCGCGTTGACCAGATGCGTCTTTCCGAGCCCGACGCCCCCGTAGATGAAGAGCGGGTTGTAGTGATCACCAGGCTGCGATGCGACGGCCTTGCTGGCGGCGTGCGCGAACTGGTTCGACGCGCCGACGATGAAATTTGCAAACGTGTACTTGGGGTTGAGGATTCCCACGGGCGATTTGGGCCGCCGCTCGCTGCGGCGACGACGGGGGTCCGCGAAGAGCTCACCCTGATCGTGCACGGGCAGCTGGATCACCACCTGGCGCGGCCCGAGGATGGCGGCGACACCGGCCTGGATAGCCGGCAGGTACTTGTCGTTCACGCAGTGCAGGACGAGTCGGTTGGGCGCCTCGAGATGCAGCTGCGAGGGAGTGACCGTGATCGGTCGAAGCGGGTTGATGAGCTGCTCGAGATCGTCGGCGGCGACCTGCTGTCCGACGTGCGCTAGGACACGTTCCCAGGTGCGCTCCAGGTCCGACGCCGCCAGTGAGTTACGCACACGCATCTCCACAGCTGTTCATAACGTATCAACCGCTTGGAATTGCGGGAGTTTGCTGCCCGTAGACCGGTTCCTCGCCCCCCGGATCCAACGCGACGCGGACCGCACCCATGCGGGCCGCGAAGGGGGATACGCGTGCTGCACGATGTCTCGCCGGGAGAAGGGTGCTCGAGGAGCGTCTTCCTAATAAGCGATGTGTCGCGCGCGCTGCAAGTGGAATCGTGTCGGCGCCCTGCTGCGGCGCCCTTGACGCTCCCGGAGTCGGGTGCAACCGTCGCTCGCAACGTGTCGCGCACCTCCGACGACCTGTACGCCGAGGCGTGTCGGGTGATCCCGGGCGGCGTGAACAGCCCGGTGCGGTCGTGGAAGGCCGTGGGCGGCCACCCTCTCTTCATCCAGCGCGCGCGGGGGACGGAGGTCGTCGACGCAGATGGGCGCTCGTACCTCGACTTCGTGGGGTCGTGGGGGCCCCTGATTCTCGGGCATGCTCCTCCCGCGGTGAGCACCGCCGTCGCGGAGCGAGCGAAGCAGGGAACGAGCTTCGGCGCGCCGACGGCGGCCGAGATTCGGCTCGCGCGGCTCCTCGTCGAGGCCCTGCCGTCGCTCGAGCAGGTGCGCCTCGTCAGCTCGGGCACCGAGGCGACCATGAGCGTGCTGCGCCTCGCGCGCGCAGCGACGGGCCGCGACCTGGTGGTCAAGTTCGCGGGCTGCTACCACGGGCACGTCGACGCCCTGCTGGTGCGCGCGGGCTCCGGCGCGCTGACGCTGGGAGTGCCGGACAGTCCCGGCGTCCCGCCCGCGCTCGCCGCGCTCACTCTCACGGCGGAGTTCAACGACGCCGAGGGTATCCGGGCGCTGCTTCGGCGCCGTGGGCAGGAGGTGGCGGCCGTCATCGTGGAGCCCGTGGCGGGAAACATGGGGATCGTGGCGCCGGAGCCGGGGTTCCTGGAGACGCTGCGGGAAGAGACCACGCGGGCCGGCTCGTTGCTCGTGTTCGACGAGGTGATCACCGGGTTCCGCGTCGGATGGAGCGGTGCACAGGGTCGCTTCGGGGTGATGCCGGACCTCACCTGCCTCGGAAAGATCATCGGCGGGGGTCTTCCCCTGGCCGCCTTCGGCGGGCGGCGCGACCTGATGGAGCGCCTCGCCCCGACGGGGCCCGTGTACCAGGCAGGGACGCTGTCCGGGAACCCGCTGAGCGTGGCGGCGGGGCTGCAGACCCTCACCGGGTTGCGCGACCTACCCGGAGCGTACGACCGGCTCGAGCAGCTCGGGGCTCTCGCCGAGGGTGGACTGACCCGAGCGGCCGCCTCCGCCGGGGTTCGCGCCTGCGTCAACCGGATCGGATCGATGCTGACGTTGTTCCTCGGCGTCGACCGGGTCTCGGACTACGAGAGCGCCCGCCGGGCAGACACGGCGTCCTTCGCCCGCTTCTTCCACGGCATGCTCGACGAGGGCATCTACCTCCCCCCCTCGCAGTTCGAGGCCATGTTCATCTCGCTCGCTCATACCGAGAGCGACGTCGAGCGCCTGGGTCGGGCCGCCGAAAAGGTCCTGGCGGCCTCGTAGGTGCCGGCGCCCAGTCCATTCGTCCGCGCGGGTTGGTACACGGCCATCGGTATCAACTTCTCGGGGACGATCGCCGGGGGGGCCATCGCCGGATGGCTGATCGACCACTGGCTCGACTCGCCGCCCTGGGCGCTGGTGATCTGTACCCTCCTCGGGGTGGTCGGCGGCTTCGTGTCGCTGATCCAGGGTCTGAAACAGCTCGAGCGACGTGACCACGACGGCAAGCCTTAGCCGCCTCCAGGTACGGCACTGGGGGCTGGTCGCCATCGTGGCCGTGGCCGCGGCGGCATCCGGACGAGCCGGCGTGGGCGGGATCCTAGTCGGCGGCGGCATCATCGGGCTCTCGGTCTTCCTCTACTCGGTCGGGCTCCGGGCGCTGGTCGCAAGGGCCGGCCCGCGCCTTGCTATTGGCCTTCTGTTTGTTAAACTCCTGGCCTTCCTGGGGCTTGGCTGGTGGTTCTTCGCCTCGGGGAGAGAGCACCGTCCGGACCCGATCGGTTTCGCAGTCGGCCTCACCTGCTTCCCCGTTGCGGCCGTGTGGGAGGCGATGCGGGTGCGGGGAAGTTGATGGAACACGAACCGTTCACCTGGCTCGGGGCGCTCGGGCTCCCCGAAAAGATCGCGACGGCCGGGCTCGTCGCCTCTCTGCTGGTCACGTTCGCCGCGCTCGTGCATCGCAGGCTCGCGACGACGGAGGCCGCGCTCGATCCGGACGACGGCGTCAGCGCGCGCAACGTGGCGGAGGTCTTCGTCGAGGCGATCAGCGGGCTCGCCGAGGGCGTGCTGGGGCACGGCGCGGAGCGATACGTCCCGTTGCTCGCGAGCTTCTTCATCTTCATCCTCGTGTGCAACCTGATCGGCCTCGTCCCCGGCTTCTCGCCCCCAACCTCGGACTTCAACGTCACCTTCGGTCTCGGCGTGATTTCCTTCTTCGCGTACCAGTTCTACGGCGCGCGCGAGCATGGCGCGAAGTACGTGAAGCAGTTCCTCGGCCCGGTCGCGTTCCTGATGCCGCTCCTGCTGATCGTCGAGCTGTTCAGCCACGCGTTCCGGCCCGTGTCGCTCGGCGTCCGGCTCTACGCCAACCTGTTCGCCGACCACCTGGTGGTGGAGATCTTCACCGGGCTCACCAAGATCGGCATTCCCGTTGCGTTTTACTTCCTGGGCGCATTCGTCTCGCTGGTGCAGGCCTTCGTGTTCACGATCCTGAGCGCCATCTACATCGCGCAAGCCGTCAGCCACGAGCACTGATCAACGCCGTTCAGACTTGAGTCGCTGTCCCGGCTGGAGCGGAGGAGGACAAGAGGAGAGGAAGGGATGTTCGGCGGCTTGGGAGAAGGACCTCAATGAAGCTGATCCGTCGGTTGCTGCTTGCAGTGGGAGTGGTGTTGCTCGCGAACCCCGCGTTCGCGGAGATGGGGGGAGAAGGGGGCGGAGGATGGCAGAAAGGCCTGATCGCGCTCGCCGCCGGGCTGGGCCCCGGGATCGCGGCGGTCGGGGCGGGGCTGGGCCAGGGCCGGGCGACGGCCGCGGCCCTGGAGTCGATCGGTCGCAATCCGAACTCGGCCGATCGCGTCTTCACTCCGCTCATCGTGGGCCTGGCTCTGATGGAGGCGCTCGCCCTCTACGCGCTGGTGATCGCCTTCTTGCTCCAGGGGAAGGTCTGACGCCCGGTCGCGCCGGCCGGACCGTTCGCGGCCTCCGGCCGGCGCGACCAGGTTTCTTTGGCGACCAGCGGCAGGCGCCGCTCGTCGTGCGCTTCGGTGGTCGACACGGTGGTGGGGGACACAGGGCGGAGGTGTGTCATGTGGTGGACCATGCCTGAGGCAGGGGAGCAGCAAAGCGAGGGGGCGCCCGTTCGGAGGCTCGCCGTCGCCGGCTCGTTCCAGCGGCGGCAGCGGACGGTGCTGACGCTGGTACCGCTGTGCGACGTGCACCCGAATCCCGACCAGCCGCGGAAGCACTTCGACGAGGAGAAGATCGCGGAGCTCGCGGCGTCGATCAAGCTCCACGGCCTCCTGCAGCCGATCGTGGTGCGTCGGACGGAGGCCGGGTTCGAGCTGATAGCGGGGGAGCGGCGGTACCGGGCCGCGCAGCGGGCCGGCGTCGACCGGCTGCCCGCGCTCGTGCGCGAGGTCGACGATCCCCTCGAGCTTGCCCTGATCGAGAACCTCCAGCGGGAAGACCTCTCGCCCCTGGAGGAATCGGAGGGGCTGGCCGCCCTCATCGCTCGCCACGGGTACAGCCATCGAGAGGTTGCCGACCTGCTCGGCAAGAGCCGGCCGTACGTGTCGAACATCCTCGCTCTCACCCGCCTGCCGGAGGCGGTGAAGGCGGATCTCCAGCGGGAAGGGGCAGCCATCTCGCGCGAGCTTCTCATGGGGGTCGCGCGCCAGGAGGACCCGGAGGCGGCCCTCGCACTGTGGCGTCGGCTCCAGCTGGGTGTGCTCTCGGTGCGACGGTTCCGGGAAGAGAAGGCGAGCCGACGGCCCGAGCGTGCCGCCGTGGCGGAGGTGCTCTCGGTGGCGCGCCGGTTGAACCGCGCACTCGCACGGCTCCTGGCCGAGGAGATACCGGCTGTGGAGACGCCCCGCCTCATCCGGGCGCTCCGCCGCACCAAACGGCTCATCGACCGACAGCTCACGGCGAGCGCTCCTCCGCCCGCCTAGGGGGTCGTCGGCTGTCGGCTGTCGGCTGTCGCGCTTCGCTACGCGCGCCGTCACGTTTCGTTACTTCGTTTCAACCCCGGGCTGGACGCTTCCGATGCGCAATCAGGGACCTACGCCGCTGCCCAGCGTGGCACGGAGCCTGCTCCTCCGGCATCTCACGGGAGGAGGAGCACGATGGATACGCAAGCTGCGAGAAAGATCGAAGAGCCCGTCGGCAGCCCCGGACTGGAGCCCGAGACCGTACTGCCTTCGCAGTTCTTCGATCGCTTCCAGATCGATGCATCCCTCCAGGCCGAGAAGCGGCTGATGCTCGCGGTGCTCGAGGATGCGGTCGGGTGCTTCCAGAAGTACGTCACCGCCTCCACCAGGCGTGGGCAGCGGCTGTTCAGCGAGGCCGAGGAGTGGTTCACGGCCCCGGCGACGGACTGGCCGTTCGGCTTCGAGAACGTCTGCCAGGCGCTCAATCTGGAGCCGGCGTACATCCGCGGAGGCCTCGCGCGGTGGCGCGACGCCCAGCGCGCCCAGGTGGCGTCCTCGGCGAAGGTCGTTCGCTTCCCGTTCCGCCGCGTGAATGGCCGGCGCCACTCCATCACCGGTCGCCCCGTCGGTCTGCGCCGCTCCGCGTAACGTCTCGCGCCCCACGAGCCACCCGCGCGGGACGAGCGTCCGCGCGGGTGGCCGTAGCTTTACGCCCCCCGACCTTCCTGCGATACTCGCGCGCCTTCATGCCGGGGCTCACTGAGCGCGAGGCGGGCGTCGGCTCGGTCGGTGGGGGGCTGGAAGCGCTTCTCCGCTGGGTGCGACCGACCTTCGGCTACGCGACGGGTTCCCGGCCGGCCCTGGACATCGGCTACTTTGCCAACGTGGTTCCGGTGGCGCCCAACCTGGGGATCGCCATCTCCACCGATGGCGTGGGCACCAAGCTCCTGGTCGCGCAAGCGACCGGCCGGTTCGACACGGTCGGCATCGACTGCGTCGCGATGAACGTCAACGACGTCCTCTGCGTCGGGGCCCGTCCCGTGGCGATGGTGGACTACATCGCCCTCGAGGAAGCGAAGGCAGATCTCCTGGACGCCCTCGGCCGCGGACTGTCGCGTGGCTGCGAGCTGGCCGGCGTTTCCTGTCCCGGTGGAGAGCTCGCGCAGGTACGCGAGATGCTTCGCGGTGCGCGGCCCGGAAGCGCGGTAGATCTCGTGGGGACGGCGATCGGTACGGTCGCACTCGATCGGGTGATCGCGGGCCAGGACGTTTCGGCAGGCGACGTGCTGCTCGGTCTGGAAAGCGCCGGCCTCCACTCCAACGGCTTCACCCTCGCGCGGCGCGCCATCGAGCGCGCCGGCATCGGACTCGATGCCAACGTTCCCGAGCTCGGCTGCGCGCTGGCAGACGAGCTGCTGCGCCCGACGCGCATCTACGTGAAGCCCGTGCTCGACGTGCTCGACGCTGGCCTCCCGGTTCGCGCGCTCGCGCACGTGACCGGCGATGGGCTCTTCAATCTCGTGCGCACCACGCGCGCGGTCGGGTTCGACATCGAACGCTGGCCCGCGCCGCCGCCCATCTTCGCGCTCGTGCAGCGCTTCGGTCAGATCGCCGAGGAGGAAATGTACCGCGCCTTCAACATGGGCGTCGGGTTTGCACTCGTGGTGGCGCCGGCCGCCGCCGACGAGGTGCGTGCGCTCCTCGAGCGCGCGGGCGAGCGGGTCCACGTGCTCGGCCGCGCGATCGCGGACGAGGAGCGGACGATCCACCTCCGCCCGCGCGGCCTCGTCGGTCGCCGGGGTCGCTTCACACGCGCCTGAGCGCGCGGTCAGGACTCGATCGGCTCGATGAGCACGCGTTCGACGCCCTGGCGTACCATGCCTAGGGCACGCGCGGCGCCGTACGAGAGATCGATGACGCGCTTCCGCGTGTACGGCCCGCGATCATTGATGATCACGAGCACCGAGCGGCCGTTGCGCAGGTTGGTGACCCGGACCTTGGAGCCCAGGGGCAGCGTGCGATGAGCGCACGTCAGCTTGGTCGGGTCGAAGAGCTGCCCGCTCGCCGTCGGGCGGCGTGCGAACTCTTGGCCGTACCACGAGGCCGGTCCGACGTGCGCGCGGACGGCCACCATGTCCGCAGCCGCGGGGCATGTCCCCCAGGAGAACCAGGCGAGCGTCATGGCGCCCAGCCACACGCTCGCTCGCGCAATGAAAAGGGGCCGGGGGATCGCTCCCCCGGCCCCCTTGGGCACGGTCCGCATGATCCCGCTCCTTGAACGCCGGCGAAGTTAGCTGACGGGTTCGGGCTCAAAGAGCTAGCCCGTCCGGGTCTGCCTCCTTGCAGTCCCCGGATTGACCCCAGGCGCTGGGTCCTCCGCTCCCCTTTGGGGATTAGGCGTATGTCGGTTTTGTTGCGGCCGTATGCCGGAATTGGGGTGGGGCTGTCAACCGCACGGTCGCGGCGGCGGCCCGCAAGCTGGCCAACTTACTGAGATCCTTAGCTCCTTGGATAACCGAGCCCGTGATCGACGAGGTTCCGGAGCGGCCGGCCCTCCAGGTACCGCCCCAGGTTGTCGGCAAATAGGTCAAGCGCCCGATCGAAGTATCGGGGGGTCGCCCCTGAGGCGTGGGGAGTGATGATCACGTTGGGCAGTCCCCACAGCGGGCTCGAGGAAGGGAGGGGTTCCTGCTCGAAGACGTCGAGTGCCGCGCCGGCGATCGACCCGCGACGCAGCGCCTCGACGAGGGCCGACTCGACGACGACGGAGCCGCGCGCGACGTTGACGAGCACGGCGTCGCGACGCATGAGCGCGAACTCTCCCGTACCGATCATCCGCTCCGTCTCCGGGGTGTGGGGCACGGCCAGCACGACGAAGTCCGCCCATCCGAGCAGGTCCGCGAGGCCGTCGGGCCCGACCACCGCGTCGTACGGGTGCGGCGCCACGGCGGGAGGATGACGACGCATCCCGCGGACGGTGGCCCCCAGGGAAGCAGCCCTCGCCGCCACGGCCGCGCCGATCGGTCCCAGCCCGAGAACCGCCACCCGGCCCTCGTGGAGTTCCCGGATGGGTGTGCCCGTCCCAGCCATGACCGCCGGACGGTCCCAGCGTCCCTCACGTTGCACGCGGAAGGCGACGTGGAGGTTCCTGCAGAAAGCCAGGATGACCCCGATGACGTGCTCGGCGATTCCCGTCGACGCGATTCCGGCGCCGTTGGTGAGGAGGATGCCGCGCGCCACCACGTCAGGCGACAGGTTGTCCTCGATGCCGGCCGACGCCGACTGGATCCAGCGCAGCCGGGGGGCCCTCGGAACCAGATCGGGCGGGAAGCGAAAACCGTAGAAAACATCGGCGTCCGCCGCTTCCCGGGCGAGCGTTTCCGGGTCGTTCGCGGGCGTGAAGAGGACACCCGGGAACCGGGCGCGCAGGGTGGCCAGCGTCGCGTCGGGGACCGCGATACGCACGTCCTGACCCAGGTGGAAGTTGATCAGGACCTTCACCGGCGCGCGCCGCCCGGACGGCGGCTCCTCAGTGGTCGTCGTCCCCGGTGTCCCAGTTGCCCTTGACCGGTGGCAGGAGCGGCGACTTGAAGTGCTCGATCGCGCTCGGCAGGGGCTTCCGGTAGACGAACTCCGTCTCGCAGCCCTCGCACGTGACGCGGAAGCCTCCTTCGCGGCGCTTCAGGCGGACGGTCACGACGTCACCGTTCTCGTGGCGATGCTGGATTGCCGGATACTCTGCCACGAACACCGTTCGCATCGTTTCGCTAGCTAGCGCCGAGGCAAGCAGGTGTCAACGCTTCCAAGCGGGATTCCGGGCCATTGGCGGTTGCGCCGCCGGTAGGCGGCTGCCACGATGCGGAGGTGGCGCCCTCGAATCGCCTCGCCCACGAGACGAGCCCCTACCTTCTCCAGCACGCCCACAACCCGGTCGACTGGTTCCCCTGGGGTGAGGAGGCGTTCGCCAGGGCCCGCGTCGAGAACAAGCCGATCCTGCTCTCGGTCGGCTACTCCGCCTGCCACTGGTGCCACGTCATGGAGCGGGAATCGTTCGAAAACCCGGCCATTGCCCGGCAGATGAACGAGCTGTTCGTCAACGTGAAGGTCGACCGAGAGGAGCGGCCGGACGTCGACGACATCTACATGCGGGCCGTCCAGATGCTCACCGGTCGGGGGGGGTGGCCGATGACGGTCTTCCTCACCCCGGACGCTAAGCCATTCTACGGGGGAACGTACTTTCCACCCACTGACCGACATGGCCTGCCGGGCTTCCCGCGGGTCATGGACGCGGTCGCTCGTGCCTACCGCGAGCGCCCCGGGGACGTCGCCAAATCGGTCGGGGAAATCCTTGCGGGCTTGACGCGCTTCGAGGCCACCAGT